>Ga0265297_10005736_pt1 | contig 18617 bp, 21 predicted proteins | sample Munlanlwell13791_FD_192502 | JGI IMG/M metagenome (GOLD analysis project Ga0265297, IMG submission 192502) | Leachate microbial communities from a municipal landfill in Southern Ontario, Canada - Leachate well 137-91 | ecosystem: Engineered > Solid waste > Landfill > Unclassified | place...
CGGGTATGGTCAAGTGAGTACTGGCGTGGCATAGGATAGTGCTATATTCAATAATTATTAATTACACAAAATGGGCGAAAGCGCGGCCTGTCCGCCGTAGCTTACGCGAAGTGAGCAAAGGCGCGATTCGCCTCGGCCATGCGGTGGACGTCTTCGCGTTTTTTCATGGCGTCACCCAATTTTTTAGACGCATCCATGAATTCATGCGCTAATTTATAGCTCATCGGCTTGCCTTTCTTGGCGGACGCCGCGCCGATGATCCAGCGGAAAGCCAGGGCCAGCTTGCGGCCGCCTTTCACTTCCACCGGAATCTGGTAATTGGCGCCACCGACCCGGCGTGACTTCACTTCGATGATCGGCGCGACATTGGCAATGGCCAAATCAAAAACCTTGATCGGTTCCTGCTTGGCTTCCTTGGCGACAATGTCCAAGGCACCGTATACCACACTCTGGGCGATCGTCTTCTTGCCCTTACGCATCAATGAATTGATGAACTTGGCTAAGGTGACATTGTTGAATTTCGGATCACCGGGAATAATTCTTTTTGGAGCTTGTTTGCCTCTCATAGTATGTAATAATAAGTTATGATGTTGCGCGTTTGGCGCCGTACAGGCTGCGGCTCTGTTTGCGGTCCGCCACGCCCTGCGTGTCATAGACGCCGCGGACAATGTGGTAGCGGACGCCGGGTAAATCCTTGACGCGGCCGCCACGGAGCAGGACGATCGAGTGTTCCTGCAAATTATGGCCGACGCCCGGGATATACGCGGTGACTTCCATGCCGTTCGAAAGACGCACGCGGGCAATTTTCCGTAAAGCGGAATTCGGCTTTTTGGGGGTCGTGGTCGTAACTTTCACGCACACGCCGCGCTTCAGCGGGCTGCCTTTCGGCAACTGTGTCCGCTGGCGGCGGATGGTGTTCAGCACCGGCTGCAAGGCCGGGGTTTTTGACTTATACGTACTGACTGTGCGCCCTTTGCGCACTAATTGATTAACGGTAGGCATAGCGGTAGGTAATGTATAATAAATTAATATTTACGATAAATAAAAAAGTATCTATAGACGATACTCGGGTTCAGAACCAGCATAACACGGCCCCCCACAGACTGTCAATACGGCCCCGGTCACCCGAATATTTTGATGGCCGCGTTATACAAAGTGCCAATCAACGCGGAAAATAACGACCCGCCCAAAACCACGAACATTAACAAAATCCACGGTCCATACACTTCCAGCCGCCTGACCCCTCCCTGAAAACGGTACGGCAGGATGGCGTATAATAATTTAGAACCGTCCAGCGGGGGAAACGGCAGGAGGTTGAATATCGCCAGGACAAAATTAATTTCGACCACTATTAACAAAAAAGAGGTCAATAAATTATCGGGTGCGATGACCGAATTGACCAGCAGCAGCTTGAGCAGAAAACCGAATACGATAAAACTGATGACATTTGACGCCGGACCCGCCAATGAAAGTAACACCGGGCCCCATTTCTGGTGTTTTAAATTATATGGGTTAAATGGCACCGGCCGTCCCCATCCGAACCCAGCGATCAGCAGGACAATAAATCCGATCGGATCTAGGTGTTTCAGCGGGTTGAGGGTCAGACGGCCCGAATCTGCAGCAGTATGATCACCTTCCAAATATGACGCATATGCATGGCTAAACTCATGAATGGTAATGGCATACACGATACCGACCAGCCAGGCGATGAGTAATTGGGGTTGTGAGAAAAGACTCAGCATAATCCGTTTGCACCTTATGAATTGACAGCGGCTAAAAAATAAAGTACGCTTATTATAACCAAAAAGCATAACCAGTTCAACCTATGTCTAGAATTTGCGACATTTGCGGACGCGGCGCCCTGACCGGCCATACCCGCAGCCACTCCAACATCGCCACCAAACGGCGGCAACACATCAACTTGCAGCAGACCATGGTCCGCGGACACCGGGTCAAAGCTTGCGCCAACTGTATCAAAACGCAGACCAAGAAGGCGAAAATGTAAAAATTAGCCATCAAAAAAATCAGCCGAGAACGCTGGTTTTTTATTTAACAGTAATTAGTGAACCGTGCGACGGCGGTGATAAAATAAAACGCCGTACATCAACATAAATATCGGCGCCAGGACCACCATCATGGGAATGATGAAGCTGCCGGATTGCACCAAGAGCCCGACACACAATAACGCCACGCCCTGGCCTGCTACCTGGACAACCGCCGGAAGCGCACCGAAATCACGCAGCAGGACGAGGGTGAACAGGGCTAAAAACATGAAATCGCCGGCCCCCAGGCTGAGGGTGCCGACAGTCACCGCCGGATAGAGCAATGTCGGGTATGGCGCGCTCGTGGCAACGGTTACCGCCGGTAAAACGCGTTGTGTTAAGTATATATCGTAGGGTACCCATAAAGCAGCTAAAACAAACAGGTACCATGTTTTCAGCATATCGAGACGGATCAATAAAGTGGCTGCTCCTAAAATAGCTACGATGATAATCGAATTTTGTAATAAAAATGACGGATGGTTAATATAATACCAAAACAGTACGGTGGTCACTGCCCCACTGGACAGTGTCGCAACCCAATTTAATCTCAACCATCGTATGAATAAAATAAACAGGGACTCAAAAAACAACAGGCCGAATACCAGTTCCAGCAGCTGGTGCGCTCGCCGCAATCCTGACGAATGCGCGCAAATATACCAGACTAAAAAACCGATAACAAACGTCAATATGACCGCCACGGCGCTTGGGCGGTTCGGCAATCTTTGTTTCAGCGTTTGGGCGTCTGGAACCGACCGGTAATACAGCACGGCCAGCAATCCGGCTCCGGCAAACAGGACGCCGAGAAAAATAAATTCTATCGGTTGCATACTATTTTCCGAACCTTCGCTGCCTCCGCTTAAATTCTTGCAAGGCGGCGTCAAGGTCCTTGGTCCCAAAATCCGGCCACAGGGTCGGGGTGAAATACAGCTCCGAATACGCCGACTCCCACAATAAAAATCCGGATAACCGATTCTCGCCTGACGTCCTGATGATCAAGTCCGGGTCAGGAACATCCGGGGCGTACAAATTTTTTGCGACTAACGACTCCGTAATCTGGGCTGGCGGGATTTTTTTCCCGACGATTGATTTGATGGCATCAACGATCTCCGCCCGGCCGCCGTAATTCAACGCCATGGTAAATACAAGCTTTGAATTATGGGCGGTTTTTTTAACCGCTTTTTTTATTTCGTTCTGAATGTCCCGCGATAAGCCCTGTATCCGCCCAACGACAGCATACCGGATCCCTTCTTTATCCAATTTAGCCACTTCTTTTTTTATCACCATCAGAAAAAGTTTCATGAGGTACTTCACCTCTTCGGGAGGACGGTTCCAGTTCTCCGTGGAAAAGGCGAAGACAGTCAGCATGCGAACGCCATGCTGAAGGCACCAGCGAAGACTGGTACGGATATTATCCAGGCCGCGCCGGTGGCCCTCAACGAGCGGCAAGCCATGAGCCCGCGCCCAGCGCCGGTTTCCGTCCATGATAATGCCGATATGTTGGGGGGTATCCATAGTATATGCAGTGAAGTATGCAGGAAAAATCAAATAATTTCAAGGTAAAAAAAATCGGCAGGTCCCCCACCGGACCTGCCTTTTTGGAATCCCCACACGTCAGGTGCTCCTGCACCGCCTCAAAGTACTTTTTAAGCCGCACCTCCTTTCCGTTTCATTGTTGACGGAAATCGTATCGCGGATGGTCGCCTCTGTGGCGACAGGTCAATTATATACCCGTACTACAAAGGGTCAACGCACCAGTACCCATTTCCTCAACAGGAGGGAATTCGTCACTACGGACACACTTGATAATGCCATGGCCGCTCCGGCAATTTCCGGACGCAGCTGCCACCCAAACAACGGATAGAACACGCCAGCTGCCAGGGGGATTCCGGCGACATTATAAGCCAACGCCCAAAATAAATTCTGGACGATCTTCCGATAGGTGGCGCGCGACAGTTCAATCGCCCGCACCACATCCATCAAATCATTTTTTACCAAAACAATCTGCCCGGTTTCCATGGCTACGTCAGTACCCGAACCGATGGCAATACCCAAATCCGCCTGGGCTAATGCAGGTGCGTCATTTACCCCGTCTCCGACAAAAGCCACTTTTTTCCCTGTGGCCTGAAATTTTTTTACTTCATTCGCCTTTTCCTGGGGCAATATTTCAGCCAACACACGCGTAATGCCGAGTTGCCTGGCCATAGCTTCTGCAGTCCGGCGATTGTCTCCAGTCAGCATGATCACCTCAATGCCTTTATTCTTGAGACGTTGAAGAGTTTCCGACGTGCTTGACTTGACCGTGTCAGCGACCGCAATCCAACCATACAATTTTCCGTCTCGTCCTACTAACATGACGGTTTTACCTGACTGTTCCAGATTTTGCATGGCCGCTGTAGCGGCAGAAAAATCAACCCCTTCACTCTGGAATAACTGCCGGTTGCCTAACAAGATCGATTCAGTGCCAATTTTTCCTTTCACGCCATGTCCAGGGACTGATTCAAATTGGGTAATATCAGACACAACGACTCCGCTTTGTTTCACGCTGGCCATAATCGCTTCAGCTAAGGGATGCTCGGACCGCTTTTCCAATGCAGCCGCGTATTTCATTATTTCAACCTCACTGACGCCGTCCATAGAGCCGATATCGGTTACGACCGGCTTTCCCGTCGTTAAAGTTCCGGTCTTATCAAAAATGACTACGTCTATTTTACGCGCGGCCTCCAAAGCTTCGCCGCCTTTTATCAAAATCCCTTGCGAAGCGCCAACTCCTGTACCGGTAATAATCGCCGTCGGCGTAGCCAGGCCAAGCGCGCATGGACAGGCAATAACCAATACGGCAACAAAAGCCAATAAACTCGGCACGAATGGCTGGCCTGCTATCAGGAACCAAATTAAAAACGTCAGCACGGCAATGCCGATAACCGTCGGCACAAAAACAGCAGATACGCGGTCGGCAAAACGCTGAATCGGCGCTTTTGACGCCTGCGCTTCCCCAACAAGCCTGATGATGCCGGACAACAGCGTTTCGGATCCGACTTTAGTGGCCTGAAAAACGAACGACCCATGTTTGTTTATGGTGCCTCCGATAACCGTGTCGCCGGTGTTTTTCTCCACCGGGATGCTCTCGCCAGTCACCATCGACTCATCAACCGAAGATTTCCCATCAGTTACGCTACCGTCAGTGGGAACTTTTTCGCCTGGCTTGACGCGAATCGAATCTCCTACCCTAACCTGACCCAAGGGTGTTTCTATTTCGTGTCCGTCACGGATAACCAGCGCTGTTTTTGGCGCCAACCCCATCAGCGCCTTTATCGCCTCTCCGGTTTTCCCTTTTGCCCGAGCTTCTAACCATTTGCCCAACAGAACGAAAGAAATCAGGATGGCTCCGGTTTCAAAATATACTTCACCTGGTACGATATTCAAGAGAACCAAGATGGAATATAAAAACGAAGCACTCGTCCCGATGGCGATCAAACTGTCCATGTTAGCGGTGCGTATTTTCAGAGAACTCCAAAATCCCTGGTAAAATTGCCAACCGGCCCAAAACTGTATTGGTAAGGCAAAAAGTAGCTGGAACCATTGCCGGTACGGGATGTTTTCGATCGAGGGGATTATTTTCATGCCCATACTCAATAGTACTATGGGCAACGCCAATGCCAGGCTGAGCAAAAATTTTTTTCGGACTACCTGCAGCTCTGTGGCTTTCTTCTGCTCCTCTTTAATCTGGGATGCTGCATCGTCCAAATATTCGACAGCACCGTAACCGGCCGCTTTAACGCTTGCAAGCAAATTACTCAAGTTCGCTTGTGCGGGTTCGAAAACGATATGCGCCCGTTCGGTGCCGTAATTTACCGAAGCTTTGATGACACCCGGCGTTTTTTTCAAACGGCGTTCGATCAGCTGCGCACAGCTGGCGCAATGCATGCCAGACACTGATAATATTGTATTTTTTTCCATAAGGACGCTACTCCTCAATGTGATACTGGCCTGCCTCGGCGACCTCCTTTTTCAGCTGATTGAAGTCAAGGTTTTCATTGTGCTCGATTTCTGTTTTACCGTTTTGCGGATCGACTGTAACGGCAGTCACGCCCGGGACATCCTTTATGACATCCTCGAGCAGACCCTTACAACCGGTGCAGTGCGTACCGTCGATAACGAATGATTTATGCATAATATACTTTGTTATTGAATTACTAATCTTATTGTAACTTATTGTTCGGCGATATCAAATCCGGGTCACACATCATCACCGTTGGGTCACAGCCTGACGCAGAAGAAGGATTTGTGCGGTCTGGCTCCTGAGCCGGTTGAAGCGCTTTCGTACCTGAACCTTTGACGACAGTGAACGCCGCGCCCGGAGTGGTCATGCCCATTGTGCAGCTAAACGCCAGCGTGCCGGTTGTAGTCGGGGTAAACCGGATAGTTTTAATACCGGTCTTAGACAAAAATTCAGTCACTTTTGCGCCCGGCATGGTGATGACCTGGGCGCACCCGGCCGCCCGGCTGCCGTCAATCTGCCATTCAACTGGTATTCCGGCTGTCACCGTGAAATGCGACGGTTTATATTCATAGCCCACGACGGCCATTTTTACAATCTGAACCCCGTTCACTAACTGCACGTTGGGATCTGATATGTTCGTATCTACTGCAGCAACCGACTGATTTGACCGGCCTTTTACATTGATCCCGGCCAGAGCCAACCCGTTTGAAATATTAAAAATGCCCATCAGTACTACGAGCACGCCGGCAAATTTAATGAAGTAGCGCTGGAAATTACCCCGGGCAAAACTCATAATTGCGCTGACCGACATCAAGGCCGGTAATGTCCCCAGCGAAAAGACCAGCATAGTCAGGGCACCGGTGAGAAAACTACCCTTGGTCAGAACATACAACTGCAACGCCTGAGTAAAACCGCAGGGCAGAAAAAACGTAGCCGCCCCGAACAAAAACGGCGCTATTTTGGTTTGCCGACCTTCTGTGGCCCGGTATATCCGATGGGCGATGAACTTCGGCATGCGCGGTTGGAACCTAGATAGCCAGGGAAAAATTTTCAATAATTGAATACCCATCAGTACCATAACCAAACTAACGCCAACTACCACAATGCCGTTTAAACGAGTGGATAACGATAATACTGAACCGAGCGCCCCCACCGCCCCGCCCAATAATGTATATGAGACCACGCGACCGACATTGAAATACAGGTGCGGTTTGAATCGCTGTTTGCCGGTCAATTCCGGGTGGTGTTCATTGTATTTGGCGGCTACTGCCAGCAGTAACCCGCCGGACACTGCCATGCACGTAGACACGGCCGCCACCAGACCGATGACGAACACAACACCGTAACCCATGTTCTCCGACACGCCGAAATTCTCCGGAATCAGATGAAACTGCTTCAACACGACATACAACGCCATGATTATCAGGAACACAGCGCTCAATTGCAGGTAATCTTTTTTCGTATTGCGTTCGTCAGGCTGAACCTGCGATTCCGTCACCCGATACCCGTCATCTCGGATGGCTAGATGCAAATCCTTAGCCCTCACCGATTCGTCGCACTCAACCACGACCTGTCCTGTTGACTGACTAGCCTGGGCATAAGTAACGCCGGGGACCTTTCGGAATTTTCTTTCGATCAGCACCTCGCAGGCCGCGCAATGCATGCCCGAGATACTGACTACCATTTTTTTCTTTCTTTCCATACTCGCTCATTGCATAGTTGATTAAAATAAAAAACCGCCTGCGGCCGGACTAACTCCAGCAACTACGAAGTCAATCCAATGCCATACAAGCACTATGCGCTGACCGGATATACTTTTGGATGGAAAATTCCCCGCGAAAAAAAACGTTTGAGGAACTGGAAAATAGGCGCATCTGGATCTTGAAACGCATCCCAAAAAAGCCGGAATCGCCAATTTGCCGTATCAACCGGGAAAAACATTTTCATGACGAATCCCAAAAATACGCACATTACTAAACCGCTCATGACTTGGGGTATAACTACGGAGAACATCCGAGTCCAACTCTGCACGTGGTCGGCTACGGTCATCGGGCACATGCCCTGACCATCGTCCATATACGGGCAATGAGCCATGGAGCCCTGGACCATATTCATTATACCGGTGGAAATCAGTAAAAAACTGATGGACACAAAAACTACGGCGATGGTAATCCCTAAGAGCCGGTAAATAAAACTATATTGTCGTATATATAAAGGTGTAATAAACTTCATTTCAAATAAACTATACCACATCAATGGCTACATTTCAAGGCCAACCTTGACACAAACCAAATATATGGTAACCTTACCTGAAAATTATAAAACAAACCCAAAAAAATTATTGGAGGGAATATGGAACATTCAATCGGCGGTCACACGCTGGATGAAATCTACGACGCAGTACATTTTGCCGTCGGGGCATTCCTGACCCATCGCAAAAATGACGATCAGACCCGAAAAGGCGGGTATTGTTCGGTCATTGACCGCATCAACGAAGAGGTGATCACCACCTTTGAAGTGGGCAATCCGGCCCACGGCAAAGCGGAACGGTACCGGCAATTGTCGGTGGAAAAAGCCCTTCGGCTTCTTGAGACCAACGAGCAATTCGGCCATGTCACCAGCTGGCAGAGCCGTGACGAACAGGCAGACAAATGGGGCGGCGCCATCATTATTGGAGATTTCATCCTTTCCTTCTCGGGTTTCTCACCCGACCTGGCAGATGAGGCGGTAATGATCAGGGCAGCCCACCGTCTCGGCTGGCTCAATGCCGATGAAGCGGAGTCATTCGCGAATATGAACGACAATGAATGGACCCGCCTCCTGATGGCCGCATAATCCCAGCTCATTCAACCAAAAAACGACGGTCTGCGATCACGCGGACCGTTATTTTATTTTTTCCGGCCGGCCAACTGGCCGCAGGCACCTTTAACGCCCCGGGCAAACCGGAACCGTTCGACCGCAGTAATGCCGTATTTTTCCAGAATAGAAAGAAATTGGCTGACTGCCTCCGAAGATGACGACTGATAAAAACCTGTCGGGTTATACACGATCACATTAACAAAAAACAAAGGCGGCAATTTACCGTGCAAGAGCTCGGCTAATTTCTTGGCGTGGTCCGGCGTATCGTTTTGGCCGGCCAGCATGACATATTCTATCATGACCCGCCGGTTTGTTTTCTTGATATAGTTCGAAGTGGCATTCAGGACTTCCTTGATCCCGTAGCGCTCGCCAATGGGCATGATCTTCCGCCGCAGTTCGTCAGTGGGCGCGTGCAGTGATACTGCCAAGTTCACCTGCAGCGGTTCTTTGGTCAGGCGTTCAATCCCGGGGACGATGCCGGCCGTAGAAATGGAAATGTGCCGGGCGCCGATGCCCAGCCTGTCCGGATCATTGATCTTGCGTATGGCCTCCAGGACCGAATCATAATTCAAAAATGGCTCACCCATACCCATAAACACGATGCTGCCGACCCGTTCATCGTCTTTTGCCAGCAGCCGGGAAAATAAAAGCACCTGCTCGACGATTTCATCGGCAGTCACATTGCGTGAAAATCCCCGCTGGCCAGTGGCGCAAAACGTACACCCCAGCGGGCACCCGACTTGCGATGAAACGCAGACGGTATTGCGGCCGTTGGCGTGCTTCATCAGTACCGATTCGATCTTTTCCCCGTCAGCAAGGGTGATGACGGCCTTTGCCGAACGCGAATCGTCAGTCGTTTCTATTTGCGCATTGATGGCTAAAGGGCATTCGCGATCCAGCTCCTGCCGCAACCCGGCCGGCAATGTGCTTACTTCCGACCAGGCGGAACGCAATTCTTTAAAAATTGCCATATACGCCTGCTTTAGGCGAAAAGCGGGTTGGTTTGCGAGAATAATTTTGAGTTTCTCAAAATCCATTATCTATGGTCGCCACTCCCGTGTAAAGTGCCCCGGACTTTCCTCGAAGCGAGCTTCTCCAGATTACGCGTGGCCACTTCGTCCAGCGGCAGCTTCAGCTCGGAAGCCAGGTTCGATGCGTACCATAAAACGTCGCCGAGTTCTTCGGCAATGGTTTGTGTCTGTGCCTCATCCAACACGCCGCCGTGGTCGCGGCAGATTTTTTTCACTTTATTGGCAAGCTCCCCGGCCTCCCCCACTAACCCCAACGTCGGGTAAATGTAATTATGATCACGATCCGGGTACATTGCTGTTGTCCGGGCCCGCGTTTGATATTCATTAAAATTCATGGGATATCATGTTAATTCTTTTTCCAAGATGAAATTATATTCACGGAAACCTAAATGCCGATAGACTTCTGCCGCCTTGCGGTTCTTGGCCGAAACCATGATCGAAACATGGCCAATACCCTTCTTCCGGCACCAGGCGTCAAACGCCCTAATCATCAGCGAGCCGAGTCCTTGGCCACGGAAATGGCGGCGGACATATAGCACTTCCACCTTTCCTGACTTAGCCGGTCGCCGGGCTTCTGAGCGATGTGCCGCCGACCCGATCAAGAACCCCCGGACTTTTTGATTATACTCGGCTACAATGAAAAAATGGTTATTCCCGCGAAGACGGTTACTCAAATAATTGTGTCCGGTTCGGGATGCTGCCCAATGCACGAACATAGTCGGGTCATATTTCGAGCGTTCCAATTGGACATAATGATGAAGCATGTCATGGACTTCGGGCAAGTCAGCCTGTTTGGCTTTTCGCCAGGTAATGTCTTGTTTCATATGCGCATTTGGCTGCACTATCGGGGTGGGGAGAATCGGACTCCCTCTACACCCACCCCATGGGCGCGTACTACCGGTATACTACACCCCGACAGTGCAGCCATACATATTAATTAAGATGTTTCGTTTTTCATTCTACCAGTTACCGTCCAGCAAAGCAATAAAAAAAACCGCCAGCTCTACTGCTGACGGCCAGATAACGAATCGTCTCGTTATCTCGGAATCCCCTCCATGGTCGAATAATGGTGAACGTTGCCGCAATCGGGGTCTTGGTCAATCTCGATTGTGAAGGCGCAGGGGGTTGTCTGTGTACAACGGAGAACGGTGGCAGTACCAGTGACGGGGTCATGCACAACAGCTTCGCGCAATGTCCCCTGACGGCACGCCGGGCATTCCCGGCCTTTGTACTGCGAAATTTCCGACGCAAAGATCTTTGTAGTCGACATGGCTTCCTCCTTGAAAAAGAACTGCACACATACTTTTTATTTCTTCCTAATCATCCCGAATCCTGGATTCATTCCTGGATGAGGGATACTTCTTCTTTGCGAAAGGCATCAGGAAACACTTTTTAACAAAGGGTTTCCCGAAAATAAAAAACACTAGCCGCTTGGTGGCTAGTTTGTTTATAACGAATCTTACAGGCTAACCATCAAGCCGCTAGGGTGTAATAATAATAGTAATAAGAAGTCCCGCTTTGCGTAAAGCGTTATTTTTCGCGTCTCGGTTAGACTGATGTATTGCTGTCATATTCTTGCCTGGTATTGTACCAAAACCAACTATCGTGTCAACTATTATTCAAACATGATATCCTCGTCTACCCGCTTGTAGGCGTGGATTTCATTCTCACGGAACCACAGTTTGGCCTCAAATTCAGCTTCCTCCACGGTTCCGGAGGCATGGATCATGTTCTTGACGGTGCGTTTTTGCTGGTTAGCCAGTATCGGCGAATCCAAAGAAAAATCGCCCCGGATGGTGCCTGGTTGGGCAAATCGTGGCAAGGTGTGGCCGACCATCATTCTGACGGAATCAACGGCATGCAGTCCCTGTAGCAATAAGGCGACTACGGGACCGGAACTGAGGAAGTCCATATTCCATTTGCGGACCATCTTGCCGATCTCGTACGCATCGGTCGTGCCCAAATCCTCATTTGGATCGCGGCCATATTCAGCATAGCTTTTCAGGGTCTTTTCACCGACCGTGGTCAGATAGGTTTTTTCGTCCGGGTAATGTTTGGCTACCAAATCCGCATCCACCCAGACCATTTTCATGGCATTAATTTTCAATCCTGCTTTTTCAAAACGGGAAATAATTTCACCAATCAGGCCGCGTTTGACCGTGTCGGGTTTCAGCAAAACAACGGACCGTTCGAGTCGTGGATCGTGAGCTTTCATAATCTTATTGTTTTATCTTTTTGGTAAGTAAATATTTCACTTTTTCGACAATTTCAGCCGGCGTATGATTGGCTTTGATGAAATAATCATCTGCTCCCAGTTGGCGGCCTTTCTCCACGTCTTCCGACTGGCCCAGGTTTGTCAGGAGCAAAATGTGGGTATTGCCCATCTGCGGATCGCTTTTCAGTTCTTTCAGTACGGCAAAACCGTCCAGTTTCGGCATGATAATGTCCAGCAGAACCAGATCGGGCTTCTCTTTTTTTGCGATCTCCAGGCCGGCGGCGCCGTCCTCCGCCCGGATAACTTTCAGCCCCTCTTTGGAAAACTTCGTAATATACATGTCAGCTAGCATCTTGTCGTCTTCGACAAGAAGTATTTTCGTGTTGAATTTCCCTTTTTTCTCTTCAGCCATAATGATATAAAATATTTATTCCTTGTGTATAGTATACCTAAAAGGGATACGAGCGTCAACGTACCTTAGGTTGTCGTGTATGCCAATCGGTTGACTGCTCATAGGCATAAGCGACTCGCAGAATAGTCTCCTCATCAAATGACTTGCCCATTATCTGCATGCCGATGGGCAGGCCCCGAGTAAACCCGCACGGTATTGATATGCCGCAAATTCCGCCGATATTGGCTGGCACCGTATAGATGTCCGACAAATACATCATCAACGGATCAGAAAATTTCTCGCCAAAGGAAAACGCGACCGATGGCGTGGTTGGCGTCAACAGGCAATCTACCTGACGGAACACCCGGTCGAACTCCTGCATGATCATCTGCCGGACTTTCTGCGCTTTGACGTAATACTGGTCATAATACCCCGCGGATAATGTGTAGGTGCCCAAGATGATGCGGCGTTTCGTTTCGGCGCCAAGGCCTTGTTCTCTCGACCGGCTATACACCTCCGCGAGATTTTTTGCCGTATCATGCGCCGACAACCCATAACGAATCCCGTCATATCTGGCCAAATTCGCCGACACTTCCGACGTTACCGTAAGGTAATACACGGCCAGGGCATATTTGGTTAGAGGCAACTGCACCTCCTGTATTTCCGCGCCTAATTCCTGGAATTTTTCCATCGCCTGATCAATCGCCTTCTTGATGTCCGGATCCATGCCTTCTATGAAATATTCTTTTGGCACCCCTATTTTAATGCCGCGAATATCCTGCGTCACCTTTGAAAGATTCATGTCGCCAACTGCCTGGGTAGTCGGGTCACGGCCATCCTGACCGCTTATCGCCTGCAACACGCGAGCCGCGTCCATCACAGTCTTGGCCAGGGGGCCGATCTGGTCCAGTGATGACGCGAGTGCCGACAAGCCGTAACGGGAAACCCGGCCGTACGTCGGCTTCACACCGACCACCCCGCAGAATGCCGCCGGCTGGCGTATGGAACCGCCAGTATCCGATCCCAATGCCCCCAGGCACATACCGGCCGCGACTGCCGCAGCCGAACCCCCGGAAGAACCGCCTGGCACCCGGCTGGGATCCCATGGATTAGCCGTTTTTTCATATGCAGAGTTCTCAGTCGATGACCCCATAGCAAACTCATCCTGGTTCGCCTTGCCGAGGAAAACGGCACCGGACTTCTTAAGCCGTGAAATAACCGTGGCGTCATAGGTGGCGACATAATTTTCTAAAACCTTTGATCCGCTGGTCGCTGCTATGCCGTCAATTAAAATATTGTCTTTGATGGCCAGTGGTATGCCGGTCAATTCTGTAGCTTCGCCGGATGCGAACACGGCATCTGCTGCATCGGCCTGACGCAAAGCCCCTTCTTCCATTACGGTAATAAAAGCATGAATGGACGGATCAAGCCGCTTGATGGCGGCCAAGTATGCCTGAGTCAATTCACGGGAAGAAAACTCCTTCTTGAGGAGCCCGTCATGCGCCAACGTAATGGTCAGTTGGTTCAAATCCATATTATTCAAGCACTGGTCTTATCTTGTTGAGGTTACCTGCCCGCTCAGGAAACTGCCGGATGATTGGCTGGCTATTAGGCCATAACTCGATGTCGTCGTTCCGAAAGGAAGAAGCCGGCGGCACGTGAGTGCCCAATCCGACTTCATTAGTATCGACATCGTCCAGTTGTTTGACGTAATCTAAAATCGAGGACAATTGCTCGGCAAATCTTCTTTTTTCCTCTGGAGTGAGCTCAAGCCGGGCTAATGAAGCCAATTTTTCTACGTCTTTTTCTGTTAAATCCATATGTACTAGTATATCATTGGATCACCAAAAATCAAAAAAGTCTCTTGTACATATTTTGCAGTTGACAGCCTGGGCGCGGTACCGTAGAATATACAAAATATCGCACATTTTCAAGGAGGGAATCATGGGACGTACAACCCGTAAAACAAAACGTACGGGCCAGAAGTCTCATGACCCTATGGCCCACATTATTCGTCGCGCCCAAGCGGGTGATATCGTGGCATTCGCCGAAATCATCAAAGAATTCCAGCCGCGTTTGACGTGCACAATCGAGAAAATGCTCCAGGACAACGAACTGACAAACGACGTGGTCCAGGAAACATTCATCAAAGTGCATGAGCATATCAGGGGTTTCAACTTCAATAATCAGTTCAGCACGTGGATCTACACCATCGCCCTAAACCTGGCCCGGAACCACCTGAGACGCCGTAAACGTTATACTGAAGAGCCGATCGAAGATTACACCCACACTCTGTCAATCCAATGCCGTAGTCCGCACGATGATGCCAAGATACTGCTTCTCGGTAAATTCCTGCAATCCGGCATCCAAATCCTGCCCGAAAAATACCGATCTGCCTTTCTGATGGTTGACCACGACGGTAAAGACTACCTCGAGGCGTGCCTTCTCCTCGGTATCCCCATAGGAACGGTAAAATCTAGAGTGAACCGGGCGCGCGCCATACTGAGGCAATACCTCTGTACCCATTGCCCGGACTTGCTGAGGCGTTTCCGGATCAGTCCGTCCATGACCGTACAAGCATCCTAAACACAAAACAGCCCCTGCGACAGGATTGGCTGTTTTTTATTCCTTGAAAAATGGGAACTACCCCATCTTAAGAAGGGGCGATCAGTGTTTAGCGTGATACATCGCTAACGTAACAGTGCCAAAAACTCCGTTTCCGTGATCATTCTTACTCCTATTTTTTTCGCTTTTTCAGCTTTTGAGCCTGGCTCCGTGCCGACCACGACAACATCCGTATTTTTCGAAACCGACGATACCCAGTTTCCGCCAGCCACGCGGACCTTAGCCTTGGCTTCATCGCGGGACATGGAGTCTAAAGTGCCGGTCACGACAATTTTCTTTCCGGTTAACTGCGTCTGCCTGTCTACGATTTTCTGCTTTTCAATGACAATCCCCTTATGCAATAAATTTTTCACTAAGCGGATATTTTGCGTGTCATGAAAAAACTCGTACAAGCTTTTTGCCACCACCCCGCCGATGTCCCGGATCGCGTTATAATCATCCTGCGTAGCCTGCATGACCCTTTCCACCGTACCGAAATGCTGGGCCAGGTCAATGGCCGTCTCCTCGCCGACATGCCTGATCCCGAGCGCGTAAATAAACCGCGCCAAAGAAACTTTTCTAGCCGCCTGGATCGCACCCACCAAATTCTCTGCGGATTTTTCGGCAAAACGTTCCAAGGGCTCCAGGTCTGTTTCCTTCAGGTCAAAAAGGTCGGCTGGATTCTTGACCAGATCAGCCCGGGCTAACTGCTCCAATATTTTTGGTCCGAGGCCGTCGATATTGAAGGCGGCCTTCGACACGAAATGAGCCAGCCCTTCCTGCTGCTGTGCATAGCAGTTCTTATTCGTACAATAGTAGGCCACTTCCTCTTTCCGGCGCACTGTTTTTGACCCGCACACTGGACAAGTTGCCGGCATATGAAACTGCCGCTCCTGGCCGTTCCGAAGATTAGGCAGCACCTGAACAATATCCGGAATGACATCCCCTGCTTTTTGGAGTATGACTGTATCGCCAATTCTTACGTCCAGCCGTTTAATCTCGTCAACATTATGCAACGTAGCCCGGGAAACGGTAGAGCCGGCCACGGTCACCGGACGTAAATGGGCAACCGGCGTCAGTGCGCCTGTCCGGCCGACCTGTACCTGGATGTCCTCAACCATCGTCGTGGCCTGCTCCGCCGGATACTTATACGCCAATGCGCCGCGCGGGGCTTTGCCCACCACGCCAAGCTGCTTGAATAACGCGATACTGTTTACATTCACGACAATGCCATCCGTCCAGTACGGCATCTTTGACCGAATCTTCCCGATTTTTTCATGGTATGCCTCTACCTGTCCAATGTCCGCGCAGTATTCATTGTGTTCACCGGACCTGAAACCCATAGCCGTCAACAGATCATGGGCCTCCTGATGCGTAGTCTGGCCAAGACCCGTCATCAGGTCATACGCCATAAAACTTAAATTCCGTGAGGCGGTAATTTTCGGATCAAGCTGGCGAACAGAACCGGCGGCGGCGTTACGGGGATTGGCAAATATCGGCAGTTTATTTTTTTCCTGACGCTTGTTCAATTCCTCCAGCACGTTCTTGGTCATGAACACTTCGCCGCGCACCTCAACCTCCCGCCGGGCTGACGCGCGCACACTCGGCTGCAGGCTATCTAGTTCCAGTCGTAACGGGATGGCGTCGATTGTTTTCGCATTATTGGTAATGTCTTCCCCGACCTTGCCGTCGCCGCGCGTGGCCGCCTGGAGCAGTACGCCATCACGGTATTTCAAGGTGACCGCCAGACCGTCCATTTTTGTTTCGGCATAATACTCCATATTCGTGCCTGACGGGACCAATTTTCTGTTCCGTGTTTCCCACTCTGTCAATTCATCAAATGAAAAAGCGTCCACCAATGAAAGCATCGGAACGGGATGCTGCACCTTTGCAAATTTATCAAGCGCTTTCCCTCCGACGCGTTGCGTTGGCGAATCCGGCGTAATGAACTCGGGATGCTTATTCTCCAAATCCTGCAGCTCATGCTTCAGGGAATCAAGCGCGGCATCGGAAATCTCCTGCCGGTCAAGCACATGATAAAGATAGCGGTGATGGTTAATCTCCGCTTTCAGCTTCCCGATCCGTTTTTTTACATCTAAAATGCTCATGACGTTGGGCAATCGCTAAAAATCTTATAGCTGCTGATCTGGTACCAATCGACCTGCAAAACGGCGGCAACGGTCAGATTCCTAAACATGATGCTGCGGCCGGCGGTAATGCTGCCGAGCGAAAACGATTCGGGAATCGTGCATGTTTTCCAGACTCCGGCACTGGATGGGTTGAACGTAAAACCGACTTCCCCCTCGCTCGGATCCGCAATCGTCACCTCCGCATTGGTACTGGCGGACTGAAACCGCAGGCTGAGATATAACTCCTGCGCGGACACCACACCGGCCGGGATTGGCAGGGTAAACGAATCATTAACCGTAGGCAGTGTGCACATGAACGGATTTCCGGAAGCGCAGCTGACGTTCGGGGTACACGCTGATGCCAGCCATCCGGCCGATTGGCAGACCGCGCAATTTGCACACGTACCGCTGGCCGCCTCCTCTACTTGTATGACACCCGAAGAATATATCGCCTTGCTTAAGATAATATTTTTTTCCAGTTCTCCCTCGCTGAACAAAACATAGTCATATAGTCCGGATAACGGTATGCGCCAGGGTACGGTGGCAGTCAGCGCCTGTTTGAAGGAATTGCGCCTGCCGACAGACTTGATGATTACCTGTGACGGTAAATTGGTAACTATATTGTTACTGCTGTCATACGGGATGACTGAAAAACTCGACAGTGGCCCGAATAAGGCCCGTATCCGCAACCGGTACCCGACCGGTGAACCGCTGTAGGCACTCGCCAGCGTTATCGACCAACCATTGGACAGGTCAGTCGAACCGATAACCTTTTTAGCGCTGACTGACGTACCCAGCGTGCCCGTATTGTCCCAGCCGATCCACGAGACTTCCGCCCACGAATTCGGGTCAGTGCCGTTATTTGAAACCACGACATGATCCACATTGCTCGGACTCAGGGGGTCGTCTGCATTATAATAGTCGGCCTGTGCGTATTCATTTTCTCCGATATACCGGTCGACAATAAGGGAAGTTGACGATTCGGTCTGTTCAGCGTCAAACACTGCGGAATTTGAGGTAAATGTATCCGCATATGCCGCAATGGTAGCTACGGCCGTGGATAACGGGACCACGCCAGCGCTGCGCATCGTCTTGATGCCGTATAAACCACGTTCAATGCCCGATTCAGCGGCATAATATGCCAATGACCCGTCAGTAGCCGAACTGGTCAGCCGCAATTCATTGATAATCACCAATGAAACGGTCAAGGCGATAGCTGTCAGCAACCCCATGACCAGGAGAGAATACACCAGCACTACCCCTGAATTGTTCCGGATATTAGTCATGGTAAACATTTGTTACCGGACCGACAATGAGACGACTGCTGACCGCCGTCTGTAAATTCA
>Ga0265297_10005737_pt1 | contig 18613 bp, 14 predicted proteins | sample Munlanlwell13791_FD_192502 | JGI IMG/M metagenome (GOLD analysis project Ga0265297, IMG submission 192502) | Leachate microbial communities from a municipal landfill in Southern Ontario, Canada - Leachate well 137-91 | ecosystem: Engineered > Solid waste > Landfill > Unclassified | place...
GAGATAATCCTGCATAGTCTTGAATAACGTCTCATAGAAACCCTTTGAATCATTCAATTTCAAGCGGTGTTTCAGTTCGAAAAATTCCTTGTGCATATTCTTAAAAGCTTCCGTCCTGTGGGCATACTTCGTATCCCGCCTCAGACGATCCTGTTTGGCTGTTATGAAATACGTAACTATCAGGACGAGTAACGGCACCAGAAAGAGCATAAGGAAGAATACGCTCTTATACGCTTCCGAATCTTTTGTTTGAACGCCGCCCATCGATTCCTTTATATATAATATGTCGCCCTGAGGCTGCGCATCTTCCCTCTTCTCTTTGGGCCCGGTATCAAGAGAGACGGGTGTCGCCGGAGGAACCGCAGGCGCCTGTCCGATAACTTGAGCCGGCGACTCAGGCACCTTTTCCACCTGTAGCGGCGTGGATTCCTGCGTGATCGTTTTATATATACCCTTATCCGGATCGAAGTAAGTGAACACGGCTTTAGGAGTCTGATAAACCTTGTCGGATTCGGGTATAAGTACCTGCCTGAACGTCTTTCTACCCGGCTCAGTCTTTATCTGAGGTTCGTATACCCTGAAACCTTCCGTATTATCCAATTTCGGAATTATCACCGTATTGAAATTACCAGCACCGTTTATCTCCATCTTGAGCGTCACAGGGTCACCGACTTTAATTTTTTTGGGACCTGCCGAATATATGAACTGATAGTCGCCTACCGCTCCGGAAAAATCTTCGGGCCGTCCTTCCTGTGGAAGCGCCAAAAGCACAAGGTTGACCTCGTCGGATTTTAACTCTACGGGATAACGTTCATACCTTGTAAAGAAATCCTCAAAATACGGATCCCTCATGCCTCTGTCGTTTAAGAAGTCGTCATCCAGCGCGGACATATTGCGGACCCTCTTCTTTACGGCGAGATTGCATTTTAACGTGGCTGGGCCAAGCTTATAATCACCCGGTCTGGTCCCAAAGATGGTGGTCTTGAATTCCAGCACATCATACAACAAACCCCCCATGCGCTCGCGATACTGTTTCGGATCCTCAAATTGCGCTTTCGAAAAACCCTCCTGATTAAAGGTCGGAAGTTGTATGTCGCTTACATTCATCCTGTTAACATAAATTTTGATTACTACGGGTACGATCTCATTTACATAAGCTTTCGTCTTATCAAGTTTAAGGGTTAAAAATAACCTGTCTTTTATATCGAGCGAATCGATGATGTTCTCTTCGTCTTCTTTTTTAAAGGGTTCCTGCCTTGCCTTCTCTTCCGTTACCGTAAGAAATGCGATGCTGGATGTATAAGTATTTCCATCATATTTAAAAGTGAATGGACCGAACTGAAATTTCCCCAGTCTCAACGGTTGTATTTTATACATATGCGTTACCGAGTTCGATACGGTCCCATTGATAACTGTCATCATAGTGGATGGACCGAGGTACCGGACTTCACATCCGTCTATATTTCCTATATCGGGCGCCGGAACATTCTGTGTACCATAAAAAGTGAGACCGAGCTGGGCGGTCTCGCCTATGGCAACGGTCTTCTTATCTATGCCGGCCTCGAACTTAATATCTTCGGCAGACGCATACGACACAAAAAACGACAATAATAGTAGTAAGAGTAATCCCTTTTTCATATCTATATCCACCCCACCGCAGCGGTGAGACTCACCAATCTTTCTCCGGCTCCGGCATCGGCACCTGTTTTCTGCGCATTCTGATCGATTGGGCCGTAGCCTCCTCTCCTCTGTACCCCTCAAGAAGCATCCTGGCTTCTTCTTCCGTCATCTCTCTCTGCTCGCCCTCGCCCTGCTCATAGAATTGCAGGGACTGCCCCTCTTTACTCTCCCTGGGCTCAGGTTTCTCTTTCTCTCCTTCGCCTTGCGAACCGGGCCGGCTCTCTTCCCGCTTATCATCTTCTTCCTGTTTCTTCCGCTCCTCCCGCTCTTTCTGCTTACTCTCCTCTTCCTGTTTATCTTGCTCCTCTTGCTTCTTCCGGTCTTCCCGCTTCTTATCTTCTTCGCTCTTCGATTGCCCCTGATTCTGCCCGGGCTTCTCTTCTTCTTTATTCTGATCCGATTGCTGCTGCTTCTGCTGATTATTCTCCTGGCCCTGCCCTTGCTTATTCTGGTCCTGCTCCTTCCGGTCTTTTTCTTTATTCTGCTCCTGATCCTGTTTCTGCTTCTGATCTTGCTGCTGCTTATCCTTTTGGTCCTTATTATTCTGATCTTTTTTATCCTGATTACCCTGCCCGCCCTGATTTTGTTTATTCTGATCTCTCTTATTGTCCTTACTCTTATCTTTTTTGTCTTCCTTATCCTGCTTCTGATCCTTATTCTTCTTCTGACTTTCTTCTTTTTCCTTCAGGCTCATCAATTTCTGATCAACAAATTCATAATTAAACTTTGCGTCTCTGTCGCCGGGATTCAAATCTATAGCGCGCTTATAAAACTGCAGGGCAGTTTCATAATGCTCTTTCGCTTTATTTATATCGGCCGCGGCTCGCTCCGCTCCTATCCTGTAATTGGAATTTCCTATATTATAATCCGAACCCGCCAATATCCATGCGCTTCCCTGCGCGATAGCTTTATTATAAGACTCTATAGCCGCGTTATACGAACCTTTTTTGTACAGAGCGTCTCCTTTATTGAACCTGAGCATGACATTATCGGGCTTCTTGTCAAGAGCGCCGTCATATACTTTTATCGCCTCATCATATTTTTTATCATTATACAACATATTGCCCTTTTTTACATCTTCGGCGATGGAAGCATAGGCCAATGTTGCGGTCATTAATATAAAAAGCGATGCCATTGCGAGGAGCGATAGCGACGAAACAATGACGCTGGATTTAAAATTCCTCATTATCTCTTCCTGTCCGAAATAAGCAATTCCAATAAAAGGAAAACGACCGCGATGCCTAAAAATATCTGGTAACGCTCCTGATAATGTTTCTTCATCTTCGCCTCTATATCCCTCTTTTCCAATTTCGATATGCTCTTATCGTAAAGAAGCGTCAGCCCGAAATCGCTCGGCGTGGCTCTTACATAATTACCGCCGGTAGCGACAGCTATCTTTTTTAAGAGATCTTCATTAAGGCGCGTCTTAATTACCTGGCCGGCTTTGTCGGCAAGATATCCTCTTTCGCCCCGTTCATCTATCGCGGGAATAAGATCGCCTTCAGCGGTGCCCACTCCGACGCAATATATACGGATACCGGCCTGCGCGGCTTCATTTGCCGCCTCAATGGCATCGCCTTCGAGTTCTTCGCCGTCCGTTATCAGGATGAAGACCTTGAATTTCTTATCGGCGCCTTTCAGTACATTTATGGCGTCTCTTATCGCTGTCGATATGGCGGTGCCGGGCCTCGGTATGGTTTCGGTATTAAGATCATCGAGCGCCAGCAGGAAACCGTTATAATCTATTGTCAACGGGCACTGCAAGAACGAACTTCCCGCGAATGCTATTAAACCGATCCTGTCGCCGTTCAGTTTTCTTACAAGGTCCTTTACCGCGTATTTTGTGCGTTCCAGCCTTGTCGGTCTCATGTCCCTGGCAAGCATGCTCTTGGAAACATCTATGCCTATCAGTATGTCCAGGCCCGTCCTCTTCACCTCCTGCCATTCAAAACCCCATTGGGGGCGCGCCAAAGCGAATATGCAGAGCAGAAAAGCCAGTCCGGTCAGGACCATCTTCAAAATTTTGCGCGCCACGCTGAAATGTGGGGCAATTCCTTCTATCATCTTCTTTTCGGCAAAACGCTCCATGAGGGACCTGCGCCTCCTCATGACCCAGATATAAAAAAGGACCAATAAGAAACTGGAAAATATTAGTATTGAAATATATCCGGGATCCGCGTAGTTCATCTTATGGAACCTTTAAAAATACTGTGTTCGACAGGAATATCCCCGCTATCAGAAGCATCATACCGGGTATAAGAAAATAATAAAATAACTCACTGTACTCCCTGTATCCAAAGTGCTCGATATTCGATTTTTCGAGCCTGTTTATCTCATCATATATGTTTCTCAGTTTTTCCGTATCGGTCGCAAGATAGTACTTTCCGCCTGTATTTTCAGCCACCTTTCTCAACGACTCCTCGTCTATCTCTATCGGTATATTCCTGTAAACGGTCCTGCCATAATAATCTTTCATAGGATACGGCGAGAGCCCCTTGGTACCTACGGCTATCGCATATATCTTTGTCTTCAGGGCTTTGGCGGCTTCCGCCGCGACTAAAGGCGATATATTTCCGGCATTATTCACGCCATCGGTAAGAAGTATTATGACCTTGCTCTTTGTCTTGCTGTTCTTGAGCCTGTTTATAGAGCTCGCTATGGCGGAACCCACCGCGGTAGCGTCTTCGATCATGCCAACCCTCACCCTGTCGAGGTTCTCATTGAGCCACGCATAGTCTGTGGTGAGAGGGCAGACGGTATAAGCGCGGGCGGCAAAGGCCACCATACCGATCCTGTCATCTTTTCTTTTTCTTATAAAATCTTTTACAACTTCACGGACAAGATCGAACCTGTTGATCCTTTTCGCTCCCAGCATAAAGTCCTCGGCCAGCATGCTTGTCGATGTATCGATGACCAACACTATGTCCACACCCTCCGATATGGCCTTTGAACTATCCAGGATGGCTTGTGGACGGGCCAGCGCTATTATCATGAGAGCGATAGCGGTTATCCTTACAATGATCAACGATTTACCTAAACGCACTCTCGCGGTCGGCTTAAGATCCTTTACGAGGTCTTCGGATGAAAATACAAAGCTGGAACCCGAACGCCGGCTTCTGTCTGCTATGAAGACGACGGGCAGCAGTAGTAAGAGCCAGAAGATTACAGGGTCTTTGAATAAGAACATAAATTAAACCGGAGACTCTTTCTTCATATATATCTCCTTCGATTCTTCGATAAATTTTTTCGCGGTATCGAATACACCCTCTATATCCTTCCTTACGGGTTTATATTTTGCGAACTTTACAAGATCGCAGGCTTCCATGAATATAGCCAACAGATCCTTATGGGCGGTTTGTAATTTTAATGAGCTTCCCCGTACCGCACCGGGAGAAGGCGAGCTCAAAGAGACCAAAAACTCCTGCGTAGTCATCTCGGGCGCCTTTAAAGAGAACGCGCTCTCTATATACCGTCTTACCGCATCCGATATCCTGACATAATAATCTTTTACTTCACCGCCGGAGGCAAACTGTTTACTCGCGGCCGCTATCTCCTCAAGGGCTATTTCGTGAGGAAGTTTGGGCGGAGCTTTCTTAAATACCAATTTTAATATCACCGCGATTATTATCCCAAGCGCAATCGACGCGGCGAGTATCCAGAGAAATAATCTAAGCCAGCTAAACGGATATAAGACGCCCTTGATATCCTTAATATCCGTAAGTTTCACGCCTCTTGGCAGGACCGTCTCAACAGTAAATGTAAATTCGGCGGTCTTGAGCTTTCTCCAATACCCTTCACCTTTCTCTCTATACTTAATCTCTATAGAAGGAATGGTTCTCTTGCCTACATAATAAGACGTTATATCGAGCCAGTTTATATAAAGATTCTTTCCAAATATAGACCTCTTGACTTCCGCGCCGGAATCCTTGATCTCGCAATCGCCTATCCTGGAATCTTTAAATTGCGGTAGTTCTATCTCGAGATCATCTCTGGATACGATCTCGGTTCTGTACCGTATCCTGTCTCCGACAAAGATCCTCTTCCTGTTTAAACTGACCTTCGTTGACTGTATGGTATCTTCCGCGGCTGCCGCGAAGACAGAGATCGACAGAAAGATCGTCAAAAATATCAATCTGCCGGCATATCTCATATACGTCTCTTTCTCATTTTGAAGAATTTTATGAATGCCTCGATATATGATTTATCTGTGCTTATATCTATATGGTCCACCCCGACCGAACCGAAAATTTCAGCGCGTTCTTTATGCGTCGCGGAGGCCTTTTTGGCATATCCGGCCCTTACTTTTTCACTCGCGGTATCTATCGTGAAAGTCCTGCCGGTTTCGGCATCCACCAGGTCCACTATTCCGGCGTTGGGAAGCTCGGATTCCCTGGGATCTGAGATCGTAACGGCCACCACATCATGTTTCTTATTGGCTATTGAAAGCGGTTTTTTGAAACCCTTCGCAAAAAAATCGGATATTACAAATGTGACGGCCCGCCTGGTGGCCACATTATCGAGATAACGCAGCGCGGCGCCTATATCGGTGCCTTTGCCTTTTGGGGTAAAATATAACGCCTCTCTTACAACTCTAAGGACGTGATGCAGGCCTTTTCTAGGGGGGACGAACTTTTCAATTCTGTCGGTAAATATTATCAGTCCGACGCGGTCATTGTTCTGGATGGCGGCAAAAGCAAGCACGGCCGAGACCTCCGCCGCAAGCTCTTTCTTATAACGCTTCGTGGTACCGAAATTCGATGAACTCGACGCGTCGAGCAGTATCATCACCGTGAGCTGGCGCTCTTCGACAAACTTCTTAACGAACGGATGCCCCATCCGCGCGGTGACGTTCCAGTCTATAGTGCGTATCTCATCGCCCGGCTGGTACTCTCTGACCTCGTCGAACTCAATACCGCGCCCTTTGAAGACGCTCTCATACTGGCCCGACAAAAAGTCCGTAACGAGCTTGGAGGTCGTTATCTCGATGCGGCGGATCTTACGTAGAACTTCCTTTGGAAGCATATTACGGGACTCTTACTTCCTCAAATATGCGTTTTATCACATCTTCGGACGTCTTATCCTCGGCTTCCGCTTCATAGCTGACGATGACGCGATGCCTCAAGACATCGAGACCTATCGTCTTTATGTCCTGCGGAACGACATAGCCGCGGCCTTGCAGGAACGCGTATGATTTCGCCGCTACAGACAGGTAGATACTCGCTCTCGGTGACGCACCGTACTGTATCAAGCCTACCAGGTCCTTAAGCTTATACGCTCCGGGATCTCTTGTAGCGAATACTATGTCGATAATATACTTCTCTATCCTCTCATCTATATATACCTCATCGATCACTTTTCTCGCTTTCAATATATCATCCGGGTTGATAACGGGCGAAACGGCTATCTTTTTTTCGGTCATGGCCATACGCTTCATGATCTTGAGCTCTTCTTCCTTTTTTGGGTATTCTATCCTGAGCTTCAGCATAAAACGGTCTACCTGCGCCTCCGGAAGAGGATAAGTGCCCTCATGCTCTATGGGGTTCTGAGTGGCAAGCACGAGGAACGGCTCGTCAAGCTTATACGTGTTCTCGCCTATGGTAACCTGCCTCTCCTGCATCGCCTCCAATAGAGCGCTCTGGACTTTTGCGGGAGCCCTGTTTATTTCATCTGCCAGTATTATATTGGAAAATATCGGGCCCTTCTTGGTGGTGAATGCTCCGTCTTTGGGATTGTATATGAGCGTGCCTATAAGATCCGCCGGCAATAGATCCGGAGTGAACTGTATCCTCTGGAATTTGGTCTTTATAGCCTGCGACAAAACTTTTACGGACATAGTCTTGGCTAATCCCGGAACCCCCTCTATGAGGATATGCCCGTTGGCGAGAAGCCCCACCAGCAGCCTCTCCAGAAGATATTTTTGGCCCACTATAACCTTCTCCATCTCGCCTATCAGCTTCGGAATAAACGCGCTCTCTTTTTTAACCTTCTCATTTATCGCTTCTACGGTGACTTCAGGCATAAGACCCTCCTCTAAATATTACCCAACTCTTTGTTCAGATCTTTTAACTGCAGGTTCATAAATTTAAGGAGCACCACCTTATCGAGATATTCCAGGCTCAGCGGTTTTGTTATATAATCGTCCGCGCCCAGATCTTTCGCTTTTTGTATAGTGTCTTCATCCTTGACGCCGGTGACCATTATGATGACCGCATCCTTATCGATCTCCCGTATCTTTTTAAGCGTCTCTATGCCGTCCATGCCGCGCATATTGATGTCCAGCAGTATGATGCGAGGTTTCTCTTTTTCCACAATCTTAAGCGCTTCCTTGCCGTTAAGCGCATTGAATACCTCATAGTTGCGCACCGTAAAGAACTCGTAAAAAAAAGAATCGATACCCATCTGGTCATCGACCGTCAGTATTTTGCAGATTGGCTTTGTTTTTTTCTCTTTAGTCATATATAAAAGTTTAAATTTGTCCTACTTCGCCATTCAACCCGAAAAATTGGCGAAGCAGAATGGAGCGGGTGAACGGAATCGAACCGTCGTAGCTAGCTTGGAAGGCTAGCGCTCTACCATTGAGCTACACCCGCGTACTCAGTCAATTGCACATAATAATATCATTATAGCGATGCAGGGTCAATGAGAAAAAGAGAGAGGATCTTCAAAAACGGAAACATGGAACGGCGTAATCCCAATCGCCAGCAGATAGAACGCATCTTATTCAATAATAACCGAAAATATGAGCCTTCGATCATCTTATAAGACTCCGAAAGAGAATAAATAGTCTTTGCCGATAACTCTCTCTTCAATATCTCCTTTGCGGGATAATCATCGGGAAAGAACGTAACCGCGGGCGCCCTGTTTAAAGGACAGGGGCAGTACTTTTCCGTACATCTGATAATTTTAGGGAATAAGCGCCATTCTCCGAAAAAATCACCAAGTTTCGTATGTATCATATCACACATAATGACTTCGTTATTAGTGATCGTAAACGCTGAGGATCCCGCCAGGCAGGGATCGTTCCTTGTCCTGCGCAAATGAGTCTTTGCGTTGCGGTTCAATCTCTCTATCAATTCCAGGTCTTTCCTGGAATATGAGATACGGCCCCAATGTACGGGATAATGCTTTCCGTTGAATCTGCCCCAAAAGAATGTCGGGAGGACCTTTATCCCATGGGATTCAAAAAATTTGATATCTCTCTCCATCCGTCCAAGCAGCGGCGGATAAGCCGTGTAATTCCCGATCATCCTGAAACCATTTTTCTGGAACTCTTTTACGAGGGAGACCAGCTCATCCAATCCGATCTTCAATCTTTCCCGTTCACCGACATGAGGCGAAAAACAGATCTCCAGGACTCTTTCGGGATCTATGGTATTCATGAATTTTTTACAGGGATTGACCAAAGAAAGATTGCTGTCTATCCTGATGTAATGCTTCTTCGTCAGTTCGCGGCATAATTCGGTAAAGTTGGGAACGATAAAAGGCTCTCCGCCGGAAAAAGATATAAGTAAGGTCTTGTTGAGCTCATCCAGTCTCCGGATAACCTTCGGGATATCTATGGCAGCGGCGGGTTCTTTTGCGGCATTTACAATACAATACTCGCATGAAAAATTACACTGGAGCGACAGATTCCAATGTACATACATATCATATCTTTTCTCGGCCGTCATGAATTATAACCTCTATAGCTCTATGCTTTTCAGGCTTTTCCGAAGATCTTGTATTTCACTTTTTCTACCAGGCTATTAAAAATAAGTCGAAAATTGCTAAAAGGATATCTGCTTATTGAATGTAGAATGTTCGAATCAAACCCGCAAACACAGGATCTGCACGCGTCGGGATATTGCCGCCTTTTAATCATCAAACGTACCGGTTCGCAGACGTCATTCCAAAGTTCAAGCAGCCCCTTACCCCTTCTATCCTTTATAGTTTTACCCAATTTCAGCATATTACAGGGCAGTATTTCACCGTAGTAACTTATGGCGATCGTGGAATACAGGGAATCGCACCAAAACCGGTTAATGATTTTCCTGAAGAAAAAATCATCGTTATTTACGGAGGATACGGACTTTATATAATCGGGGAGCCACCGGCGCAGCGTATAAACATTCGTCTTTACGTGATTATGCTTTTCAAAATCGACAATTCGTTTAAATTGAGCCTCAATTTCCGGCAGACTACAGGGTTTCACATTAAAACTTTTCTTATTATCGACAGGCTCTACTTCGGGATAATTCGATATAAAGATCACCGGTTGAAAATGAATAAAATCCACACCCAGCCTATTTGCGTTCGTAACAATATCAAACAGATCCCGATAATTATGGCTGGAGATTACGGTCAGTATATTCACCGGTATCTTATGTCCGACAAGAATCTTGATGCTCTCGACCGGCGATGATAATGCGTCTTTAACCCCTCTTATGCCTTCCTCCTTTTCGTCCGAGAAAGAGTCGATCGATACCGATATGGCGGTCTCGCTCGCCTTCAGCAATTCTATTTCGTCCTGCGATAGACGCTGTAAAAGCATCCCGTTCGTCATTATACTGCATTTGATCTTAAATTTATACGCATACCGGATAATCTCAAAAATATCTTTGAAGAGGAGCGGTTCTCCGCCGCCAAGGGATAAAAAAGATATGCCGCACTTATTCATCTGGTCTATTACCCATTTAATATCATCCAGAACCAATAGCGGCTTTTCGGGCTTGACGATACCCTGCCCAATCTCGCAATAGATGCAGCGCTGGTTGCATTTATTTGTAAGATTTAAACTAACGCAACGCGGTATAGGTCCGTTAATATTAGAATTCATATGGATTTGATAGATCTTTCTATGATTATACTTCTTCCCGCATTATAACGTCAAACCTTTATTTTTTACCTTCGGACGGGATTTTTTAAACCGATGGGATATATTTTTGAGAGCACTATTCATATCTCAGCGCTTCGATCGGATCGAGCTTTGAGGCCTGGCGCGCGGGCCATAAACCAAAGATGAGTCCCACAAAAATGGAGAATGTCGTAGCAAGGATCACGGAAGAGAGAGATACTTTTACCGTCCACCCCGCTATAATCGCAAGCAGCAGAGCTATCCCCGAACCAAAAAGAACCCCCAGCGCTCCTCCCGCGAAAGTCATCACTATCGATTCTATGATAAACTGCAGCATTATATCGGATTCCCTGGCGCCTATAGCTTTCCTGAGGCCTATCTCTCTCGTCCTTTCCGTAACGGATACCAGCATGATATTCATTATCCCGATACCGCCTACAAGCAGAGAGATGGCTGCGATAGAACCCAATAGCATAGTCATAGTCTGCGTGGTCTGTATCATGGTCTGCTGAATATCCGCCATGTTTCTTATCTCAAACGAATCCTCGCTCTCTTTATCGGTGAGCTTATGGCGTTTTACGATTAACTCTTTGATTGAATTCTGAACCTCTTCCATCAGCGCGGGATCGCTGACTTCAACATCGATGGAATCTACATACTGTTTTCCATGAAGACGATACATCGCCGTGGTTATCGGAACCAGGACAATATCGTCCTGGTCATGCCACATCGTGGTACCTTTGGTAGGCAGGACGCCCACTACCTGAAAATTTACACGATTTATCTTGATCGTGGCCCCCAACGGATTTACGTCTCCGAATACCTGCCTGATAACAGTTGCGCCGACAATGGCCACTCTTGCGCGCATCTTCAACTCTTCTTCCGTAAAGAATCTTCCCATCACGGGCTCGGACGCTCTCATCCGGGCAAAACTTACGCCGGTGCCCTGTACCTGCGTATTCCAGTTTTTATTAGAATATACCACCTGGCCACGGCCTGTCGCGGAAGGCGAAACTCTTTTTACTCCCGGGACCTTTGATATGGCGTCTACATCCTGGAGGGTGAAACGAGTGACCGTCCCCGCCTCCAACGAGACGCCGTGGAGCCGATGTGAACCGGGCCGCACGGTCAGAAGATTGGAACCGAGCGATGCTATAGTCTTCGATATCGATTCCCTGGCGCCGTGGCCCAACGCCAGCATGGCGATAACAGCGGCTACACCTATCAGGATACCCAACATAGAAAGCATAGAGCGCATCTTATGCGACACGATAGACCAAAAAGCCTGCCTGAAGTGGTCAATGAGTTCGGCGCGTTTCATATTAGCGTTTTCCTCATGCAGAATATCGTTTATCGACGTATTTATCGTTCCCGGCAGGATACCTTTATTAAAATTCTTATTCTCTTCATCGGATATAATATTACCGTCTCTCATCCGTATTATACGTTTGGCATATTCCGCAACCTCTTCCTCATGAGTTACCATAATTACGGTTTTGCCGGCGCGGTTGAGCTTCTCCAATATCGCCATTATTTCATTCTGACTTCTTGTATCGAGATTTCCCGTAGGCTCGTCGGCCAGGATCAGCGGCGGATCATTAACGAGCGCTCTCGCTATGGCTACACGCTGCTGTTCGCCTCCGGAAAGCTCGTTAGGCCTGTGTCTTATCCTCTGAGACAGGCCCACATTATTTAAATTCTCCACAGCCTTCTCTTTAAGATGACGCTTGCCGGCATATATCAACGGAAGTTCCGCATTCTCTAAAGAACTTAACCTCGGGAGCAGATGGAACTGCTGAAATATAAAACCCATCAGATTATTTCTTAAAAGGGCGAGCTGGCCGTTAGAAAGGCTTGTAACATCCTTGCCGATAAGATAATACTGCCCTGAATCGGGCCTATCCAATAAACCTAATAGATGCAGAAGCGTCGATTTGCCGGAACCGGACGGCCCCATTATCGCGAGAAATTCCCCCTGATGTATCTTGAGAGATACGTTCTGCAGAGCCGCAACACCGACTCTGCCCGTCTTATATGTCCTGGTTATATTTTTTAATTCTATCATACGGCAGCTACTTTCTGCCTCCCCTTCGGGATGGCATGAATGGATTAGTACCCTGCTTGGGCGCCTCGACAGGTATATATTTTGCGCCCGATATCAAGACCCTATCCGATTCCGACAACCCCGATACCACTTCCGTATTTTTTTCATCAAAGATGCCGGTCTCTATATTACGTTCGACAGGGTTTTCACCCGGAGCCGCTATAAGAAGCGCATAAGCCCCGGTCTTATTATGTTTTACCGCCTCAAGCGGTATGAGCAAAATGTTATCTTTTGTATTTTCGATTATATTGACCGTTGCGGTCATTCCGGAGCGGAATACGGCAGGCACGGTCTCCGGAACGATGTCGACCTGATAGATATTCACATTGTTCACTAATTTGGATTCATAGAAGATATGGCCGACCTTACCCTTCACCTTTATCTGCGGATAAGCGTCGAGAGTAATAACGGTATCCTGGCCCACCTTAACCTTGCCTATATCGGTCTCATCCACCTGAGCCTGGACTATCAGATGGTCCGACAGGACAATAACTATATCCGTCGTTGTAACCGTCTGTCCGGGTTCATTCGTGCTTACTATCACCTCCCCGGCTATGGGAGATATTAAAGGAGTCGGCTTGTAAACTTCTTCCCAATATTTCATGGTTTCGGCGCCCTGGGCGCGCGCCGCATCGATAAGCGCGGCTCTTTCCGTAGAACTCATCCATGCCACTATTTGGCCTTCCTTCACCATATCGCCTTCTTCAACCAGGATCTTGTCTATCCGGCCGTTGATCGGAGGCTTTATCTCCAATCTATTATCCGGTTGGACTACAGCGGTAGAATTTATCACAGACTGAATGCTTCCGATAACCGGACTTATCTCTTTAAAAGTTTCCCCGGACGGTTTACTCTGCGTTTTTATCACGAACGCCGCGATCACCGCTATAAGAATTAAAACGGCCGGTATCTTCCATCTCTTATTCCTGATCATAATCCAGGGTCCCTCCTTTTGCCTGTACCCAATTAGCCTCAGCGACTAAACTGGCATTCCGGGCGTTTATATAGGCCTTTTTAGCCGAAACTAAATTGTCCTCTATTATTATCCAATTATCGTACGAGAGAAGACCTATCGCGTATTCCGCGGATGATATCTTAGCGCGCTCCTGAGCCGCTTCCAGCACTTTTCTCTGCACTTCCACCGCATCTATGGCATTCTGCAATAATGTCCATGTATTTGCCAATGTAAAGATAACGCCGTCCCTTCCCGATCTTTCATCCGCCTGGGACTGCCCTAATACGCCCTTCGCTTTCTGAGCCGTAGCTATCCTGTCGCCGCCGTCAAATATAGGAAATGTTATGCTCGTCCCTATGGAATATTCATTTTTATCCGGAAACCACCGTTTGCCGGTATTACCCGCGGTACCGTTAGCATATATTTGGGGAAAAAAGTTTGCGTAGGCCGATTTTAATCCGAATTGCGCCGCCTCTTTTTGCGCTATGAGCTGCTGCAGCAGAGGATTTGTCTCTGCTATATTTTCAAAATTCGGCAGCATCCGTACCCTATCTTTAACCTCAAGCTCCCCTTCGACCCTCATGAGATCGAATTTTGACCGGCCCAATTCTTTCGTGAGTTGTCTCTGGTATATAAACACACTCCTCGACGCCTGGGCTACATCATAAATTGCCTGTGTCAGATTCGCTTCGGATGTCATAAGCGAACCTCTATGTTCTCTGCCCCCCTCATACCTCAATTTTACGAGTTCCAGCGTCTGCCTGCGGCGCGCCTCTATCTCCTGCGTCACCTTCAGATATTCCTGCACGCTTAATAAGTTCACATAAGCCGTTCTTAACCGGAGTCTTATATCGGACGAGATCACATCATAATAGTATTTCGACGCTCTTATGCTCCTTTCATCGGACGAGAGATCGAATGAGGTCTTGAAACCATCGAACAATAACTGCTGAGCGGATACTTCAAATTGGTATGTGGTGGACCTGTTGCTCTTTGATGAGGAAGCCGATACTAATTCCACGGATGAACCTGAGGCGCCGAAAGAGGCGTTCTTCGTCGTAACCTCGCTGGCGTCAAAATCGAGTTGGGGCAGATACGCGCTTCTGGTGATCTCTTTGGACGCCTTTGCCTGCTTTATCTTTTCCATAGCCGAAAGAAGATCCGGATGGCCGGCCTTTGCCTCTTTAACGCAATCCCGCCATAAAAGCGTCTCTTCCGCCGATACATCACTCAATAAAACGAATAATGATAGTAGAATAACCGGTATGATCTTCATCTCTTTCATTTCTTTAAGGCCTTGTCCTATTTTTTGCCGACTCTGCTTTCCAGTTTCGATATCACCTTTGAGGCCTTCTGCAAAAAGTCGCTGAAATCTTTCTCTCTCATGATGCTTATCATCTTCCTGTCGACCTTGGCGAATATCATTAACCTATCCCCCGCTTTTATATCCAGGTCCTTCCTCAGGTCCATGGGTATGACAAACTGGCCCCTTTCGCCCACTGTAGCCGTCCCATAAACCTTGCCTTTGAAAAAACCATTCATAGAAATCCTCCTTTTCTTATTAATATGAAATGTATGAATAATATGATACCACATATTCCGGTTTTTGGCAAGATAAGGTAAGAATAAAGATCTATTGGCGTGATTAACTGCGGAATCCGTTACATCAGCATCTTCTTTTGTCGCGTCTTAACCTCTTGGTTCTTTTAGGGGCATTAAACTCCATACCCCCCTTCTTCTGTCTTCTGAAAATTCAAAACATTACCGATCAGGCGGTCCAATCTGTCTATATTGCCTTTGATGGCGCTTAAGCCATTCTTCTGCTTATCGTTAAGACCGCCTGCCGGATCCTCAAGCACAAGATTGATGCTCTTTTTGATAGCTGTCATAGGGGCCTTCAATTCATGTGAGACCATATAGATGAGCCTCGACTTTATTTCCGCGACGGCCTTTGACGCGTCCGCCTTCCTCAGTTTCTCTTCCAAAAGCTTGCGGTCGGTTATATCGCGGCCTTCCGGTATCATAAAGATAATCTTGCCGTTATCATCCTTTACAGGCTTCAGGGAAAAATCTATGGTATGTACGCTGCCATCCTTCGCGATATGCGTTGCGTCGAAACGCACGATATCTCCCATAGCCACTCTCTTTACGGCCTCGCGCAGCTTCCCCTGAAGTTCCGGCGAATGTTTCCACCAGGGCGTTTTCCAGAAAGGCTTGTTTATGACTTCCGACGCTTTGATGCCGGCGAAATTCAACGCTGCCATGTTTGCCTCGATCAGGATGCCTTCGGTCGTCATCAGGCCGATAAATTGAAAGGTCTGGTCGAAGATGGCCCGGATCTTGCGCTCGCTCGCTTTAAGCGCGTCCTCCATATTCCTGCGCTCAGTGATGTCCCAGAACAGGCCGAATAGCCCTGTAACATTGCCATCCTTATCACGGACCGGGGCTTTGACTATGCTTATAATGGCTTTATGCGTTCCTCTTAAGAAATCCTTCATCATCATATACTCTTCTTCTATGTTCTCTGTCTCGCCGGACTCCATAACTCTCTTGTCGTCAGCCCTGTATTTTTCAGCCAAATGTTTGGGGAAAAAATCATAATCTGTCTTTCCCGCGATCTCTTCCGGCTTGATCTTCAGGTCCTTGGCGTAATTCTCATTGCAGGATACATAGACCGAGTTCCTGTCTTTTAAGAAGACCTTCCCGGGGAGGTTTTCGATAAGCGTCCTGTATTGTATCTCTTTCGCCATCGCCGATTCCGAAGACTCACTTAACTTCATTTCCCGCTTTTTATCCTTCATCATTAAGCCCCTATTTAAAAAAATCCCAAGTCCTTATGACTTGCGTCATAAAACTTGGGTTAGACAAAACGCCTTATTAGTCCCATTACCCTGTTTGATTGTTTACTTATATGACCGGTGCCATCCCCATCCATTGAATATGCCTCTTTATCCAGAACCTACAGCGATCTTATTCAACGGAATAAGTATACCATAAAAATATACGCTTAAGGATATATTTCTTCTCTTTGATACTGCGGGATTAAAAACGCCTCATCGCCTCCATATATTTTGCTGGAGACGTATCTCTTCAATAGCTCCCTGGAATAGAACTATAACTTTGCCGGGTATATCAGGAGTTCCTGCATACCTGGCTGATGGAGCGATGATGCCATGATATCCCTTTCTGTATACAAACTCACCCAATAACTGCGTATTAACTTTAGATTCCTGAGTTAAATCACCTGCTTTAATACCGATTTCTGCTAATGCATTCAATGTATTTGGATCTGTTAAATCTAACATATTGCTCAGCCTAAAGGTTTCGACTCCAAATCTGGTTTTGCTTAAACTGTATCCATAACGAGCTAATTCGGCAAACGTCGTGTCCCAATTACCCCCCGCATATATCCCTCCGACGCCTTCCGGCGTATACCTGCTTGATTCTGACTGCACATCATGATCGGTTATAGTCCATATATTATCAATGTATTTCACTGGCACGCCTCTCACGAGCACACCCTCATATATAACCCCTTGCGGGAGCTCTGCACTATCCGGGATTGGCGGACCACGTGGCCGGTTGGCGCTGTACCTGTCTTCGTCGATAGTGAACTTTTCGCCCGCATCCTCCATAATCCTGTCGAATTCCTCGCGGTAGTCTTTCATCGCCGCCGGAAGGACTATGAGATTTTCCCTGTTCTTATTTTCGGCCGCTTTCGTCCAGTTATAACTGCCTGTAACCGTCGCGTCGCCTATTATGGCAAATTTATTATGCATCATTCCTTTGGGGATCCTGCAGTACTTTATATAAAGATGCCCCCCTCCGCCGCAGGACTCCTCCTGTAAGTCATGAAAATATCTCTCTATGGCATAACTCGGCTTCTTTTGAGTCTTATCCAGGATTATTTCTACATCGACGCCGTTCTCTTTTGCGTCGAATAGGGCCTTGGCTATATCTTTATTGGTGAAATAATAGAGGGCTATCTTTATGCTTCGCGGGATTTCGAGGTTGGACTTTTTTTCGTTCTTTACTTTCTCTATAAGCTCTATCAGCTCATTCTCGCATCCTCCTTTCGGCGAGAACAGCACTTTGATTGGCGGCGGAGAATGCTCCTTCGGCGGGGGTCTCTCTTTATCGCTCCATAGATAATCAAATTCGTACCTGAACTCTTCCAGATAAGGAAGAATTATCAGGTTTTCCCTGTTATCTTTTTCCGCCAGGATCGTCCAGTTATAACTGCCGCTATAGATATTTTCTTCATCGATTATCATAAATTTATTATGCATAAGACTGCCTCTTTTATCATAATATTTTACTTTTACGCCATAAGACTCCAGCTCTTTGCCCAATTTGTTGGAGGCTCTCTTGCCGTTTAAAAACAATCTTATAACTACACCGCGCTCCTTTGCCCTCTTTAACGCGTCCCGGATTTTTGTATTCGTAAAACTGTAGACAGCGGCGTCTATGGTCTTTTCGGAACTATCTATGGCTCTTACAAGCTCTTCTTCGCACCCGCCTTCGGGCGAAAAGAAGACCTTTGCGTCATCTTTTATTTTCTGGTACAGCATTTTGTCGAGAGGCTCGATCAGCAGGTCGTTGCCGGTTTTTTGGGGAAGGCTAACATAATTGTCTATAATGTGAGAATTTTCTTTGTGAAGGAAATAATGTAAAATGATAGGCGGATCCCGGGAGCTCTTACGGTAGGTTACATACAGGCCTTCGTTCTTCGCGATACTTTCAATATGCAGTTGCCGGGGTACATATAATTTTAATGCTTCTCTGAGCTCCACAATCCCCTGATTACTATAAAGCGCTCTTCCTATAAGAAAATTCATACAGGCAAATACGGCTTCTCTCTTATACTCCTCTATCACAACACCCTGATCCTGAACGACACAAAACCCTTTTTCTGTGCCGATAATTCTTGGAGAAGAGGAAAACCGGGATGGCGGAGAGATGGCTTCTGGAGGATATTCCGGAGACGCCTGTGTAACTATAGAGACTAAAAAAGACTCTATAGTTATCAGGCATATAAGCT
>Ga0265297_10005738_pt1 | contig 18611 bp, 14 predicted proteins | sample Munlanlwell13791_FD_192502 | JGI IMG/M metagenome (GOLD analysis project Ga0265297, IMG submission 192502) | Leachate microbial communities from a municipal landfill in Southern Ontario, Canada - Leachate well 137-91 | ecosystem: Engineered > Solid waste > Landfill > Unclassified | place...
GAGGAAGTGGTCTGGCAAGCGAGCCGATGAGATACCCGAAGTCGCTGAATGGCTGGTTGACTCTCAGGACGTTATGCACGCCGCGTTTACCCGCAGCAATTTCTACGCTACGACCCCGCAGGTATTTAAAGATTGGGGATGTATAGGCAATATTGGCCTGTACGGAGAGAACGACCTCGGCAACAACAGGATCATCTTCACCCTTCCGCACTTCCGGGAGCTCTATGTCAGCCGTGACAGGTTCGGCAATGTAGATGGGGTATTCAGGGTATTCAACATTACGCTGTCGAACATGGTGGAGAAGTTCGGCCGGACAGTGATGCTCGATGCTGTCCCCGGCCTCGATCAGAAGATGAACACGAATCCCTACCAGGAGTTTGAAGTCCTCCACGCCGTGTATAAACGTGCGAATTACGACACCTTCAAGCTCAACGCTGAGAATAAGCCCTGGGCGTCTGAATGGATACACAATAACAAGATGCTCATGGAATCAGGCTACGATGTCATGCCGTGGATATTCTGGACGGCCGAGCGCAACAACAATGAATGGTACGCGCGTTCCCTTATCAGCAATGCCATTGTGGAGATACTGACAGCGAACCAGTACGGCAAGAACAACCTCATGACGGGCGCAAAGATAGCAGATCCTCCCTATGCAATGATGGAATCACTCAGGGGACGCTTTAACCGTGGAGCAGGTGGGAATACATACCTGCAACGGAACGAGACCGAACCGAAGCCACTGCTTGAGCACCTGAAGGCTATCCCCTTCGGCCTTGAGATGCTTGACAGGATAACCAAACGTATCCACTCGCACCTCAAGACCGACATGTTTCTCATGATGAACCAGATAGCCTTTGAGAACAAGAACCTCACGGCTACGCAGATCGTTGAAATGGCAGGCGAAAAGGCAGCCGTCATATCGCCGATCACTGAAGGAGCTGAGGCGGGTTTCCTGAACCCTGTAATTGATCTTGTATGGTTTGTCGAGAACAGCGCGGGCAGGATACCCGAATTACCGGAAGTCCTTCACGACATCATAGGCACGTTGAGAAAGCCCTCTGAGATGGTTGATTGCGACGGCCCTCTCTCACAGGCCCGCAGAAGGTTCTATAAGTCCCAGCGGGTAAGGGTAGGCCTTGAGGACATAAAGGCAATCGCAGAGCTGCAGATAGTAGGCGGCAACAGGGCATCCGTGCTCGATATACCAAATTGGGACAAACTCGGCAGGTATGTTTCGCTCGATGCGTTCCCGGCTGACTGTATCAACAGCGATGATGATATAGAGAAGAGTCGTGCGATCATGGCGCAGATGGAGAAAGAGGCCGCTATCAATCAAGGCCTTATCGACGCTGCAAAGGCTGTGCCCGGCCTCAATAAGAAAGTTGAGGATGGCAGTATCGCCGACAAGATGATAGGTGGCGCATGAGCTCAACGCCTCATCACGTCCTTACAATGGCCCTTGATGCTCAACGCAAGAAGCTGGAACTCGAACAGAAGTACAACGTGCTGTTCATGTCACCGACGGGGCAGGTTGTACTTGGCGACATACTCAGGGATTTGGGCGTAGGGGTTGATATTGACCCGAACTCTCCGGCCGCCAATGCGCTGAGGAATTACGCGCTAACCGTATTGCTGCCGAAGTGCAAGATATTGACAGGCGACACTCAGGGGCTGGTGAAGGCCCTTGCTCACTATATACCAGAAAACGAGGAGGAATAAGCCATGAAAAAGTATTTCGTATTGATCGCAGTAATTGTAATGCTCGCATTCGCGGGTACGGTAATCGCAGAGGAGCAGTTTTTTCCGCCAAAGAACAACACGGGGCAGATAGGTAAATCCGGAAGGGTGTGGGCCCAGGGGCATTTTTATACGGGCAACTTTACCGACATCAATGTTTCAGGGACATTGACGAACTCGGGCGTTATCTCTGGCCCCCTTGCCAGCGCGGATCTCTACTATATTACCAATGCATCAAAAGATTTCGCCTGGGCCACAGCGGTATGGGAATTGAGCGCAACAGAGGCAAAATCGAGAATCCTGTTCGCCTCGGGTGCAACCCCTGAGGGCGCCGTTATCGTTCCGCCGTCCTATCCGAGGTCGTACATCGTCTACAATTACACCAACTGGCCGTTGCGCGTGAAGGCGACAGGCATGACCGGCATAAGGATCGCCACGGGCATGGGGCAGGAAATTATCTTTCTCACGTTGCCGGGCGTAACGAGGGATTACGTGCTTTCCGGCGCGTCATTCCCTGTCCAGTGGGGATCGGGGCTATAACAGGATAACCCATGCATCTTGCGCGAGAGCATAAACTGAAAGACTACGCGGCGGTAATGCTGGCATTGATTACCATTGTCCTCGTTACCGCCTTCTATCTCCCCCACATCATGGGGGTCAGAACGAACCGCGTAATGATGCTCGGCGTAACGATCCTGTTTATGTGCGGGATCTGTACGATGCGTTACAGTATTCCATTATCCGCATTGATGGTGTTCACCTCGGCCGTGTTCTACCTGTCAAAGTCGGCGTATGTCGGGAATCCCCTGTATATCGTTTCCATGATGGCGGTCGTGTACGCCGCAGGGGTAAGCGCCTATCGCCTGTGGGGGTGGAACAAGGATGCCGTCTGGAACGCCCTTTGCCTGGTAATCTTTGCGAACGTGACAATGCAATGCGAACAGTGGATCGGATATCCGGTGCTCGAGAAGTTTAAGCACTGCTATCTCCCCGGCTATTATACGGGCCTCATGGGCAATCCCAACGAGACATCGGCGATGTATGCAATGTGCCTCCCGCTGTTCTTCAGAAAGCCGTGGATATGGACGCTGCCTATCGTGGTGCTTGGCCTTGTGCTGGCGAGGACATCAAACGGTATCCTTGCGGCGGCCATCGTGAGCATTATCTATGCCTCGTGGAAATACAAGGGGGCCGGACAAAAGGTCATTCTCGGCCTTATCCCTATCTTCCTCCTCGTGTTCGGCCTGTACGTGGACAAGTTCGACCTGAACCAGCAACTAAAGGATCGGGGATACGTCTACAAGGTGAGCGCCCTGGTGGGTAGCGTAAAGCCGTTCGGTTGGGGGTTCAGTCAGTACGAGTATATTATCCCGATGTTCACGGCATCGTTCAACATGCCCCTCATCCAAAAGCATCTTACCTACGGCAACATTGTTGACAAGGCAAGTCTCGACAAGGGGATCGAACTGGTGAGCGGTACGCTGAACGAGGAACAGAGCAAGGCATATTTCAAGGACCCGAAGAACAACACGGATGTAATGTATGTCCATGCTCACAATGAATATCTTGAGTTCTTCTTTGTAGCCGGTTATCCCGGCGCGGCATTATTGCTGTGGTGCGTCATATCTGCGCTCGTGAACGGATGGAGGATGCGGGACAAGACGGCGTTTTTCTGCCTGTTGTCCTCGTGTCTGACGGCAGTATTCTTCTTCCCCTGGCAGATGATACCCACGGCGGCGATAACCGTGCTGATGATAACGGTTATTTATGGCGACAGGCGACATGGGCCTGTCTTGGTCTATGAGGAAAAAGGTTAAGGAGGTTACTATGGGTTTCAGATTCAGATGTAAGGGTAAGGGCGGTAGAGGAAAGAGATAAATAAACGGGTCTGTCGATAGCCCGGCCAGGCTTGAAGACAGTCAAAGAGAGAAATAAGGCGGTCGTTAGGTGACCTAACCACTTAACGGTCGCCTTTTTCTTTGCCCGTATCAAACAAAACAGGAGGTTTTTATGGAACCCGAATTAAACGCAGATGGGACACCGAAAGTGGCACCTGATGCGGGAGCAACAGGCGGTAACGAAGTACCGGCATGGATAGCACAGCTACCAGACACGCATAAGGAGAATGAGGCTTTCAAAGGGTTTAAGACTATTGGAGACCTTGCCAGTGATTACCTCACAAAAGGGACAGAACTGGAAACCCTTAAAGGTCAGGTTGCGAACTCCATTCCGAAACTTGCGGAGAACGCTACAGAAGAACAGAAGGCCGCTTTTCGTGCGGCTATAGGTGTACCTGATAAAGCGGACGATTACGAGGTTGAACTCATCGAGGGCATGGATAACAGCCTTGCTCCGTGGTTCAAGAATACCGCCCTCAAGCTCGGTATGCCGAAGGAAATGGCAAAAGGACTCTCTGCGGAGTGGAACGGGATGCTCCAGGAGTTTCTCAGGACGCAGGATGAGGCGAGGGCGACAGCCCATAACGCCGCTATCGAGAAGCTGAAGAACGATTGGGGCGACAACGCGAACGCCAACGCAGAGACGATCAAGATAGCCTGCCAGACAATTATCAAGGATGTTCCTACTTATGACGCTCTCCTGAAGACCGAGGTCGATGTAGGGGGCGGCAAGAAGGTATTGCTCGGAGATACCCCGGCGATGCAGGAACTCTCCCTCTGGATAGGCAAGAAGATGTTACCGGATACAGCCCTTCCGGGCAATCCCCCCGGCGGTGCAGTGAAGACAGAACCAAAGATGGAATATCCATCGATGCACAAAACATAAGGAGGCCACTATGGCAACAGGAACGGATATAGGGGGTGTATATACCCTCGTAGATTTACTCAGAATGCAGGCGCCGGACAACTCGACGCTTCTTTTCGTGGCTGAGACGCTGGCAAGGAAAAACCCCATTGTCAGGGAAGTACCGATACTGGAAGCGAACCAGGCATTATCGCACGTAGGCAGCAGGCAGAACGCCCTCCCTACCGTGTATAAAAGGGCGCTCAATGACGGCGTTCTGAAATCCGCACACAAGGAAGTGCCGGTCACGGCTCCGATGTCCCTCTTTGAGACAATGAGCCAGATCGATGTGGAGATACTCAGGCTTGCCGGCGATAAGGCGGAAGCGGTGCGGCAGAGAAAGGACAAGGCATTTATCGAGGCGATGTCCCAGGCGGTGGCCGATGAGATATTCTACGGCTCTGTCGGTGATGATCCCCTCGGCTTCAACGGCCTTGCAACAATGTTCGACAGTTCGACAACGTACCCCAACGGCGATTCAAACTGGTACTACAACGTGCAGCTTCAGGGCGGCTCGGGCTCCGATACAACCTCGATATGGGCTGTCGAGTGGGGCGCGGAAAAATGTCACCTTATCTATCCCAAGGGGACGCAGGGCGGCATTGAGATCAACGATCTCGGTAAGCAGCTCATCTCGGGCGTGACCAGCTCAACGCAGTTTCTCGCATGGGTGACACAGTTTATATGGCGCTGCGGCCTGTTCGTCCAGGATGAAAGGTGCGTCCAGAGGATCGCCAATATCGAATCGGCATCGACCGCGACAGATTACACATTCGACGACGACAAACTGATAAGGGCGCTCAACCAACTCCCGGGCATGGGCGAGGACCCGGCAACGCGCATCTATGTCAACAGGACAGTGCGTACACAGATGGATATTCGCGTCAAAGACAAGAACAACGTGAACTACAACACGGTCAATGACGCATTCGGCAAACCCGTTCTCTACTTCAGGGGCGTACCCGTTCAGGTGTGCGACGCGATCCTGAATACCGAAACGGCAATCTCATAAGGAGGCCAACATGGGATACAGAGACTATAAGTTACTTTTCAGCGACAGCCAGACCGTAACGGCCGAGGCATCGGATTACAACCTCGATACCGAAGTCACCTATCCGGGCTGGGAGAAAGGCGGGCCTCTCGCGGCAGTGGTAACAGTGGAAAAAGCGGCAACAGGGACAACGGGGTTCAACATCTACGTCGTACACTCCGCATCGGCAAGCCCGACCAAAGACGGGACAGACCTTTGCAGCGTGACATGCCCTGTTGCGAACCTCGTAAAAGGCGCTGAGATCATTATTCCGCTCCCGCAGGGCATCCCGATATTACGCTATGTCGGTCTGTACTACAACCGCATCAACGGCGATGAATCAATGGTAGTGTCGGCGTACCTGACAACGTACCCGATCAGCCAGCAGTAAGGAGGCCATAATGGCGAAGAAAATAGAATATGTCGTTGTCAATAAGTGCTACCACGAAAAAAAGCTCTATCGCAAGGGCGAAGTGGTGAAATTCCTTGAAGGCGAGAAGGTCCCGAGGCACTTTGTACCGACAGGCGAGGTGGACGTAGCCGAGGTAGCCAAGGAGCGGCCGGGAAGCAAGCCGGTGAAGGTAAACACCAAGGACACAGTTAGTTAGTAGCACGGCAGTAAAAATACGGGCAGGGAGGCTTCGGCTTCCTTGCCCCTTAAAAGAGGTGTCCAATGGCCTTCACGCAGGTAGGAGCCGTCAATCTTGCCTTATTTAACCTCAAGCAATCTGCAATATCCTCGATGTCGGAGTCATCCGTTGAGGCCGAGACCGCAAGCGCCGTCTATGAATACGCTCTCAAGGAAGTGCTTGAAAGGCATAACTGGAAGTTTGCGCTTATCACAGAGGAACTTACCCTCGACGACCTTTTTGAATCGACCGGCGATTGGGATTACCGATATGAGAAGCCTGTCGATGAATGTCTGAGGATAACCAAGGTAAGGGACGAGGGCGACAACAAGGTAGCCTACGAGGACCAGGGCGATTATATCTACAGCGATCACGATAACAACGCCGATGACGCGGTAGCAGAAGATGATATGTCCGCTGACAATACATCTGACTGGACGGATGATGGCGCTAATATATCCCTTGCCTTTGACACAGACCACTATGAAGTCACCACAGACGCGGCTAATCAAAATATGTGGCTTGCAAGTCAGTCCGTTGAGAAGGGCAGGTCGTATAGACCCCAGGTAAAGCTGAAGGACGGCACGGCATCCAGCGGTGTCATAGAGTTCTACTTCTACGACGGCACGGCCCAATATTCCGATGAAATAACCTCCAACGGTATTGAAACTGTAGTATCGGCGGTGTTCAAGTGCGCCAATACGACGGATTCGGCACGGCTCGGCATACGGGTAGTGGACAGCCTCGCAAGCGGCAACCTTGAACTTAAAGATTTCGCGGTTTATGACGGCGGTGAAGATCCTCTCTACATGAAGTTTGTCACCTATGAGGACGATCCTACAAAGTGGCCGGCCCGATTCGTCAAGGCCTTTGCCTTCAACCTCGCGGCATGGATGTCGAATAAGCTCGCCCCTGACATGCAGAATGAGATGATCGAGAAGTATGAATATGCCTTGCTCGATGCCATAGCACACGATCAATCGAAGAACTATGTGGAGAACGATGAAGGCAACAGCGACCTTATGAACGCGGGGAGAACGTGAAAGGCAGACCGCTCATAAATCAGTTCAATGTAGGCGAGGTGTCGGGGTTACTCGACGCGAGGCTTGACGTACAGAAATATTACGGGGCCTGTCGCAGACTTGAGAACATGATCCCTCTCATACAGGGAGGCGCACGGAGAAGGCCTGGCAGTTACTATATCGCGGCATCGAAATACGGGACAAAGAAGTCAAGATTATTCGGCTTCCATTTCTCCACCGTTCAGGCGTACATGACGGAGTTCGGGGATCAGCATTTACGGTTCTATATGGACAAGGGGCGCGTTGTCTGGTATTCGGGGGAGGGTGAAACAAAGACCGTTACCTATAAGCCGGCAAACATCGGCGACAACACCGCCGTTGACCAGCTTGCGAACTTCTATAACAATGTAACTGAAACGTGGATAGGAAAGCCTGGCGGGGCCAACTGGTGGAAATCGGCGATTCGCTTTGAGCCTGTTTCTGATGGCATCCCGAACAATGCGACGATTATTTCCGCAAAAATAACCTTCAATGCACATGCAAACTGGCCGGGTGAAGTAAACGCCATTATCTACGGCAACGATGCCGATGACGCGACTGCACCGACGGACGGGGCGGCATTCAACAACCTCGACGAGACAACCGAATATGTTGAGTGGGACAACGTCGCGGAATGGACGGCCGGTGAGAATTATGACTCTCCAGACATTACGGATATTGTGCAGGAGATTGTTGACCGTTCCGGTTATGCGGATACGTCAGCGATACAGATGGAAATATTCGATAACGGAAGTGCGAATACAGCGGGCAGGGGGTTCCACACCTACAAAGAGGGCGCCGCTTATGCTCCCGTCCTGACCGTCACATTTTCCAATGTCTACGAGATCGCAACCCCCTTCACCGAAGATGAGCTCTTTGAACTTTCCTTTGCTCAGTCAGCAGATACCCTCTTTATCGCGCATCCTTCCCATAAGCCGATGGAGCTTACCCGTACCAGCGATACGGCATGGACGCTGAATTACAGGACGTTCAAGTATGGCGATGACAGGGACATCACGGGGGCTACACAGGCCAATCCCGTTGTCATTACCTCAGTTGCACATGATCTTGAAGTCGGCCAATGGGTGAAATTCTCCGGTATTGTCGGCATGACAGAATTGAACGATCAATACGGCAAGATCACGGCGATCACTGATGATACGTTCACCATCGGGGCGATAGACAGTTCTCTTTATGGTGCATACACGACGGGCGGCGTGGCGCAGCTTCTTGAGTTCAAGGGGACAAAGAAGGCCATTACCGGAGCTGCGGCGGCCAAGCCCGTAGAGATCACCTGCGTATCTCACGGCCTCTCTGACGGTGATCTTATCTGGATAGACAAGGTTATCGGCATGATCGAGCTCAACAACAGGGTATTTACCATTGCAAACAAGACAGACGATACCTTTGAGCTTACTGACGGGGCTGGCGCGGACATAGATGGCTCAGGGTATACCGCCTATACGTCCGGCGGGTATTCGACACCTACGATATTCACGGCCGAGGACGACTACCCCGGAGCGGTAGGCTTCTTCGAGCAGCGCCTTGTCTATGGCGGATCAAACAACCAGCCTCAGACATTATGGCTCAGTGAATCGGGCGCATATGATACCTTCAATATCACGCAGACCGGCGATGATGTAGCTATCGAGTATACCCTCGCGTCGGAAAGGGTAGACCGCATAAAGTGGTTCATCAACCAGGAATATCTGATGGTGGGGACTGTCGGCGGCGTGTATAAATTCGGTGCTACGACGACCAGCGAGCCGGTCACACAATCAAATGTCAACGCGAAGCGGCAGACTACCTTTGGTGTAAAGGAAGATGTCCCAGCGAGGCTTGTAGGCGATTCCATCCTGTATGTGCAGACAGGCGGCAGGACGGTAAGAGACCTCTACTATACGATCAATAAACCTGATACGGCGGGCGGGTATTCGGCGGGCAACCTTACGGCGCTTGCCGAACACATAGCAAAAGGAACTACTGAGGCGTTATCGGGCATCACCGATATTGATTATCAGCAGGAACCCTTTTCAATCCTGTGGTGTACCCGCGCGGACGGTCAACTTCTCGCGCTTGTCTATGACCGCGAGCAACAGCTTGTCGGCTGGGCGCGTATGTGGACGGGTGATGAGGACGATTGGGACGTTATCGAATCAGTAGCCGTTATCAATAATGGAGAGATGGAAAACGAGGTCTGGATAAGCGTGAAGCGCACCATCGGCGGCACTGATTACCGATATATTGAATATTTCAAGCCGCATGAATTTTTCTCACAGATCAAGGACGGTTTCTTTGTCGATTCCGGTCTTACATGGGATGGCGGTGATCCTGTGGCGATCGCAGGGATAAGCAAGCATAATCCGGCTGTCGTAACGGTGTCCTCATGGCCTGTCGATGGCAATTCAACCGACCTTGCCGATGGGGATAAGGTCTGCATCTACGGTGTTGAGGGCATGACGGAAGTGAACATTGATAATACGACGGCCTACACGGTGGCAAACGCCAACAAGGGGGCGTTGACTTTTGAACTTTCAGGCATCGATTCATCGGCGTATACGGCATGGTCGGCGGGCGGTTACGTGAAGATCGTGACGAACTCCATATCAAGCGGGCTCGATCACCTCGAGGGCAGGGATGTAGATATTCTCAATGATGGCGTAGCGGATACCCAGCAGGAAGTAACTGGCGGGGCGTTGCCTTCCGCGCTGACATATTACGGCAATCTCATCCATGTGGGCTTGCCGTATACCCCCTATCTGATGCCGATGAAACCGGAGGCAGGGTTACAGCAGGGGACGACGGCGGGGCTTCTCGGCAGGATCTATCATCTCTATCTCTCGGTCTATGAAAGCTACGGGGTAAAGGCGGGCAAAGATGGAAGCCATCTTTACGATTTTAAGCAACTCAACGAGGCTACTCCCTCACTCTGTACAGGCTTCTATGAAATGCCATTTAATGGGAACGTAGGCAAGGACCTCGACATGCTCATTACCAATGAAGGGCCCTATCCTATGACGATACGGGCAATCGTTCCTTCAATGGAAAAATTCGGGGGGCCATGATGATTACGGTGAGACGAGCGACTGTCAACGATGCCGATATAATCAAGGCCATCTATGCCGATGAGAAGATATTCCCTTATGTGACCGACGACGGGACACCGGATATTGATGCTGTGGACTTCACGGGCGCTCTCGGCAATCAGGGCATGTATTTCATCATGGCCGAAGATAATTGTAAACCCGTAGGCGTGTTTCTCTTTCATCCCTGGAACACCGTTTGCTATGAGATGCATAGTGCGGTATTGCCGGAATACAGGGGTCAGGGTTCTATGGACGCAGCAAGGGCGGCGGGTATGTGGATGTTCTCAAATACTCTTTGCCAGAAGATTGAAACTCACATAGCCGTAACGAATTATGCGGCCCGGGCGCTTGCGAAAGCTTGCGGCATGAAACAGGAGGGCATCAACAGGAAATCATTTCTTAAAAATGCCGTCCTTCTCGATCAGTATATATTCGGTATCTGTAAGGAGGACGTATAATGGCTGCCATCCCATATATCGTGTTAGGCATAACTGCTTTAGGGACAGCTACATCGGCTATAGGCCAATATCAGCAGGGCAAGGCGCAGAAGGAGGCCTACGAATACAACGCCGCTATCGAGCGACAAAACGCCATTGCAGCCGAAAAGTCAGCGGCCCACGAAGAAGACTTACAGAGGGAGAAGGCGGACGCGCTCAAGTCAAGGCAACGCGCCCTGTATGCGAAGGCGGGCGTTGACATTACATCCGGTTCACCCTTGCTTGTTATGTCTGAGGATATGGAACGGGCAGAAAGGGACGCTCAGGCTATCCGGTATACGGGAAATGTCAAAAAGACTCAGCATCTTAATCAGGCCAATATGTACGGATATTATGGTGAACAGGCTGAGACCGCAGGCAGGACGGGGGCGTTCTCGACGATATTGGGCGGCATAGGTAGCATGGGAATGAACTATCTGAAGCTGAAGGGAATAGGACGATATACCGGCTCAGGGAAAGGTATGGACTATGAGAGGGCTTAATAATGCCTGAGATAAATCGATACTTCAGACAACAGACGATACCTGATACATCAGGCGGTGTTCCGGTTAATCCAGCAGCGGCTGCATTACCCTATGAAGCTATGGAGAAGGCCGGAAAGACCATTGCAAATGTCGGCGAGGAAGGGATGCGCTACGCCATCGTTGAGCAGAGGGCGGAGAGGGCGTTAAAGGCCCTTAAACTTGAAACTGACCTGAAGAATGACATTGATAAGACCGCCGAAAGCTACGCCATGAGGTCAGATTACTCGAATTTCGACAAGGACATTCAAACAAATATAACGCAGTTGAAGGCAAAACATGTTGATAGCATCAATGATCCTGTATTGAAACGGGCGGCAGAGGCGACATTTACCGGCCAGGCATATATTCTACAGAAGACCATAAGGGACAAGAAAAGGGTATTGATGACGGAAGAAGGGCAAAACCGCTTTGATGTCAACCTTGGTAACGCTTTGAAAGAATATGTATATGCCACGGATCCCGGAGAAAAGGAAATTATCAAGAAAAAGATAGAGCTTGAAGGGTATGAGATGGAAAATTCTCATATTCTGAAACTCGGTTCAACCGCAAAGGTCATGCAGACATTTGACCAGAAGGCCGACCTGCTCCATGCGAAAGAACTCATACAGGCTAACCCGGAAGTGGCCTTTGCTTCATTGTCAGAGAGGGACGACAAGGGACAATATACCCGCCTGATAAACCTTTCTCCTGAAAATAGGATCTCCGCTATCAAGGAGGCCCGTTCGGCTGTTTTATCGAACTATTATGAAAATGAGCGCAAGGAGAGGGATTTACAGGAGGCTACGAAGTCGGACCTGTTCAATAAACTCGACAATAAGGCGTATTCACGACAGAAATTACTTGCAGAGGTACAGGCCGCAGAGCAGAAAGACCCCGTTACCGGAATGAGAAGGCTGTCCCCTGAGACCGCTCACGCCATGAGACGCACTATCTTACATGGTGATGAAGGTGGAGAGGGTAACTCTGCTGAATTTATCCGGCTCGGCAATCGCATTATGGGCGGTCAGATGAAAAGCACTGACGAGATCGTGCAGAGCACCGGGTTAAAAGCGAACGAGAAGAAGGTCCTTGCCGGTATGTTCTGGCAGGAAGGCAGGAGAGACGATAAGGCCCAGACGGCAGAGGAAAAAGCCAAGGAAATGGCCTTCAAACAGAATAAAAAGTTTATCATCGACACCGCCAATAAGCAGATTGACGGGCTATTCCCCGGAACAAGCGAAGGCGATAAGGCCATGAAGAACAGTTTGAAAGCAAATGTCCTGACAGCTTCGGGGAATTATAATGCAGACAATATAAGTGATTTCGGAAAATATGTCGATGATACCCTGAAATATGCAAAAGAACAAACAACAGGGATATTCTCGGCATCCAAGAAAAAGGTTGCAGAGGCGATATTGAAGGTCGTGCAACCGACCCCCGGGACAACACCGAAGGCAACGGCACCCACGACACAGCCAAAGGGAACGGTTATCTCTGAACAGGATGCCAGGACAAAGTTAACCGCTCAAGGCGTTATTGGCAAAGATCAAGATGATTGGATAGCGCAGTATAAAGCAGCAGGGAAGGTAAAATAATGGCTGACCCGTTAAATCTTCTTACTGAGAATAAACAGACTGACCCCTTGGGCCTTCTTGGGGATAATAAACAAAGAGATCCCCTTGGTTTGATGCCTGAACAAATCAACAAGGGCGCATTCTATTCTATGGCTGAAGCAGAACAATACTTTAGTCCGGAGATCATAAAGGATGTCGGAGAAGGGATTATAGGATCGTTTAAAATAGCTCCCTTTAAACTTGGCGAATCATTGCTCGGCGTGGTGGATCGTATTGACCAGTTTAACCCGTTCAAGCAACTTGCACAGGGAGCATTTAAGGCCGCTACGGGTAAGGAATTGCCGAAAGATATAATGAGACCGGCAAGGGAGGCAAGTCTTTATTTAAGAAACCTCGCGAATCAACAGGCCCCAAAACTCGGAGAAGGCACGCCCGGTTATTATGCTCATGCGGCTACAAATTCAATCTTGACAAATGTGCCTTCAATCGCTCTCGGATTTGCAACTGGGAGTGAGTTTTTGGCCCTTATGTCGATGGCCGCACAGGTAGCAGAGGACAAATATAATGAGCGTATCCTTGCAGGAGATTCAGAAACAAGGGCAACGATAAACGCGGGACTTCAGGGAGCCGCTGAAGCTCTGGGCGAAAAGATACCTCTTGGCATATTGATGAAGAACAAGGGTATAAGGGCAATCCTTTTGTCAAGTCTTACAGAGATCCCCTCGGAGATCGCTACAACCATCATGCAGAACGGTATTGATTTAGGGCTTACAGATCAGACTATGAGCTTTGCCGATTGGAAAAAGAGCATCTATGATACCGCTATCATAACGGGAATATCGGCGCCTTTCACGGCAGGACTCGGCAGAGGGTTAGGGGTAGGCGCTCAGAAGATCATAGGGAAAAGACAGGCAGGAATGATAAAGCCCATTATTGAGACACAGCCTATCATTACGCCTGTTGAAACTTCAGGAGAAGGTAATATTGACGTTAAGACTGAGACGAAAGGTCAGAACGTCACAGCCTCCATAGACGGTAAACAGGTAGGAAGTTATGATGGCGATAAGCTCACTATCAACAAAGAGTATGAAGGCAATCGTTACCAGATAGCGACAGAACTCATTGAAGCGCATAAGCAGGCTGTTGATGCCATGTTGACAACCAGTGAGAATGGTGCTAAAAAGGATTTGTCAGATGAGTTACGTTCAAAAGGTCTTGAAGAAGCTGAGATCGCTCAACGTCAAGGAGAGATACGAACAGGCAGTGAAGCGGCGGTATCTGCTAAACTGGCTGAAGAAACAGGCGCTGAAGAACAAAAACTAAACCCTCAGTCCTACGAAGATTTCATTGCTCAGATCGAGCAGAAAGAACAGCCTGAAAAGACCCTTCAAAATGCCCTCGATGAGAAAGACTTCGAGACCTTATCAAGGTATGTAAACAATTTCGATTCCGCTGAAACATTTGCCCGCGCCCTTGGCGAGACCTATCGCAAGCCGTCAAAGTTTTGGAAGGATGAAGGGTATGTCAGCGCGTACGATTTCTACCGCAAGAATGCCCTTAAGAGATCTACGCAAGAAACTCTGTCAACGGCATCGTATGAAGGCTTTGTCGATGAATCGACGGGCGAGCTCATCGGTGAGGATTACAAATCCGCTGATATGGCATCCCTTGAAAGTTTGCTCAAGAAGATAGAACGCCTGAGAAAAGGCATCCTCGTTGACACAATACAGGGCAAGAAGAAAGCATTTAACTTTGAGTTTTCCCTCGCCAGAGTCAAGACGGTTATCCGTGAACGTACCGGACAGACCCGCGTGGACAACCTCGTCAATGAAATGGATGCGCTTGAATTTGCCTACAAGAAAGCTGAACAGGCAAGCCGTGACGCATACCGGAAGGGCGACAGGGCGGGTACGCTTGCAGAGCATGAACGCATGACGCTGATACAGGAATTGAGGAAAGCCCGCCTCGCTTTGAATAAGGAGACGAGGGCAACCTTTAAATGGCTGGATTCGGTCAACAAGAAGCTCGACACGATGAGGATACCCGATGAATACAGGGATGCTATCAGATCGGCACTCTCCTATGACGGCGACGGTCTTGAAACATTCTCCCTGAGACAACTTGAAGCGGGCGACCTCGTATTTATCCCTGAAGACATGATCGAGACACTGAAGGACACACAGAGGGAAGGCATTACCCTCGAGCAGTTACGCAATCAGAAGGACATTGTAAAGACGTTGCTCTATCAGGCAAGGGCGCTGAATAAGATAGAAGTGCTGAATCAAAAAGTAGCCTTCAATGAAACCGTTGAAACGATAGTCAATGAAGTGGCTCAGGCATGGGAGAAAGACGCTTCGACCCTGTTGCAGAGACTTACCCCTTCAGACTTGGAGAAACAGGCGCGGTTAGGATATAAGGGCGTGAGCAGATTTCAGGAGATAAGGGAACGGGTAAGCGGCCTCCTGTCCTACGTGAAAAAAGCAGAATATATCATCGAGAAGGCGGTCAATTCAGCGAGGGATACGAGACTCTATCAATCGACATTCGGCAGGGCGGTTGAGGGTGAAAAGGTAGAGATCACTAATGGGAAGGAGATCAATGACAGGTTGAAAGAGGCCGTCGATCTGATTAAAGATGATCTTGCCAGTATGACCCGGGACGAGTACGAGGTAGAAGGCTTACTTCATCCCATTACCAAACAGCAGGCCGTGATGATTGCCCTCAATTCAGGGAATGAGCAGAACAGGGCAGCAATAAAGGGCGGGTATGGCTACACCGATGCGAACATAGACGCTATTGTCGATTCCCTGAATGACAAGGAAACAGCATTCGTCCTGAAAGTATGGGACATTATAAACAGCCAGGGCGACAAGATCAGCGAACAATATAGGAAGCTCACGGGCTTGCCGATGAAGAAGGTTGAAGGGCAGTATTTCCCTCTGAAATATGATACGTCTGTCCCTCAGACAACCTATGTTGCAGAACAACAGGAGAAGCAGGACCTCTTCAAAACTTACTCATCCGTTGCAAGCGTTTTTCGGGGATTCACCAAACAAAGGGTAAAACAGACCAGTTATCCTCCATTGCTCGATTTCTCGGTCATTACCAGACACCTTGCCGATGTAAACCACTTCATAGCCTGGGGCGTTCCGGTACGCGACATCAACCGGATACTTACGAATCCGATGGTGAAAGAAGCCCTTATACAATCGGTAGGCGAAGATCAGTATAACCAGTTAAGGCCGTGGCTTAAGGGTATAGCGAACGATCACTTTGACACCCTTAAGTATGTCGATACCGTCCTTGGGAAACTCGTGAATAACTCATCCGTGGCTATCCTCGGTTATGCCCTGAGTACGACCCTTTTGCAGCCGGCAGCGATCTTTCAGGCGGTCAACTATAAGTATGAGGACGCACAGGGAAACATCCGTAAGATAGGCGTGAATGAGATCACAAAGGGCGTGGTTGACTTCTACAAATCCTATGGAGAAAATGCCGATCTCATCTATTCCCTTTCTCCCTGGATGTCCGTAAGGACGCATAACTTTGATTTCAATGTCAGACAGGCGATGGAGGCCGACACAAAGCATCCTTTCAACGATAGGAAATTCAGGGATGCCGCGTTCGCCATGATGGGGTTTATGGACAAACTCACTTCCCTCCCCGTCTGGTGGACGGCCTACAATATCGAGATGAAGGAGAGCGGTGATCTTGCAAGGGCGGTTGACTTTGCCGATAAGGTTGTCAGAAATTCTCAGGCATCGGGCAGCGCGAAAGACCTCTCCGAAATGCAGCGGGGCGGTAATGTGCGCAGGGCGTTCACGATGTTTCAGACGTTCTTCAATTCGACCTATAACGAATGGGGCAAGACGAAAGACCTCGTACAGGGTGAGCGGGTAGGCTCCCTTGAATATGCAAAGACATTTATGTGGATATGCCTGCTCCCCGCGATGCTACAGGCATTATTCAGGTACAGGGATGACATGCTCGAAGATCCTCTACAAAAGGTAGCAAGCGAATCGGTGGCCTACGGGTTCGGCTCGATTCCCATTGTCGGCTCATTTGTCAACGCGCTTCTCGGCAAATATGAGTTCCGGCCTACTCCGGCGGTATCCTTGCCGACAGAATTAATCAAACTCACCTATTCAAAGGACGTTCCGGCATTTCTCAAACATGGCGCGGCGGCTACAGGCTATCTTACGGGATTACCTACCCGGCAGGCAATATTGACAGGTGAATATATCTTCAACCTGCTTGAAGGAGAGGAAACGGACCCGTTCAACATAGTGTATAAGAAACCAAAAAAGTAAGGAGGCTTACAATGAAAAAATATCTATTCGCAGGGCTGTTAATACTGATGATGGCTGTCAATGGTCTGGCATACGATTACGGGGCGCCGGAAGGAAAGGCGGTCAATGTGTTCTTTGCACCGGAAAGCGGGGTCAAAACGCTTCTCAGTGCCGCGACGGCCACGGGCGACATGACCGCCGTCGATATGGGCTATACGGGGAAATATTTTACCTGTTATTCGACATGGTTAATCTCCGCGACCAGCGACACGATCTACATGCTCGGTTCCATCGACAATAGCGTATGGACGGCCACGCCTGACGCACTGGCTACTATTACCATGTACTCATCGCCTAAATATTGGCAGGTTGTTCTTTCCCCGTTCCGCTACGTGAAAGTCTACTGGACAAAAAATGCTTCGGCATCATCTTCCGACCTGACTGTAAAGTGCATCGAGGGAGGTAATTAACCATGAAAAGATTTCTCCTTACTTTATTCATTGTTGCATCGCTGATACTGCCCATGCAGGGAAATGCCGATATAACGAAGTTCGGCGGCTTCCTCCCCTGCACGTCCGACACAGGGACGCTCTGCACGACATCGCGGTATATCAGCACGCCGGGGATAACCGTTACAACCTCTGCGACGTATAGTTTCCTCACGGCCTCCTTACCGGTATTCACTGATGCATCGAAGAATCTTGTCAGTGTGACCGCTGCAAATGCCTTTACCGCTATCAAGCAATCCGCCACTGAATCAGCCACAGGCGTAGCCGAACTTGCCACGGTTGCTGAAGCTGTTGCGGGTACGGATACGGCAAGAATAACAACTCCTGCGGGGGTTGCCGCAGCACAAGCCATTGTGAGCAATCCGAAGGCAATGAGTCAGGGTGTCAACATGACCTATGCCGCTTCTGGCTCAACGGGTATTGCCATTGCTGATAATGCAAGTCTGGAGTTTGCTTCAAACAGCTATACTCTTGTATGGAGGGGTTCATTACCGAATTGGACACCATCTAATAGTGTAAGATTCATAGACAAGTCTCAAGATGGGTCAACGAGATATATTTTTTATATCTATGAGAATAGTCCCTACCTTCGTATCTCAATAAATGATAAATCATACATTTCTTCTACTGCCCCATCTGTTGCAGATGGCACGGAACATGAGGTTGTTGCAGTAATAACGTACGGGGCAGTAAATTCCACTGTTGATTTTTATGTGGATGGTTATGCGCTTGGGACACAACAAACGGCGGTATCAGCCAGTTCATCAAATACTGGCACACTTTATATACAGGGGAGTAGTGCATTTAGAAATGCTGGAGTAATCAAACATGCCTATGTTTTCAACCGCGCCCTCACCGCAGCAGAAGTCCTCTCACTGTATCGGAATGGTA
>Ga0265297_10005739_pt1 | contig 18595 bp, 18 predicted proteins | sample Munlanlwell13791_FD_192502 | JGI IMG/M metagenome (GOLD analysis project Ga0265297, IMG submission 192502) | Leachate microbial communities from a municipal landfill in Southern Ontario, Canada - Leachate well 137-91 | ecosystem: Engineered > Solid waste > Landfill > Unclassified | place...
AAAATAAACAAATTTTTCAAATCCTAAAAACTGATAACATGGAAATGGCGGTCCGCTTCGCCTACCGCCAGACTGTTCCTGGCCGAATCTGCTTGCTCTCAACCGCTTCGCCCAGTTATAGTATTTTCCGGAACTTCCAAGACAAAGGCGATCGCTTCCAAGCGGCCATCAAAAAATACGCGGCCAAATTATGATTATCTTCATTTACGGTCCGGACACCTTCCGAAGCCGGCGAAAACTAAAAGAATTAGAGGAAAAGTTTATCCAGACGGTCGACCCGAACGCCAGCAGTTTGACGACCCTGAACGGCGCTGAAGCGACCCTGAAAAGCTTGCAGGTGGCTGTCGCCACTGGATCCTTATTCGTAAAAAAACGCCTAGTCGTGATCGAAAACATTTTCCGGAACAAGAAGAAAGAATTATTTGCCGAAATCCTGGCTTACCTCCAAAATCAGGAAAAAACCTTAAAAGATGACGCGACGATCATTATCTTCTTTGATGAAGAAACTAATACTAAAGACAAATCCTTGCCGCCGGGGGCTAAAGAATTATTCGCTTATCTCAGCCGCCGGCCTTTCGCCCAAGAATTTAAAACCTTGAATAATGATCAACTATCAAAATTCATCGATGCCGAACTGAAGAACTACCACAAAACAATGGCGCCGCGAGCCAGCCAGCGCTTACTAGCGATCACCGGTCCGGATCTATGGCGCTTACATCAAGAAATAAATAAACTGGCCAATTACCAGGCCGGTGCCAATATCAACCTTGAAGATATCGTGCTTCTCGTCAATCATGATTATGAAGAAAATATTTTTTCTCTGACCGACGCTCTAAGCGCTAAAGATAAGAAACGAGCCAGCGCTCTCCTAGAAGAACAATATTTGGCCGGCGCCAGCGAAGAATATATCCTGGCGATGCTAACTAGACAATTTAAAATCTTAATCCAAGTCAAAACCGCTCTTTTGAAATCAGCCAATCATGATCAGATCGGTCAAGATCTAAAGCTCCATCCTTACGTTGTTAAAAAAGCCGCCACCACCGCCAATAAATTCTCCTTCGCGGAATTAAAGGCTTATCTCAATTGCCTACTCCGGATCGATTATGCTAATAAAAGCGGACAAGGTGATATCCGAACCGAAATAAACCTAATAGTCGCCGGGCTTTAAACCCTTGCTTTTTTACCAAGTGTCTGATATATTTTATCCATAATTCGCCAGAACTTATTTTTTTGTCGAAAAATTACGGGCGATTAGCTCAGTTGGTTAGAGCGCAACACTGATAATGTTGAGGTCGGAGGTTCGACTCCTCCATCGCCCACAAACTTCGCCTTTGGCGGAGTCGGAATCTAGAGGCCAGAAACTAGAGTCTAGAATCTAAAATATAAAACTTCATCGCGGGGTAGAGCAGTTGGCAGCTCGCTAGGCCCATAACCTAGAGGTCGCCGGTTCGAATCCGGCCCCCGCAACTTTTTTAACAACTAATGCCTCGGTAGCTCAGTGGTAGAGCAAAGGACTGAAAATCCTTGTGTCGTCAGTCCGATTCTGACCCGAGGCACCAGCTAAATCAAACCTTAATCCGTAGCCATTTTACGGGTTTGATTTTTATCTGCCGGGGTGTGGCCCAGTTGGTCCAAGGCGTCTGGTTTGGGACCAGAAGATCGTGAGTTCGAATCTCACCACCCCGACTGTTGACTTTTAGAAACAATCCTGTTAGAATCCTAATACTAAACAAAAAATACTATTACTATTTAATTTCAATTTACATCTTATGCCTAATAAGAAATCCGCTAAAAAAGAATTGCGCAAAAATGTTAAAAGAAAGGCCGTCAACCAGAAACAGATGGCTGGTTTAAGAAAGCTGGTTAAAGAAAACATGAAGGCTATCAAAGGCCAAAATAAGAAAGTTAAGGATGATTTCCGGATGACTGTCCAGGCAATCGATAAAGCCGCGAAAAAAGGTTTAATCAAGCCGAATACCGCCGCCCGCAAGAAATCCCGTTTACAAAAGAAAATAAACCAGGTTAAGTAATCAATACTTTACCTTTAAAATAGTACTCTACCTTGGAGGTGATGGACCAGCGGATCTTAGCCGCCTGCCTGATATCACGTCTCGGCTAGAGCGAATAATATGTTAGACAAAAAAACCAAAGAAAAAATCATTAAGAAGTATCGGACCCATGATAGCGATACCGGTTCAGCTCAGGTCCAGATCGCGATCTTGACTGAAGAAATTAAGGAACTGACCGAGCATCTCAAACAGCACAAGCATGATTATTCTTCCCGCCGTGGCCTATTGAAGAAGGTCGGCGAAAGACGAAAACTCCTGAAATATCTTCAAAAAGAGAATTCCGCCGCTTTCCTCGAACTGGCTCAGAAATTGAAGCTGAAAGTCGCCCAGAAGATGCAGGAAGAAGAGCAGGAAGAGCTAGCCAAGGAGAAAAAATATATCAATCCTGAGAATGAAGAGGAAACGAAAGAAGAGGAAACAGAAAATTAAAATTTAATCCGCCCTTCATTCGGGCGGATTAATGTTATATAATGGAAATGAACTTTAAAATCATATGATTAAACATAAAGAACAGCGCGTCGGCCTCTTGGTCGATGTTGCCAATATGTACCACTCCGCCAAGAATCTCTACGGCAAACGGGTAAATTTCAAGGAAGTCTTGAACCAGGGCGTGGCCGGACGCAAACTGGTCCGTGCGACCGCCTATGTCGTTAAGACCGAAAGCGAGGAAGAAATGCCTTTCTTCGAGGCCTTGAGCCAACAGGGTTTCGAAGTCAAGATGAAAGATTTGCAGATCTTCGCCGGCGGCGCCAAGAAAGCTGATTGGGACGTCGGGATCGCTATCGATGCCATAAAATTAGCGGACAAGCTCGATGTCATCATCCTGGTTTCCGGCGATGGCGATTACATCCCGCTCGTCTCTTATTTACAGAATAATAAAGGCTGCTTAGTGGAAGTATTGGCTTTCCGGAAAACTACCTCTTCTCGGCTGGTCGAAGAAGCGGATGATTTTCTGGACTTAGGCGGCAATAAAAGATTCTTGATCTGAGCCATCGATAAAAAAATCGCTAAAAATAAAAAGGGGAAGGCTGGTTGATTTCAGTCTTCCCTATTTTTAAAAGATCATCTTTTTCTCTTATTTAAATCCTCTTAATAATCCTTTTAAGCGATATTCGAGCAAAGGGATTATTTCCTGAGAATATTTTTCGACCAAGATCGAATGATATTTTCCTTCTCCAGAAATCAAAAACAACAGATAAGAATTGACAGCTGTCGGAGCTACTATATCAACAACCTCTAATAACTGCCTGGCTTCGTCTGGTTCGTCTTCGATTAAGAAACGCCAAGCCTGCGCCTGTTTGATAAATATAGCCTTAGGACAGATAGCTTCGGCTTCAGCCAGAATCTTCTGGGCTTCATTGGAGTCAGGCACCAAAAGAGCTTTACTGGCTAGCTGGGAGGCCGTTAAAAATTCCCAAGCCGGAAGAGGCGGCGAGCTCTTGTGCAGATAATCGATGCCGCCTTCTTGTATGCCCATAAAATGCGCTAATTGATCGAATGCCCGGCCTTCGACAAATATGATCGAACGGGACATTTCCGTAAATAAAACGTCATTTAAGATTTGGGTGTCGCGGCAACTGCGGTAATGTTTCAACAGGCTGGGCACAAAAGCGTTTTCCTGGATCTCGGATACGAAGACATCGCTTTCGGGATAATATATATCAAGCAACGCGATCATTACCGCGGTTTGTCCCAAAGGGACTCCGCTGTCGAACCAGCTGTTAAACATTGCTTCCTGAAGAATGGATAAGCCATGTCTTTGATGGTCCGAATCGGCGGCTTCCAGTATCGCTAAAGACTTCTCATCCAGAGCATTGTCGATATCATATTTTTCACTGCAAGTCGCTAAAGCGACTGCCTGCTGATAGGCCTCTGCCAGTCTTAAAGCATGTTGACCAAAAAAATTTTTTTTCATGATTTATTTTAATATTGTTAAACAACGATTATTTTTCCTAGAATCCTATAATAAAATAATAATTTAGTCAACCTTTACAAAATTGTCATATTTTTATAAACTAATCATTAATAAAACATTAATAATTAAAGTGCCTAACCGCTAGATAAATAGAGCTGTAAGATAATTCTTATAGTCTGTAATCTATCGGCCAGGCTCAAAAAACTATGGAAAACAAAGAAAAGATCGTTTCCGGCGAGTGGCTGGGCCGACCGCTTTCCATCCGAACCGGCAAAGTCGCCCTACAGGCTGACGCTGCTGTTTGGGTTCAATATGGTGAAACCGTGGTGCAAGCGACGGTAGTTCAGGCTAAGACCGAACGGGAAGGTATCGACTTCTTCCCTCTGATGGTGGAATTCGAAGAAAAATTATACGCCGCCGGCATCATCAAAGGCTCGCGCTGGATCAAGCGCGAAGGCCGTCCTACTGATCAATCGGTCTTAACCGGCCGTATGATCGACCGCTCAATCCGGCCTTTGTTCGCTAAAGGCGATAACCGCGATGTCCAAGTTATCATTTCAGTTTTAGCCGTTGACCAAGTCAATGATTATGATGTCGTCTCCCTCTTGGCCGCCTCGGCTGTCCTGGCAATCTCCGGCTTAAAATGGCAAGGACCGATCGGCGGTATCCGTGTCGGCTTGGTTGAAAACGAATTCATTTTCAATCCGACCTATGAACAACAGGCCTTAAGCTCGCTCGATCTATTTGTCGCCGGCACTGATAAAAAAGTAATCATGATCGAAGCTGGCGCCAATGAGGTTCCGGAAGATGTCGTGTTGAAAGCGATCATGGCTGGCCAAAAAGAGATGCAGGACGCGATTAATCTAATAAAGGAGCTCCAAAAAACCGTCGCTCCCAAAACTAGAACGGAAAAGATAAGATTAGAAAGCCCGGAAGAAAAAGAAACAGCCGCTGAAAAAGAAAAAACTTTAGCCTTAAGCCGAGCTTGGCTGGAAAAAAATATCAAGAATATCTTGTTTGATAAGATCTATTACACCAAAGGCGAAAGGAAAGGCGCTCTGAACGCGATCAAAGAACAACTGGATAAATATCTATTCGAACAAGGCGTCAGCACCCCGCATCGTACCTATGCCATCAAGAAAACAGTAGAAGCTATGGTTGATACCGAAGTAACGCGGGCGATCGTCGAAGAGAAGCGCCGGGTTGACGGCCGCGCTTTGACCGAAATCCGCGGCCTATCCGCCGAAGTCGCTGTCTTACCTCGCGATCATGGCACTTCTCTCTTTTCTCGTGGTGAGACCCAAGTCATGTCCATCGTTACTCTGGGCGCTCCGGGCTTAGAACAATCCTTAGAAGGAATTGAAGGACAAAGCAAGAAGCGCTACATGCATCATTATAACTTTCCGCCTTATTCCGTCGGTGAAGCTTCGCCAATGCGAGGTACCGGCCGCCGGGAAATCGGCCACGGCGCCTTGGCGGAAAAAGCCTTATTCCCGATGATCCCAAACCGAGATGAATTCTCCTACACTATCCGCGTCGTCAGCGAAACCCTGGGTTCTAACGGCTCTTCTTCCATGGCTTCCACCTGTGCCAGTACTTTGGCCTTGATGGATGCGGGCGTTCCGATCAAAAAACCAGTAGCTGGCATCGCTATGGGCCTAGCTTCCAATCATGACATGAGCCGCTGGGAAGTCTTAACCGATATCCAAGACCTAGAAGATGGCGAAGGCGGCATGGATTTCAAGATTACCGGCACTGACACCGGCTTGACCGCTATCCAATTAGACACCAAGACCGACGGCTTGTCCGAAGAAATAATCACCAAAACCTTGGGCCAAGGTCGCATCGCTTTGAACGAGATTTTAAAGGTCATTACGACTGCGATTCCAGCGCCTCGTCCCGAATTATCACCTTATGCCCCGCGCATTATCAGTTTTAATGTCGATCCGGAAAAAATCGGCCAAATTATCGGCCCCGGCGGTAAGGTTATTAATAAGATCATTGACGAGACTGGCGTCAGCATCGATATCGATGATGACGGACTAGTTATGGTTTGCGGCACCGATGCTGCTATGGTTCAAAAGGCTGTCGACCAGGTGAAGCAAATCGTTCACGTCTTCGAGGCCGGAGAGATCATCCAAGGCAAAGTCGTCCGCTTGTTGGATTTCGGGGCTTTTGTCGCCCTGAACAGCAACCAAGACGGCATGGTTCATGTTAGTGAGCTAGCGCCCTACCGAATCGAGAAACCAGGCGATTTCTTAAATCTAGGCGACATTGTAACTGTCAAAGTCAAAGAAATCGATGACCAAGGCCGGGTTAATCTGACCATGAAAGGTCTGTCGGAAAACCAGGAACTCTGGAAAGACGAGAAGGGTAAATCAAATGGCTCCAGCTTTGGCGGCGGCTTTAGCCGTGGTCCCCGTCCCAACCGATCTGGTAGTCGCCCTAGCGGGCCGGCTCGACCCAGCCGGTTTGGCCGCTAAAAAGCCAGGCTTGACTTTTTGACAATATCAAGCTAACATTTGGTCATAAATAAATTAAATTCAGAACTAAATTATGCTAACCATCAAGCTATCCGAAATCGGAAAAACCAATAAAAAAGTCTTCCGTTTAATCATTTCGGAAAAAGGCCGTGACCCCTATGGCAATGCTTTAGAGATCCTAGGTTCATATAATCCTTATTCTAAAGAATTACAGACAAAAGGCGAACGGATCAAATATTGGCTTTCTAAAGGCGCCCAAATGACTGATTCGGTCAATAATCTCTTAGTCGACCATAAAGTCGTCGAAGGCCAGAAAGTAAAGGCTTCTAAAGCTGCCCCCCAAAGCGAAAAGAGAGCGGCTCAATTAAAGGCTAAAGTTGACAAGAAGGCGGCTGCCAGCGCTCCAGCTCCGGTCGAAACTACCCCGGAAGCGGAGGCCGTGTCTGAAAACGAAGCTAAAGCTAAGTCTGAATAAAATTTAGCCTAAAATAGCTAAAAAAATCAAAAAACATTGACAAAAACAGGAAATCTGTTATAATAATAATGTTCTTGCTTTTAAAAAAGCAGAGATATAATTAATCTAATCTTTCAAAGTTTGCCTGTTCTACAGTCAATTTGAGAGAAGGAAAGGAACCACTATGGAAAAAGACAAACAGTTCTTAGAGATGATGGTCAAAAGCATTGTCGGCAATCCGGATGCTGTAGCCGTAGACAGAACCGTAGATGAAAGAGGCGTTCTCTTGACCCTCAAAATCGATCCGGCTGACATGGGCTACGTCATCGGTCGCAAAGGCCAGACCGCTCAAGCGATAAGAACTTTGTTGAAGATTGTCGGCGCTAAGAACAATTCCCGCGTCAATCTGAAGATCTATGATCCGGAAGGCGGCAACCGCCCGAGAACCAGCCGTTCTCATGAGGACATCGATACTTCCGCGGTTGATGATTTAAAAATCTAATCACTATCACTTCAATAAAACAAAAAGGCCACAATTTATCCGTGGCTTTTTTGTTATGGTATAATAGCAGGGTAAAATAAAAATATGACTTTTCACTTTATCAGCATCTTCCCTAAGATTTTTGATTCTTACCTCCAGGAGGGGATAATGAAACGCGCTCTAGCCAAGAGAGCAATCAAGGTAAAAATCCATAATCTGCGCGACTGGACAAACGATAAGCATAAAAGCGTTGACGATACGCCCTATGGCGGCGGTGCCGGCATGCTTATGAAAATCGAACCTTTCTTTAAGGCTCTTCAAGATATAAAGAAAAAAAATCGGACAAAAAAAATAAGGATTATCTTGCTCTCAGCTGGCGGGCAGTCTTGGACACAGGCGCTAGCCAAGAAATATCGCCGCTACGAAGAGATTATCTTTATCTGCGGCCGCTATGAAGGCGTGGATGCGCGGATCAAGAATTTTATCGATGATGAAATCTCGATCGGCGACTACGTCCTGACTGGAGGCGAATTGCCGGCGCTAGTCATAGCGGACTCGATCTCCCGTCTCTTGCCCGACGTCCTAGGAAATAAGGACAGCGCCGTCGATGAATCCCACAGCCAACCAGGAATCTTAGAGTACCCTCAATATACCAAACCGGAAATATTCCAAGCTGGACGCAAAAAATATCCGGTCCCATCAGTCCTGCTTAGCGGCAACCACCAAGCGATTGATAGTTGGTGCCAAGACCAAAGACGAAAAAAATGAACCCACTAATAGAGTTTCCCTACAAAAAAGACCTGGGAATATATCCAGGCCTTTTCGTAAAGGGCAATTCTAATGCTTCGCTTCGACCGCGACCTTTTTAACTTTAGCCTTGGCCGTTTTTTTCTTCTTATCCAGGAAAAGCCACTCTTGCAATAATTTCCCGGCACTCAACCGGTTATAAATCTTGAACCTTAGGTTCAAGGAAAGCCGGCTTCTGCGCAAATAAGCGACATCAGAGTAATCTCTGAGCCTGAAAACTCTGATCTTACGCCCATCTTTAGTCTCGATCGAATTAAAGATATTTTCTTCTAAAGAGCCGCCATCTAATAATAAGCGACCGACAACTTTGTTCGTATCCGCATCTAACGGTTCAACGAACCATTCACATTTTATTCTTGCCATGGTCAGTATTTTAAGGTTAATAAAAAATTGTTTAAGAACTAAGGAATAAGTATACAAATAACCGGGCTGCCTGTCAATTTTAGCCTGGAATCTCCGCTCCGGTTATTCGATGCGCCAAAAATTATTTTTCCAAACGATATGGCCGGAGATCTGGAAACCAGAAGCATGCTTATGGCCGCCGCCGCCCAAATGTTTAGCTAATTCCGACACATCCAAACCGCCCGGTTTGCTCCGCCAACCACCCCTAATCTTACCCGCTTCATATTCTCTCAACAATAAGACGGCTTTGACTTCGGACAAATTAGCCATAACCGCCACGATCTCATCAAAGGCCTCCGCCGGAAAATCATGGCCAATTTCTTGAAAATCTTCCGGCCGCAGGACAGAAACGGCTATCCCTTGTTGATAATTGATCCGTAAATTGTCCAAAGCCCGGCTTAATAATTTCAAAGTGATGATTTTCTTGTTCTGTAAGACGGCGGCGATTATCCGATTAGCATTCACCCCCTTGGCTAGCATTTTCGAAGCGATCGCCAAAGTCTCAGCTTTAGCATTAGGATATAAGAAATTCCCGGTATCAGTCATGATTCCCGTCAGGATACAGGTGGCCAGATCACGCTCGATCGCTATTTTATTAACTGCCAAGAAATCATAAAGAAGTTCAGCGGTCGATGATTTCTCCGGGGCCCTGATTTCCAGATCGGCATAATCGCTGACTTTCTGATGGTGATCAAATTCTATCACCTCGGCTATCTTCCTGCCCCTGATCTCAGGATCCAGGTTGGTCCGTTCAATCGAGCCGCAGTCCAAAACAATCATCAAATCGAAACGATCCAACCAATCCGAATCCTCTTTTTCTCCTAAAGCAAGCAAGAGCTGTTTCTTCGAATCCAAAACAGCAGATACCTGAGGCAAGAAAGAAAGTTCTTCCGGCTGGCGGCCATCGCAATAGACAAAAGCTTCCTGGCCCCAGGAATCAGCTAAAATCTTCAAAATACAAACCGAGGCCAGGTCGTCGCCGTCCGGATTAATATGGCCCACGATCAATAAACGCCGGGCCGAACGGATTTTCTGATAGGCAATTTTAAATTTTTCCTTAAATTCTTGAACCATAAGTTTAACTGTTTATCATAGCGGGAAAATCTATAATTGTCTAGAAAACAAAAAACTAGACCGACGGCCTAGTTTCTACGCTCATTGTTCCTATAATATTTATTATTCCTCCAGATTACCCATAAAAGCCTCGATATCGGCCGCCTCTCTCTCGGTGGCGTCGAACATCCAGTTAAAATGAGGAATCCGGCGCAATTTAGTCCGTTTTCGCAGAATATCGGCCAATACGCCTGAACTGGCTTTTAATTTCTTCATTGCTGTCCCGGCTAAACGATCGGGCAAGACGGAAAATCCGACTCGAGCATATTTGTAATCCGAACTTAATTCGACGTAAGTGATAGTCACAAGCACTTCGGGTAAGGCCAATTCTCGATTGACCGCTAGGGCCAGCTCGTGTTTTATAATTTCATTAACTTGATCGATCTTGGCCATATCAAATCTTATCAACTACCTGCTCCTCACGATAGACCTCTAAGATATCACCGACCTGGATCAAAGGTTTGCCTTCGAACCGCAAACCGCATTCCTGGTCCTGACTAACTTCATTTACATCCTGTTTGCCGGATTGCAATCTAGTTAAACGGCCGTTAGCGATAGCTTCCTCGCCCCGGCGGATATTAACCAGGCTATCATTCTTAAGCATTCCATCCAAAACTTTGCCCCCGACGATCTGGGCGTTATTTTCGCTCCGAAAAACGGCCAAGACTTTTAAGCGTCCAAGGTTGACTCGATTAATTTCCGGTTTCACTATAGTTTGCATTTCTTCTTTTACGTATTTTATCAGGTCGTAAATTATAGAGAAAACCTTGACATCGATCTTCTTCTCCCGAATCAGATTCTCGATCGTCGGTGTGATTCGGACATTGAAGCCGACAACCTTAGCTCCGGAATCTTCGGCTCGCTTGATATCACCTTCAGTAATATACCCCAAGCCCTTACTGATAATCTTAACCCTGACCTTTTCGGTATTAATCTTCAGTAACGACTCTTCGATCGCCTCGGCTGAACCCAAGAAATCGCTTTTGATAATTAGTTTAACCTGAGGGATATTATCTTCATTATTATTATCCTGATTAGAGTTGGAAACGGCCGAGGCGCTTTCGGACTTGCCTTTGATTTTCTTAACTCTCACTTTCTCACCGTCACCGACTTCTAAGATATCACCCACGGCCGGAGAAGTCTTAAGGCCCAAAATCTTAGCCGGAGTCGATGGTCCGGCACTCTCAACCACTTCGCCGCGATAATTATACAGAGCCTTGACCTTGCCATAGATTACGCCGTTGAAACAAAGCTGATCGCCTAATCTGAGAGTGCCATTCTGGATCAAAATTGTAGCTACTGGCCCTGCTGCTTTATCGACATTAGACTCAACCACGGTTCCGGCCGCCGAGGCCTCCGGATTAGCCCTGAGATTGCCGGATTCAGTTTCAGAAACTAGCAGGACCATATCTAAAAGCTCTTCAATGCCGGTGCCATTCTTAGCGGAGATCGGAACGCAGATTATTTTCCCACCCCAATCTTCCGGCGTAATATTTAATTGAGTTGATAATTCCTGTTTGACCCGGTTAACATCGGCATCCGTCTTATCGATTTTATTAATTGCTACTAGATAAGGAATTTTGGCCGCTTCAATAATTCGGAAAGCTTCGACGGTCTGAGGTTTAACGCCATCATCAGCCGCCACCACTAAAATCGCGATATCAGCCACTTTGGCACCGCGACTTCGCATCGCCGTAAAGGCTTCATGCCCTGGAGTATCAATAAAGGTAATGACTTGGCCTTGACGGGTAATCTGATAAGCGCCGATATGTTGAGTGATGCCGCCAGCTTCGCCCGCCATGACATTAGTTTGACGGATAGAATCCAATAGTTTGGTCTTGCCGTGATCGACATGGCCCATCACGACGATAATCGGCGGCCGTTTCTGTAATTCATGCTCAGCTTCAGATCCCAGGATCTTGGCCAGCTTATTTTCTTCAACCACTGGAGTCGTTTCTGCTTCAGCCAGAGCCTGGACGTCGAGATTCAGATTATCACCAATGATCATAGCCGTATCAAAATCGATCTTTTCATTGATCGAGGCAAAAACGCCATTCTTCATCAGCTCCGCTAAAAGGCGATTAACCGGCAATTGAGCGATTTCAGCCAAAGCTCTGACCGTAATCGCCTGAGGAATGAAGATAGTTTTTCTTTCTTTTGGTAAAACTTCAGCGTCAACCCGGGCTTGCTTATCGGCAAACTTTTGCTGTTCATAGCGTCGCTTGAAAACCGGCCAATCCCGAATAATCTTGCGAGCCGTCTGATTATCGACTTTAATCGCTTTTTGACCAATCGCAAAACCCATCTGTGGTAGAAGGTCCCTCAGTTCTTGGGGTGAAATCCTTAATATCCGAGCCAATTCAGTAATATTCATAAAAAATAAAAAAGCTTAAAAGCCTAAATAATTATCTTTAATATTACTTTGTTTTTTAGATTTAGTCAATTTTTAGGCCGATTCTATTGGGTTTTAATATTTGACTATTTGAGGCTAATTAGTTAAGATAAGCGGAATAAACAGAACCTTAACAATTTACAATTACCATAAAAAACAGCGACATGAAGAAACTAATCATCTATGGAGAAGAGGAGCATATCTTTACTAGAACCATGCAGGAAAAAGCCGCGGCTGATGATGGCGTTGAAGTTGAAATCATCGAAAAATGGGATGATTTAACTAACAGACTGCCTACCCTTAAAACCGAAACCATAGTTTTCGTTAATAAAAGCGAGAGCGATGCACTAGCAATTAAGACAAGAAGGCCTAAGCTGACCTTAATTATGTGTCGGGGTGGAGCCAAGGAGTTCCAACCGACCATGACGCTTGTCGACGCCAAAAAAAATCATAATTATTTTATGTTTCAAAGCTGGGAAGATTTCTGGAATAAAATATTAGATCCCCCGATTGATTTCAAACCGCTCTTAACCGCTCTAAACGAAAATAATTATCTGATTAACTACGAAAATTACTCTGAATTAAAAGAACGTCAAAAAACAATGACCAAGCAGAATTTTTTCTGGTTCTCGATCTATCTCTCTCGCGTCTATCTCTGGTGGTTCAAAAAATGGCTGGTGGAAGTGTATAAAATGCGCTTCCCCTTCCAGGCTAAACTGAACGGAGATGGGAAGATAAGACGATTAAGTATACCCTTTAAAAATGTTTATCGCGGCGAGGCAATTTTCCGTGAGGGCGAAGAAATTTGCTTCTCAGAGATCGGGCCTTTCGTGCTAAATAATGACTTCGAACTCGACCGCTATTCTACTCCGGGAATTACTGATTTTGATAGTTTGTTTCCGGAAAAATCGAATCAATCAAGAGGCCGACGTAACGAAAAACCAGCCCGTGATCAAGCCTTGCAAGAGTACTCCGATGATCTTCGCCGCCAAGCCAGACAGCTAAGATACAACGATCAGATCATCGACGCTAAAATACTTGAAAAAGAATTAGAGGCGATAAATTCTGATGAAATGAAAAAACTTAGAGAGGAGAATAAGTCGGTCTCCGGAATAGTTATATCGGCGGATGAAGAAAATCTGGAAATCCAGTTTTCTAAACCAGTTTCTAAAAATTTCTTCCGGGCGCAAAAATCTGTAAAAAAAGGCGGAAATCTTCTGGCTTTGATGATCAGGACTTACGCTCGGAGTTGCGCTGGCTATGCCGACTTATCCCTCAAGGACTACATTTATTCCCAAGAAAATCATTATTACCGACCTGAAGATTTTTTGCGCGGCTATCTTCCCAATAAGAATAATTTGAGCTTAGTCTCGCCAATATTGAAATTGGACGGCCGTTCTAGGGTGATTCTACAAGACGACTCTCAGCTTAAAGCTCTGCTTGATATCATGGGGCCAAGTTTTGTTAGCACGATCAAGGGCCCGCCAGGAACAGGCAAAACCTTACTAGCCTCGGTCGGTATTAAGCAATTCCTGCTTCAAGGTAAAACAATCTTGGTTTCGGCCCATAGCAACCAGGGGTTGGATAATTTACTCGAAGCTTTAGCGGAACACATCGACCCAAAAAGGATATTCCGGCTCGGCAATAACCCCAACCTTATTAATTCTTCCAAAGTCAAAACTTGGCATCGTCACGAGAGATACAGGAAGCAAGTGCAAAAAGACCAGCAGGCTCATGAGAACCAAACAAAAAAAAGTGATATGATTTTGGGGTCTTTCTCGGAACCAAGCGATGACGACTTGCGAACCTTTGATATTGACTCTCGGGAAATCTATTATGAGAATGAGGATATCTGGAAATTGATTTGCTCCGGGCAAGGAATAGTTCTAGGCACGACTATCAATTCATTCCAATTCGATCGCAGTTTGAGCCGTTTATTCTTCCAGGAACAGATAATTTCCAAATGGGATTTCCAAGCCCCAAGGAACAAAAAAGAGACAGGACTGAATAATGGCGAAGATATAGGAGAAGAGATAGAAAATGATTCTTCCATTAATGAGATCCTGCCCAAAACGATTCTAAAATTCATGGCCGAAGATAACCCGGATGGCAAAAAAGCTAAACCGCATTTTATTATCGACGTTGGTTTCATTGACGAGGCCACCAAAGGCCGATTCTTTGAGTTCCTCCCCATTATCAAGGCGGTTGATTCAAAGCTAATCCTAATCGGCGACACTGATCAGCTCGGCAATATTGCCATCGCCCCCGATGTTGAGGCAGAAATGATGACAAAAATTATGAGCCAGTTTTACCCGGCAGCCAACAGCCAGAAAAGAATTTTGTACCCAGGAATTGAGAATGACGAAAAACATACTTTATCACCGCTCGAAACAACGGAAATGGAAATCGAGTCCTGGTTCAAAAGCTTCTCTCAAGGCATGTTTTATTCCTTGATTACTGACAGCCAATTAAAAAGCAATGATTTAAATGTTAACCGGCGTTCCTTGGAAAAAATAACAAAATTACTTAACTATGTTTTTGACAAGAACCTTCGGATTGGCCGGTTTAACCCATATTCCAAAGGGAAAATTACTTTCTTGAATGTACCTGGAACCGAGACTAAGATTAAAACTTCTTACAAAAATTTAGCTGAAGCCTCGATTGTCAGTCAGGAAGTAATTAATTATTTTATCCGCCAGAAAAAAGTAAAAAACGAGATAAAATTAAATTCCTTGGGGATAATCGCGAGTTATCGCGGTCAAGTCCGAACGATTAAAGAGAAACTCCGGAATGATTTATTATTTCATTCAATTTTCTCCGGTCTAATTACGCCAGAAAATATTGATGACACATTAAATCAAATGGTTAACACGGTTGACGCCTTCCAAGGCTCAGAACGAGAAACAATAATTATTAGTTTCGTTCGAGCCAACGAAGATGGTCAAATCGGCTTTAACGCTGATGTGCGGAGAATTTATGTCGCTCTGAGTCGCGCTCGTAATGAGCTGATCATTATTGGCGATGCCAGCACCTTCCTTAAAAGCCAAGATCAAAAAATAAAAAAAATCTTTGGCCGCCTGATTCATCTGACACAAACTGAAAAGGCGTATGGCTTAAAAACCTTTGCCTAGATAAAAAGCCCCGAGAACTTTTCTGCTTATAAAAGCATCTGAGTTCCGGGGCTCTTTCGTTTATAGCTACCTAAGAGCTGCAAACCAACTATAGGCAATCTCCTTAAGGAGGCACTTTTCGCACAGCTCCTATTACATATCGGTAGACGATTGCATAAAATTGGGTTGTTCGGCCGACGTAACCAACATACAAAACTTGATCTCTAAAGATATAGCAGAACTCCGAATTTTCTCCCTTTAGAGAAGAAAAAGAAAAGCTTTTTAGTTTTTCCGCCAGTAACGCGGCTGGGGATTTCTGTAAAGGTGCGACTGTCGCTGACTTTAAAATCAAATTTGATTGAGCTGGCTGGCTGACCATTTGCCTGGCTTGCCCAGGGATAGCTACAAACAGAAGAAAGATCATTGAAAGAGCGAAACAAAGTTTCCTTGTTTTCATAAAACCTCCTTTGTTTGTTACTTTAACCTTAGCCTAACTTAATAAAAAAGTCAACTCTATTTACCTAATATTACTTATACCTCCTCTTTACAAACGCCCTCGACCATGCTAAATTAAAAGTGTTAATTTTATTTTTAAAAAATTACTGTTTCTAGGAAATCAAAAAATCACCTTGTCAGTTTCAGAATTATGTTGATAAAAAATTATTTCTCTAATAATAAAGAAAAATCATTACAACATTTAGCCTCCTTAAACGAAACAAGGGAATTTTTTCTTAATAGCCGATTTGGCTTTGATTCCTAAAAGCAGGACTCATTTATAATATGACATACCTGATTTATGCCGTTTTGTTGATAGGTGGTTTTTTTATCGGTCTCCTCTTCTTAAAAAAAAGCACGGCGAGTAAGATCGGGAGCGCCGAAGCTCGAGCCGACAAGATCTTAAATGAAGCTAAAACTAAAGAAAAAGATTTACTCCTAAAAGCCCAGGATAAGGCTTTAAAGATCATCGACGAGGCCAAACGAGAAGAAGCTAGCCGCCGCAAAGAAATCAGCAATCTTCAAAACCGCTTAGAGCAAAGGGAAACCTCTTTTTCCCAAAAACTGCTCGACCTTCAAGAAAAACAGCAAAAGCTGTATGACAAAGTCAATGAGGTCCAAGAAATCAAGGAAAAGATCCAAAAAATCAAAGAAGAACAACTAGCTAAATTAGAAAAAGTAGCCGGCCTAAGCCAAGATCAAGCCAAAGATATCTTGCTCCGTAATGTTGAAGAAAAAAGCGCCGAAGATTTGATGGCTAGGATAAAAAAATTAGAAAATGAAAACTACGAACACCTAGAAGACAAGGCCCGGGATATTATGGCCACAGCCATGCAACGTCTGGCTTCAACCTATACTGCCGAACTGACCACGACTACGGTTGACCTGCCTAGCGATGAAATGAAGGGTCGGATCATCGGCCGCGAAGGCCGTAACATCAAAGCGATCGAACAAATGACTGGCGTCGAAATAATCGTCGACGATACTCCTAATGCTATTACTATTTCCGGTTTTTCGCTGATCCGCCGCCATATTGCCAAGAGAACCCTGGATTATCTGATCAAAGATGGTCGCATCCATCCGACTAAGATCGAAGATGCGGTTGAAAACGCTAAGAAAGACCTGGCCATAGACATCAAGAAAGCGGGCGAAGAGGCAATGTATGAATTAGGCATCGCCGGTTTCGACCAAAAATTAGTCTCAATCATCGGACGCTTAAAATATCGCACCAGTTACGGCCAGAATGCCTTGAAACACTCGATCGAGGTCGCCCATCTTTCAGCCATGTTGGCGGAAGAGTTAGGAGCCGAAGTAACTTTGGCTAAAAAGGGCGGGTTGCTCCATGATATCGGCAAGGCCGTCGACCACGAAATCCAGGGCAACCATACTGAGATTGGCCGTGATATTGCTAAAAAATTCAATCTCCCGCCGGAAATAATCGCTCCGATTGAAACTCATCACGAAGACAACCCGGCTACTCTAATCTCAGTCATTGTCAAGGTGGCCGATGCCATCTCTTCGGCTCGGCCCGGAGCCAGAAACGACAGCTACGAAAACTATCTACAGCGTCTGGAAGAGCTGGAAAACATCGCTACTTCCTTTGATGGCATTGAAAAAGCCTATGCTATCCAGGCAGGCCGCGAAGTCCGGATTTTCGTCCGTCCCGATGAGATCGACGACCTCAAAGCTTATAATTTGGCTAGAGATATTGCAAAAAAGATAGAAACTGAGTTAAAATATCCAGGGGAGATAAAAGTGAACGTAATCCGGGAAATGAGGGTTCTAGAATACGCCCGTTAAGCCGCCTAAGCATTCCATAATAAAAGCCAAAACCGTCTGGCTCACACCATTTGGTGCCGCCGATGGCTTGGCGAAATAATATGAATAAAGCCCAACTAATTGAGAAGTTAAACCAAGAAGTTGAAGGCATCAACAAAAAACAGGCCGAAAAGATGATCGACGTCTTAACCGACACGATTATCGAAGAGCTGAAAAACGACCGCGAGGTAACCATCACCGGTTTCGGGACTTTCCTGTCTCGGGTTCGTTACGCTCGTGGCGGCGTCAATCCCCAAAGACCGAATGAAAGAATCACGATTCCGGCAGTTAAAGTAGCCAAATTCAAAACTGGTTACAATCTGAAGCTGGCCCTCAAAGGAAAACGCTAAAGGACAATCCATAGGCTTGACTACGAATGTAAAAATTCGTAATTTATAATTGCTAAGATCGCGCTCTTTCGGGCGCCTTTAGCGCCCGTAGCTCAATTGGATAGAGCACTTGGCTTCGGACCAAGGGGTTGTGGGTTCGAATCCTGCCGGGCGCACCCACGTAAAGCTCGCTGCGCGAGCCACGTGGCGAACCACGTAGCAAGCCACGAAAAACTCTGCGCGGACCACGTGTTTAAACCTATGCAGATTTTTACACAACCAAATTTGGGCTTGCCTAAATTGATAAAAATGATAAGCTGAATCAGTGCCGATCGTTTCTGGGATACGGCTGGGTAGCTCAGTTGGTTAGAGCGTGGCACTCATAACGCCAAGGTCGAGAGTTCAAGCCTCTCCCCAGCCACCAAAATTTGATATCGCCTCGTTAGCTCAGTTGGTAGAGCAGTTGCCTCTTAAGCAAATGGTCGCAGGTTCGAATCCTGCACGGGGCACCGGTAAAAAATCCCGAGTCTCTCGGGATTTATCATTTCCATCTTATAAATTAATAATTCATATGGATATATACATATTTTTCGGCCCTCCGGGGGCTGGAAAAGGCACCCAAGCTAAAAAGTTTGCGATCGAATACGGCCTGCAACACATCTCGACCGGCGAACTTCTGCGCCAAGAAGTCGCTCAAGGCACAGATTGGGGCAAGTCGCTAAAGGAT
>Ga0265297_10005740_pt1 | contig 18592 bp, 18 predicted proteins | sample Munlanlwell13791_FD_192502 | JGI IMG/M metagenome (GOLD analysis project Ga0265297, IMG submission 192502) | Leachate microbial communities from a municipal landfill in Southern Ontario, Canada - Leachate well 137-91 | ecosystem: Engineered > Solid waste > Landfill > Unclassified | place...
GGTTTGGAGCAGTTCCAGCACCTGCCGGGTGGTCGGGCCGAGTTTGGGGGGGGGTGGGGGTGGGGGTGTCACGGGATCGGCGCGAGGCGGGTCCAGCTTGCGGGGGACCAGGCGGGGGCGGGGGCCGGGCCAGTGCGGAGTCCGCAGAGGGCGGCGAAGTGGCGGTGGAAGGCCAGGCTCGGGGTCAGTTCGGGGTGGAAGGTGGTGGCCAGGAGGTTGCCGGCTTCGACGGCGGCGATCCGCCCCGTGAGTTCCAGGAGCACGCGCACGCCGGGGCCGGTGTGGGTGATGATCGGGGCGCGGATGAAGACCAACGGCACGGGGTCGGGGTCGAGTTCGGGGATGGCGGCGGTGGCGATGAAGCTGTCGAGCTGGCTGCCGTAGGCGTTGCGGCGGATGGTGATGTCGAGCAGGCCGAGGTGCGGGGTTTCGCCGGCGATGCGGGCGGCGAGGAGGATGGCGCCGGCGCAGGTGCCCCAGATGGCGAGGCCGTGCCGGCGGTGGGCCTCGACGATGGCCGTGTCGAGTCCGTGGTGGCGGAGGAGGCGGCCGAGGCAGGTGCTTTCGCCGCCGGGCAGGATCAGGCCGGCCAGGCCGGGCAACTCGGCGGCGGTCTTGACGCGCCGTGCCGGCACTTCCAGCCGCTCCAGGTGGTCCAGGTGCTCCACCACGCCGCCTTGCAGGTCGAGGACGCCGATCATGGGCATCTCCGGGGAGGGGGCCGTCGCCGGTTGGTCACCAGCCGCGGCCGGCCAGCCGTTCGTGTTCGGGGATGGCGCTGATCTCCAGGCCGGGCATGGGTTCGCCAATCCCCATGGAGACTTCCAGCAGCTTGGCCGGATCCTGCCAGTGGGTGACGGCGGCGACGATGGCCTTGGCGCGGCGGGCGGGGTCGGCGGACTTGAAGACGCCGGAGCCGACGAAGACACCGTCGCAGCCCAGTTCCATGAGCAGGGCGGCGTCGGCGGGGGTGGCGATGCCGCCGGCGGCGAAGTTGACCACGGGCAGGCGGCCGAGCCGGCGCACCTCCAGGGCGAGTTCGTAGGGCAGGCCGTTGGCCTTGCAGAAGCCCATGACTTCCTCCTGGGGCATTCCCTGGAGCTGGCGGATCTCGCGGTTCACGGTGCGGATGTGGCGGACGGCCTCGACCACGTTGCCGGTGCCGGCCTCGCCCTTGGTGCGGATCATGGCGGCGCCTTCGGCGATGCGGCGGAGGGCTTCGCCGAGGTTGCGGGCGCCGCAGACGAAGGGGATGCGGAAGGCGTCCTTGGCGATGTGGCATTCCTCGTCGGCCGGGGTGAGCACTTCGCTTTCGTCAATGTAATCGATGCCGAGCGCCTGGAGGATGCGCGCCTCGGTGATGTGGCCGATGCGGGCCTTGGCCATCACCGGGATCGAGACGTGCTTCTTGATGTCCTCGATCATGGCCGGATCCGACATCCGGGCGACGCCGCCCTGCTTGCGGATGTCGGCGGGGACGCGCTCCAGGGCCATGACGGCGACGGCGCCGGCGGCCTCGGCGATCTTGGCCTGTTCGACGTTGGTCACGTCCATGATCACGCCGCCCTTGAGCATTTGGGCGAGCTGGCGGTTGAGTTGGGTGCGCTCGGCGGGGGTTGGGTTGGTGGCGGGGCTCATGGGGTGGCTCTCCGTGGCTTGCGGATCAGGAATGATGTACTACACTTTCCGGAAAGGCGGGGCGGCCGGCGGTGGCGCCGGCGTTGCCGAATACTATAGCCGGCAAGGGAAGGAAGGCCAGCGGATGGCAGGCGGCAGGCGCGGCGCGGCAACTGTGGTAATACGCTTGGCGCCCCGGGCGGAAGCCGGCGGTGGCGTCGCGGCGCAGATCGTCCAGGCCTTGACCGCCGCCATGGCGGGCGGCGAGCTGGCGGCCGGGGCGCGGCTGCCCTCGACCCGGATGCTGGCGCGGCAGTTGGGGGTGAACCCGCTGACGGTGGCGGCCGCCTACCGCCGGCTGGCGGCGGCGGGGCTGGTGGCGGCGCGGGTGGGGAGCGGGACGCGGGTTTCGCCGTTGGCGGCGCTGCCGCCGCCGCCCGCCGGGGGCGGCGGGGGCGCCGGCGACCCCGTTGCCGCCCGCTTTCCGCTGGAACGGCTGCGGCGGATCATGGATCAGGTGCTGGCCACCGCGGGGGCGGCGGCGTTCGGCTACGACGACCCTGGAGGGCTGCCGGAGTTCAAGGCGGCGGTCTGCGCCTACCTGGCGGGGCGCGGGATCGCGGCGGCCGCGGAGCGGCTGGTGGTCATTTCCGGGGCGCAGCAGGGGTTGAGCGTGCTGGTGCAGGCGCTGATCCGCCGGGGCGACTGGGTGCTGGTGGAGCGGCCGACCTATCCGGGGATGCTGCGGCTCTTGCAGCGCGCCGGGGCGCAGGTCGAGGGGGTCGACCTCACCCCGGAAGGGCCGGATCTGCGCGTGGTCGAACGGCTGTTCCAGACCCGGCCGGTGCGGCTGTTCTACACCATGCCGGCCTACCACAACCCGACGGGGTTCTGCCAGCCGCCGGCGGTGATGGACCGGCTGCTGGAACTCTGCCGGCGGCATGGCGTGACCCTGGTCGAGGACGACGCTGGCAGCGACCTGGACTACGGGCTGGGGCGGCCGCCCGGTTTCGCCCAGCGCGCCGCTCCGGGCGATGACCTGATCCATCTCAAGAGCTTTTCCCAACTTCTCCTGCCGGGGCTGCGCCTCGGCTTCTGCCTGGCCCCGGAGCGCACCGCCGCGCTGCTGCGGCAGGTCAAGCAGGAGTCGGACCTGATGACTTCCGGCTTCTTCCAGCGGGTGTTGTGCCAGTTCCTCGCGAACGGCTGGTTCGACGACTGGCTGCGGGAGCTGGAGGCGCTGGAGCGGGAGCGGTTCGCGGCGCTGCTGGCCGTGGCGGCGGGGTTGCGCGAGGCCGGGTTCCAGGTGGCGCCGTCCCGGGGCGGGTTGCGGCTCTGGGTGCGGCTGCCGCCCGGCACGGCCGCGGAGCGGTTCCTGGCCACGGCCACGGCCCGGGCGCTGCCGGTGCGTGGCGCCGCGGAGTTCGCAACCGACGGCGCGGCGTTGGGCGACTGGTTCGTGCTCAACGCCGCCGGGTTTGCCGCCACGGCGCTGCCGGCGCTGGCGCGGGCGCTGGCGGCTTGCCGGTGAGGGCGGGGCCGTGCCGGTTCAAGCTTGGAGCTGGATTTCGCCGGGGCCGGGCTGGTTCTGCTGCATCCACATCCACTGTTCGACCACGGGGGCGAGGAGGAAGTCGTCCAAGTCGTCGTTGTGGGTGAAGCGGTGGTCGCAGTAGGGGCAGTGGCCGAAGTCCTCGATGTCTTCCTGGCTGAGCAGTTCGAGGCAGGTTGGGCAGACGAGGTGTCCGGGGGCGATGTGGAGGGGGGCGGTCTTTTTGGGTTTCATGGGGGCCGGGGCAATCCAAGTTTTCGCCAATACATTGTTGCCAGTTGCGCCGATTGCAAACCGGCGCCGGTTTTGGGGTGGAGGATTCACCACGAAGGCGCGAAGGGCACGAAGCCCGAGCGAAGAATTTTCCCAGAAATCCTCACAAATTCGCGCAAATGAATGGAGCAGCTTTGGGATGAACATGACTGACGCGAGGCCCGCCCCGGCGGTGGCGGCCGGCCCTGTCCGCCGGCGGCATGACGCCTTTGCGACGCTCTGCCAGAAGGCCGGGCACGCAGTCGGCCGGTTCAAGATGATCCAGGAGGGGGACCGGATCCTGGTGGGGCTGAGCGGCGGCAAGGACAGCTTCATGCTGATGCATGTGCTCACCCGGCTGCGGGAGCGGGCGCCGGTGGCGTTCGAGCTGGTCGGGGTGAACATTGACTTTGGGTTCCGCGGCTTCCGGGGGGAGGCCTTCGATGCGTACTGCGCACGCCAGGGTTGGCACTACGAACGCATCCGCTTCCCCGGCAAGGAGATCCTGGAGGAGAAATTGCCTGCGGCCCGGCCGTGCAGCCTCTGTTCGCGCCTGCGCCGGGGGCAGTTGCACGCCGCCGCCGACCGCCTGGGCTGCAACGTCATCGCCCTCGGGCAGCATTTGGACGACCTGTGCGTGAGTTTCCTGATGTCGCTCTTCCGGGGTGGCGGGCTGAAGACGATGGGGCCGCACGTCCTGGCGGACGGTGGGCGGAAGCGGCTGATCCGCCCCTTTTGCGAGGCGCCCGAGCGGCTGATCCAGGAGGCGGTGGCGGCGGCGGCGGCGGGGGTGGGGGCCGCGGATTTCGGGGCCTGCGACTACCTGCCGGCGATCACCCAGGATGGCGACCGGGCCCTGCTCGGCCAGTGGCTGGGCGACTTGGATGCGCGCTTCCCCGCCATCCGCCAGGCGATGCTCCAGTCCATGGCGTCGGTGCAGACGGAGCACTTGCTCGATCCGCGTTTCCTGGCCTTGCCGCCCGAAGGCGCAGGGGGGGGCGAGTTTTTTTTGTGAGCCGCGAGCGGTGGGTGGTGGCTGGGGTCAGGGGCGGGCGAGGGCGGCTGGCGGGCTTTGGACGAAGGCCAGGATGAGGTCGGCGAGGGCGCGGAGGTCGCACCAGCGGGCTTCTTCGCGGGGGGTGTGGTTGCCGCGGGTGGGGAGGAGCAGGGGCAGGACGGGGGCGGGCAGGCCGTGGAGGGGGAAGGCCTTGCTGTCGGTGCCGCTGTAGTTGTAGGCTTCGAGCTGGAGCGGCAGGCCGCGGGCGGCGGCCCAGTCGCGGAGGGTGTCGCGCACCGCGGGGCTGAGCAGGACGGAGGCGTCGGTGACGGTGAGGACGGGGCCGCGGCCGAGGCGGACGCCCATTTTTGGGGCTTCGTAGGTGGCGTCGAGGCAGAGCACGAGGTCGGGGCGGCTGGCGGCGGCGAGCACGGGGGCGCCGAAGCCGCCCAGTTCTTCGCAGGCGGTGGCGCCGAGGACGACGTTCCAGGCGCGGCCGGTGGCGGGCAGTTCCCGGGCGAGCATGGTGAGGAGAAGGCAGCCGAGGCGGTTGTCGAGGAAGGGGGCGGCGAGGTGGCCGTCGCGCGGGCGGAAAACGGGCGGGGTGTCGAAGCAGGCCCGGTCGCCCAGGGTGACGGTGGTGGCGGCGGCGGTGGCGGGGAGGGTGGCCACGTAGCGGTCGCGCTGGCCGGGTGCGTGGGCCGGCAGCTTGCGCAGGGTGAGGGGGTGGCGGCCGGTCCGGGTCTTGAGGCTGGTGGCAAAGGTTTCGCCGTCCGCCGCCTGGATGGCGCCGAGAGGGACCAGGCCGAGGGTTGCGCGGCCGATCTGGTCGACGACGAAGCCGGGGGCGTCCATGTGGGCGCAGAGCAGGAGGGTGGGGTGGCGGCGGTGGCTGGCGGCCGGGTGCCGGGCGGAGATGGCATAGGGGCCGTGCCGGGCGGTTGCCCAGCCGGCGGCGTGCCATTCCTGGAGCAGCACGGCGGCCACTTCCGCTTCGTCGCCGGGGGTGCCGTGGCAGGCCACGAGCTTTTCCAGCAGTTGCCGTTCGCCGGGGCTTGGGAGGCGGCTTCGTGAGATGGGACTTAGAGGACTCATAAGCCCCATGAACCTCATCCGGCGTCGGGGTGGGAGCGGAAGGCGTCGGGAGCACTGCCGAGGAGGAAGCCGAGCAGGGCGGGGGCGGCGGTTTCGACGCGCAGGATCCAGTTGCCGAGCCGGAGGGGGGCGATGCCGGCCTGCCGGAGCGCCTGCCGTTCGGCTGGGGAGAAGCCGCCTTCCGGCCCGATCCAGAGCGTGAATTCCGCCGGTGCCGGCTGGGGGAAGGCGAAGGGCGGCGCGTCGGCCGCCAGGTCGCCGAAGACGCCGGGGGTGGCGGCCAGCGCTTCCAGGGCGGCGGCGAATGTCCGGGGCGGGTCGAGTTGTGGGAGGAACGGGTTGCCGGACTGCTTCATGCCGGTGTGGAGGTCGTCGAGCCAATGGCTGGCGGCATGGGCGTTGGGGCGGGCGATGCTGAATTCGCAGAGCAGGGGGGTGATCTGGCCGACGCCGAGTTCGGTGAGGTCCTTGAGGAGCTGGTTCCAGAGCTTGGCCCGGGGCGGGGCGATGCAGACCCGGAGGCGGCAGGCGGGCGGCCGCCAGCACTGGCGGGCGAGAATCCGCAGCCGGGCCATTTCCGTGCGCCCTTGGTGGCCGGCCGCCAGGATTTCGGCTTCGGCGGTGGTGCCGTGGCCGTCGAGCAGGCGGCAGCGGTCACCGGGGCGGGCCCGGAGGACGCGGACGGCATGGAACGCCTCGGCGGCGGCGAGTTGGAGTTCCTGGCCGGGGCCGGGGATGGGGTCGCAGCAAAAAGCGCGCATGGGGATCTTTTCGGGAGGAAGGGGATGAGGATAGGGAAAAACGGACGGATCGGCGGTTCAGCCGGCGGCCGGGCGCCGGCCCCGGGGTTTGGCGGGGGCGGCCTTGGCCGTCCGGGGCTTGGCGGCGGTTTGCCGGGGGCGTTTTGGTGCGGGTGCGGGCGTGGGGGCGGGTGCCGCCTCGGCCGTTTCCGCTTGGGACGGTGCGGCCGGTGCGGCGGGGCGGGTGAGCAGGTGCAGGAGCCGCAGCAGTTCCGCGACGTTCCACGCCTGGGAGATGGCGCCGCGCTGGGTGTGCGGTTCGTCGCCGTCAAACACTTCGGAGATGGAGCCGACGCCGCCGATGCGCAGGTGCTGGACGAAGGCGGCGATGACCGGCTGGAACAGGGCTTCCGTTTCCGGCGTGCGCCCTTCGACGCGGAAGAGGGCTTCGGCGAAGTGGGGCAGGAACCACGGCCAGACGCTGCCTTGGTGGTAGGCCAGTTCCCGCACCCAGCTTTCCCCCTGGCAGACGCCGCGGTAGCGCAAATCGGCCGGGGTCAGGCTGCGCAGCCCGAAGGGGGTGAACAGTTCGCGGCGGATGCCGGCGAGCACCACCTTCTGCTGTTCCGTGCTCAGCGGCGAATGGGGCAGGGAGACGGCCAGGAGCGCGTTGGGCCGCAGGCTGCCGTCCTGGGTGGACTCGTTGACGAAGTCGTAGAGCCCGGAACCGTCGGTCTTCCAGAACTTCTGGACGAAGGCGTGGCGCACCCGGATGCTGGCGTCCGAGTCCAGCACTCCCTCCAGCGTCTCCCGGAAATGGCGGTGGGCGAGATCCTCGACGAAACAGAGGGCGTTGTACCACAACGCGTTGATTTCCACCATGTAACCCCAGCGCGGGACGATTGGGCGGCCGCCCACCTGGGCGTCCATCCAGGTCACCGCCAGCGCCGGCGCGCCGGCGCGGAGCAGCCCGTTTTCCACGTCCACCAGCAGCCCGCTCCGGGTGCCGCGCTGGAAGTTGCGCAGGATCGCGAGCATGGTTGGCCAGAACTCGCGCCGGACCGTCTCCAGGCTGCCGCCGCCCGCCAGATATTGCTGGACGGCCCAAAAGAACCAGAGGGAGGGATCGACGGCGGTGTAGGCGGTGCTGCCGTCGGGGTTGATGAAGTTGGGGAGCAGCCCCTCCTTCTCCAGCCGTGCCAGGCTCTTGAGGATTTCGGCGCCGAACTCCCGTTCGCCGTTGAGGAAGGCGATGCCGGGCAGGGCGATGAGCGTGTCGCGCCCCCAGGGGCCGAACCAGTGGTAGCCAGCGTGCAGGGCGGCGCCGCCGCTGGGCAGGCGGAGCATGAACTGGCGGGCGGCGCGGTGCAGGCTCAGTTCCAGGCGGACGGCCGGCTCGTCGAGCCCCGCGCCGTCGGGGAGGCGGGCGAGGTCGGCGGTGGCGGCACGGCGCCGGCGCTGCTCCTCCGCGGCCCACAGCTCGGCCAGCGGTTCGCTGACCGGTCCGGTGGCCAAGGCGATGTAGACCGGCGTGCCGGCGGCCAGCGGCAGGCGCACCAGGGCCGGGGTGAAGAGATCCTCGGCATGCTCCAGGCCGTAGCGGGCGTCGGTGGCGTAGAAGAATTTGTAGTACCAGGCGGGTTCGGGCGTGCAGGCCGGCGGCGGGGTGGTTTGGAGGTGCAGCCGGGGCAGGGCGGCATAGGGGGCGATGCTGAACCCGTCCGGGAGCAGGGTGATGGCGCCGTCCAGGGTGCCATTGGCGCGGGTGATGTGATGGATGTCCCGGAAGGCGAGCAGGGGGCGGAAGGCCAGGGTCGCGCCGCCCCCTGGGGGAGTGCCCGTGAGGTCATAGCGGAGCAGGGTCAGGTCGCGCCCTTGGATCATCTGGATCCGGCGGGTGACGGTGAAGTCGCCACAGCCGTAGGTGAAAGTCGGCATCAGCTCCTGCTCGAAGCGGGTTTGGCGGACATGCCCGTCGGGGTGGATGGTGTTCCCGCAGTATTCATGGCTGGCCAGGGGCAGGGCGCGGCCGGCCGCCGTCTCCACGGCGTCCTCGAGGGCGGAGACGAGCACAAAGCAGCCGGACGGCCGGGGCAGGCGCGTGACCAGCAGCCCGTGGTACTTGCGGGAGTGGCAGTTGAGGATGGTGCTGGAGGCGTAGCCGCCCAGCCCATTGGTCTCCAGCCATTCCGTGGAAAGGGCTTCCCGGAAGTCGGCCAGCTCCGCCTGCGTGAACTCCAGTTTCATCTCATCCTCCTCGCTTGGATTGGAAAGGTTCCCGGCCCGGCTGGCGGGCGCGGAGTGGATTGCATTTTGGTTTTGATAGGGAAAGGGCGCGCGTCCGCAAAGCCCCCAAGAAAGGCGACGACCGGTTTCCGAATGGTGGATGCGCCGGCGTCGTTTGGCAATGTAGCTTTACACCCCCCCATCGCCAATCGCCTTGCGAAATCCTCACCGCCGACGAATTTCCCCTGAGCTTGGCGCGGTCATCGGGCGGCGGGTTGGGCGGCCATTGGGAACCGGAGCGGGATGGGGGTGGACGGGCGGCGGGCGCCGTCAACGGCCATTCAGGTTGATGGCGCGGATTCATGTTCCAGCGGGTTCCGTCTATTGTTCCCAGGGCAAATCCGGCTTGGTGCCGAAATGGCCATAGTGGGTGGTGCGCCGGTAGATGGGGCGGAGGAGGTCGAGCTGGCGGATGATGGCGGCGGGGCGGAAGTCGAAGCGTTCCCGGAGGAAGGCGGCCGCCGTCCGTGGATTGCCGGTGCCGAAGGTCTCCAGCGACAGGGACACCGGGGCCGCCTCGCCGATCACATAGGCGACCTGGATCTCGACGCGGCGCGCCAGCCCGGCCTTGACTAATTGCCGGGCGGCATGGCGGCAGAAATAGGCGGCGCTACGGTCAACTTTCGACGGATCCTTCCCGGAAAAGGCGCCGCCGCCGTGGCGGGCCATCGCCCCATAGCTGTCGACCATCGGCTTGCGCCCGGTCAGGCCGCAGTCGGCCGCCGGGCCGCCGAGGATGAAGCTGCCGGTGGGGTTCACGTGGAAGGCGATGGCGGCATGGTGCCAGCCGCCCAGCTCCCGCGGCGCCAGGCGGTGGCGGACATAGTCGAGGATGTCGCCCTGCTTCACGGCCGGGGTGTGCTGGGCCGAGACGACCAGATGCGTCACCTCCCGGGGGCGGCCGTCCGCGCCGTAGCGCACGGTGACCTGGGTCTTGCCGTCGGGGCGCAGCCAGGGGATGGCGCCGCTTTTGCGGTCGGCGGCCAGGCCGCGGGCCAGCCGGTGCGCCAGGAGGATGGGCAGCGGCATCAGCTCCGGGGTCTCGTCCGTGGCATAGCCATGCATCATCCCCTGGTCGCCGGCGCCTTGGTCGGAGCGGTCCACGCCCTGGGCGATCTCCGGGGCCTGCCGGGTCAGGTGCTCCAAAATCTCGACGCCGTCCGCCTGGAACGCTTCGTTGGGATCGGTGTAGCCGGTTTCGCGGATGGCTTGGCGGGCGACGGCGGCATAGTCCACGGCCGCCGCCGTGGTGATCTCGCCGGCGAGCACGACCAAGTTCCCCTTGCAGAGCACCTCGCAGGCGACGCGGCTGCGGGGATCCTGGGCGAGGCAGGCGTCGAGGACGCTGTCGGCGATGAAGTCGCAGAGCTTGTCCGGATGCCCTTCCGCGACCGATTCCGAGGTGAATTGCCGATTCATGCCCGTCGTGCCGTCCCTGTGCCGCCGTGACCCGTTTGGGATCCTGAACCACCATACCGGCGGCGGCCGGGGATTGCAACTTCCCAAGCACCAGCGCCGCGGCCCTGGTGCCCCAGAGGGGGCGGCGGCGCTGGGCTTTGGGATGGCTTGGCCGGGGTGGGCTCTCAGCCGTTGGCGGCGGCGATGATCGTGGCGAAGTCGGCCGCCTTCAGGCTGGCGCCGCCGATGAGGCCGCCATCAATGTCCGGCTGCGCGAGCAGGCCGGCGGCGTTCTGGGCGTTCATGCTGCCGCCGTAGAGGATGCGGGTGGCGGCGGCGACGTCCGCGCCGAAGAGTGCCTTCAGCAGGCCGCGGACGAAGGCGTGGGCCTCCTGGGCCTGTTCGTTGCTGGCGACCTTGCCGGTGCCGATGGCCCAGACCGGCTCGTAGGCAACCACGACGGTCGCCAGCTCGGCGGCGGTGAGGCCGGCGAAGGCGCCGCGGACCTGCCGTTCGAGCACGGCGTCGGTCTGGCCGGCCTCGCGTTCGGCCAGGGTCTCGCCGATGCAGACGACCGGCTTCAGGCCGTGCTTGAGGGCGGCCTTGGTGCGCTGGTTGACCGTCGCGTCGGTCTCGCCGAAGTACTGGCGGCGTTCGCTGTGGCCGATGATGGCCCAGCCGGCCGGGATGTCCTTGAGCATGGCACCGGAGAGTTCGCCGGTGAAGGCGCCGTTGTCGGCCCAGTGGATGTTCTGGGCGCCGACCTCGATGCAGCTCCCCTTCAGGGCGGCGGCGACCGCGGGGGCAGTGGTGAACGGCGGGCAGACCAGCACCTCGACGTTCGGGCAGGCGCAGCCGCCGCCGGTGCAGGCGCCTTGGAGCTTGGCCTTCAGTTCCTGGGCCAGCGCGACGCCTTCGGCCGCGGTCTTGTTCATCTTCCAGTTGCCGGCAATCAATTTCTTGCGGGACATGGTGTCTTCCTTGCTTTGGTTTTCAGGGCTGGGCCGGACGGGGCTCATCAGTCCCATGAGACCCATGGGACTGATGCCTTTTTCCGGTTCCTTCACTTCTCGTCGAGCGCGACCACGCCGGGCAGGGCCTTGCCTTCGAGGAATTCGAGGCTGGCGCCGCCGCCGGTGGAGATGTGGCTCATCTTGTCGGCCAGGCCGGACTTGTTGACGGCGCTGACGCTGTCGCCGCCACCGATGATGCTCACCGCGCCGCTGCCGGCCACGGCCTTGCAGACGCCCGTCGTCCCCGCCGCGAACTTCGCCATCTCGAAGCAGCCCATGGGGCCGTTCCAGACGACGGTCTTGGCGCCCTTGATCTCCTGGGCGTAGAGTTCGACTGTCTTCGGGCCGATGTCCAGCGCCATCCAGCCTTCGGGGATCTCAACTCCGACGACCTTGGTGTTGGCGGCGGCGTCGAACTTGTCGGCGATCACGTTGTCCACCGGCAGCAGGAACTTGACGCCGGCGGCCTGGGCGGCGGCGAGGGTCGCCTTGGCGGTGTCGAGCAGCTCGTCTTCGCAGAGCGACTTGCCGATGGCGTGCCCCTGGGCCTTGAGGAAGGTGTAGGCCATGCCGCCGCCGATGAGGATGGTGTTGACCTTCTTCATCAGGCTTTGCAGCACTTCCAGCTTGCCGGAGACCTTGGCGCCGCCGATGATGGCGACGAACGGGCGCCGCGGGTTCTCCACCGCGCTGCCCAAGTAGTTGATCTCCTTCTCCATCAGGAAGCCGGCCACGCAGGCGCCGCCCTTCTCCTTCATGAACTTGCAGATCGAGGCGGTGGAGGCGTGGTCGCGGTGGGCGGTGCCGAAGGCGTCGTTGACGTAGAGGCCGCCGTAGGTCGCCAGCTTCTTGGCCATCTCGGCGCGGGCGGCCTTCATCTCCGCCTTCTTCGCCTTGGCCGCCGCTTCGTCCAGCCCCTCGGTCTTGGCCTTGCCTTCCTCGGCCTTGTAGAAGCGGGTGTTCTCGAGCATCAGCAGTTGGCCGGGCTGGAGCGCCGCGACTTCGGCGTCGGCCTTCAGGCAGTCGGCGGCGAAGGCCACCGGCTTGCCCAGGCACTTGGCCAGGTGCTCGGCCACCGGCTTGAGGCTGAATTCGGCTTCAAACCCTTTCCCCTTGGGGCGGCCCAGGTGGCTCAGCAGCACCAGGCTGGCGCCTTTTTCCAAGATGAACTGGATGCTGGGCAAGGCCGCCTTGACCCGGGTGTCGTCGGTGATCACACCGTTTTCGAGCGGCACGTTGAAATCCACGCGCATGACGACGCGCTGGCCTTTGAGTTCCACATCGCGGATGGTCTTCTTGTTCATGCTTGGCTCCCTGTTCCGGAGGCTGCTGGGTGGGTTGGGGGCGGGGTGCTGGTCAAAAGTGGGTTATACTATAGCACGGCCGGAGCTGTGAAAAAGCTAACAGCCCCTCCCGGCAGGCACGCGGCACGCGACCAACCCTGGGCAGGAAAGGCGGATTCCGCGACGATGGAGAACGAACGGGCGCTGGCCAGGATCGCCGCCGTTGCGCCGCCACCCTTGCCTTGGCCGGCCGCCAGGTTCCAGGGCTGGCGGCGCTGGCGCTGCGCCTTTGGCCTGGTTGCGGCGGTGCCGATCTTCCTGTTGCTGGCCACCATGGTCGGCCGGCTCCTGGGGCGGCTGGCGCCCGGCCCCGCGGCCCAGCTCTGCCTGGCGCTGCTGCCGCTGCACCTGGGCGGCTTGGGGGTGCTGCTGCTGTTCCTCGCCGGCGGGGCGCGGCGGGGTGGCGTCACCCTGGCGCGGGTGCTGGAGCTGGAAACGGGCGGCTGGCCCCGGCATTTCCGCCAGGCCCTCCGCACCTGGATCTGGATCCACCCGCTCAGCCTGCTGCTCACCTTCCTCGCGTCCCTGCTGGCCAAGCAGCTTTTCGGCCGGCCGCCCATGGAGCAGCCATTGTTCGAGCTGCTCCGGGGCGCCTCCGCCGGCGCCTGGCTCCTGGCCGTGGGGGGGATTGCGCTCCTGGCGCCGCTGGCCGAGGAAATCATCTTCCGGCTGGCGCTGGCCGAGGCATTGGGGCTGCTGGTGCAGCGGGCCGCGCCGCTGGCCGTCGCCGTCGTCTTCAGTGTCGCCCACGGCATTCCCGAGCAGATCCCCGCCTTGTTCCTGCTCAGCCTGGCCTTGCAGCGGCTGCGGCGCCGCGGCGGCTCCCTCTGGCCGGCCGTGTTCACCCATGCCTTGTTCAACGGCACGAGCCTGGCGCTCTTCTGGCTCGCCTTGCGGCTGGGGTTCGCCCTGGAATGAGGGGAGTTCCGATGAAATTCACTGCCACCCGCTCCAGGGCGTGATGGTGGAAGTCCAGGATATGGAACCTCGGATTGGCCGACAGGCATGTCATGCCCCCCGTGGTTGCCAGGCCTGGAAACGATTGTATGGTACGGGGTAGGCCGGCGGGCGGGACGTCCGGCCATAACCGAAGGTTGGATCATGGCTTTCATCAATTATGCCACGCGGGAAATCCAGCTCAAGATTGTCTATTATGGGTGTGGATTGTGTGGGAAGACCACGAACTTGCAAGTGATCCACGAACTGCTTGGCGACGATTCGAAGGGCAAGCTGACCTCCTTGGCCACCAACCAGGATCGGACCCTGTTCTTCGACTTCATGCCCTTGGCCGCCGAAGCCATCAAGGGCTTCACCACCAAATTCCAGATGTATACGGTTCCTGGCCAGGTGATGTACAACCTGACCCGGCGCCTGGTGCTGAAGGGGGTTGACGGCATCGTCTTTGTGGCCGACAGCCAGTGGGAGAAGATGGAGGAGAACGTCGAGAGCTTCAACAACCTGGCGGAAAACCTGAGCCTGCAAGGGGATTCGGTTGACAAGACCCCTTATGTCCTGCAGTACAACAAGCAGGATTTGCCGGATGTCGCCCCCGTCAACTTCCTGGAGTTCCTCCTGAACAACCGTGGCGTCCGCCATCCCAGCATTGCCTCCTCGGCCAAGACCGGGCAGGGGGTGTTGGAGACGCTGAACCTGATTGCCCGGCTGGTGCTGAACAACTTCGTCCGCACCCAGACGGGGAAGTCGGCCGCGGAACAGCGCGAACTAGTGCTGATGTGACTGCCCGTTCCGCCTGGCCGCGGCGCGGCGGGCTTTGCCCCTTTTGAGAGCAGAGGATTTGAACGATGGCCTTTTCCCTGGTGCAAGCGGACGTGGAGAAGCTGGACTACATCCTGCGGGAGCTGCTGATCCAGTCGGAGTCGAATGGTTGCCTGGTCTGCGATTACAGCGGCTACGTCCTGGCCCAGCAAGGGGTGGAAGACCAGCAGGATCCCCTGCTGATTTCCGCCTTGGGCGCCGGCGTGTTTTCCGCCAGCCGCGAGCTGGCCCGGCTTCTGGGGGAGGAGAAGTTCAGCGCGGTTTTCCACCAGGGGGAGCGGAAGAGCATTTTCATCTGCGCCGTCAACTTGGACGTGCTGCTGGTGGTGATCTTCACCAACGATGCCAGCGTTGGCCTGGTGAAGCTTTATGCCGGCCCGGCCACCGCCGCCATGCGCGAGGTGCTGGAAGAGGTGCGCCTGCGGGAGGAGACGGTGCCGGTGCCCGAACACACTTTTGTGCTGATGGAAGAGGCGGGTGGCGTCTTTTCCTCCAAGCCTTGAGCCGTGCCGGCGACGGCGTTCCATGGCCGTTCCCGCCGACAATGTTGGAGCCGCGAGCGAGAGACCATGCGAATCCTCAATGAAAAGCATTTGGCGTTGATCTGGTCTTGGGATGACCTGGAGCGCAATGAACTTTCGCTCAAGTATCTGGCCAACATCGAACGTCTGGTTGCCGTCATCGAGGAGCGGATCAGCCGGAATGAAATGCCGCCGCCCGAGGATCTCAAGGATCTGGCGCTGGAATTGCAGCAGGCCGGCGAACTCCTGCAGCAGTGTTCGAGCAACTGCCTGAACGGCGCCCAGAAGTTCTACGCGCTGGCCGGCCTCACCACCGCCGAACAGACGGAGCGGCGGAAGTTCATCGAGCGGATCAAGAAGCATGTCGGCAAGCCGGTGGTCCTCAAGCAAACCTCGGTTGACGCCATCCGGGGCAAGCAGCTCATCCTGGAGGAGGTGCGGGGGATCAAGGGGGTGCTGCGCGACGGCAACGAGCTGTGGGAGGCCATGGTTGACTTCCTCGTGCCCGTGCTCAGCATGACCCCCACCAACACCAACGAGCCGGCGCCGAAGCCCCTCTCGCCCGCCGCCACCCAGCCGCTCAACCTGGAACGGAAGCCGGGGTGAGTGAGGCGGGCTTGGACCGCGGGGCGGCAACGGAGGTTGGCAAAGCCATGGCAGTGGCAGCTTCTTTCCCGCGGGTCGCGGTGATCGGTGCCGGGGCGGTCGGCGGCTATTTCGGCGTCCGGCTGGCCTTGGCTGGCGCCGAAGTCCATTTCCTGGTGCGCGGCGGTGCGGCGCAGATCCGGCGGGAAGGCTTTCGCGTCCACAGCGACCTTCACGGGGAACTGGCGGTCGAAAAGCCCCAGGTCTGGGAAGAGGCGGCGGCCATCCCCGCCTGCGATTTCGTGCTGGTGGCGGTCAAGACAACCGCCAACGGCCAGTTGCCGGCGTTGCTGCCACCGTCGCTGTTGGCGCCGGACGCGGTGGTGGTCATGCTGCAGAATGGCTTGGACGTGGAGGCGGCGGCCGCCGCCGCCGCGCCGGGGCATGCCGTCCTTGGCGGCGTCACCTACATCAGTGCCTGGAAGGAGGCGCCGGGGCGGATTCGCCATTCCGAAAAGGGGCTGGTGAAGCTGGCGGAATGGACGGCCGACGGCCGCCCGGCCGGCGTCACCCCCGCCGTGGCGGCGGCGCGTGGCCTCTTCCAGGCCGCCGGCATTCCCGCGGAGGCATTGCCGGATCTGCTGCTGCCGCGCTGGCAGAAGCTGCTCTGGAACATCCCCTACAACGGCCTCAGCGTCGTGCTGGGCGCGGACACCGCGGCGCTTTCCGCCGATCCTGCCGCCCGGCGGCTGGTGGCGACGCTCATGGCGGAGGTGCGCGCCGCGGCCGCCGCCTGGGGCCGCGAAATCCCGGCCGCCTTCGCGGCAGCCATGGCCGCTGGCACGGCCGCGATGCCGCCTTACCGCCCCAGCATGCTCCAGGATTGGGACGCGGGGCGCCCCCTGGAGATCGAGGCAATCTACCGGACCCCCCTCCGCCGCGCCGCGGAGAAGGGGGTGGCCATGCCGGTCACCGCCGCCTTGGCGGAGCAACTGTCCTTCCTGGCGGGAAGGTGTTCCGGGCTGCGCTCGCCGCCGCGGGTTTGTCCAGCCGCGGGAAGGATGGGGCGATGACGATGGCCGCGGCGGCATTGGCGGAAAAGCTGGCGGCGGCCTTGCCGGCGGACTGGCGGCGGGAGCTGGCGCCGGCCCTGGCGTTGCCGGCCTGGGCGGAGCTGGCGGCATTCCTGGCGGCGGAACGGGCCGCCGGCCCCGTCTTCCCCGCGGCTGGCCAGACCTTCGCCGCCTTCCACCAGACCCCCTTTGCCGCCGTCCGCGTCGTCATCCTCGGCCAGGATCCCTACCATGACGACGGCCAGGCGCACGGCCTGGCTTTCTCCGTGCCGCCCGGAGTGAGGCCGCCACCCTCCCTGCGCAACATTTTCCGCGAACTCCGCAACGACCTTGGCGACGCGGCGGCGCCGGCCACCGCCGGCGGCGACCTGAGCCCGTGGGCACGCCAAGGCTGCCTCCTGCTCAACACGGTGCTGACCGTGCGTGCGCACCAGCCGCATTCGCACAAGGGGCGCTGGGAGTTCTTCACCGACGCCGTGATCCGGGCGCTCTCCGCCCGCCCCGCGCCGGTGGCCTTCGTGCTCTGGGGCGGGCCGGCGCAAGGCAAGCTGCCGCTGATCGCCGCGGAACGGCAGGCGGTCATTTGCGGGCCGCATCCCTCGCCGCTGTCGGCGCACCGCGGCTTTTTCGGGAGCCGCCCCTTTTCGGCCGTGGACCGGGCGCTGGCGGCATGGGGGCAGCCGCCGTTCGCCTGGCGCCTGGCGCCGGCGCCGGCGGCCGCCGCCGGCGAAGAGGCCTTGGCGCAGCCGTTGCTGGCGGGGCTGGGCTGAGGGCGAAAAAACTGGCTGCCATGGCCGCTATGGCCGGCGCGGTTCCGGGGCGCCGTGGTCCAGCAGGGCGGCCCAGGCCGCGGCGATGGTTGCGGCCAGCTCCGGCTCCGGGATGGCGTGGAGGCGGGCCAGTTCGGCGAGGACGGCGCGGACGTGCCAGGGCTCGCTTTCGCCGCCGCGCCAAGGTTCGGCGGGCAGGTCTGGGGTGTCGGTCTCGGTCAGGAGGCGGTTGGTGGGGGCGAAGGCGGCGGCCTCGCGGGCGCGGCGGGCGTCCGGCCAGGTCAGGGTGCCGCCGAAGGAGAGGTGGAACCCCAGGTCCAGCGCCCGGCGGGCCAGGTCGCGGCCGCCGCCGAAGCAGTGGAGCACGCCGGGGATGCGGCCGGCGGCCTGCCGGTTCCAGATGGCGAACAGCTCGTCCCAGGCCTTGCGGCAGTGGAGGATGGCGGGGAGTTGCAGTTCGACGGCGACGGCGAGCTGGGCCGCGAAGGCGCGGAGCTGGAGTTCCCGGGGGCAGCGGGCGATGGTTGCGGGGAGGAAGTCGAGGCCGATTTCGCCGACGGCGCGGAGCTGTCCGGGCGCCGTGCGGAGTTCGCGGGCCAGGCATGGGGGGAGGGCGTCGTCCCATTCGTCGAGGTAGAAGGGATGCAGGCCGAGGGCGCCGCGGAGCAGTCCCGGCTCCTCCCGGGCCAGGCGGGCGATGATCGGCCAGTCGCGGCGGCGGGCGGCGTTGGCGAGGATGCCGGCCATGCCTACGGCGCGGCAGCGGTCGAGGATGCCCGGCAGGCGGCCGGCCAGCCGTTCGTCCGCCAGATGGGCATGGATGTCGTAGTATTGCAAGGGGAAGTGCCTTGCCGGGTTCAGCGCAGGGTGCGTTCGTAGTTGAAGCGGTGGCCGCCGCGGCGGCTGGGGAGGGTGCGGAATTCGCCCACGGGGTCGGGGGAGGCGCAGAGGTCGGCGACGAGGTGGGCGACGCGCAGCGCCGGGTTGCGGAGTCCGCAGAGGGTGAACGGCTCGGTGGGGCGGAAGGCGGTGATGGCGCCTTCGCGGCGGGGGCGCAGGGTGACGCCGCGGGCGTCGCGGAAAGAGGCGCCGCCGGCGGCGTAGGCGGCGGCGGGGAGTTCGACGCGGGTCTGCATGAGGGGCGGGCGGGCGAAGATGGTGAGGCTGAGGGGGGCGGCGGCGGCGGCGCAGGCGTCTTCGAGCTGTTGCCGGTCGGCTTCGAGGGAGAGGGTGACGGCGGCGCAGCCGAGGCGGTGGAGGGCGGTGGCGGCGTTGCCATTGAGCGCCATCAGGCCGGGGCCGGCTTCGAAGGTGACGTTGGCGGCCTTGGCGAGCCACCAGCCGTCCCAACTGTTGACTTCCACGGCGAGGGCGAGGCCGCGGCAGCGGTGGAGGAGGGCGGTCAGGGCGGGGATTTGCGCCTCGTAGAGGACATGGGGCAGGGTGGGGATGAGGGTGAAGGTGGCGCCGCGGGGTGCGGTGGCGAGGCTGGCGCGGGCGGCGTCGAGGTCGGCGGGGGTGAAGCATTCGACGAGCAGGGCGGGGGTTGGGGCGGGGCCGGCGGCGGCGGCGAA
>Ga0265297_10005741_pt1 | contig 18591 bp, 17 predicted proteins | sample Munlanlwell13791_FD_192502 | JGI IMG/M metagenome (GOLD analysis project Ga0265297, IMG submission 192502) | Leachate microbial communities from a municipal landfill in Southern Ontario, Canada - Leachate well 137-91 | ecosystem: Engineered > Solid waste > Landfill > Unclassified | place...
AATAACTTTTACCGCGATTTTCTATTCACTTGGAATTCCGCCGGAGTTTATAGGCACAGGAAGAGGTCTTGAAGAAGCGCAAAAAAAAGGTCTCCTACCTTTAATAAAGAAGCTATATTTAAATCTTGAGCGCGATCTTTCTCATGCGGGGAAATATTTAAATAAGGAAAATCTTGCTTTATTTGCGAAGAAAAACCCACTCTTCAAACAAATAGCGGAGGATATAGAAAAAACTGAGAAAATACTCGGCATAAAATTCGGCCCGCAAAAAGACAAACACTTTTTGCATAGGAATTTAACTTCAAACATTTACTACAAAATGAAAATGAAGCAGGATCCTTCCGATGATATAATCGAGGCCGCGAAGATAAGAAAAAGCCTTGGATAAGCTTTTTTATTCGCCAATTATTTTATTCACGATATTTTTGGCCTGCAATTTCGTCACAAAAGAGGCCGGATCAAGATCTTCTTCCCCAAGCAGAGATTCAAGATGATCCATATATGTTGAATACCATAAACTTGGCAAAATCACTGAATCTTTTTGCCCGGTGGATTTGAATATAATTTTAGCCGCTTCAGCAAGAATTATTGGATTATACGGTTTAAAAGTCCCGTCAGCATAGCCGGAAATTATACCTTGTTTGTAACCCTCAGAAACAACATCCTTACTTCCATTGTCCAGATCACTAAATACTAGACCTTCGGTTGTTGTTAATTCAGGAATTTCAAAACAATTTATTTGAAGCATTAGATTCAAAAATTCATATCTAGAAATTTTAAAAGAATCTTTTGGTTCAAAAATATAATCAACACAGAAATTTAATTCATTTAAATCATCCTCCAAAGCTTCATCTTGCGCTAATTCATCTTCAGGCATTTTTATCTTAGCAGGTCTTCCTCCCGCAATCGGACACGAATTTGAATATGAAGCAGAAGCACTATCGTTGGCCAAATTTGAATCATGTTGATCAACAGATGTAACCGATGCGGTATTTCCTGCGGAGCCACACACGTTAACACTTCCCGTAATACTCAACGTAACACTTGCACCATTTAACATTGTACCTATATTCCAAACGCCTGTTCCGGCGTTATAAGTTCCCTGAGACATAGCTGAAGAAGCGTACGAAACATTCCCAGGAATAATATCTTTAACATTCACTCCGGTAGCTGTGTCTGGACCATTGTTTGTAACCGTAACAGTGTAAGTAATGCTTTCAGAAACATCCGGCGCTGCATTGCTCACAGTTTTTGCAACAGCAATATCAACCGTATCCATCTTTGAAAACTCGGAAGTATCGTTTGTTGCCGAGTCATAAGCAAGTGTAGTAAAATACAAAGATCTTTGATCTCCCGCTACCACAAAAGCAAAAACAGCATCACCCAAAACTCCGTCCGTATTCACATTTACAGTTTGCAAATATGTTTCCCCCTCCCCATACGTTGATGCATCAAGTGAAGAATTTGAATATAATTCTATATCGTAATTTGTCGTCAACAAGCTATTAAACGTTCCCGTGATATTAGTATTCGTTCCATCAAATGTAACTGAAGAAACAACAGGATAGTTTTGCCCGTTGTTTGGACCACCGTCACCATCACTTAAATCATTCACGTCAAATCCATCATTTCCAAGATCAACTCCAAGCAGTGTGTTTGAATGTATTGAATTTTGTGAAACAAGATTTCCAACCGAATTCCCTCCATTAATTGTAACTCCGTTTCCTCCGTTATTCGCTATCACATTCCCACCTGTAACATTATTGTTGTCAGCGGCATTTCTTATAAGCACGCCATCGCTGGAATTTCCCAATGCAGCCCCGGTTGAGTCAGTACCTATATAGTTGCCAAGTACATCGTTTGCATCAACAAGAAGGGCATCTCCAGCACCATTTATCTCAATTCCTTCCTGATCATTTCCGGAAATAACATTCCCCTGTCCGGCAAGCAGTCCACCGATATAGTTTGTATTTGCAGTGTTTACAATTACAACTCCGGCCTGTGTGTTTCCCATGTCCGCCAAAACACCTCCTCCAATATCATTAACACCAATGTAATTTCCATATACACCGTTAAGCGTAGCTCCCAAATTTGCCAACCTTATTCCATTTGAACCATTTGCCACTATAAAATTTCCTTCTCCAGCAAGCGATCCGCCTACTACGTTACTTGAAGCATCAAAAATCAAAACACCATTTGTTCCATTTCCAACGCTTGTAAGAGAATCTGCCCCAAGCCCAATATAATTTCCACTTACCGTATTTGTGGAAGAACCTGGATTATTTATTTCAACTCCATTCGTAGCGTTACCCGATATAACATTCATTCCACTGGAGATTGTTCCCCCAATTGTATTCCCTGTTGAAGCTCCGCGAATTTCAACTCCCGCGCCATTTCCAATTGGAGTTATGCCATCGCTAGCAACTCCAATATAATTATTTTGAATTGTATTCCCGCTGCCTCCGGCCTGTATTCTTACCCCTGAAAGAGTATTTCCAGATATAACGTTTATAGCCTGTGCAGGATCCCCGATTTTATTATTTGTTCCACCGTTAATTAATATGCCATTATCTCCATTTGGTTTTGCTGCAACGCCTTTTGTGCCAACTCCTATCATACAGCCATAAATTGTATTACCTGTTGTATCAATTCTTATTCCATTATTAACAAACCCGTTGACGGCCAAACCCCGAATTGTTACATCCGAACCGCCCGTTAAGCGTAATCCGTTAACAGCGCCTGCCAAAGATCCATTAATTTCAATATAAACTGTATCCGGCGTACCTGATAATACCGATTGTGTGAAACCGTCAATCAACACTTCTTCCGTAATCGCAGGTAAAGCTGTTACCGGTTGAATTGAATAGATATTTGCATATGGAGGGATATTAAAATCAATAACATCAGCTCCCGGATTTCCATTTGCATCATTAATAGCCCTTCTTAAAGATCCGGCCCCTGCATCATTAGTGTTTGTTACAGTATAAGTAGCCGCAAAAGTTGTAGCGGCAAAAAGCAAACTCAAAACAACCGCAGAAACAGAGAGGACAAAGATTTTTTTCATATAAAACATTTATTGAATGAAACCTCACGAAATATACATCATGAGGCATATCCACTCAAGAAATCACGACAAAAAAGCCATTTATCGCAACACAAAAAAACCTTCTTGGGATCAGAAGGTAGTTAGTTCGCACGATGTCTCTTATACTATCTACGGCCGCTAGGGCTCGTAATATCCATACACCGTATCTACGACTGTAATTAGTGTATATGATTTATTTACTGTTTGCAAGGTCTTTTTTCATATATAATTCGCGCGTTGCCTAATCACTTAAAATTAACAATATGAAAGGATTTCACGCAAATATCGAAAAAGCCACTTTGGAGAACAATAATTTCCGCAAGGTTCTTTATACAAGCAAACACAGCCAGCTTGTTTTAATGTCTGTAAAGCCAAAACAAGAGCTCGGCATGGAAGTTCATAAAGACAACGATCAATTCTTTCGTTTTGAACAGGGACAAGGCAAATGCATAATCGACGGCAACGAATACGCAGTTGAAGACGGCTTTGCAATAATCGTTCCGGCCGGAGCACAGCACAATATTATAAACGTTTCAGAAACCGAAGATTTGCGTTTGTACACAATATATTCGCCCGCTCACCACAAAGATGGAATAGTAAGGGCGACAAAGGAAGAAGCGGAGGCAAACGAAGCTGAATTTGATGGCAAGACTACAGAATAAAACATGGTAACCAAATCTTGACTTCGACACTCGCCATGTTAATATAACAAACCTTTATAATAAATAAGATTAAATATGGAACGACTAATGCAAGAGCCGGAAACCGTACTACAACCCGAATATGCAGCTTTAATTAGACAACAGGATGAGCGCCCTGATCAAAAGGTGCGCTTTAAAGATACGATCTATTCCGAAGACTGGGCTTCTGTTTTATGGCAAGAACCTGCGAAAGAAGCACGAAGGTTTTTCGAAGAACGATTAACCGGGAAACCTTTAGTCGACCTTGGCGGCGGAATCGGCTGGATGACAGGTTTTGCAAATGAACTTCGCGTCGGTAAATATATAAATGTCGACAGAAATCATCATAAAGATTTACCATCAGATCCGCATAAAATTATCAATTCAGGTCCACTTGGAATCAATATACAAGCGGATATGCTGGATTTTGTGGCCAGGCTTAAAGACGGCGTTGCCAATTTTGCAATTAACGGTGTAAATCAAGAAGCAATAAACGATGAGAGATATGTCGAAGCTCTTGCCAAAGAAGTTATGAGAGCAACACAAAATGGCGGACTTATTTTTGGAATTCGTTCGGGAGTATTGGCTAAAATCTCAAGAACTTTGGATAATGAAAATTCTGCATTTAGAGAAGTGGATCTGGGAAAAGAAACAGGTTTTAGGGTAAAAACAAGATCCAGTCAGTATATATTTGAGAGAACCGCATAGGCTATTTGGAAACCTTCCACTCTCCATTTTTCCACTTAGCTACGGAACTTCCTCCAATCGGGAAACCATCTTTATCGTAAAAAGCGACATGAATGACTGAGATCATCGCTTCTCCCTTAGGATAAACACCTTTTCTCCTATATGAATATTCCGTACTACCATCTTCTTCCGGAATAACAATGTCCAGCAAATAGAGCCCTTTTTCGTCCGAAAGTTCTCGTTCAATTTTGTATGGCTTTCCCTCAAGCTGACTATTAAGAACTGCTATTACTTCATCCTTGGAATGAACTTTTTCTTCTAAGCTAGGTTCTTCTTCTAAATATCCTGGACCGTCCTCCATAATATTATTAATTATTATTAACTGCTTTTACTATATATCTTAATTAGCTTTTGTATATAATGTTTTTATTGAAACCTATTTAAGACATGAACAAACAAAAAGGATTGCTGTATGTAACTTTGTTTTCGTTAACTTGGGCAATACAGACAATAATAACCAAGATAGCGGTAAACAAAGGCATAGAACCATTATCATTCGCCTATCAAACTCTCTTTGGAGCAGCTTTGATTCTGTTTTTATATATCGTTTTATTTAAAAAGAATAGCTTCAAAAAAATCGCGATTAAGGATCTGCCAAAACTTGCAGGAATCGGAATTATCGGCTCCGGCATTGGGAACATCTTAGGCTTTTATGGTTTAAAATACTCAACATCAGTTAATTTTGGATTTCTTATAAAGTCCACGATTGTCTTCAGCGTAATACTTGCCTGGCTTTTCCTAAAAGAAAAAATTACCGCAAAGAAAGTTTTTTTCATCATTATGCTGCTAGTTGGTGCCTATTTTATTTCCACAAAAGGCCAACTAATTAATCCGCAAATTGGAGACCTTATTATATTGGCGTCCGCATTTTGCCTATCAAGCGCTAATGTTATGTCAAAACCGTTGCTTGGGGCTAATTCGGCGGAAATCGTCACACTTTTTAGAACATTTTTCGGCGGACTTATTATCCTGCTTATTGTTCCGTTCATCGCTCCGGATTTTTATATCATAACGGACATTCCATTATCCATCGCCATGAGCTTTTTTGTGTTTCTTACAATCTTATTTCTTAACAGAACCATTGAAGCGACAAACATTTCCTACATGACAACAATGTCGATGATGTTCTCTTTGTTTGTTGTAATTTTAAGCTACTTTATACTTGGCGAAACACTGAACGGTCCACAGGCAATTGGCGGACTACTCATTATCCTGTCGGTGATTTTAATTCAAAAATGCAGAGACAAGGAGGCTTTATGATAGATCACTGTTCGCATTCACGGGATTTTTAGCGAGTATATGAATAATCTTATTCCGTACCAGTACGGCGGATTTTGCCAGAATCGGCTTATTAGTGCGCAAATAGACAGTTTTTGAGTGAGGAAAATCATTTACATAATTTAAAAAAGTTGCGGTAATTTTAAAAGCATATAGGGTTGGATAGACTTATTTTTGTTGTATCCAACTTGAGGTCACAAATTGTGACCTCAAGTCACGGAGGCCGCAGAAGTTAGCTCACGTTCTTTAATGCGCGATGCTATGAAACAAAAAACTGTACTGTAGATTTTTAGGAAATTTTTAATTTTTTTTAATATTTGTATGCTATTAATTTGCATATGAATGAAAAACGCACTAAAGAAATAGCATTGCAGGGCCAAAATATTGACTATGCCATTTATATAATAAGAGGCCAGAGAGTTATGTTGGATGAAGATTTGGCGAATATATATGGTGTTGAAACCAGAGTTCTTAACCAAGCTGTGCAAAGAAACACGGAAAGATTTCCTGAAGAATTTATGTTCCAATTAACTTTGGAAGAATACACAAACTTGAAGTCACAATTTGTGACCTCAAGTTTGATATCACAAATTGTGATATCAAACCGCGGAGGCCGCAGGAAGATGCCATTTGCGTTTACCGAACATGGTGCGGTTATGTTAGCAAGCGTACTTAAAAGCAAACGTGCCATTCAAATGAGTATTGAAGTTGTTAAAGCTTTTGTTCAGCTTCGTCATGCTGTTTACTCTCAAAAAAATATCGAAAAACAGTTATCAGAAGTTCGCAGTTTTATGTTAAAACAGGCCAATCAAACTGACCGCGAATTTAAAAAAGTCTGGAAAGCAATCGAAGATTTGACAAATCCACTTGAAGACACGCCGAATAACCCTATCGGATTTGGAACAAGTTAGTACCCAATTTTGATTAGACTTTAACCTGGTGTATATTTCACTTAGTTTTGAATCCTTTTTTCTAATGGCAAAAACAATCTATAAAATAATTATGATTGGCATTGTATGCACCGTCATACAATTATTGCTCTATATCCCGACATTTTCTCTAATTGAGAAACATGAATCTTCTACAATTGGTGACATATTCTTTATTATTGCATCATGGCCATTAATAATATTCAACCTCGGTCATAACTATTTTTTATCATTTATTTTAAGTACATTGACTTACATTGTTATTGGCACTTTGGTTTATATAGGGCTTGAGCGACATAGAAAAAGCTCGATTAAGCCATAAATAAGCTCTTTAAAACTATTTAGTAAGGTGAGTGCGAACCGGGATAATTATTCAAGTTCTTTTTTCATAAGGATATCTTCCTGTTCACTATCTCCCAATTTGAACACTTTTTTGCCAAATTTTTCAAATCCCCAATCTTTATAAAACTCAATAGCCTTTAATCCAGCATTATATTTATCTCCCCATACTTGCACCCATATTGTTGTACAAGCTTTTTTCTTGGATGTTTCTACACATTGTTCCATAAGTTTTTTACCTATTCCCCTACCAAGGTAATCCTTTAAAATATATAATCTTTCAATTTCTGATTCTTTTTTATTAATTTTTAATTTTGCATAACCAATTGTTTTATTCTCTTCTGCAATAAAAAATATAGAATTTTTATCTTTTAATGCTTTTTTAATTGTTGATAAACTAAAGGCTTTCTTAATATATTTCTCCATGTTTTCTGGAATGTTTTCCTCGGAATATGTTTCAAAAAAAGTCTTAGCTCCGATATGAGCAATTTTTTCGGCATCTACCTCTTTTGCCATGTAAACTTTTACCATGTTTTGATTATACCACGAATAAACGTTTACAGCTTATACAAGCCATAGACAAGCTCTTGGAGCTCCTTGGTGTACGAAGTGGCGGAATGAAAAAGGAAGAACTTCTAATTAAAAGAATTTGGAAGATTAAATTATTTCCCCCCTAGCTTCGCGTTCTTTTATTGATTCTTCGAGACCAATAGATACTAAACTTTGTAATGCCATACTCCTTGGGACTTCAATTCTAAGAACATCTGACAATCTTTCTCTATATTCTTCCACTTGAGCCATTATTTCAGGTGTAAGCCTAACTCCAATTTGTTTTGGGGCTGAGCTTCTAGGCTTTTCTGAACCTTCTATTCTTGGCATAATTAATATTTTAAAATAGTTGTTTAAAATAAACACCCTCTTGGAGCTTATTTCTTCTCTTGCAGAGGAGTAGTCTCAGGTGCCTCATCAACCTTACTAACATTAATAGCCATAGGCCCTTTAGGGCTATTTTGTAACTCGAATCTAACTCTTTGCCCTTTGATCAGATCCTCAGCGATGGTCCCTGGAGCAAGAGAGAAAGAAGTAAAAAATGGGTTTCCCTGAGGGGTACCTGAATCTCCAAGTGAAATATAACCAAAAGTGTTTTCAACCTTGAAAGTGGGGCTATGCTTTGTGGTGACAACAGATATAACTCCCTCTAGAATCGCGCGCGCTGAATCGCCACTTGCCATTTGTCTTTCATTTATTTCAGATGCAACAGGAAGCGCACTTTTCTCTTTTGAACGAGACTCAACGATAGCAAGTTCTCCTTCTTTTCTAAGTCCATCAGTCATAAAAATTTATTAAAAAATAAGTTAGCGGCCGAAGTATGGCATGCAATACCAAATGTGTCAAGCCCCGGGCCTCCTTAGAACTATTCCCGAAGATTTGCATTTCCTTCATCCAAATTGTAAAATTTTACTCTACTTAATTAAATAATTAAACATTACATGAAAAAATTCTTTATATTAACCTCGATGATATTAACTTTAGCGTTACCAATTAACGCATTTGCATTTACAGACTTGAATGAGGGGGATAAATATAGTGATGCTATCTTTTTCCTTGAAGAACGAGGGATTTTAGAGGGATATCCTGACGGGGAGGTCAAAGTGAATCAGAGCGTTAATCGAGCTGAATTTTTAAAAATGGTTTTAGAATATAATGAAGAGCCAATTGGAAATGAGACTGGTTGTTTTGAAGATGTTAAGGGCAACTGGGCTGAAAATTATATTTGTTATGCTCAAAATAAAGGTTGGGTAAACGGGTATGACCCTGAACACTTCATTCCTTCAAGGGAAGTTAATTTTGCTGAGGCTGCTAAAATTATTACTAATGTTGTCTTTTCTGATTATATTTTAGATCAGCCTGAAGAGAATGAGGATTGGTTTTATGGATATGTGGATTTTCTGGATGAGAGAGAGGTTGATGTATGTGAAATAAATTCTTATGATGAATTCTTAACAAGAGGAATGGTTGCAGAATTGCTATATCAAGTTGAAACAAACCAAAACCTTAGTCAGTGGGATTTAAATAGTGGTAAATGCGTTTCAATTGGGGCTTCCTATGAAGATTTGGGAATGGATTATTACAAATATAGAGGAGATGTTTATTTTAAAACTCCTTATAGCAAGCGATTATACATAGCAGACTTTGATTCTTTTGAAAGAATTCATGAACATTATGGTAAAGATAAATACAGAGTTTATTTAGGTGAAAATGTAGTTGAGGGAGCCAATCCAGAATTTTTTGAAGTTCTTCATTATATTTATTCATCAGATCGTGCATATGCTGTAGATAAAAATAATGTTTATTACGGAACTACTGTGCTGGAAGATGTTGATGTAAATAGTTTTGAATTTATTAATTCAAACTTTATAAAGGATATAAACGGTGTTTATTATCAGGATAATTGGAGTCATGAACCATTGCAGAAAATTGCAGGAGCCGATCCAAGCACTTTTGAACTTCTGCAAGATAGTTTTAGGTATGGAAAAGATAAAAACAGTATTTATTATGGGACAAGATTTATTGAAGGAGCTGATAGTGCGACTATTGAGCTTATTGGTAGTGATTATTCAAATTTCTATTACGCAAACCAATACGCAAAAGATAAAAACTATGTTTATTGTGGAGATGATATAGCTAGCGAAACTGATAATATAAAGATTTTAGAAGGGGCAAATCCGGACACATTCGTACTTGTGAATATAGATGATGATCGATTAGAGGGAAGGGATGGCGATAAGGTTTATGAAAATTGTGAACTTGTTGAATAATTTAATCACCCTCTTCGGGAGCTCTTGGAGCGGGTAACGGGAATCGAACCCGTCTCTGCTGATTGGCAACCAGCCGTAATAGCCACTATACTATACCCGCGCATTTTAGAAATGTGCTTTAGAATTATAGCCATCTCTCGAAAATATTCAACATTTAACGTAGAATTGTTTTTGCATTAACAATTTTCCAATGAAACGCATTTTAACTTCAATCGTATTATCCCTTCTTCTAGCCGCAAATTCGTTTGCCGCAAGTCCACTTCCTTTTCCTACAGACATGTATCAGGGCAGAACTTTAAAAATAGAAGTTCCGGTTTTTGACGAACAAACGGTCACCGGAAGTTTTGACGGCAAGGCGATAAGCTTCTACGAAACAATGCACGCACCCGGATGGGATGAATCAATAACCAGAGCGGAATTTTTAAAACTGCTTTTCGACAACTATCAACCGACGATCACGGGCACTAATGCAACAATGAACTTTCCCGATGTAACAAAGGAAAACGAGTATTACAATTACATTCAAAAAGCATACTCTCTTGGAATTATAAGCGGTTATGAAGACGGCACTTTTGGACCTTATGATCCGCTTGCAAGAAGCCATATCGCAAAAATTCTTGTGCAAACTTTTAAACCGACTACAAGCATAAGCGATTCCACTATTTTTGAAGATGTAACTCCAAGTCATTGGCACTATGACTACATAAATAAGGCCGTTGCCGCGGGATATTTTAACGGCTATCCTGACGGTTTAATGCGCCCCGATAGAGATATAAACTTTAACGAAGCCGAAACTGTTATAAAAAGAGCAACCGCAAATGAAGAAATCAAAACAATCGATGAGAAAAAATACGAGCTGGCTTTTGTGGGAGTACACAGACTTGCCGACATCGGGCCAAAATCACTTACAATAACTTCGGACACGACAAACAATTATACAATCAACGTTCTTGATAACGTTTTTTCAACAAAATCTTTTTACATGGAAGAGACAAAAACCGAGCTTCTTGGACCTGTTCAGCAAGACACCACATGGGCCTTAATTAACGCCGCAAAGGCAAATCCAACCCTCGAGCAACTTTGGGAAGGCGAATTTATAGTCCCAACGGAAGGCACAATTACATTAACTTTCGGAGACACCCTTTACATTAACGACAAATTCTCCGGCTCACACTTTGGCATAGATTACGCAAACGTCGAAGGAACTTCCGTTAACGCCTCAAATTCAGGCATTGTAACTCTTGCCGAAGAAACAATGTCGTACGGCAACACTATAGTAATAGACCACGGACAAAACGTCTTCACAATGTATCTTCATTTAAACGAAATCAGCGTAAAAAAAGACCAACAAGTCGAGAAAGGTCAACTTATTGGTCTTATGGGTTCAACTGGGGTATCCACCGGATCTCATCTGCACTTCACGCATTTCGTGGGAGACATAATCGTGGATTCGCGGGAATGGTACGAAAACTCTCTCTAGTTCTTCTTGTCACCCTTTGGTAACAAAGCTTTCATAGAAAGATTGTATCTTCCTTGATCATCAATCTCCATAAGCTTAACTTTTACCACGTCTCCAAGCTTAACAACGTCTTCAACTTTGTTAACTCTTTCATTTGCCATTTGAGAAATATGAACAAGTCCGTCTTTTCCCGGAGTAATCTCAACAAATGCTCCAAATTCCATGATTCTAACAACTTTGCCTTCAAACTCTTCTCCAACTTTTGGCTCGTATGTAAGAAGTTCGATTTTCTTTCTGGCACAATCTCCTTTTGCCTGATCAGGAGCGGTAATTGTAACCATTCCATCATCATTGATATCAATTTCAACTCCGCATTCTTTAATCATGCCCTGAATTGTTTCTCCACCCTTTCCAATAACGGTTCTTATCTTCTCCGGATTTATTTGCATTCCGATAATAAGCGGTGCGTATTTTGACATTTCAGTTCTTGGTGCGGATATTACCTGCGACATCGCGTTCATAACTTCCATTCTTGAATCATTTGCTCTGGCCAAGGCCTCTCTCATGATATCAAGTGAAAGTCCCTTAATTTTAATATCCATTTGAAGGGCCGTAATTCCCTTTGAAGTTCCGGCAACTTTAAAGTCCATATCTCCGGCAAAATCTTCCATACCCTGGATGTCGGAAAGAATTTTATACTTGCCTGTTCCATCGGTTACAAGTCCCATTGCAATAGCCGACACGTGACTTTTAATAGGTACTCCTGCGGCCATCAAAGACATTGAGGATCCGCATACGGAAGCCATTGAGCTTGACCCATTACAAGACAAAGTTTCAGATTCCAAAACCATTGTGTATGGAAAATCTTTTTCATCCGGAAGCACAGGAACAAGGGCTCTTTCAGCCAACGCACCATGCCCGATTTCACGTCTTCCAGGTCCACGCATAGGGGTAACTTCCCCAACGGAATAACCCGGGAAATTGTAAAAATGCATATATCTTTTTTCCATATCCTGCTCCATGGTATCTATAGTCATGGCAGCTCCAGGCCCTCCAAGGGTTGTAACAGTCATAACCTGAGTTTCTCCTCTCTGGAAAAGCGCAGAGCCATGAACACGTGGAAGAAGATCAAGTTTGAATTGAAGTTTTCGGATTTCATCGATTTTTCGTCCGTCAATTCTCTCTTCCTTCTCGATGATATTCTTTCGCATATTCTTCTCTATCATCTTGTTCAAAGCGGTCATAAGATCGCCTTTTGAAAACTTTTTCTCTTCAAGTTCGGCTGCAAATTTTTCCAAAACCTTGTCTTCAACCGCATGAATCGTTTCTTTAATTTCTTTTTTTGTAACACCTTTGATTGTGTTTAACATATCAACAGTTACAAATCCTTCAACGGCGGCAACAGATTCCTCAGAAGGAGCGCTAATTATCACCTCAACCTTCTCTTTTGGATATTGTGCGGCAAATTTCTTCTGAAGCTCACATAATTCTTTTATATATTTATGCGCGAAAGCCAAAGCCTTAACCATCGTTTCATTATCAACTTCATTTGCCCCGGCTTCAACCATTGTTATGGCATCCTCCGTACCCGCAACAACAAGATCCAAATCGCCAGCCTCAACCTGTTCGTAAGTTGGATTTAGAATTAATTCTCCGTTTACTAACCCCACTTTCACTCCGGCACAAGGTCCGTCAAAAGGCATTCCGCTTACCATAATCGCACAAGAAGCCGCTGTAATAGCCATAGGCCCCGGTGCAACTTCCATGTCAGCCGAAAGAACAGTACATATAACCTGAGTATCATTTATCATACCTTTTGGAAACAAAGGTCTGATTGGACGATCGATCAAACGAGAATTCAAAACCGCGTTTTCACTTGGTCTACCTCCTCTTTTAACAAATCTTGATCCGCTAATTTTTCCGGCAGCATAAAACTTCTCAACATACTCGCACTGTAATGGGAAAAAGTCAGTTCCTTCCCTTGTGCCTCCAATAGTTGCCGTTGCCAAAATTTTTGTGTCCCCAAGAGACACCATTGCAGCTCCGGTAGCCTGCAAAGCCAGCTCGCCAGTCTCGAGCACGAGTTTTCGACCGACCAAATCGATCGAGAATCCAGATGATTCCATTTTTTTGTGGTTAAATTATAACCCCCATGGAATCGAATAAAATTAAAAGCCCAAGTAACAAGTTTCAACGCTATACCGAATAGTATACCACTGAAACCTGCAACTTAAGCTTAGCATCGCAATCCACAGAGAGAATTGATTATTTTCTTAACTTTAACTTATCGATAATTGCCTCGTAGCTGTCCTTGTCGTTCAATCTCATGTAATTCAATAGTTTTCGTCTCTTTCCAACCATCATCAAAAGTCCTCTTCGAGAGTGATTATCTTTTGAGTGAACAGCCAAGTGATCCTGAACTTCCTGAATGCGCTCAGTCAAAATTGCAACCTGAACTTCCGGAGATCCGGTATCTTTTTCATGTTGAGCGTATTTTGTAATTATCTTCTTTTTTTCAGCGCGTTTCATATCAAGCCGTTAAATAATAGTGTCCTATCCTCATTAAGGGTCATTCGGCCCTAAAAAAGACAGGCATAAAATTTATAAAAATTTTCTAAAATCTCTCACCAGGTGAAATTTAACAGAATCTCACTATTTTGGCAACACAATTTAATGGTTTTAGTGTATAATTTACGAAAGAGTAATTAAAAAAAATGAGAAAAAATAAAAATCCAATCAGAAGAAATGTCTTTTGGATGGGGGTCGTAAGTTATTTTACGGATATTTCCAGTGAAATGCTTATGCCAATACTCCCTATATTCTTCCAAGATGTACTTGGGATAACCAAGGCTTTTATAGGTCTTATAGAAGGGCTTGCCGAGAGTTTTTCAAGTTTTCTTAAAATAGTTTCCGGGTATCTTTCCGATAAATTCAAAAGAAGGAAAATGTTCATAATTTTAGGATACGCAATCCCGGCCTTTATAAAACCGCTGTATATATTTGCGGGTAGCTGGGGACATGTGCTCTTTTTAAGATTCGTCGAAAGAAGCGGAAAAGGATTCAGAGATCCTCCGCGCGACGCCTTAATTGCGGCATCATCAAACAAAGAAAATCTTGGAGAAGTATTCGGTTTTCAGCGTATGATGGATACTTTTGGCGCAGTAACCGGCGTTTTGTTGCTTTCGGTTATTCTATATTTCTTGCCGAACACATTAAGAGCCTTGTTCATAATCGCCTTTATTCCGGGCTTAATATCTTTTGTAATAGCGGCCACAAAGGTTAAAGAAGACAGAAAGAAAGCCAAAGACGGTACAAAAATAAGCATGAATGACGTTAAAAATCTTCCATCTGCATACAAAATTTTCCTTATTCCCACATTTATTTTCGCAATAGGAAATATGAGTTATGCTTTCTTTATTTTGAGAGCTGAAAACCTTGGACTTCCTATTTATTTTATTCCATTGGTGTATCTTCTTTACACTATTGTTTACGCGGTTTTCGCGCTTCCGGTTGGCAAACTTTCGGACAGAATAGGTTCAATTCCAACACTTATAATCGGCAATGTATTCTTCCTTGCAGCATGCGTTCTTTTTATAATGCCAATACCGGTTTACCTTGTATGGGTGGTATTTGCTCTTTACGGACTTTTCTTTGCGTTTAACGTCGGCATTTCAAAAGCATATATAACAAACGTAGTTCCTGGAAAAATGCACGGAACTGCAATTGGCGTACAGAATTTTATAATGGGCATATGCGCGTTTCCGGCCAGTTTTGTAGCCGGATATCTATGGGAAACAGTAAGCGTTGAAGTTGCCTTTGGGTACAGCGCAGCACTTACCGTGCTATCAATGCTGGTTTACGTTTTTATGCTATTTAGCCCTAAAGTTGCGGCACGTTAAGAAGAGGAGTCACCGAGTTCGGCAATATTCCCCACGATACGTTTGGCGCAAGCTTATTCACGAATTCAAGCTGTATAACTTCGGGATTATTTCTAAGAGCTTCTCCCTTTAATCTTATTCCTTCAGCAGCAGCCTGGGCTTCAATAATAATTTTCTCCTTAAGCTCAACAGCCTGATCTTTTTGGTACTCGGCTGTTTTAATTCTCTGCCTTGCTACCTCTTTTTCTTCAATCGCGTTAGCAAAATCCGCAGAATATGTAATATTTCTTAATACAACCTCTTCAAGGATAATATTGTGCCTGCCGTAAGCCTCCGTAAGCAGGTTCTCCATTTCCTTAACAACGTCAGACCTTGTTTCCGACACAAGATCCAAGGCGTTATACTTTGCAACCGCAGTTCTTACAGCCTCTCTTGCTCGTGGCCTGACTATTTTTGTCATATATTCATCCTCTGCTCCAAGCTCTCTTTTTATATTATCAGCTTCCGTTTTATCTATATGGAAAAGTACAGTGGCATCAACCCATACAACCTGCCCGTCCTTTGTTCTCGATTCAATGCTATCATCGCCTTTTATGGCTCCTTCTTCTGTTGCAATGCTCATTGTATATTCCTGAGTTCTTGCATCCATAACAGTAGCCTGCTGCCAAAATGGCACTTTTAAGTGAACACCTTCATCAACTTCATTTTCAAGAACTCCGCGACCTTGGTCAAAAATAACACCAACATGCCCGGCTTGAACAAAAACAAGTCCATCCATGATAATGAAAACAACCACGATAATTATCGCGACTAAAATACCAAGCTTAAGTCTGAGCGGGGTGAATTGCTGCTTAAGCTCAACTACAGTTGCCATAGCTTTTTAGGATTAACAAATTTTTAAACACTTTACGCAAGAGCGTTGTTAATATGATCCATAAGGACCTCTTTCCCTTGGAATCCAATCATACGATCAACTTCCTGTCCGTCTTTAAAAATAATAATCGTAGGAATGCTCTGTACCCCAAATTCTCCGGCCACATGAGAAGCCTGATCTACATCAAGTTTTGCAACTTTTGCTTTACCGGAAAGCTCATTTGCAAGCTCTTCAATAACAGGTGCGAGCATTTTGCAAGGGCCACACCATGTTGCGAAAAAATCAACAAGCACCACTCCGCTGGCGATCTCATTTTTAAAATTCTCCTCATTTAAAATCACTTCCGACATAAGCAAAATGTTAGGGGTAATGTGAGCACATTCTACACTATAAAAAATTCAATGTATAGATTCTATTCATGGAGCTTTGCCTTCTCAAGAATATCGTTCATTCTTTTATCCCAGTCTATTTCATTAAAAGGCGTTAACCTGCCTACATATGAACGTCGTAGTAGCCTTAAATAAGGTAATTTACGCAAAGCAAACCTGTATGCGCTCCTTCTTAATTCTCTTTTATCTTTGTAAAAAGGCGTAGTTACAAATTTAAGCTTCAAAAGAGCCTGATTCACTTCCAATAACTTTTCCTCGATTTTTTCATGAGGATTCCCCTTTTCCATTATTATTCTAAACAGATAAGCGCCTTTGTATCCCCCGTTTGTTATTTCCGCAACAATAAGATTTTTATCCGGAATTCCAATAAAATACCAAGTTGAATAAGGATTTTCCTGACCTTTTGGCTGATGTTTTGGTGGTTCTGGACTTATCCCAAAATAGATCTCCTCGGAATTTGCCATTTTTGAAAAATATTCAAAATGTCTTTTCGAAATATCATCGTGCAAAACTATTTCCTTAACAGTATCAGCCAATTTATCATTAATTTTCTTTAGCTTTTTGGTGCTTACCGCTTTTCCCCTCTTCATTTCGTAAGCAAATTTTATTAACGTAGCCGAATCAAACTCAAGAAGTATATCTTTAAAAGCATTAACCGTGTGCTGATACATCTGCTGTTGAAGCATCTGCAGCTTTTCGGTAAATTCTTCAAAAATACTTCCAAGCTTCATAAAGTGAATTATAAAACCCTGCTCAAGAGTTAAATGAATTTCATAAAATTCCTCATCAATATCGACGCGTTTTAAAAAGTTCAGAGAAATACTAAACGCATCCCTTATATCGGGGACTATAACAATGCTGTTTTCAAAAAGCTGAATTCTTGAATGTCCTTTGCTAAGGCTTTTTTCATACTTACTGAATATTTCAAAATCACCCTCGTACTCGGCTATAAATTCCCCATCCGTCATAAAAAGAGCCTTAAGCAAAAACTCATTTCTTGATTTAACAAAATCGCTTAGAAAATCATTAAAAAGATTGCCTACATTGCCCAAAATAAATTTTTCTTTTGAAACCGTGGTAAATACAACCATTTCGTCCCTTGTCTTCCATTCTTTTATATCGGCAAAGCTTATTGTTTCGCCAACATCTCCGGCACCCTTACCTTTAAGCTGGAAGCCATCTTTGCTTATAACAATTTCCCCTTCCTTCTCAAGAAGAACCTTTTGAAATTGATTCAGTTTTTTATACTTCAGATTATAAATCATACAGGAACAGCCGCCTTTAGCAGTGTCTATTGTTTTAGGGGACTTGCGCTACTTGAAAAGATACCAAAAGAATTAACATTTCAAAGTCGCGATTAGTGTATCGTACTATTTGGCGAAATGTCAACTTGTTTAATACCATGCCGGATTGAAAAATCGGCTATTTTCTGCTAGAATAAGGGGATAATAAAAACAAAAATAAATGGAACTGAAGCGAAAAATAACGGCTTTCATTATCATGTCGACCTGTCTTGCGTCATTTTTACCGCAAACGGAAGCGAATTCTTCAGAGCACAATTACAATTTTATAACACGTCAACAATGGGGCGCAAATGAAGATTTAAGGCTGTATAGCAAAGATAATCCTGTCCCGGACGTAATAGTTTTTGAGCCTGATTTTTATATTCGTTACGCCGATGAGCTTAAATTGCAAAAAATAATATCAAAAAACAGTGATGGCGAAAAATTAACATGGCCGCTTGAATACCCTGAAAAAGTTTCAAAAATATTTATCCATCACACCGGGTCTTCAAATAACCTGGATAATCCCGAGCAACTTGTAAGGAATATTTACCGCTCACATGCAATAACAAGAGGATGGGGAGACATAGGATATAATTATATTATCGATACCGAAGGAAATGTTTACGAAGGCAGATATGGCGGTGAAACCGTTGTAGGAGCACATGTTGGCCCTATGGGAAACAGGGGTTCAATCGGCATAGCAATACTTGGAAATTACAATGAAGACGAGATTTCGGACAAAGCAAGAACAGCCCTTATTGCCCTTCTTGCGGAAAAAACCAAGCTTTATGGAATAGACCCTGAAGGATCAAGCTATTTTAGAGGTGA
>Ga0265297_10005742_pt1 | contig 18590 bp, 2 predicted proteins | sample Munlanlwell13791_FD_192502 | JGI IMG/M metagenome (GOLD analysis project Ga0265297, IMG submission 192502) | Leachate microbial communities from a municipal landfill in Southern Ontario, Canada - Leachate well 137-91 | ecosystem: Engineered > Solid waste > Landfill > Unclassified | place...
AGTCAGCGACGATGTTATTTTTGTCGATGCCCAGTTGTCGTCGGATTGTTCCGGGACTTACTCGATAACAAACAGGGACTGTTCAGGAAGTGATGGAGATGCTTATAATACACCGCAGGAAGCAGCAGATATTACAGTGCCTGGTGACACGGTTTATTTTAGAGGAGGGGTGTATTATTCAAGAGTATCAACACAAGCAGCAGTCCCAGTTATGAGAATATTAAATAGCGGAACAACTAACGCACTAATTACTTATAAAAATTACAACAATGAAGAAACAATATTTCAAGCATGGGACCCAGAAGCTGGGGCAAGTGGTATTAGAAAAAGATATGCTATTGAATTAGGTTTGCCTCCAAGTAGTTCTGTGGATGTATCGGGGCAGGGTGTGCAAAACATAATAATTGATGGATTAATAGTAGAGGGAGCATCTTATTCTGGGATGTCAATTTGGGGACCCGCTGATAAATATAATGAGGTAGAGAATCCTACTGAAAATATAACTATCCGTAATTGCATTTTTAGGTATAACCAAGGGATAGGATTTGGAACAGGGGGCACTTTGATTAATGTATTAATTGAGTATAACGAAGCTTACAATAATAGACTCAGCGGATTTAAATTTGGCAGAATGGCTAAGGACTGGCATGCCCCAGAACCTGAATATCAAATGAGTGCAGCAAGGTACAGCACTATGCGAAATAATTTGGCTTATAACAATAATGATCCTTTAGACCCGGGAGATAGCGATGGGATGGGGGGCAGTCATATGTACAGGTGTTTAATAGAAGATAACATAGCATTTAATAACAGTGATGATGGGATAGATTCTTATGCTTCAATAGAAACTACTATAAGAAATAATATCGTTTTCGGTCAATCATTTGAAGGTGGAAATAATGCTGGAATGAAATTCTCAGCAGGAGGCGGTGGAAGACATCTTATAGAAGGTAATGTTATTTTTAATAACGACGGAACCTTAATGGAAGGTTCTGGTCCTTCTAATCCTCTGAGAATATATTATCCCAGTAAAATCTTTAATAATCTTGCTTATGACGGGAGGACTGGTGTTGCTATGGGTCCAGGATATAACACAACTTATGAAGGATTTGAAGAAATATATTTGAGAAATAATGTTGTCTTCAATACAAGTAATAATGATTTTTGGGTTGGTGATTGGGATCCGATAGATAGTGATTATAATTTTATGAACAATTTGGTTAATTTAAACAATTTGAAAAATAGTGGAAATGATTTTAATTCTCTGACTGGAGAGTCTGGAATAGCGAACGAAAAAGTTGAGATTAACGTTAATTTTCTTCCAGATTGGACAATTGAACAAAAACTTGAGTATATTAGAAGTCAAGTAAGAACTGCATTTAGCTTAAACGAATCAAGTCAATTAATCGACGCAGGTACAATTATTCCGGGTTATCATTGTGCGACTTCTGGTGCTCATCCAGGTGAAAATTGTCGCGAATGGTACGGGGATGCTCCTGATATTGGAGCTTACGAATATTCTGAAGGAGTTGGAGCGACTTCTGTTAGCCCCGGATTTTTAAAAACTTTTTTTACCGGAGATATAATAAGGAAAATAATAGAATTTTTTTAAGGAATTAGGGTTGGGGTTTATTTTTCTTTTTTGTGGGTTTAGATACGGAAAGAAGTATAATTTTACCCCCACCTTTCTTTGTTCAAGATTATTTGTTTTATTAAAAAAAGATTTATAAATGCATTTACCCCCACTTTATTGTTTATGGTTTATAAGAAATTTATAAAAGTTGGTGATAAAAATTATGGTCCTTATTTGTATGAAAGTTATAGAGATAAAAAAACAGGTAAGGTAAAAAAAAGATATATTGCTGTGACGAAAAATAAAGAAAGAAATGTAGGGGTAAAAAAGAATTTTTTGAATTTGAATGTCGTTTTTGTGATGGTATTTTTAGCGGTGTTGTTTTTAATTTTCTTTTTTTTAGATTTTACAGGAAGATCAATATTGGAGATAAATGATGCTGAAATTTTTGAGAATAATATTAGTGGTTTTGTTGAGCTTGGTTTAAAAAATGGGGAATTACTTCCTGCTGATGCAAAAATTATTGTTTCTCAAAATGGGATTGATAGCGAGAATTTGGTTTCTGATTTATTTGAGGTTAATGCGGAAGGAAAATATTTTATTGAAGGATTTAATTTGAGCGGTTTTGGGGAAGGCGTGGGATTTTCCGAGAAAACTTATCCAAATATTACATTTAGTTTTAGAATAGTAGATTTGGATTTAATTGAAAACGAAACTTCCCAGGAGTTGCCTGACAGTGAGAATGAAAGTCAGGCTACGGAGAATAGGGTTGAAAACGAAACTGATTCTAATTCAGGAACAGAAACCAATGAAGACGATGAAGAAATTTTAGATAATTTATCAGAAGAAGATTTTCTCGTGGATGTTTTTGAAAGCAGTGAGCATGAGGTGTTGACGGAGGAAAACAAGAAAAACGATATTGAAGAGAATGTTGTTGATAACTCTGAAACTGAAGAGATAGATGATGATAAAAATGAAAAAGAAAAAAATAAAGAGAATAAAGAAAAATCTGATGAAAAAAGCGAGGAGAAGATAAGTGATAATGATGTTCCTGATGAAATGGTTTCTGACCAGGTGGTTTTGACGGGGAACTCAATAGTTAGTAATGATGAAGAAATTTTGGAGGCAACAGTTTCTTTTGGGGAAGATTTTGTTTATAAAGTTGACGAGGGAAAAACAATTGAAATTATCAGTGTCTATTACGAGGAAGAAGAAATTGGCAGTAATTTTTTAGAAATAAATTTGGAGGATGGTTTTGCGAGAATTAGCACCAATTATTTTATTAATGAAAATTTTGGAGAAGAATTTATTAAAGAAGAATTAAATGTCTTGAGAGTTAATTTATCTGATTTGGGTATTGCAGCGACTGAGGGCGAAGTTAAGATAAAATTAGTTTATGAGGATTTGGTGTTTGCTGAGAAAAATTTCGTTTTTGAAGTTTCTGAGGAACCGTCTAACGAATCTTTGGTTAATGATACGATGGACTTGAATGTTAGTTTCGGCATAATAAAACAAATTGGTGATTTAATATTAAGAAAAAATTTTAATTATAGCATTAATCTTGATGAATATTTTTCCGGTGCTGTTTCTTATTCTGTGAATAATTTAAGTTCGATTGGGGTGGTTGTTGCTGATCGGATTTTGGAAATTTCGACTAGGAACGAGAGTGGCGTTAAAAGCTTGGTTAGGGTTATTGCGTTTTCAGGAAATGATAGCCTGGAGCAAAGTTTTGTAATATTTACTACAGGCTTGAATGTCGCAACTTTGCAGCATAAGGCAATAGTAAACCAGCCCGTGAAATGGGTAAAAATTGTTACAATAGAGAATGAGAGTGAATCTGCTGAAGTTGTAATACCAAAAGAAGCGGAGAATATTACTGTCAAGACGGGCGAAGATGCGAGACTTGCGGAAGAGGAAGCGGAAAACTCAAATTCAGAATCAGAAGCAATTGTGCGTGATAGTTTGATAAGCGGGAATATCATACTCGAGAATTCTGGCAGGGGATTTTTTTCGAGATTGTTTTTTACGGGGAAGGTGATTGTCGAAGAAGATGTGGAGATTATAGAGGGAGAAGATTATAAATTGGTGAATGTGAGTGAAATAGTTGGAGAGGGTGAAGAGGTTGCGATTGAATATGAAACGCCTGCCCCGATTTCTACAGAAGAAGAAATTAACAACGGGAAGAAAGTCACGATTTCTACAGAAGATGAATATAATTATACAAATATTTTGGCGTATGTTTTGATCCCAAACAAGATAAGAAATGAAAATAACAATTCAATAAAAATATATCATCTTGTCGAGAATGAAGTTTCTGTGGAGTCAGTTGAGGAAATTTCAAATGAAGTTTTGGATAATGAAAGTTTGAGTGCCGATATGATTTCGGGGAATGTGGTTCTTGGTGAATATAACGAAAGTGTGGAAGAGAATGCAAACGAAATAATTTTAAAGAGCGAGAAGGAACTTGTGGATTTTTCGGCGTTTGATTTGGATGAAGATGGTTTTATTGACTATGTAGAATGGAATGTGGATCATCTTTCAAATCAAACCTATGAAATAATTTATATTACCAAAGCCGAGCATTTAGATGAGAATTATAATTTTATCGATGATGTTTATGAAGAAGTAGGGGATCTTGACGGGAATTATAGCGTGATTACCGATGGGGATTATCTTCGTGTAACTTTTGAACAGAATCTTACAAACAGGAAAGATATAACAATTTATGCTCGGGGGAATAATTCGGAAGTTGGAGTTTATCGTTTGGGAAGCAGTGATGAAATTGCGAGGTTTGAAAATATTTCAGATAAAAATTTTAGTGAGTATAAAATTTATTTAATTAATTTAAGTGAGAACGAAAGTTATTCTACATTTGATTTAAGGAGTTTTGGCGATGTTGAGTATGATTATGTTGTGGACCCGGAAATACATCAGGGAAACGAAGATGGGCTCTCGGGGCTTTGGCATTTTAATAATGATTCTGCTTATGGAGAGAATGATACAAAGGTTTATGATTTTTCTGGAAATGGGAATAATGGAACAGTCACGGGCGCTGTCTGGAATTCAAGCGGCGGTATTTTAGGGACGGGAGCGTTTGAATTTGACGGGAGCGGGGATCTTATTGATATGGGGGCAGGTGAATTTGCCGAGGGATTATCAAGCTTTAGCGTGAGTACTTGGGCGAAAACAAAGAGTGGTAACACTGCGTATATTGTAGGGAAGGATGGGTCTACTGATACATTCAGGATGTGGAGACAAAGTAATGATGATGTATATTTTCAGGTAGCTAATTCAACGACGGATAGCGGCGGGATATATGTGGATGGATGGTCGCAGGATGGCCTTGAGTCGTGGCATCATGTAGTTGGCGTATATAATGGTACCAATGTTTTAGTTTATGTAAATGGGGTTCTCGGGGGGACTATTGGAAAGTTGACTGGAACAACAAAAGATAGTATATCTAATTTTAGGGTAAGTTGCCAGAGTAATTGGAATGGTTCAATTGATGAGATAGCTTTTTATAATAGAAGTTTAAATGATTCCGAAATTTTAACTTTGTATAATGCCGGGTTGGGGATTATTGCCGGGACGAACGTTTGGAATTGTTCAAGTTCTCAGCTTTGGGCAAATGTTTCTTGTTGGAGTTTAGGGAGGCTCCCTGTAGCTTATGATGATGTAGTATTTAATGGAAGTGGACTTGGGATGTGTAATATAACAAATAATGTTGTTCCTCAAAATTTGAATTCTTTCAAAGTAGATTCTTCTTATAACGGGGCAAATTCTAAAATTCATTTTTCTCCCTTGTTTGCTGTTGGGAATTGGGGGGGGTATACTGGGTCACAGGAGTGGGATGTTTGGGGCGACATAAACATCTCTAATGGTACAATGTATGTTTATGGAGATGGGTATAATATAACGGAAGCGTGGATGAATAATTTAGGAATGCATAATATAACTGCGGAGGGGCATGGTCAAATTTGGAAATCTGCAATCGGGAATATTACTGTGGGTGGTGGAGCTGTAATTGATGGGATTGGGCTAGGGTTTGACTCGGGAATAGGACCGGGAGCGGGAGGGAATAATGTTGCGGGTGCTCATGGAGGATATGGAGGTCAAGTTACTGGAAAATTTAATATTGGAATTTATGGGAATCAAAGTGCGCCAATATCTTTGGGATGCGGAGGAGAAACTGGTTCTAAAGGAGGGGGTGCTATTAAATTAGTGTCAGGATTGGGGATTATTGATATAAAAGGTGTTTTAAATATGACTGGTTTTGGAGGCAATAGTGTTTATGGTTCATCAGGTGGAAGCATATGGATTATTTCTCGTAATTTTACGGGTGATGGGATCATAGTAGCCGAAGGAGTTAAGGGGGGTGGTGGTGGAAGAGTTAGAATAGATAATGAATATTATGGTTATACGGGATTTTTAGGTGTAGACGGGGGAGAGGGTGGTAGTTTTTATCAAAATGGGCGACCAGGAACTTTTTTGTGGGGTAATTTACAAGGTGAAACAAATTATACTTGGCCGGGTAATGGTTGGATTCTTAATGGGACTATTGGGTTGCCTGCAGGAAATTATACTATTAACGGAAATTTAGTAGTCCCTAATGGTACTATATTGGGCGTTCATCCCCTAAATGTTACTGCGAGTGATAATGGGATAGGAGTGGCAATTAATGTTTATGGTAATGTTACGGTTGAGTCTCTTGGAATTATTGATGGATATGGTGAGGGTTTTTCTTCTGGCCCAGGGATTGGGGGGAATCATATAGGGGGAACTCATGGCGGGAAAGGGGATGGTAATACCAAAAATGTTTATGGTTCTGAACAGGAGCCAACCAGCTTGGGCAGTGGGGGAGATAGTAACTTAGTTGGTTCGGGGGCTATTAAAATAAATTCTTCAGGAGATATAATTATTAATGGGAACGTGAGTATGGTTGGGGCAGATTCCGGTGATGCGTCCTCATCAGGTGGAAGTATATGGTTAATTGCAGAAAATATTCGGGGGGCGGGAGTTATACAAGCATATGGCGGGAAAGATAATGGTAATGACCCAGGGGCAAGTGGTGGTGGAAGAATCGCTCTTCATTCAACAATTTATAATTTTTCTGGAAAGATAAATAATGAGGGAGGGATTGAAAGTAATTCTGTTTATTCGGGTTCTGGCGGGACGGTTTATATTAATGCTACCAATTTAATTTCAATTGGGAATATTTCTGTTGCTGGATTTAACGGTTCTTCTGTGGGGAGTGATTGGGGTCAGAGAATAAATATCACGGGAACGACAGTTATATTAGATGGGCTTTATAACGCGTCTGAAATTAATGAAACTGCGAATACGGTGGACGGAGAGATAAATGTTGCTTATAGTGATTGTTCGAGTTATCAACATATTACCGGAACTTTTGATCCTTCGGCGACTTACGATGTTGGGACGTGCGATATGGTAGTGCCGGGGATAGAATTTATCGAGCCTACTCCTGATAATAATTCTTTGGTGGATAATTTTATAGTGAATGCTTCTGTCGATGAAACAAGCGAGAAGTATGGATTTGTTGACTTAGACAATTCTTTGGTTGGGTGGTGGCGAATGGAGAATAATGCTAATGATGAGATGAGTTTGAATAACGGAACTTTAAATGGCGATGTCGCTTATAGTTCAGCAGGGAAGTTTGGAGGAGCGTATGAATTTGATGGGAGCGGGGATTATATTAATGTGCTTGATGGCTTGAGGTTAGATGGGGCATCGACAATGACTTGGAGTTTATGGGTAAAACGATATGACTCTGGAGATTTTTTTGGAAAATATGCTGATAGCGCTGGTTATCGTTCATGGAATTTTAGAATAGAGTCTGATAGTGATGTTAGTTTATATGTCTCTTCTGATGGGATAAATGCTGAAATACAACAATGGGATTCTGCCGATTTGTCCATAGGTTCGTGGGACCATTTAGTGATAACATTTAATAATGGAGATGCAAAATTTTTCAAAAATGGTCAGTTTGTTGAGAATAAAGTTTTTTCCACACAGACGTCTATATATGGGGGGATGAGTTCCATGAAAATTGGCGCTGGTTATCAATCTGATATAAACGGCTCCATCGACGATGTAATGATTTTTAATCGTTCTTTAAGTGATGCAGAAATTCTCGCGCTTTATAATTTGACTTCTGAAAATAAAATTGATTTTAATTATAATACCTCTGCGGATGGGAATCATAGTTTTAAGGCGTATGTTGTTGATGTTGCGGGAAACAAGAACGCGACGGAATTGCGTACAGTTACTTATGATTCCGGGATACCGAGCGTAGATATTTATTCGCCATTGAATAATTCTAATTACTCTTATAATATTTTATTTAATGTTTCATCGTCTGAAACTGCTACTGGGACTGGTTCAATTGTTCCTAATTTAGATAATTCGATTATCTCGTGGTGGCGAATGGATGACTTGAATTCTACTGGCGGGATATTAGATTATATGGGGATAAACAACGGAACTCCCGTCAGTGGTGCCGTGCAAACTGATTTAGGAAGAATGGGGAAGGCGTTTAATTTGGATGGAAGTGGAGATTATATCTTAATAGACAATGAATCTAATTTTGATTTGAATACGAATTTTAGCGTGATTGTTTGGTTTAAGGACAGGGCCACTAACGAAAAATTTCAATACGTAATTGCAAAGATGGATAACAGTGGTGAGCCAAATTTTGCTTTATATTTTCAGTATGATTTTATCAGGTTTGGGGTTAATAACGGAGTTTCAATTGTTACGGCGGATTACTCTGAAAATAATTATAAGGGCAAAATGACGCAGGGGGTTGGAGTTTACAATGGGACTCATATTGGTTTATATCTTAATGGTGAATTAAAAAAATCGACAGCTTTTTCAGGGAGTCCATATTTGGACAATAAAGAGGTGTGTGTTGGCTGCAGATATATAAGCACTCCTTCGGATTTTTTCAATGGAACAATTGATGATGTAATAATATTCAATCGTTCCCTTGGTGCTGACGAAATCAAGGCTTTGTATAATAGCAGTGCGATTAATCATGTTTCGAATTTGAGCGACGGTATCCATACTTACAAAACTTATATCCAGGATCTTGGGGGCAATATGAATTCTTCAGGGGCGATTAGCTTTATGGGAGATACGATCGCTCCAGTTATTACGATTTTAAGTCCGGATAACTTGACGGTACACTATGTTCCATCAATTGATTTTAATGTAAGCGTGAATGATAATGTTGTCGGAGTTGATTCTTGCTTGTTTAGTTTGGATGACGCTGAAAATATTTTAATGAACAGGATTAATTCGACTTTTTTTAGTTATGATTATGAGGGTATAAGCCACGGATACCACAATTTAACTGTTTATTGCAACGATACGGTTAATAATTTGGGTAGTGTGGCGGAGACGAATTTTGAAATTAACCTTGCTGATTTGACTATTCCAGAGGTTAGCTTCCCCGAGATTATTTACTCGAATTCTACTAATATAACAGTGAATATTTCCAATATAGGTGCCCCGACTGTGACAGATGTAAATATTTCGTGTTATGTGGACGATGTTATTTTCGACAGCGAAATTATTTCTAATTTTGAGGGGCAGAGTTCGCAAGTTGTTAATTGCACGCTAAATACGCTTTCGGGGCTTGGCAGGCTTTTTAATGCCAGTGTTGACCCGGCAAACGCAATTCCTGAAGCGAACGAAAGCAATAACGGATATTCGTCAAGCATTGACATTCTTCAACTGACGAGTTTGGATACTTATGATTTGGAAGATGATTCTGAAAACAAATTCGGATGGTTTGTCGAAGAGAGAGAGGATTTGCCTGATCAAATGACCTACTTTTTTGCTAATTACACGATGGATAATTCGAGTGCAGCTATAGAGGAAGGAGAGTGCAATATTTGGTTTGATGGCGGCAGTGAAGAGGGGAGTTTCTCGATGAGCTATAACTCGTCTTATGGTGGAGGAATTTATTATTACAATAGGACTTTTGAAAATTCTGGAAATTATTCATGGATAATAAATTGTTCAAAGGCGGGATTTGAAAATTCAAGCGGGAGTGGTGTCGAGAACATCAAGATTTTTATTCAAAATCAATCTTCGATTGGCTTAAATAATTCTGTCTATTATGTGAATCACGACGAAGATATAAATTTAACAGTTAGTATTTCGACAGGAGATATCGACGCTGAGAATTCTGGATATAATATTTCAGAAGTTTGGGCGCAAATAATAAAACCGGATTCAACAAAAATAAATATCAGTTTGAGCGGGAGCTTTTCTGGAGGAGTTTGGAATGAAACTTATGAAAATCCCGGCATAGTTGGGGATTATGAGGTGAGATATTTTGCCAATTTAGCAAATAGCTTTGATGAAGTTAAGGATGTCAGGTCGAATTTTTCCGTACAAAATGTATCGATAACGATTGAGACGGATTCGGTGGTTGTGAATACTACTGATACAATAAATGTTGACGGATTAATCAGGAGAACAAATGGGACCGATTTTTGGGAAATCGCGAACAATAATTTTATTATGAACTTAAATGGGGTTACTGTTTCGTCTGATAGCTATCATGGCAATAGCAGTTTTAATGACGGAGAAAGTACTAATTTAAATGTGACTAGTGATTTGAGGTTAAGTTTACTGACAGAAGGATCGGCTATAATTTTTTCAGATGATTACTCTGATGATCCGAGTGATGGCGCGAGTGATTTTGGAGTTGTCGAGACTAATTCGGTTGGTTATTATGGAAATGATGCGATTTTTTCATGGAATGCAATGACGGGAAGCGTGGGTAATATAACTTATAATTATTCCAGTGTAACAGAATTTTATTATGCGAACGTGACTTTTGAAACCGGAAGCAGTGAAAGCGGCGGCGGCGCGAACACTTCAGTTTGGTATGGTTTTGATGGGCAGACATGGAACTATTTGAATTCGACAGCGTCTCAGAACACCGTTGTCAGAGGAGGCGTGAATATTTCGAGAAATACGAGTTTGTATATAATGTTAAAATCTGATACAAATGGATTAAATAGCGAAACGCCAGTCACTAATTTTAATGTCAGTTATAATAATTTTGACTATGCGGGCGAGGGTACGTATCTATCGGAAGCGTTAAATTTCCCAGAAGTTTCTTATACAGTACTTCGTTGGGACGAAGTTTTAAATCAGGGGAGCATCAAACTACAGTTAAGAGAAAGTACGAATGGGGTTGACTGGGGAGATTGGAGCGATAACTTTACGAACTCTTTGGACAATGATATATCTTCTTATTCCGGAGATTATCTTCAGTTTAGAGCGCACATCATCAATGGGAATGTTTCATTAACTCCGATTTTGTCTGATGTAAAAATACTTTTTTTTAATGCCACTACGAATTCAAGTGGGGGTTACTCTTATAACATAACTATCCCTACTGATTCATTGGGGGTCTTGCCTCTTGAAGTTTTAATTCTTGAGAATTCTGAAACGAACATAATTGGAGGGAATACAACTTATTTGACTGTTTGGGCGAGAACAAATGCGAGTTATCTGGTTAGTGAAAATTATTCTGGGGCAGTCACTAATTATTCGGTTCTTTCTAATTTCACAAGAACCGATACGGATGAAAATGTGAACGGGACGATTAATATTGTGATTTATAATTCGACTGACAGTTGGACAAAATCATGCAGCAGTGCAAGTTCGTGTGTTGAGTCGTGGCTTGTTCCAACAAACTTAACACATGGGAATTATTCAGTTAATATTTCGGTTTATAACGAGAGTGCTTATTATGTAAATTCGACCAATACTTTTAGCGATTATCTTGAGGAGACTGATACAACGGGGACCGTGAGTGTTCTTGATGAGGTTGTTTTAGATTATAATCCATTTGAGCAGTATACTGTTTATGTTAATGCAACAATAAATAATACAGGGAACGCTGCAATGAGGAATGTTTTGGTTTATGACACCATTACTTCAAGGGGCTCGGGGATTTATAGTGTTGCTGAACAAACTCCTTGTGGAGTAATTTGGCCAGGAGAAGTTTGTAATGCTACAATGCGAGTTGTTTTGACAAGCGGTGCAAGTGCGACAGCTCATCGTATTTCATGGAAAGTTAATTTTACAAATCCAAATGGAGTGATAGGTGTTGATGGAGCGCCTTTGTCGGATATTAGTTATATCACGATTTCGCTTAATGCATTGATGGATATATCCAATAGTTCAGTAAATCAAACAATCCAGCATGAGAGTTATAATGATTTTAGTTTTGATGTTCAATCTACGGGAACTGATTCTATAGCGGACATCAATTCTAACTTTGTTGAGGGGAATACAACGGAAGATAGTTTTGCATTAGACTCGGCTTGGGTTGATATTGATCCAAGTTACATCGCAGGTCTTGCCGGCGGTGAATCATCGTCTGTAATAGTAAACACAACTATCCCAGCTCAAACGTCTCCGGGCAACTACACAGGAATAATAAATGTGACTTCTTCGGCGGGGTATGAGGAACTTTATTTAAGAGTTGAGGTTCCATTAAATTTATCATGGCATTTAACACCGTCTACAAATTTGAGTTATAATAGGTCGCATTCCCTGAATTCTGCGGGAGAGATAGGAAATTTTACGATAGTAAATCGTGGTAATTCTAATTTTACAATGAATATTAGTTATACTCCTTCGAGAACCATAGATTACAGTGATTTTGGTGATGAACTTTTTGAGGAAAATGATACAATAACAGTTCCAGGGATGACCGTCAATCCTCTTTCGATGGAAGTTGCGAAAGGAGAAAATGAGACGATAAGTCTTTGGCATAAATCCCTGGACACTCCGATTTATGATGTAGGAATAGATGTAGTATTTTATAACGATTCTACTTCCCCAACTTATATAACCATTCAAGAAGCTTTTTCTATTGAAGAACAAGACCCAGAAATTACAAATATTTGGTTTATATTAAATGGAGTTTATGGGGACGTTGGCGAGAAAAACAGCAATATAACAATAAAGGTTCGTGCGACGGATGACTATAGAATCAATGTTTCTAACGCCAAGGCGAATGTAACAATCGGAGCTTTCACGACTGAGTTGAATTTAACTGATTTATGTTCTACTTTCGGTCAATGCGACCAGGGAGTAAATCCAAAAATTGCCAATTTTACAGTTAATTTCACCCCGACATATACAGGGGTTCATACTGTGGTTGCGGAGGTTTATGATAGCTCGAATAATTTTGGAAACATAACTGACACGTTTACGGTTTATGGAACGACAAGCATAGATATTTTTGCAAATCAGTCAGATATTAATATGAGCAGGGTTGATGTGGAACATTCACAAACTGAGAAAATAAATATAACAATTAATAATACAGGAAATGTTTTTGGGTATTCTCCGACTGTAAATTTCAGCGGCTCAGCTTATATTAATATTTCTAATTATAGTTTTTCAAATTTAGGACCGGGGCAGGTATCGAGTTATGTACCTGATGTGACAGCTTTAAAATCTACGCCTCCAGGAAACTACACAATTACTTCAAGTTTGAGATGGAGAAATCCCGATAATACCTATTCTGTAGACAGCACAAGTTTTATTGTCAGAGTTTTGGAAAATAGTTCTTTAGTTATACCAGAAGAAAGTCTGAATTATATTGTTCTTTCGGGGGGAGTAGATAGTGAGTTAATAAGGGTCAATAATACAGGGAACAAAGATTTGACCAGTCTTGATTTTTTCTGTTCTTCTGGCACAATTTGTGATGCTTTTATTTTAAGTCCAAACGAAACGAGCTTTGATGTTGAGTCGGGTGAAATAAAGCAGATCAATTTAAGTTTAATCGCGGAGGCAGGCTTGGCAGGGGGGGGTTACGACGGCATTTTTAATGTGACTGATGGGAGTGTTTATGCAACGGTGGACGTTTTTGCCAATGTACCAGAAACATATACTTGGAATGCGACTCCAAGAAATTTTAATGTTTTTAAGGGAGCAGGACAAACCGGGGAAATAGGTGAGGTCTATATTAATAATACGGGGAATATGGAAATTGTGTTTGATATTTCGAGCAGCAATGAGTCGATTATTCAATCAAATGTGTCTACAATAACTTCTTCAAAGGGAACAGTGAGTGTTTTTGCAATAGAATATATTTCTCCATCAGAGGAAGGAGTTTATATCGAAAATATTTCTATTGGAAGTCCGACTGCAGACCCAACAGTGATTAATATAACGGTAAATATTACAGTGACTAACATAGATATTGGCTTTGTAGAGCCTACGAACGAGAGTCCATTAACTGGAGTTTTGGCGGGCGATAATCTTTTGATAAAAGCAAATGCAAGTTATGGCGGGGAGATAATTAATGAAAGTGCTGCATGGCAGGTGTTAGTGGGGGGAGTTAATTGTTCAGGTTCCAGTTCTTCTTATTATTCTTCCGGAGGATATTGGAATATTAATGCTGTCGCTCCAACACTTCCCGATGGGCAGAGTTATGATCTTACGCTGGCGGTCACTCATGGGAGCTATGGTGTTTCTTATGAGAACGAAAGCGATGCGGTTATCTATTCGGATATCACTTCTCCAAGTTTTAACATAACCAGAAATAATGTAAATTTGGGAGACAACATGAATCTTTTGGCGGAAGTTACAGATAATGTTGGTGTTGATAGTGTATGGGCAGAAATTATAAATCCGAATGGGGAGAGCGATAGTTTAAATTTGGAATTATCCGATGGGCTTTACAGAAATAATACGGTTGCGTCCGAAGTTTCAGGTGAATATAATGTGACTTATCATGCGAATGATAGCGAAGGGAATGAAAATTCGAGCAATGATTGGTTTGAAGTTTATGATAAATATTATTGGGAATTTTTTGTCAGAGATTCGTCTTCTGTTGCAGTCGCAAATTCCAACATAACTTTGTATAGACCTAATTCTGATGTCGAGCTTGTAGCTAATATTACAAATTCTTCAGGAGGAATAAAGCTGTATATTAACAAGAGAAATTATGATATTTCGGCATTTGTATATAATCATTCTTTAAAGATTAAAGGAGTAAATCTTTCAGATGTTGTTGGTGATGATATAAATTTCAATTATTATCTTATGGACGGAGAAGCACTTGATGAAGTTATTACTCTTTATCGTCCTTTTCTTGGATTCGTTTCGAATTCTACGGGTATAGATGACTATGTGTCGGAAGTTTCTTTATATTATGAAGGTCAAAATTATGACTCTCCTCTTTCTCTTTCGATTGTTAGTTGTTCAGATTGGAATTGGAGCGATGGAAGCTGTGGCGGGAATTGGTCTGCGTTGGAAACTTCAAGAAACATTTCCTTCAAAAAAGTTGAGGGTAATTCAACTGGGTTTGAAGCTTATTTTCTTTCCGAAGAAACTTGCGGGACCGGCGGATGCCAATCGGTTTTTGGTGAAACAACAGCAAACTGTCCCGAAGATTGTGTTGAGGGCGGGGGGAGCACGACTACAATTACAACGGGCGGAGGCGGCGGAGGCGGCGGAGGCTTAACTTCTATGGATTTGGCAAAAATAGAACAGATAGTTAAGAGTTATATAGATGTGTCGGGCGTTAAGGTCGAAACTGATTCGATATACAAGGAGCTTTTTGCAGGCGAGAGTTCGATAGTCAGAATGAGGCTGAAGAATCTTTTGAGTTCAGAAAAAACGGTAATTCTTGAGCCAATGGGAGATGTCAAGGATTTTATTTCGTTTGACTCTTCGTTTATAACACTGAATCCTAATGAGGCGAGAGATGTTATTGTAAAAATTGTCGTACCGAAATTTACTGTGCCTGGAAGTTATGATGGAGATATTGCAATCAGGTCTGGTGCCGAAGAAGGGAAAGTTCCTGTGACGATAAAGGTTTTGTCGCCAGAAGGGAAACTTCTTGATGTAAAAATCCAGCCTCTTACAGATGTTATTGCTCCGGGAAAAGTTTTAAGATTGCAGGTAGATTTACTTAATCTCGGGAAGACAAAAACTGTGGATGTCCAGTTTGATTTGCAGTTAATTGACGTGGAAACCGGGGAAATAGTTACTCGGGCAGAAGAAGCGTTTGCTGTTGAGACTTCCACGAGTTCGATAAAAAATTTAACGATTCCAAAAAGTACGCCTATCGGGAAATACATGATTAAAGGGACTGCTTATTATTCTAATCTTGAACTTGATGGGGACATGCAGGCTAGTTCGATCGCTTATGTGAACGTGGATCATCCTTTCCTTTTTAGAAAGTTTTTATTCGTTCCAGTTTGGGGTTGGGCGTTGGGAATTTTAGCGATAGGAAGCATAGTAGGAATTTATATTTATATACGGTGGAGAGAGTACCAAAAGAAGCGATTTAAGGGCAAGGTAGAGTTTAACAAGTTGCCTCAGGCGTCGGAACATTCTGCTTTTGTTGGAATGGTTGCAGAAACCGGAATAAGAACTTTTGTTGATATGAATAGATTGCAGATGCATACTTTGATTGCTGGTTCGACAGGAAGTGGTAAAACTGTTGCTGCGCAAGGAATTATTGAAGAAGCTCTTTTACATAAAAAGACAGTTATTGTTTTTGATCCGACGGCTCAGTGGACAGGATTTTTGAGAAAGTGCGAGGATTCGACCATGCTTAAGCGTTTTAAATATTATGGGATGAGCACCAAAGAGGCAAGGGCTTTCGGCGGGATGATAAAGACAATACACGATCCATATGAGATGTTAGACATAAAGAAATATTTTAACAGACCAGGTGAAATAATTGTTTTTAATGTGAGCAAACTTTCTCCTAAAGAGCTTGACATAATAGTTGCGTCTACGGTTCAACAGATATTTAATTCTGGTCTTGAGGAAAGCAAGGATCTTAATACACTTATTGTTTACGATGAGGTTCATAGACTTTTGCCGAAGTTTGGAGGAAGCGGAGAGGGATTTGTCCAATTGGAAAGAGGAGCGAGAGAATTTAGAAAGTGGGGGGTTGGGTTAGTTTTGATTTCTCAAGTTTTGAGTGATTTTATTGGAGAAATAAAAGCTAATATCGGGACGGAGATTCAGATGGGAACCAGATACGAAGGGGATCTGGAAAGAGTTAACATGAAATATGGGGAAGACATTCTTAAATCAGTGGTCAAGGAACCCATTGGAACAGGGATGATTGTGAATGCGGAGTATAATTCAGGGAAGCCTTATTTTATTTCTTTTAGACCACTGCTTCATTCGACAAAAAGATTGTCTAACGACGAACTTGCCAAATATGAAAAGTATTTCGAAGAGATAGAAGATATAGAGTTCCAGGTTGAAGAGTTCAAGAAATACAAAGTTGATACTTTGGATTTTGAGCTTGAACTTAAGTTGACAAAAGCCAAGGTCAAGGAAGGACAATTCCAAATGGCGGATATGTACTTGGAAGGCGTACGACCAAGGGTTTTAGAACAGTGGAAAAAACTTAGGAAAATACCTGTTCATTTGAAAAAAGAGAAGATAAGTCAGAAAGAAGTTTTGGAGGGAGTGAAATCTGCGAAGGTGGAGAGGGAAAAATATTTAAAGAAAAATCCTCAAGGGAGTTTATCATTAGTTCAGGAAGTAACAGCGATTAAGGATTTAATCGCAGAAAAGAAAAAGAAAAAAAAGAACACGGCAGAGATAGAAGGCAAGTTGAGGGATTTTGTCAAAAGAATTCGTGACAAAGGAAAAATAAAGGCTAACGAGGTTGAGGCAATCAAAAAGGAGATTGACGCTTTGAAAAAAGCAGCAAATAAATTATAAAATGTTTTTTAAAAAAAAGAATGAGGGTGCACCAGATGTCGGGAAAGAAGATGATGGTGAAAGAGTTAAGAAAAAGAAAGATGAAGATTTTGAAGAAGATTCAGAAGAGGAAGAAGAAGCAGTAGAAAAAATAAAGAAAAAAAAGGGGAGCAGAGGAGAGTTTGTCGTTCCAGAAATTGAAAAACTTAGTGCCAGACTTGATTCTATTAACGAACTTTTGAAAGGACATTCAGAACGGTTTTCTCATTTTAGTGAGCAGATTGGTGAAATTCGTACGATGTCTATGAATAATGAAAAGATGATAGTGAAAGCTTCTGAAGAAGGAGCTCGTGCTGCTGACATTGTAAAAGAAGTAAAGCCTGAGAAATTAAGACTTGATTATCAGAAACTTGAACTAAGGATTTCTGCGGTTGATGAAAGGATAGAATCACACAAACAATATATGGAAACTATACTTGATGAAATAAAAGACATAAAAAAAAGAGAAGGAGTTTCTTTAGGTACTGAGGGAATTTTAAGATTGAGCAAAGAAGTAAAACAGGACCTGATGGATATTCAAAAAATAAACGCCAGAACAAAATTAAATGCGGACAAGGCAGAAAGTATTTTTGTTGAGTTAAAAGAAAGATTCGGAGAGTATGAAAAAATTCGGGATGTTATTGGTGACATAAGTGTTTCAAATTCTGAGATTAAAAAAGAGATTGATTCACTAAGACTAAACAGGGCGAATCTTGTGAAGAAAGACGAACTAAGTAATTTTGAAAAGACAATAAGCAATAAATTAAAATTGCTTGAAGGAGAGTATTCTAAAATTGATTTAATCCAGAATGAAGTAGAAAAAATGGATGGGCTTATCGAAAGTTCTTTGGCTATTTCCCAGGACAATAAGGAAGAAATTGCAGATATCGCGTTTACTATAGGGAAAGATGATGTAAAAAGGGTGAGTGATTTTGAGGATGATTTTGCAGGAATTCTAAAAATTATAGAAGAGCTTTCAGAGGAAATAGATGATTTGAAAAAGCGTATAGGAACAAAAAGCAAACAGAGCAAGAGTTTGGTTGATTTTAAGAAAAGAGTGTCAAGGAAAAAAGAACGGAAAAAAATAATTAGTGGGAAAAAATAAAGAAACTATAAAAAGTTTACTTGTGCTAAATAGAAAACTATTTAATCTCGTTGGTTTATGGTGGGGGATGAGGAAGGGAGGGGTGTCGAGTGTCGTCGCGGCAGTTCTGATTATTTTGATAACTATCGTCGTGGT
>Ga0265297_10005744_pt1 | contig 18571 bp, 13 predicted proteins | sample Munlanlwell13791_FD_192502 | JGI IMG/M metagenome (GOLD analysis project Ga0265297, IMG submission 192502) | Leachate microbial communities from a municipal landfill in Southern Ontario, Canada - Leachate well 137-91 | ecosystem: Engineered > Solid waste > Landfill > Unclassified | place...
GATGTAGAAGGCGTAACCAATTAGATTAGTAGTAAAAACTGTTTGCGGACTAGCATTTTGTTCAGCAAAAGTACTAAACAAAGAACTGGTAATAGTTATCTGCGCTGCTTGAGCCTTGGGGATGTTGCCTAATTCAGGCGGCAAAAAACTCGACCACCCCATCACCAAGGCCACGGTAATCAGCAGGCTAACGATTTGAGAAAATGTCCGAGTTCGCTTCATCGCCCTTAACGTTTCCGTTTAGTTGATCGGCTAGAAGGTTTTTTCTTGGCAGTGGATGTTTTGCTTTTACGTTTAGGGGTTGCCGCAACCTTATGTTTAATCGGAACGATCACCTCTTGGCCAGCCCGCAACCGATACGGCGGTCTTAACTGGTTAAGTCGGACAATCTCGCTAATATCGATACCAGCAAATTCGGCAATATCATATATGGTGTCTCCTTTTTCGGCGACCAATGTTTCTGTCGCTACTGTCGGCATTCCCTCTTTCTTCGTCACCTCGACTCCCGCCCGAATGGACTTTCGCCCGGACAGATGCCCAGAATCATACGATTCCGGATTCGGTCCGACTGGTCGAACCTTACTAGCATGACGACCGATGGTCGCTATCGCTCCACCACGGCGACGGAAGCGCAACTTGCCTAGCCACTGGCCAATAAGCTTAAGATCAGTCGACCAAGCTTTACGTTGTTCAGCGCGATAATAAGCGTTCCATTCGTCCCCCATCGCTAACCGTTCCTGCTTGTTCATCCGGCCCTGCGGAATCAACAAAACGTCACCCACGTTCAACTCGTATGGCCATTTAAGCAAGTTGAATTTAGCTATCTGTTTAGGGTTAACCCCGTACAGCTGAGCTACTGTCATTAACGTTTCGCCCTTCTTAACCTTGTGTTTTTGGGTACGAGTGTTTAACCGGCTTTGGATCAATAACCATAACCAAAGATTACGAATCAAGATTAAGATGATAATCAAGCCAATAAACCAGAGCAGCTTCAACCAAGGAATTATCCAAAAAACATACCGCACATCTATGTATTCGTCTTTAACATATTCGCCTTTAAAATCTTTCTCGCCGTAATGCAGCCTAAAATTGGCTACAAATCTGCCAAAGGCAGGCGACCGATTCTGCCACGGCAGCTTGGCCGTAATCTCGGAACCGCGCAGTAATAAACCTACCTGAGAGCCATCCTGCTCGCCCGCTCGGCCAAATACACCCCTAAGGGTTATATCGGCAGTTGGTTCTAGCTGGACATTGCCGTTGTTCTTAAGCTGTAAAAAGAAATACAACACGCCACCGTTTACCGAATGGGTGATCTTTTTAACTTCTAGTTTACGTTGGATCTCGCCTGGTACAGTCAGGTACATGCGTGCGGCTACCCGGGTAACAACGGATAGTACACTCCCCTTTTGTTTAGACGAACCGGTGGCCGCGGCCGGTTTCTGCCAAGCGACTAATCCGCCGGCATGGCTACCGACATCCACCTCATCCGGTACCGTCACAGTAAAATTAAGTGTTCGGCTAGAACGTGGCGGTAACGTAACTTCTCCCGTTTCCAAAACCGCCCACGTTCCAATATCCTTGTTCTCACCGGCGTTACTTACCAAAGTGTAACCACCGTTCTGAGTAACTGCCCCATCTAAACTGGCGACGATCAAGGTGATAGATTTATTGCCGCGGTTAGATACCTCGACCTTATCTTTGATCACCGTACCTGATTCGGCCTCATACACAAACCACGAGCGAAGATCGGGATGATCGGCGGTTCGCGCCGGAAGGATACTGATCCCCTGGGCCTCAACGGCGTATGCTGGCAAAACCGCCGGCAATACTACAATTGCCGACAGCCACAAACAGCTAAGTATAAAAAAGATTTTTGTTTTTTTCATTACAAAATCTGTCTCACTGTGTTTTATTATATCATCTGAGCAACCCGTTTACGACCCAATATCGCCTGCTTAAAGCTGGCCAGTACGGGCAAACAACACAGACAGGCCATCTTGATATACTTTCTGCCAAGTATCCGCGTGGCGAGAAAAGTACTGTGCCAGTGGGCGATTATTATAGATCAGGGCTAGACTCACCCCATATTTATCCAAAATACCAGTTGTTGGATCATCCTCGGCAGAAAGTGATTGATACTCCTTAAATAGATTCTGAGTCGGAGTTTGCCAAACCGCCATCCTGCCATCAATAAACACTTTCTTCTCCGGCAGCTGCCAGACTAGATAGCCACCCCAGTTGTATTCGTTAAACAACTTGCCAGCTAGGTGATTGTCTTTTATATACTGTACCGCTCCATCAGGATAATTAGATACCGCGGCCAGCCTGGTGGCGTCTAAGGAAGGTGGCACGACCGATCGATACTGATCGTAGCTAAAATAGCCCACACCGATCAGCAAAGCCAGTAACACCCAGATTGATCGGGTGTAATAATGGATTCCCTCCGGCAACAAGGCAGAGATGGCATCGGCTAGCAACGGCAATGTAACTAACGAAAAAAGCGGAACGTTTCGCCAACTACTAATAGCAACGGCAAAAAAGACTACTGCCAAAAATATCTTGGTTGCGTCCATCTTCCGCCAGCTAATTAACACAAACACTACCAGCAAAACCGTATAGACTAGCAGGTTAAATCCGTTGGAATTACCAAGATTAACTGGCAGCCATTCGGCAATCCCCGATCTTACCGATTGGTTAAAGACCGTGTTGATAAATTCCTCATAAACTCGCCAAGTGTACGGGTTAACTAAAGTAACAGCGACACTAACCAACCCCACACCTACCAGTTGCCAAATATGGGCGATCGATAACACAGAAAAATTCCAGCGCGGGCGATATCGTTTAACTATTACCTTAGTTAACTCGCCGATGCCAAAAGCGCCCGTCAAGATCAAGCCCGCCACAAATCCACCGTGCAGGTTAACCCACAGCAGCATTAACGGGATCAACCAATAGATTAAATTATTACTGGGCAAAGCTCGCCACCGAAACAGGATCCACAAGGTGGCGGCTAGGCCTAATAAGGTCAGAAGTTGGGGGCGTACTCCTACTACCGGATAAGCCACCAGGACGGCGGTAAAGGTGGCTAAGATCGTCGCCTCCCAACTTACTTTTGATACCCGGGCGGCTAACAGATAAGCCGCCAATGCAATTAGCGCGAATACGACGACTAGAAATAGCAGGCCCAAATAGTGCTGAGATAGATATAGCAACACATCTGTCAGCCATTCATGCGAAACCCACGGATATCCCGCCATGGTATAAGAATAGAGATCGCCTCGAGGAGCGCCAAACCGCAACACGTCCTCCCCGTTTCGTAAATGCCAACCCAGATCAGGGTCCCAAGGCGGACGAACAGTTAACAAAAAAGCTAATACTAAAGTTAGGCTAATAAATATCCAACCCCGCCAATTAATCGTCGGGGATGTTTTTTTATTTTCCATCAGCTGGTGTTAAAAATTTAACGTGATCAACTTGGCCAATCGAATCTCTAATGGTTGGATCAGTTAGATCATAATAAGCGATCGCCCCAATATCATTTGGTAACGGCACGATCTGCAACCCATTAGTAACCACCCCGTGCCAGTTGATCATAACTAGCACTAATTTTGTATCGCTTGGCAAGATCCGCAGCTCATCCTTTAATGTAAGTTTTCTATCGTACGCACTAAACCAGGTCTTCTGATCCGGATTATAGAATCCCCACCCAATTCGTTGGTAAGCAGCGTAACCCGGCAGATAGTATTGAAAATGCTCCAACCCCCAGGCGATAAATGGTTGATCTACTACCACTACTGTATTCTGCGGATTAAATTCACTTTTTAATGTCGGGATAAATGCCGACCAAAACCGATTCATGCTCCTAATGGTGTAATGAGTGGGCTCGTTCGATTCAATTGCGCCTTGGCCTGGCCGAAAATAGATATAAATATTGCCTACTATCAATAATGCAGTAATTCCCATTAACAACGCCGTAGAAAAAACCGAACGCGTAGAACGAGTACGGAATAAGAGCGGGACGATGGCGTCGATCAGCGTAGTAGTAGCTTTAGCAACGATAACAGTCAGCGCGGGAATAATAACTAGCAGATATCCCGGCAAGGTATAGACCCCCGCTAAATAAAATAAACTGGCCGGCAAGATCATGGCCAACCAAAAATATAAATTAAATAAATTTGCTTTGCCATCATTCATTCGTGGAGTCGCTAACAACGCCAAGAACAGCACAATAATTACGGCGGCAAAATTAAAGTTGATCAGGAGGCTCTTTAACATCATGTTAAAGTGATCCCAAACTCGACTGAGACCGTGAGTAATAGCCACCGCCCCGCTTAATGAATTGGGAGCAAAGACTAGCGCATTAACCGATTGCCAAAATTCTTCCCAGCCGCCACTTAGGATGGCCGCCGGCCATACCCAGCCTAAGGTGATCAAAACAATAATAGCCGCGTTAATCAGAGCTGCACGCCAACTACGCTGTCGCCAGATCATCCAGCACCACAGCGGGAACATAAATACGGCCAAAGTGGGGCGGAACCCCGCACCCAGAGCCAAAACTAAACTCGCCCACATTACCAACCGAGGGTTGCGTGATCGATCAGCCAAAACGCGATAAGCCAGATAACCAAACCAGGCCGAGAACAGCGCGTCGGATATGTAGCTTAATGCCACCTGGCCATGAAACCAAACCACTGGCGCGGAGATAAACAACAAAGTAGCCACCCAGGCGGTTGGCCGGCCATACACTGCTTTTGCCAGGTAGTAGACGGCATACAAAGCGCCGATCGATAGAATAATTCCCACTACGATCAGCGATAAGTTAGCATCGTGAGTTAGCAAATAGATCGGTTTGGCCAATAATACATACAGTGCGTAACCAGGAGGATGCGGTTGATGAATCGATACATCATAGTTATCGAGTGCTAACGCGTATTTAACCGAATCAGCTAAATACAAAAATTGACCGTGGTTGATCCAGCGAGATATTACCACCACTAACGCCAAAATCGCCAACCAAAATTGGTCCGATCGATCAGCCGCCCAACGGTAGATCAGCGCCGCGAACGGATGTCCCACCTTTTTCCGCCGCTTCCCCACTCCTTGCTTCATATATACATTCTATAGACAACTGATAACTAAAAAAAGCACCCGCCAGAATTACTACAGATTCTTGGATCTAATTTAACCATTTAACGGCCAATCATGATGTTGACAGACAGCCGCACGATTGTTAGAGTCCAGATTGGGGTTTGTCCCCAGACAAAAATCTAAGGAGGGCGCAATCATGCGCTGCATTTTGACATTGTTGGTCGTGCTACTGCTCATCGGCTGTGGCACTCAATCAAGTGAAGTAAAGCAGAACGTTACTCGCTCTGCGACATCTATCACTTCCACCGCCATCTACCTGCACGGCGCAGGAGCATACAACAACCCACCCAACCTGTTCTTGGATGCAATCGCACCAACAGGAACGCAGGTCCGCTACAAAGACTCAGGCGGCGTTCACTTCTCTGGCGGGAATCCATGGACCCAGATCGGAACGTGGAGCGCTGACTCTACTCTGATCAACGGGTCAGTGGTTGACCTGTCGGATCTGCACATCTGGGCTGGCCTACGCAATAGCGATGACCAGGGCACCCATTTCGACGTACGGGCAGAGATCTGGCAGGATTACCCTGGTGGGACCATGATCGGCTCTGGAGAGATTTACAACATCACCAACCTAGCGAGGAATCCCAGCCTAGCCAGGGAGATAGTTATTCCGTTCTCCAATATTGTGACAACGGGGTTTGATGGTTCCAATAATGTGTTGGAGCTAAGAATCTTGACGCGAATCGGAACAGACGGAAACGGGAATTTTGCTGGAGGGCACGCCAATGCAACTGGCCTGAGAGCTTACTTCGATTCAACAGCAAGGTCGGCCAATTCCGGGGTGGCAATTAGGGTAAACGATAGCCCAGTAGCAATCGCAAATGTCAGCCCGCCATCAGGATTAACACCATTAACAGTTGATTTCTCTGCAACCGGTTCTTACGATCCCGACGGAACCATTGCCCAATATGAATGGGATTTGGGAGATGGCGTGTTCCAGGACTACACCGCTAGCGATGGGGAGACTTCCCATGTTTATACGGTCGGCACCTACGTTGTGGTACTGCGAGTGACGGATAACGATGGTGGGATATCAACAAGTTCTGCGACCGTCGAAGTCACGACTAGCCAGGGAGACTGGTGGATGTTTGGACGAGACATACGGCACACGCGACAATCACCATTCACCGGCCCCAGTACCAACGAGCTAAAATGGACCTTTCCGACAAACAACATAGTCTTCTCGTCGGCAATTATCGATGCGGATGGGACAGTGTACATCGGCAGTCACGACTACAAGATCTATGCGATAAACCCTGATGGTACTCTCAAGTGGTCGTACACAACAGAGGGTGCAATATTCTCGTCACTTGCTATTGCCACTGACGGTACGATTTATGCCCCCTGCTATAGCGGTAAAATATATGCTATAGACTCTGATGGTTCCATGAAATGGAGTTACCAGACTGGTGGTCGTATCCAATATTCCTCGCCAGCGATTGGCACTGACGGTATGGTGTACATCGGGAGTAGGGATAGTAAACTCTATGCGATCAATCCAGACGGCAATGTGGAGTGGACCTATACCACCTCGAGTGAGATATACTCCTCACCAGCAATTGGCACTGACGGTACGGTGTATATCGGGAGCATCGACAATAAGCTCTATGCCATCGATTCAGGTGGGAATTTGAAATGGACGTACTTAACTGGCGGATATATCTATTCGTCTAGTCCGGCGATTGGAGATGACGAAACTATCTATGTCGGCAGCGATGACCGTAAGCTATACGCCATCAACTCTGATGGCACACTGAGGTGGTCTTACACAACTGGGGGCTTTGTCCGTTCTAGCCCGGCAATTGGAGATGATGGGGCCCTCTACGTCGGCAGCGATGATGGCTATTTATATGCCATCAATAATAATGGAACGTTGAGATGGTCGTACGCCATGGGGAATGTGGCATATTCGTCTCCAACAATTGGAGCAGATGGAACAGTGTATGTAGGCAACATGGCCAACCAAATCTACGCCATCAACTCGGATGGGACCATTAAGTGGTCCTATGCCACTGGGGGATACGTATGGTCCTCTCCTACCATTGGTCCAGATGGGACCGTTTATACCGGTTCATATGATGGCAAGTTGTACGCTATCGGGCCAGGTTAAGAGATCTAAAAGTCACTATTGTGACAATCGGAGGCAGCAATCGCTGCCTCTTATTTTATACTTATACGAAAATTTGGCCGATAAAAAACATGCGATTCCGATGCATGTTCAAAGCAAAATTGACGAACGTAAGTCAGAGCTACGACAATGTGTAAGTGACAACGGCACTATAGGCACCAGCTGGCTCTGTACCACCAACATTAAGGGTTAAAGCCGCATTGTCGAAACCGGTGATACCAGAGGCTTGGGTGGAACCGTTGACAATAGTAGTACCATTGCCGTTGAGAGTACCATTAGAGCCCACTGCTACGCGGTTGGTGTCTAGATTCTCCAGGTTCCGCCGAGTCCCATTTTTAACACTTATCTTGTCTGCATTAATTTGATTAGTGCCGGCTTGCAGATTGTTGGCAGCAGCAGCAACTGACCAAGAGTTAGAGCTACCTCGATAATCGGTAATCGCCATGTTGTCTATTTCGGGGGTGGCTAGATGGGCCGCATTGGATTCACCGTAATTCATTTGAGGAAAGGAAATGGCTGTGGGAGCATTATCAATAGAAAAGGCACCGGCGTTCACGGTAAAGGAGATGTTGGTCAGGTCGGTGGCAGCTTTAACTAATCCAGAAATATTGGCCACCATTAAACCGGCTACCAGCACGGTTAGGCCACCGAAAAGCTGTTGCCGGACGCGATTTTCTGCTTTTTTCAGAATGGTATTATTCATAGTTGTTCAGAGACAGGTTTTAACCTGTTGTACCATTATACCACCATTTAAAATCCCTGTCAATAGCGTAACCCTGACAGGGACCAAACGACCGTAGATATCCCTCCTTTACGGTTTTTCACCCATTTATAAATTTACCTGCCACCATTAAACCACGGGGTCGCTTTTAATGTCAATTGCCCAACGGGGTAAATCTGGCAAAAAATAGCCCCACCAGTGATAAATAACAGACTTGAGGTATACTGCGATTGAGGGAAAAATTGGCCAGTTATCCACAGGGTGCAAGCTTCTTCTGTCGGCAGGAGGAACTAGCCCCTAATAACACAACCTAGCCGGGGCGTGGCCTAGTAGCTAAGGCGCCTGCTTTGGGAGCAGGAGATCGGAGGTGCAAGTCCTCTCGCCCCGACCATAGCTCATCAATTATGGCGCCCCGATGTCCATCGGGGCGATCAGAGGTGCAAACCATCTCGGACAGACCATCACAATCGAGAGGCAAATTATTGCCCACTAGATCTGGTTTTTGGCAAAAAAAGGTTTACGCATACTCCCTATGCTCCTATACTTTTTTTGTTAATTAGTTTTTAACTTTTTAGAGGTAAATTGAACATGGAAGAAGCAAACCCTCCGGGGAATGGTAAGAAGAAGTTTCTGTTCGTTTCTTACGACGCGCTGATCACCGATATCGCTTGGCAGGTTGCCAAAGAAGGCCACGAGGTTAAGTACTACATCGATAACAAAGAAGAGGCCGACATTGCAGACGGCTTTGTTCCTAAAACCACAGATTGGAAGGCCGAAGTAGATTGGGCTGATGTTGTTGTATTTGATGATGTATTAGGCCAGGGCACCGAAGCGGCCAAATTGCGCGAGGCCGGCAAAGCAGTGGTTGGTGGCACACCATACACCGACAAATTAGAAGATGATCGTAGTTTTGGCCAAGAAGAACTAAAACGCCACGGGGTTAACATTATCCCCTATCGGGAGTTCACCAATTTTGACGAGGCCATAGAGTACATTAAACAGAATCCCGACGAATACGTTATCAAACCCAGCGGCGAGGCCCAAAACTATAAAGGGTTACTCTTCGTTGGCGTCGAAAAAGACGGTAGTGATATTATCCGAATGCTCGAAGCCTACAAACGAGTCTGGTCCGAAGTAATTAAAGTATTTCAACTTCAACGCCGAGTCAGCGGCATCGAAGTGGCGGTGGGAGCTTTCTTTAACGGCCATAAGTTTGTCTATCCAGTTAACATTAACTTCGAACATAAAAAACTATTCCCTGGCAATATCGGCCCCTCCACTGGTGAAATGGGGACCTCGATGTTTTGGAGCGAACCAAACAAGCTGTTTAACAGCACGCTAAAAAAGATGGAAGAGACGCTGGCCGCGGAGCACTACGTTGGCTACATCGATCTCAACTGTATCGTTAATGGTTACGGCATCTATCCTCTAGAGTTCACCTCCCGATTCGGTTATCCAACCATTAGCATTCAGCAAGAAGGGATGATCACTCCGATCGGCGACTTCTTATATGGGATAGCGGTGGGCGAAGATATCCCCCTCAAGACTAAACGCGGGTTCCAGGTAGGCGCTCGTGTCGTGGTGCCACCGTTCCCTTATCGCGACAAAAAAACTTTTGAACAGGATTCTAAGGGAACTACCATCGTCTTTAAGGGGAAAAACGGTAAAGATCCCGATGGCGTACACATCGAAGACGTTAAGCTAGTTAACGGCGAATGGGTGGTTACTGGCTCATCCGGAACAGCGCTGATCGTGGTCGGGAGTGGTCCATCTATGAAACAAGCTCAACAACAGATGTACAACCGGATCCAGAGCATTGTCTTGCCTAACATGTACTATCGCGATGATATTGGCGATCGGTGGCAAGAGGAAGATAGCGATCGGCTGCATAGCTGGGGGTATCTACACGAACAGTAACTGGTTACTGCGCCCATCATCTCCCTGTCGTCCTGAACCCTGGCCGCGTCCCGCAGACTTGTCCGCGGGCAGGCTCGTTTCAGGATCTTAAACCTATTATTCTTTCGCTACCATTTTGCTCGTCCAAAATGGTAGCACCAAAAGGACGGCCAGTCGTCGGAACTATCAATTGGCTAAATCCCTGGGCGCTCTCAGCACAACTCCCCCGATGTCCATCGGGGTCAGACAAGTGCCTCCACCCAACCAGGATTTAGCTCAATTGAGGACGTTCCTCCTCCGATGGCGTAAAAGTCCGCAAAAAGAGCTGTTATAATCAGATTATGAAGTACAGCCAAATATTTCTAAAAACCAGCAAGAGCGTATCCGAAGATGATAAAACAGTCTCGGCCAAATTGCTAAAACAAGCAGGATTGATCCGAGAATCAGTAGCTGGTCGGTACTACTTTATGCCGATCGGTCATCGCATCCAGCAACAGATCATGGCGGTCATTAAAGAAGAGTTGGATGCGGCTGGCTGTCAGGAGATGATCACGCCCATTCTCCACCCATTAGAGTTGTGGCAAGAAACCAATCGCACTAAGACTACCGGTTTTGAATTGATGAAAGTAAAAGACCGCCGGGGAGCGGAGTTTGCTTTGGGCGGCACCGCCGAAGAGATGTTTGTCGACCTGGTTCGCCAATTTAAGTTGAGTTACCGTGATCTACCCTTTAATTTGTATCAGTTCTCGCCCAAATTCCGCGACGAGATAAGAGCGCGCGGAGGATTATTGCGGGTACGAGAATTTATTATGAAGGATGGCTACTCGTTTCATCGCGATGAGAAAGATTTTAAAGTCGAGTATGAACGGATGAAAAAAATCTACACTACCATCTTCAACCGCTTGGGCCTCTCTCCCGAGATTGTAGAATCAGACAATGGCTATATTGGCGGCGAATACTGCCACGAGTTTATTGTCGAAGCCGATAGCGGTGAAAGCAAATATTTTGTGTCTCAGAAAGGCGGCTATGCCGCTCACGAAGATGTGGCTGTATTTAAGAAAGAAGATAAAAATAGTTCGGATAAATTAAAACCGATCAAAGAAGCGGCCGCTAAGCGCGGCCCAACCATGGAAGATGGGGTGGCATTACACAAACTACCCTTATGGCAACAGATCAAAGATGTGTTATTTGTGGATGAAACTGGCCGCTTTATCTTAGCGATCATCCGAGGCGATCTGGATGTTAATGAAGTTAAACTAAGCCACATTAGTGGCGCCACTACGTTGCGTCATGCTACCGACGAGGAAATTAGAGAAAAGCTACATTCGGAACCAGGATTTATTTCTCCCGTAGGGATTAAGAACAAGTTAAGCGACAAGACTAAATTGTTAATTGTTGCTGATGATTCTTTGCGCACTGTTACTAACGCTTATGGCGGCAGTAATAAAAAACATGTCGATCTGATGAATGTTAATATCGATCGAGATTATCAAGCAGATATCGAAGGAGATATCGCGCTAGCCAAAGCCGGTTACCTAGCCGGACGCGGATCAGGCAAGCTAACAGAAAAACGTGGGATTGAGGTGGGCAACATCTTTCAACTGGGATATCACTACACCAATTTAATGAAAGGTGCGGTATATACCGATTTTGACGGTACCGAAAAGCCATTCTATATGGGTTGTTACGGCATTGGCGTCGGACGAACTATGGCCACAATCGTAGAAAAATTCCACGACGATCGCGGTATCATCTGGCCAGAAACGATAGCACCCTTCCGGGTTCATTTAATTGTATTGGATAACAAAACCGAGACAGCAGATAAATTGTACGTTGCACTGCAAAAAGCTAAGATCGCCACTTTGTATGACGATCGAGACAAGATGGCCGGCGAGAAATTTGCCGACGCCGATCTTTTAGGCGTCCCCTACCGCGCGATCATTAGCGCTAAAACCAAGGGCAAGGTAGAGCTAAAAAAACGCGGCGATAAAAAAATTGAACTATTATCAGTCACCGAATTTTTGCGCCGGGTTAAATAATGCTAACGCTCGCAGAACAATTAACCGAACAAGTTAAGCAGGCGGCCACTGAAATGTGGCCGGAGCTTAAATTACCCCCTTTCGATATCGTCGAGCCACCTTCGACGGAGTTTGGCGACCTCTCGACCGCCCTACCCCTCACTCTCGCTAAACTGTTGGGCGAAAAACCAATAACAATAGCCAAAAAAATGAAGGACGCTGTTGACGTTTCTGGGGTGGAACATGTTCAGGAACTAACGGTAACCGAACCGGGATATCTCAACTTCCGCATTAACTATATCGGGCTGGGATCTCACCTGATCAACAAGATCATCGGGCAAGGGGCAGAATATGGCACTATCAGAGATGATCGAGGTAATGCTTCAGTAGAGCACACCTCGGTTAACCCCAACAAAGCCGCTCATGTGGGACACTTGCGGAACGCCTGTTTGGGTGACACACTTGCTCGGATCCTGGGCTCGTCTGGGTATCGAGTCGAGGTGCAAAACTATATCGACGATCTTGGTCTGCAGGTAGCCGATAGCGTGGTGGCATGGGAGACATTAGGCGCGGCGCCTCAGGGAACCCCGATCGATAAATGGCTATGGCGGATCTATGCCGAGATTAACACCAAGTACAAAGATCAGCCCGAATTAATAGAAAGACGAAATCAGGTACTAGGCGAGATGGAACAGGGAGCCAACGAAACCGCTAAACATATCGTAGAAGGCGTGGTTCAGGCTCAACTTAATACTTTTTCTAAGTTTGCTATTAAATACGACTTGTTGGTGTACGAACACGACATTGTAAACAACCAACTCTGGGATAAATTATTTGTCGAGCTAAAGACTAAGCATCTAATCGTTAACCCCCAAGCTGGGCCTAACGCTGGCACCTGGTTAGTAGAGTTTGGCGAAACAGATCGAGACGACAAAATATTAGTTAAGAGTAACGGACTCTTGACTTACACCGCCAAGGATCTGGCTTACGCTCTCTGGAAGTTTGGCAAACTCCCCGAGATGCCGGGTTACGAAAAGAGGCTCCAACCCATTAATCTGCATGTTAACGTAATCGATAATCGCCAGACTTACCCTCAGGCAGTGATAAAACACGTTATGGCCAAACTAGGGTTTGAGGCAGAAGCCAGCCGTTACCAACATCTCGCCTATGGAGTGGTAAAACTGTCCGATAACGCCATGAAGCTGTTGGGCTACGAGGCGACCGGTTCTACCCAGATGTCCGGCCGGGCCGGGATTGGAGTAATGGTAGACGATCTGTTCGAGATGGCCACCAAGAAACAACTGACCGAACATCAAACCGAAGAGGCAGTGGCACGAGCAATTGTAGCTGGCAGTATCCGTTACTACATGCTGAGAAATCGCCCCGAGAAAGATATTATTTTTGATTTTGACGAAGCATTAAAAAATGACGGTAACACTGGGGTCTATCTGCAGTACGCCTACGCTCGATGCTGCAATATCTTAAACAAGGTGCCAGATTGGCGGCCGCAAGCTGATCGGCTAATTATCCCCGAGCTAACCCCCGAAGCTACTGCGGTTATTAAGCTGCTCGAGAGTTATCCCGCGGCGATCAAAGCCGCCGCTACCGAATTAGATCCATCAATGCTAACCGATTTTGCTTTTGAACTAGCCAACAGATTTGCTAGCTTCTACGAGAAAAATCCAGTGCTAAAAGCAAACGAAGAATTAAAGAACTTCCGTCTTCATCTGATAGTGGGGGTTAAACAAATTCTAGAAAACGTTTTACACTTATTAGGTATCGAGCCGCTAACGAATATTTAAATGAAAAAACTAATTAGTAAAATCTTATTGAACCAGTCCACTCTTACGTACCTGGGCATAGCCGGAGTTATTTTGGTAGTGGTCATGTGGCTAGCCCTGGCCTTACGGGCACCTCGCCCGGCCGCTAATAATGCGGTTGATGCTCAAAATCGGCCACTAACTACCGTTTCCATGCTAGCCGTTGGAGATATTAACTTAGGCCGGCAGACTGGGCAAAAGATCTTGGCGGGCGACCCCAACTATGCTTTTGAGTTTTTAAGTGAAGACTTACAGAAACCCGATATCACCTTTGGCAACCTCGAAAGCCAGTTAGCTGATCTAGGAGGAGAGACACAATCCCCTACATCTGAATATCGGTTTGCTGGTCCGCCAGCGGGAGCTGATGGGTTAAAAGAAGCTGGATTTGACATTGTATCGATCGCCAACAACCACATGTGGGATTATGGGAAAGATCGCTTATTCGAGACTATCGATAATCTGGAGCGGGCTGGCGTTAAATACGCAGGGGCAAGCAAAGACCCCGCCAAAGTATACGATCCCACCATTTTAGACGTCCGTCAGCAAAAGATCGCTTTTATCGCCGCAACCGATATTCTTAATGGTTACGAAAAATCTGGCGCAACCGAGTACGTGGCTTGGGCCGACCCCGATAAGTTAGTAGCGGCCGTTACATCCGCTAAAAATGCTGCCGATTGGGTGATAGTCTCTCTACATTGGGGCACCGAATACAGCGCTACGCCTAAAGCCTCTCAGATCGATTTAGCGCATAAATTAATTGATGCGGGCGCCTATATGGTGATCGGCAGCCACCCACATGTCCCTCAAGGTATTGAGGAATATAACGGCGGAGTTATTCTGTACTCATTGGGCAATTTCGCTTTCTGGCAACCCATGAGTTACTGGACTCAACATAGTTTTATAACTGATATCCAACTTCGCCCTTCGGGCCGGGTAGAATACACGCCCATTCCAATTAACTCTGGATGGCAACCTCGTCGCTCAACAGACAAAGCAACTGAGGAGAAAGTTCTACAGTACATCGCCAAATTATCGGAACCATTTACTAAATAGTGCGACTGCCCCCTCTTGTCATCCTGAGCATTATTGTCATTCCTCCCTCTCGTCATTCCTCCCCCCTTTTTGTCATCCTGAGCATAGCGAAGGATCTATGAATAAGAGTTACTACGTATACATAATGGCTAGCCGATCTGGAGTTCTGTATACCGGAGTGACCAACAACCTGGAAAGACGAGTGTATGAGCATAAACATGGCCTCACGCCCGGTTTTTCTAGCAAATACGCAACTACCGATTTGGTACACTACGAGAACACAGAAAGCATTGAGTCGGCAATTTTGCGTGAGAAACAAATCAAGGGGTGGTTACGTAGAAGAAAAGAACAACTTATCCAACAGAGCAATCCGGAGTGGAATGATTTGGCAGAAATTTTTATAGATTCTTCACTTCGTTCAGAATGACAATATAATGACTATATGGGGGTTACGACTTTAGCCAAGATCAAAAGCGCAGCATCCATCGGATTGGAGCCAATTTTGATCGACGTAGAGGTAGATATCAGTAATGGCCTGCCCGGATTTTTGATTGTCGGTTTGCCCGATAAAGCAGTGGAAGAAGCGCGAGAACGAGTGCGCTCGGCCATCAAAAATAGCAACGTTCAGTTTCCTACCCGCAAGATCACAGTTAACTTAGCACCAGCGGATATTAGAAAAGAGGGCCCCGCTTACGATCTGCCGATCGCTATCGGCTTACTCTTGGCCGGAGGTCAGATCTATAATCCTTCGAGCGGCTTATTTTTGGGCGAACTAGCCCTTAACGGAGAACTCCGACCAATTACGGGGGCCATTTTGTTTGCCTCATTGGCACAACATCAAGGTATCAAAACACTTTACGTTCCATCGGCTAACGCCGCCGAGGCGGCACTGATTTCCGGCATAGAGGTGATTCCGGTAGACAATTTAATAAACCTGATCGCTCATCTGCGCCGAGAGAAAATGATCGCTCCCCTAGCCCCCACGCCCATTAACCAGCAATCGGCGACAGCAATAGATAGCGCGTTCGACATGAAATATGTAGCGGGACAAGAACACGCTAAACGAGCGCTGGAGATCGCGGCTGCCGGACGCCACAATATTCTGATGAGCGGGCCACCCGGTAGCGGCAAAACAATGCTAGCCAAAGGGTTACTCACTATTCTGCCTCCACTAAATATTAACGAGGCGCTGGAAGTAACTAAGATCCACAGTATTAGCGGGTTGATGGATCCCAACCAGCCACTAGTCTGGATGAGGCCTTTTAGAAGTCCTCACCATACCGCTTCAGCCGTGGCCATTACCGGTGGCGGTAACTGGCCTAAACCCGGCGAGATCTCGCTAGCTAATCAGGGAGTGTTGTTTTTGGACGAACTACCCGAGTTCCCCCGCATGGTACTGGACGCATTGAGACAACCACTAGAAGATCGCGTAGTTTATATTTCCAGAGCAGCGATGACCACCAGCTTCCCAGCCAACTTTATGCTAGTAGCTGCTCAGAATCCCTGTCCGTGCGGATTTTTTGGCGACCCGCAGAAAGCTTGTAAATGTAGCGCCGGACAGATCTTGGCTTATCAAAAAAGAGTGTCGGGGCCGCTGCTGGATCGAATTGATCTGCACATTAACGTCCCTCGTATATCGTACGAAAAATTAACTGGTGTCAGCGAATCTGAAAGTTCAACCGATATTCGCGATCGAGTAATGTCCGCCTGCCACATTCAGCAACAACGATTTATTAATACTAAGACGACTAGTAACTCGGAGATGACTACCGAACAGGTAAAGCAATACTGCCAACTCTCAGAAGATAGTCACCGGCTAATGCGTGCGGCAGTCGATAAGATGAACTTATCTGGTCGAGGCGTTAACCGCACACTTAAAGTCGCTCGCACCATTGCCGACCTCACTAAATCGCCACAAATCACTGCAGCCCATATCGCCGAAGCTCTCAGCTACCGGTTACAAAATTGACCCCGACTAGTCGGGGTCATCCTCAACCGAAGCTAAGCATTCGGATTGGGGACCCAGAAAAGAAAACAAAAATAATTTTGTTTGTTGTCTGGATTCCCGCCTTCGCGGGAATGACGACCGTGATTATTGGTCGGAATATCTTAAAACATTTTGCCAACCAAGTTGGACAGCGCTGTCCCAAAGACAGTGTGTTCTGCTAACAAGTTCAGCCCGATCAATGCGGCCACCATCACCACTAGCAGAATCAACAGCATCAACAGATCACGTTTAACGTAACCATGATGCGGTGATGCTACAGCTACCGGACCGGACGCGCTAACCGATTTAGCGACCGACGATTGCGATACGCCGATTGGCTGACTGACGTTAGCTGATTGGTACAGGTTCTGCAATCTTTGCAGTTCCCGTGCGGTTTTTTTCGCTTTCTTACTCATACTAGGATTATATCACACCCCCACCTATGGATAAAAAGACAGCCCCCGAAGGGGCTGCGCTAGTTTTGATTTGTTTCGTTGGGTAATTATCGACGGCACCAGGTCGGACGGGCTGGCATGTCCTCGAAACCATCCAGCTCACGACGGAGATCCGGACTGATGTTCATCGGAAGCTGACAGTTATCGTAATCCAGCTCGATATACCCCTCCATGTCTTGGAGGAGCCCGTTTTTCCACACCGATATTGGGGTTTCACTACGTTCGGGGTAGGAGGAATTGGGAGAACGGTTCACGAAGATGATACGCCGGCCATGGATGACTATCCGATAAGCCTGCAACATCTGTGTAATTTTGTCCCTCTCCCCGCTGGCTATGACATACGGGGCTGTCTCCAGCTTACGATGAGTAAACTGTTCGGGCGCCGAGAGCGCACCGTCTATCCGAAACACCAGGTTTAGCATCAAGTAGTCAGAACTCTTGACCTCATCAGCCCTAACGATCACCCCACTATGCTTGGGCACACGACACAGAAAGAACCCCATCAGAAACGCCCGAACAAAAACCAACCCGGGGGTACGCGTCCACCAGAATTCCAAGTCGCATGGTTCGAGGACCCTTGACTTGTCCCGTAGCCTGTCAAGCTGACAGCCAACGACACAGTTCACCATGGGGTATGGTGATTTCAAAGCGACTAAGGGCCCCAACTCTCCCACCGCTGGTTGCATGCGATGCTCTGGGCTAGATAGACGGCAGAGCGGTTGGACCTCGTCGGATTGATCGACATACCCGTAGGTCTCACCTCTTTCGCCCACCATAGAGATCTTATATATGGGTTTACCATTAATCTCCTTGATGGAACCCTTGCTAGTGACGACCCACTGGCCTTTTTCAAAGATCGGTGCCACGGATTTCTCCTTACCGCTTTATGCGGATTTCATGGGATCACGTCGGACTACAGTGCTTTACGCGGGTGCCCAACATGTCGCTCCCACTCTACCCCCACTGGGAAAAACTGGCAATAGGAGCTGATTTATCCGCCATCGGAGGAGGGACGTTTTTTCCGCCCTGTGGAGCCAAGCGTGAGCCGTTTGGAAAATCGCTGCCGCGGAGGCACTTGTCTGACCCCGATGGACATCGGGGGAGTTGTGCCGGGAGCGGTAAGGCGATTTTACATTACGGATAGCTCGGCGGAACCGGGCGGCCGGTTTGGGGGCCACCCGTTTGCCGGGACAAATGGGTGGCAAATTAATTAAAAATTGGAAGGGAACAACGCTTTGCTAGATTCTTCGCTGCGCTCAGAATGACAGGAAAACTGGGATTTCGCCGGTGGGGAGAGTGGCGGTACTCTCCCATGAAAAAATCCCCCTTTAGGGGGGATTTTCCCAAAATTTGGCAACGACCT
>Ga0265297_10005745_pt1 | contig 18570 bp, 18 predicted proteins | sample Munlanlwell13791_FD_192502 | JGI IMG/M metagenome (GOLD analysis project Ga0265297, IMG submission 192502) | Leachate microbial communities from a municipal landfill in Southern Ontario, Canada - Leachate well 137-91 | ecosystem: Engineered > Solid waste > Landfill > Unclassified | place...
AAAATCCATCCCGGTTCGCGGCGGCGTATGATCCGCTTGTGGTATCGGAGGAGGCGGCGGCGGCACGGGATCGGGTTCCGGCTGCGGTTCCGGCGGCTCGGGCGCGTCGTGAGCGTCACACACGTCCGCCGGGACCTCCGGCTCTCCCGGGCGCGGGTCCGCGTAGTACCTCCGGGCGACCAGTTGCGTGCATTTCGCCCCGGCCAATAGTCCGCTCTCCTCGCACAGCCAAGCGACAATCGTTGGCCTCGGTTTCAGCGCGTCAAGGATTTTTTGGATACACATGACCTCATCCCTCCTGTTCGATCCAGCCCAACAAATAAATACCCGTCGTCCCCTGGTTCTGGATCTTATACGTCACCCTTTGCTCGGAGTCCGTGCGCTGTATCCACCACTCCGAGTATCGATCGATCTTCGTTGGATTCCCCGTCGCATAATCAAATAAGGAGCACCCGCCGCTATGATCCCATGTTGACGCGCCCTTTTTTTTCCATTGCGAATAGACCCATTTCCCCCTTCCGCTCTGCCTGAGTTCTAGGATTACCGCGATGGCCCGCGCCGATGTCAACGCCGTAAAATCGTAATCGTACTCCGTATTGTTCATCCTCAGGGACAATAGCGTTGCGTCGCAAAACCGAAAATAACAGGGCTTCCGCGCCAGGTTGTCCTGCACCAGCGGCCAGATCCCGTGCACCGTCCGGGTGTCGTCGGCCACGTGAGCCGCGAGATCCCCGGCCGCCGCAAAGTCCCTCTTCTGTCCCCCCATTGTCACCCTCCTCTCGTTACGTCACGGGGCGGAGCTCGATCCTGCACATGCCGGAGCTGGGGCTTTTTGCCAACTGGACGATCTGGTACAGCCGCTGATTTGCCGTTGGCTGCGAATCGAAAAACCGCCGCCGCGATAAATAAATCGTGTCACCGACGGAGCGAGGGAGCAGTACCCGCGCAACAAGCACCCACAGCGTCGGAAGGTTAAGCTCTTTTAAAATTTCGTCTCCGAGCGCCTCCGCGTCGGCCTTGCTCGCCAGCACCGTCGAAATCGACAACGTGCTTTGCGCGCCGCTTGTCCATTGCTCCGTCAACGCCGCCCGCTCAATCCATCGATATCGTTGTGTCAGCGGCCATTCGTCGTATTGGATTTTCAGGGCGCCAAAAACAGAACCCGCCGATTCGTCCCGGCCGATGTCGACGATCCGCTGCTCCGAAACATAGATCGTGTCCGAGGGCGCGGATGCCGGTTTGACCTTAAGCCCGATCCGGCCGGCCGCGTCCTGATACGAGTACGCCCGGATCGATTTTTCAATCAAACCGAAAAGCTCTGCCGTCCCGCTCTCCTTGTAGAGCTTCACGCTCAGCGCCGTTTCGCGCACCGCGTGCGCCTCCCAAATCGAGTCCAGGTTGATATCGCCCCATCCGAGCCCCATGTCATTTCGGAGGACGTGCAAGTAGACCATCGGCCCGGTCTCGATTGCCGCGCCGGCGTCATCCGCCTGACCCGTAAACGAGCACTCGATTGTATCCTCCGCCGTATAGCCCAGCGATTTCGCTAGCTGGATTCGCCCCAGCGAGTAATCGATCGTGTAGTCTGTTCCGGCTGTCAACGCCGCGCCCCGAAATAGCACCTCCAGGACCGATGTTATCCGGCCGTCGTGCAACTCGAAAACCAGGTTCGCCGTGTCCACGCAAACCGGAACAACGTGGGTGACCGCTCCATAATACCTGGGGCGCGGGACACCGGCCGCGCCCTCCTCCGCGTCAAACCGCAAGTCCAGCAACGGGAAATCCGTGATGTTGTAGGTCCGCTTCGGCAGCGAGCAATGGAGTCCTTCTCTTGCGTCTTTTAGTGAGACCGCAAACCTCGAATCGGTAATGCTCGTTGAGGCAATGAGGGCGGAGGCGATCGGCTGAAAATCAGAATACGCAAATCCTTCTCCGCCGGCCAGTTGCCTGATTTTTCGGTTGCGCCAAGTCCAGGCTGCACAACGGTCATCGAAATAATGCCCGCCGCCCCAGGCCCGCGCCCGGCCGTTAATGAACGAGACGCTCCCGCATGTCGAGACGATTGATCCCTGGTAATGCGCTTCCAGGGTCTGTGTGATCTCAGACAGCCCGTCCGCCGGGATCAGGGGGAGATAGCGCCGGCCATTATATACGGTCGCGCCCCGCTGCCAGTTTGTAAAACAAACCCATGCTGATGCGACGACGACATCGTTGGTCGGATCATTTCCGGCGGCAACTCGGACATACAATTTTCGCGCCGCCGCGCAATAGTACCAGCCGCCCCCGCCCCCGGATTCAACCGCATCAACAGAGGTCCGCGCCGTCAGGGCCGCGCCATTTTCCGTGACCCCGTCGATCTCTATTTCCCCCCAGAAAATATCCGTCTCGTATGTATAGGTCTTGCCGCTAGTCAGGGTCCAGCCGATGAGAACAATAGCCGGGTTGACCTCTACTAGCGAGATGATTTTTTTCTTGGGCTGGAGACATAGCGATTCGAATTTCGACGGAACGTACGCGGCCGGCGTCGTGCACGACACGGCGGACGATTCCGCTGAATACCCGCCAACCCCCCGGGCTTTGATTTTGAACCAGTAGTTCGTCGACGGCGATAGCCCCGTCACCGTAATCCGATCACAGCCGGCGGGCGGCTGATGGCCGTAATCCGTATAGGATGATCCGTCGGTCGATACGCGAATCACATACCGGAGCCCTCCGGATACCGGCGTCCACGTTAGGGGCACTCGATCAGGCCATCTCAATGCGCCGATCGTCAGGCCCGCCGGCGCAGACGGTCCCGCCGCAATCGTGCACGACGCCGCGTCCGACAGGTCCGTTGGCGTTGCCCCTTGCCAGGCCTTGACCTTATAGGCGTAGGTATGCCCAGCCGAAACCGAGGCGTCGTAATAGACGTACTGGTTGGCGATCGTGTCCGCTAATTTGGAGTAAGCCCCGCCGTCAACGCTCCGCTGGATCTCGTGTTTGTCCTCCTCAACGGAGTTGTCGACGAACCGGACCTCAACGCACAGCGAGCCGCCGATGAGCATGGGGGTTGCCGTGACGTCGGCGGGTACGGCGATTGCCGCCTTGGTCCGGCACGCAACCGCCGTGCAATACGCACTGTTGCCGGAGACGTTGTACGCTCGGACTCGGATGTAATAGAGCGTGTTGGACTGGAGCCCGGCAAGGTCGTAGGTCGTGGCGTTCACCCCAACCGTCCCCACCTGCGCATAGGTTACGCCGTCAGTTGACCGCTCGATCTTGAAGCCGGTCTCGTTGCTCGCATTGTCGGTCCATGAGGCCCGGATTTTATCGGTCCCCAAGGCCTGCAGTTTTAACCCGGACGGGGCCTTCGGCGGGTCGGAAGTAAAAACTTTTACCTCCGCTGTTTTTCCACTGGCATCCGTCGCGTTGAAAGCCTCGATTTGATATTTGTACCACGTCGCGGGCGTCAAGCCCGTAAACGTTTTCGAGGTCTCGTTTTCGCCGGTCGTATAGACCAGCGTTCCGTTTTGGTAAATTTTAAACCCTGTCTCGTTATTCGAATTGTCGACCCAGGAAACCCGAACGGACGTCGACGAAAGCGCCGTCGCCTCAACATTCGTCGGTAGCGCTACCGCCTGGGGAGTGACGTTGGCGATGTTGGAATACGCGCTGTTTCCAGCAACCGCCTCATAGGCCCGGACGCGGTAATAATATTTCGTCCCCGGCGTCAATCCCGTATTGGTAAACGAGGTCTGGTTGGCCCCAACCGTCGCAATCTGAGCGAACGAATATTCGCTGGACGAAGTGGAGCGTTCGGCTTTAAACGATGTCTCCCCGGTGCTGTTGTCCTTCCAGGTCAGCTTCGCCGATGTCGACGATAATTGAGCGGCGACCAAATTGGATGGGGCCGCCAACGCCTTCGCCGCTTCAGCGACGTTTGACCAGTCGCTCTCCGTGTTGTCGTTCCAGCACTTTATCCGGAACCAGTATCGAGCCTCGGTTAATCCGGTAACTTTTTTTGACGTGACAAGATCGTCCAACACGCCGATGACCTGGGAAAAATTGACGCCGTCGGTCGACTTGTACGCCTGCTGATATTGGGCCTTCGAGGATTTCGCCTGCCAGGTCAGCAAGCATTCGCCGTCAACGATTTGCGTTGCGGCCAGAGAGGCGGGGGCCAGGAGCCGCGTATATACCGGGCCGTAAATGTCGACCTCAGACCAATACTCATAGCCCTCGTACACCATCCGGCCGGAGACATAGATCCAGAGGCACGAGCCCTCCGTCAATCCGGTCAGCTGATACGAGGTCGATGAGCCCGGCAGATAGATGGGACTTGACGTCGGCCCGTTGGCGTTGGGGCCGGTCTGGATTTTAATCCCGTTGGTTGCCGCGTAGGTCGCCCCGTTGGTCCAGGCAATATTAATCTGCGTCGGATTCGGGGCGGATGCGCTCGATATTATCGGAGGCTGGACGACAAATCCCATCTCAGACGTGCTCCTCGAATTCGCACTCCCACGACCAGCGGCCGGCGGCCAGGTTAACCGGGAGCGGCGGCTCCAGCATCCTCAGCCAGTACGAGTTGTTCATCGCGTCGGTGTGATCCGTGCACAGCAACAGCGCGTATACGCCTCCGCATTCGCGGACCGCCTCGGCAATATATCCACGGGCGGCATCGGAGAGATTCATCCACGAGCATGCCCATCGCTCCACCGCCGGCCGCGCCGTCGTTAGGTAGAGATTCCGGGAGGGTGTCTCGTCGCCAATCGAATCGTTGAGATACCCGCGCCCGTACCCGCGCATGAACGGACACCCGAGGTCCCGCGCCTTTCCAAAGACGATCGTTCCGACCGACAAATAAAGGTTCGGGTTTTGCCGGTTGGTCAACCAGACCCGGACGTATCGCTTCGCTCGCGGCGCGGATAAAAGGCAGTAAATATATCCCGAATTGTAGGTAATATTATCCGTCGTTACGCCCGTCGTAAACGCCGCGTCATCAGCCGCATACAGGGTGAGGGCGGCCGGGGCTTCGTACGTTCCCGGGGTCAGGTTGTGGTTGAGCAGGGCAATGAAATCAAACTCCGTTGCCGCCCCGAGGTCGATGTCAAGATACTCCTCGGTATGGATTCGACGGACGTCGGACGTGTAGGTCGATGCCCCGGACTTTGTCTCCGCATTAAATCCCAGGAGGTCCGACGTTGACCCATAGCCGCCGCCGTCGGAAAAATACAGCGTGAAATTCCCGGCCGCCCGGGCGATCGTAAATTTCCCCGTTAGATCATTGTACGTACACGTATAGTCTCCTCCGAAGGCTGACAGCACCGAGGCCACGTGCGCGGCCAGGGTCTGGCCGTTGTAATCTCCGGCCGTCAGGACGGCAACAAGAAGGCCGTTGCCCTCGTCAAAACAGATCAGCCGATTCGACACCGCCGGTAGAATGCTGATTGTGTCAAAAAATATTGTCCCTGCGGTGGCCTCCCTTTGCACGCACCGGATCTGCACCGCCCGGGCGGATTGGGACAAAAAATAAAAGGAGATCTTTTGCCAGGCTTCCGAGGTCGTGATTGTTTTACTGGCAACGCTTGATCCGATTTTAAGTTCCGCCGTGACGGCCCCGCTCGTTCCGCTCTTAACGTAAGCGGATGCTAAATACCAGCGGCCCGCCTCGAGGTTGACGACCTGATAAAAATATTGGTTCGCGGCGGTCGAGCCGGTCATCCGGATGCAATTCCCCGCCTGGCCATCGGCCCATACATCCAGCGTCACCCCGGATATCGGGGTAAACGGGGCGGTCGATTCGCAATCCGCGCCCGCAATTAAATTGCCGCTAAGCGTTATCGCCGTCCGGAACAGACCGTTGCCGGTTCCGCTTCCGCTTCGGCTCCGCCAGGCCAACGTTGTGTCGTCGTCCTGTGTCGATTCGGCGGGGAATTGCGGGTTTTCGGTCGACCGCGAAATCAGCGTTCCGTCGCGCCATAAGCTCTTGGCGATGATCCTCGTGTTCTGCATTGCTATCCGCCCCGCATCTCCTTAGTAATTCGGCCGGACGTTTCGGCTGCGAATCGCCAGCCGTCCGAGGTCGACGCCGTCCTGGACAATTGCAATAATTTCCTCTCCAATTTTTTTGGTCCCCAGATAAATTGGGACTGTCAGGGCGATTGGCCGCCCCTGCATTCCCGCGCCTGAGCCCGCGCCGGGGCCGCCCCGCATCTCCTCCCGAATCAGCCGCCGTAACATCGCCTCCGTCGCCATGACCTCCAAGCCTGACTCACCGGCAACATATCGCCGACCGCCAGCTAGAAGCTCCGTCGGCTCCGTAAATACCGCTCCCGTCTCCAACGGAATCGGCTGCTGTTGAATCTGTGCAATTTGAGCCGCCCCCATTGCCGCCGCGATCGCGGCCATCGCTAAGCCCAACGGGAAAAACGGTTTGACTTGAAGCGCCGAAATAATCGCCTGCGCAACTCCGCTGACAGCCTGTGCGACGTCCAAGGCCTTTTGCTTCCGCGCCGCTTCCCGCTTGGCATCCAATTTCCGCTGCTCGAATTCCGCGTCCAGCGCGGCAATCGCCTCCGCCTTCAATGTTTCGTCCGTAATGGTCGACTCGATAAATTTCAACCGCGCTTGATACTCCTGGCTTAGGTTGTCCATCGTCGTGCTGAGGGATTGACGGCTGATCGAACCGAGCCCGGAGATCAAACTGTTCAGCGCGCTGAACGTGTTCTGAATGATCCCCTGAACGTCGGTCCCCCAATCCTGCCAGGTTTTGATTTCCGGCGGCGTCAGGGCGTTAGAGTAATCGGCCAACATTTTCACGGCATCGGCAACCCCCAGATAGGTGATTGCCTCCTCCTCCAGCGCATCGCACGTTGCCGGAATTTGATCGTTGGATCGGTCGAGTTCTAGTTGGCCGAGGCCGTCGAGAGTCTTTTGGTATTCTTTCTGCTGTGCGATAAGCTCATTCCCAGGCCGCAACAACTCCTCCGTCGCCCGCTTCGCTTGCTGTTTGGCCACCGCCAGCGCCCGGATTTGCGCCGCCGTATGTTCTATCGCCTTTGCCTTCACCTTCTCTTTTTTCGTGAGCTCCTCAACGCCCTTCGAGTACTGTTCCTGGCTGATCTTTCCGTCGCCCAAGGCCAACTTCAAGTCGGCCAATTTCCGTTGCCGCTCCTCCTCCGCCTTTGTCTCCTCCTTGACCGTAGGGATGCCGAGCTCTTTCAGTGTGTTAGTGTATTGGACCTTCGCCGACGTCAACCGCCCCTCCGCCTCCGCCAGCGCATCAGCGGCCGCAACGCCGAACATGTTCCCCTGAATCCACTCCCGGAGCTGTGCGTAGTTCAGGTTATATTGCTGAGTCAGGAGATAGAGCTTCGCGTGAGACCAGCCGATCTTGTCGGCCATTTTCGTGAGGCTCTCATACGCGGCCGCGTCGGCGACCATCTCCGCATGTTTCGCCTCCGCCAATTCTCGGAGCTGTCCCCGGACACCCTTAATCACCGTCTGCAATTGTTCGAGCGCGCCGGTGAGAATCCCCGTTGCCGTCTGTAGAACCTTCGTATTTAAGACAACGCGGCCGATCTCCTCTTTCGTATTCTCCCAAGTTTTTTTTAGTTGCGCGAGCTGGCCAGCATATGACTGTGTCGCTGATTCGGCCCGGCCGTACATTTTTTCCAGCTGATCCAACAGCGCGGCTTGTTTCTGTTCGGCGGTCAGGTTTTCGTCAACCTTGATTCCATAACGGCTCAAGGCTCCGTAGTTCCCCTCCATCGCTTTCATCACGAGTCTTGCGGCCGATTCCAGATCCACGCCCATAACCGTCGCCAGCCCCGCGCTGCCCTTAACCGCCCGCTGAATTCCGTTGGCGTCAAGGTCGGTCATCTGGACCATCAGGGTCGAGGCCTTCCGAACCTGTTCGTCGGTGTAGAGTGTCGATTGCTCCATCTTCGCCGCGAACGCTTCCAGCTGCGGCCCTACGATTTCATAGCTCCGGCCGGTCTGGCGGATGGATTCGGCCAGCTCGTGTTGTGTCTGTTGATCCTCAACCGCGTTCCCAATCGACTGCTGGATCATTTGCACGAACGCACGGCCCGCGTTTTTCGCCATGTCGTAGGCGAAATTCGCTCCCAGGATTTCTTTCCACAGTCCAGAGAATTTCGGTTTCGCCGCGTCCGCCGTCTCCCCGGACCCGTCTAGCGATTTTTCGAAATCTTTGATTTGAGACACGGCCCCCGCCGAATCGACGCTGAGGACGTATTTGATGTCAGACATTTATTCGACCCCTATCTCTATCTCGTCGTCACGGCGGAACGCGAAATTTTTCTCAACCAGATTCATTGCCCGGATAAATATTTCCCGCGCCCGGCCGCGAAGACGGAGACGCTCAAACTCCCGCGCCGTGATTCCGATCCGCTCCGCCCAGCCCGTAGCATGGGCCAAGTACCAACCCAAGGCGGACGTCTCAAACGAGCTCATCTCAGCCGCCGCGGTATTGACCACGCAATTGGGGCATCGGCTCGTGTCCTCTCCTACCTGGTGCTGATGCCTCTCGGCCGGAAGAAGCGCCCGTCGATAGTCGACGCAAAGCGCCAGGTAGTGGATCAGTTTTTTAAAAAATTCTCCGGCTCCCGGGCGATGATCTGAATTTCCGTTGCAACGAATCGAGGACTCGCAACGGCCGGCGCCTCCTCGGAACCCGAGGGGCCGACGCGCCGCTCAACCCGCGTCGACAGGAGCACGCGGAGAAAATCCCGGTGCACCCGTTTGGCCTCGTCCGTACACGGCAGCGGTTTCCCGCCGTCGGTCAGATCCCATTCCGCGATCGCGGCCAGCGCCGATCCTAACGTAATCTGCGAGAGCCGCTCCGAGTACGAGTCCATCAAATCAATCGCGGTCAGAGGGCGGAGTCGCACCCGCAACAGCGGCGGATTAATCACGGCCGGTACCGCCAAGTGCAGCGAAATCCATCCCGTCATCGGCTCGATGTGTTTGATTTCGCTCATGCCAGGTAGTCCGTTTCTTGTTTATTGATAATCTCGATATAGGGGCGGGCGGCGTCCATGCCCGTCGGTTTCGAGGCCGCCTGTTCGGCGACGAGTTCCAGCCCGTGCCTGATAATTTTATCGAGCGACGGATCGGCGTCGGTAATAACCAGGCGGGGGAAGTAAATCGTGAAGCTGTAATAGAACCCCGTCCCGGCCTCAAGCGGACTCGTAAATTGCACGGCCGCCTTTTGCGGAGTCCCGGCCGCGTGCTTCGCCAGGAAACCGGCATTCGCGGTTGCAAACCGGGGAAACTGCAATTTGAGCGAGGCCGCCGGAAAGTCGTTCTCCTCCGGCTTGATGATCGAGGCGCTTCCGGCCGCGTGTTCTCCATCGACCGACCGCTTGATGGCGATGTCGAATCCGGTAGCAACGAGCGGCGTTGTTGTCAGCACATCAACCGCCTCGTCAGCCCCGTTCATGTAGAACGCGGCTTCCTTGAAAAGCATGGGGACGACGGCCGCCGGCGTTAGGGCGTCCATTTGCGCGGCGGCGTTGACGGCGGAGTCGTCCTTGCAGACATCGCCCCGCCCCTTCGCGTCGAACACGATGACCCCGTTTTCAACCTTGATCGAAAACTCCGTCGGAACGACGCTCGGAACCTCGTAGATTTTACCGGGGAGCTCTGCCGCAAATGTGTAGAACCCCGCGCCGTAATCGGCCCATGTGAGCACGTGCTTATGTGCGGTCGTGGCCCCTTGTTTCGTCGGCGTGCCCGCCGCGCCCATCAGCAACGCCAGGTGTCGACCCAACGCCCCGAGCTCATAGCTCAGGTCCCCGCTGATTCCGAGGTCGACCGGCTCGAAGTCGGTAAAGACGCCCGCCGGCCGGAACGGAGAATCGGCGTGATCGCCGGGGGCGTATTTCCGTTTGGATTTCAGTCCCGTAATTTTTTTGAACGAAATCTCGTCGCTCGCTCCAAGCGCAACAGCCGTTCCCCAGATCGTCGCTTTTTTGAGCCCGGCCGCCTTGTTACTTAATTGAGGTCCAGTCGGCGTTGACATATTATTACCTCTCCTTTTCGTCGTCGATCACCGCCGCCGACCCGGACGAAATCCAGGTCGACAGCACTTCGGCGTCGACGCGATTAATGTCATAGGTTTTTCCCTGTTCAAGGAGCAGTTGTTCCGCCGACCAAAACCCGGTAGGTCCGGTCCAGCGGAACCGCTGCGGCTTCCGCCTCCCTTCTACGGGAGCGGGTGACGGGCCGGCCGTCTGTGTCTGCGTTAACGTGTTAGTAGGTCTTGCCATCCTTACCTCCCCGCCCGAATCAAACGTATCCGAGCGTGTCGTTGTAGTGAATCTCGACGCGGACATCGAAAAATCCTAGTCCGCCCTCTATCGCCATATAGCCGTCGTCTGTTTCCGGTGGCTCCGGAATCGACAGGAGAAACGCACCTAGGGACGGGAGAGCGGCCGGCAACGGCGACTCCATCTCCCGGGCCAGCGCAACGCGGATGTCCTGCCAGCACCGGAGGATTCGCCCCGTCGTATCGGTATCGTCCTTGACGAACCCCTTGATCGATAAATAAAACGTTTCGTCGACGTTGTTTCTGGAATTAAATTCTCGCGTTCCACCGGAGCCGACCGTGACCATGTACACGGGGAACGCGCCCTGATATTCGCGCCAATGGACGAATCGTCCGAGGACCTTGGCGGGCGTGTACCAGTAGTCAGCGCCGGCGGTAATGGACGACAGCACGGTTACAATCCGATCCCGGATGGCAAGCTCGGTGGGTATTGTCGGTGAACCCATTGCGTTTATCCCTCGCCGCCGCCTTGTCCCGCCGCCATGACCTCAGCCTGCATGAAAAGATAATCGGGCTCCAGGAGCCGATCTAGATCCTCACGTTGTCTCCTCATTGGACCGCTGAACCAGTACGTCGGCGGAAGAGTGACCTCGTCCTTCAAGACGAACAGCGGCTTCAGCTTGCCCCGCTTTCCCACTCGCTGGCAGTACAGCACGTTACCGGCGGCCGACTGGATAAAAAATCCATCCGGGAAATTCGCGATTCTCCCCTCCGTGTCTCCCAGGGGAATTGTCAGCCGTTTAGCCTTTTTCCGGATCGTTCCGCCCTCGTCCTGAATGCGGGCGTAAACCACGTTTTTTGCCGGGCCGACGCCGGTCCCAACAGCCACGTGCAAATCTTCTCCCGCCTGCCGTGTTTCCATAGCGATGTTTTTAGACAGGTTCGCAGAATGCCGCCCCTTGCCGCTGCGTTGGAGCGAGGCTGCCGATCGTTTTAATCTTTCGACCGACTCCGCCGCCCATCGCGTCGCAGTTTTTCGCGCCGCTCTCGGAATGTTTTTAACGATCCCCGTCTTCTTCAGCGCGAGCGTGATGTCTCGCTCAAATTTCAGGCTGTCCACTGCTCACACCCTGATAGCGCGATACCGATCAAGCACCGCCCGAACCTGTTCCAGGAATGCTCCGGTCTCCCGACGAGTGATGCTGCCGTCAGAAAATGACCGCGATATTTCGCCCCAAGATTTTGTCCGATACTCTTGGTAATCGGCGGCTATTTGCGTGAGCGCCGCGAATTTCAGGTCCTTGGGAACCGAGGCCAGCTTATATCCAGCCACATACGTCGAGAGCTTGATGTTTTTTCGGCCCCGGGGCCATACACCCCACAGCCTCACCAGCAGCCCGGAATCCGAATAGATCCGGTAGTCCTGATCCTCTCCTTCGGTCAGCGGTACGCCGCCCTCCTCCAGCCCGGCAATGGTCACGTTGGGATATCGAGGCAGCCGGAGAGTTTGTTTGCCGTTGCCGTCTAGGTACGCCGTTGTCTCCGTCAGCTCCAGCAGCCGCCGGCCAACGTGCGAATTAAACCGCGCCGATACGCCGTCAATCAACATTTCGAGGATCGGATCATCGGCCGTGTCTGAGGTCTCCTTGCCGACCATTGCCCGGACATCGGCCAGAGTCACTAGCGCAATCGTCGTGTCTGTTGCCATTACCGCTTCGCCTTCCGACCGTGATGTCGTCCGGGAGCGGCCCCCTCTATCGCGGCTTTGTTTTCGGGAGCGCCGATCAGATTGGCTTTTGCCGCCGCCGGCAATGACGCCCGGCCCTCCGTAAGCAGCGCTGCCGCGATCCGCTCCGGCAGTTCCGCTTCCTGGCCGGCGCGGAAATCAATCGGGTGGACGCCGTCAACGTAGATCGTCTCGGGGCCGTTGAGTCTAATAATCACCTTGGCCTCCTTCGGGGGATCATGCCGGATGACCTCCCAGGATTGAGAGACGGGCGGGCGGCCGGATAACCTCCGAACCGCCCGCCCGCTGGAAAGCATTACAGTACGACGTCCTTACGCAACCGGAGCATGCCGGGGCAAGCCCTTGATGACGACCGCCGAAATCGGCGTTCCATTGGTATGCGTACCCGCGTAGGTCACGAGAATTCGGACGTACCGCTTGGACCCCAGATATCCTCGCGTGACGACAATCTCGTCCTCGTCCGCGTCGTCGATGACGACGTCGTTGGCCCCGCCCAACAGATCAGCGGCCGCGACGTTCGCGAAATCTCCGGAGGTCGTCGTGTCCGATTCTTGGAACGACACTGTCATTTTGATGGACCCGCTCAGGGTGTCGCCGCTCAGGCCGACATGCGCGACCATCAACGCTCCCTCGAACCCCTGAAGATCCACCGCCGACCCGGTCTGTGTGGTTTTTCCCAAGACCGGGTCGATGGTTTTGGTGACCAAAAGATCGTGGTAAATATCTTTCATGGCCTTACTCCTTACGCCTTGAGCGTATAGATTTTGATGGCCTCGGGGAGAACGACCTGGCCGCCAACCCGCTTCCGTGCGCTCACCTCAATCATGCCCATAGCCTTGGACGAGTACGGATCAACGAGGATCTCCGTCGCCAGTCGATCGGCGATCAGATACCCGGCGCGGAAATCGCCAAATGCAACCGCCTTGGCGCCCTTGCCCTCAGCCGGCATGTCGGGGCATTCGATATACGGCCGCCCCAACACGTTCGGGGTTCCCTGATTCTGGAGGCCGGGCTTCCACATGTAGTCGCCGGTCACCGTGTTTTTGAGCAGCGAGATGGCCAGGGTCGAGGAGCGTTTCCACAGCCAGGTTGCTTGGCCGGCGTACCGCTCCGCCAGGGAGTAATAGAGGCCGACCAGATCATCAGCCAGGATCACGCCCGAGGTCGTTGTGCCAGTGAATCCGCCGACGCTGGAGTTGGTCAGGATGCCCTCGGGTTTGTTGATGGCGTCACCGGCCACGAATGCCGCGCCCTCAAGCGCGCCAAACCGTTCGCCGAACTCCTCAGCCAAGAATGCCTGGAGGTCGAATTCGGCATCCTCGAGGTCTTGCCGCGAAACCCGGGCCAACGCGTACATCTCGTGCGTCGGAACGTTTTCAATTCCGACCTTGGGGTTGGTTGTTTCCGACCGGGTCCCAATTTCCGACACCCAGGCGGCCGAAGCGCTAGCCGTTTTTTTGGGGATCTGAATCGAGCGACGGCTGGTCGTCCTAACTTTGGCAACGCTGCGGATCGGCGAAAACAGGACGTCGAATCTGATGAGCTCGTTGACGAACTCCGCCGGGGCCAGGTATCCCCCAGTCGTCGCGTCTCCAACGGTCATCGCCTTCTTTTCAATTTCGTCGAGCGGCCGCCCCAGCAGGGACTTCCGGAGGCCAGAGAAAAACGCCTTTGTTTCGGACTTGGGGTCCTCGTTCTTCAGCTCCGGACGGGGTGCCTTGAGTTCGGCAACGGTCCGGCTGATCTCTTCTAGCCGGTCGTTGAATTTTCGCTCGTACTCGTCCAGGTCGGGCCTCCCGACCTTGCCCTTCATGAGCTCTTCGTTTTTGGCCTGATAGTCGCTGATAATCTTTTTTTGCTCTTCAATGAGAGCGACCAATTTTTCTTGGTCGGTCATAATTCACCTCACACTAAATTTAGCCCGGGTCGTTTGGACCAGGACTTGCGCGGCTTCGATTACGGGACCGAGTCCGCTATCCACGGGCGGCTCTTGTCCGGAGGGAGTGCCAGCCGGCGGCTCCGTCCCCAGCAAAAGTGCCTTCAGGGATTCGATTTGGTTGGTCAGTTCCGCCCTCTGCCCCTCGTCCAGGGATTCGCCCTGGAGCTGCTCGACACATCCGGCCAAGGCGTCGAGCGATTTAACCCCCGTTACCACTGCGCCCGGACACGCCTGGAAATTGCATAGCGAGACCTCGTATAACTCTAGCTCTTTTAGCCGCCGGACATTGGCCGATCTGTCCATCGAGTCTTTGATGGTTTTGTACCCGATGGACAGCCCGTCCAGCACGCCGGCCATTGCGGCGGCGTAGGCCTCCCGCGCCTTCGCGTTCGCGTCGAGAAACAATTGCCCCTCGACAGCGAGACCGTGTTCGTCCTCCGCCGCCGCGACATACCCGATCGGTGGACCGTAGGCGTCATGACTCCAGAGCAGTTTGACGCGTCCATTTTTTTTCTCTTTCAGGGTTTTTCGAAACGCGCCCTTTTCGACGATGTCCCCCTGTGAGTCGACGACGTTCCAAATCGACGCGTACCCTCGGAATGAGCCGGTCTCGGTCAGGGAATCGTCGTCCAGCCTGAAGCGATAAAACTTGACGCCGTGTTTGCTCATGGTGTCTCCTCAGTCCACAATCGGATAGGTCGAGCACAGGCAGTTGACGACGTTTCCAGCATCGCCCCGGGGATCTCCGGGATATGCCATTGCCTGGCCGCCGATGACGAAATCGCCGCCAACCGGAACCTCTTGCCCGTCGGCCTCGATATGGTCGTCCCGCGAATCGGGGACGAACGAACATAGCCAGCCTTGGCGGGTTACGAACTCGTTTTCTTTATACCCTTCAACCTGTGCCCAATTTTCGACCTTGGTTGATTCGGTCCTGGCAATTTGTCGACACCGCCATTGGGCGAATGTGTTAAGTCGCTCGATCAGTTTTTGCGTCAATTGCTCGGTCGTCCAGTCCGCAAACTCCGCCATTGCCAACGTGTCCCGGATCAGGGCCATAGTCGTTTCGGCGATTTGCGTTCCGGACCGGAGAATGATTTCGTCCAGGTACGCTCGCGCCTCGGGTGTCAGGTCGAACAGGTCGACCTTCTCCTCGATTTCCGGGAGCTCGCCTTTGGCAGCACGCATGCCGGCGGCTCCGGCCTGCCGGGCAGCGTTATACGCCCAGGGCCGAAGCGCGGAGAGAAACTCCTTCGCCTCAGTATTGATGTTGACCGTCCGTGTTTTTGCGACGCGGGCCGATTGGTCCGTGAGGTAGGAGCGGACGATGGAGATAAGCGAGCGCTCTTTTGTTTCGACCCGGCGGACGAAATTATGCCAGAGCGCCTCCCGTCGATCTGCGGCGGCCCAAGATTTCCGCGCCCCACCGGCGAATGCGGGGAGGGAGGACTTCGCCGCCTCTCCGTCTCCCCCGCCCTGTTCGGCCGCGGCCCCCCCCTGCACGAGGACGGTTTGGCCGGCGGCAACGATGTCCAAGGGCGCCGTCGAATACGAGACCAGCACCATATCGCCCGCCGGAGAGGTCAGCGGTTCGAGGCCGACGGCCGCCCGCTTCTCGTTCACGGTCATGAATTGCGCACCACCGACATAGGCAAATTTTTTCTCTCGATCCTCTTGTAACGCCTCGATCCCGTCACGATCGATTTCTAGCCACAGGTTTTCCCCGAACATCGGGCATAACCAGTTGTTGAGGTCGTCGACATACTCATCCATCAGCGGGATTACGCATTCGGTGTAGAGCGCCCGGCGCGCCTCCTGGAAGTTCGAGTATGTTTTGCTCTGTGAGTCCCCGATGAGTTCCGGGGCGACGTTGAATACGGACGCGATTTCGCGTTTGTTGTGGACAACGCCTTCGATCCAGTCAAGCTCTTTTGGCGACATCGCGGTCTGCTGCCACGTCAAACCGCCTTCGAGCAACAACGGTTTGCCCGCGTTATCATGGCCCTCATATTCTTCCCGCACCGATGCTTTGAGCTGCTCGTATTTTTCGTCGCTTAACATACCCTCGGTTGATAGCACACCCGGCGGACGCATGTCGTTTTGCAGCAGCCGCATATTCCACTCGGCGGCCATGTTGCTGACATCAATTCCCCGCGAGGCGACGGTCAGTGGAGATAGCCCGTAGAAATCGTGGGTCGGATGGAACAGCTTGGAGTGCAAAATGAACTCCGGCGGGATGACCTCTTTCGATCCGCTGGAGGAGTACTCGTATCCGCCAACCTGCGCTCCCTGGGGTCCGCCCGGGAGAATGCGAATCCGATCCGGGCGCGGGAGATACAATGCCGCCGGCGGTTGCGATTTAATCGGACGGACGGCCTGGGTGTAACTGTTGCCGTGTAGTAGGAGCTGAGAGAACCGACGCCTCAGCCATTGACGCTGGCCCTCGGCTGCGTTGGGCCTCCACAGCAGCCGGAGCAACGGATGGTCGCCAACCGCCTTATCCCCCTGCTTGAGGACGAATTCGAGCCCGGCGGCCGCGCTCGCAATTTTCGACACGCACGCATAGACCGCCATGCATTTCTCGTAACCCTCGCGGGAGAGGGTCAGGAAATCTTGTTTCGACCAAACCGCTTGTTTCCCCAGGTTCATTAAAATAATCCGGGTAAGCGGATCGGCAACGGCGGTCGACGCACGGGCCTTGCGCTGATGGGGGATATCCCCGAACAGCAAATATCGGGCGCGGTCAATGATCGTCATGGTCACAGGCTCCTGAGGCGCGGGGACGCCATCGCCGCGCCCCGAGCGTGCGTGTAGATGCCGTAGACCACGGCCTTGACCAGATGGTCATTTACCCCGATCGGTTCGGGCGTGTAGCGACCGTCCTTATCCTTTTTGCGGACATAAGAGCGGACTTCCTTGATCAGGTTCGGTGATCCCTCGACGATGTGGATCTTCTGGGCGGCAAGGTAATCATTCGAGACCCGGACCGAATCCGGTCCCTTGACCGACGGCCTCGCGCCCAGCAAGCCGCAATCGACCAGCTCCTGGATGCTCTTGGGCTCGGCCGAGTCCCAGATGTTTTCGTCGAATTTTTTGACGCCCAATTCTTGGCAACGCTTGGCCAGGACGGGGTTGGTTAGGCCGGTTTCGTAAAGCAACTCTTCGACCCAGTATTCGTCCGCCCGACGATAAATTTTGACCAGCGCGGCCGGGTCAACCGAGTAGCCAAAATCGCCGCCATACCAAATCTCATCGAAGGAGAGCTCGGGAAGCGGGACGACGTCCCAGTTAAAAATTATTCCCTCCAGGTCTCCCCATTCCCCCAAGAAATAAATCTTATGGAAATTCGGATTATCCTCCGCCGTCCGCCGTAACCTCTCGGTGTATTCCGGCTCCGCCCAAGGGTTATCTAGGACCGTGAATCGGAGCTTTCGAGCGACCTTTGGCAGCCGCTGCCAGAATCGCTCATAGATCCAGGAGGTCTTACCGATCGGGTTGAAGTCGCCGATCAACTGCCGGAAGGAATAATTACCCGTTCCCTTGGCGCCGCGGAGACGCAGGGAGAGCTCCCGATAATCGTCCTCCCGGAGCTCAGTGAGCTCGTTGACCCAGATGAAGTTGACGTCGGTGAGGGACTTGACCTTCTGGTAGTCCTCGCGGTTATTCATCCCGGTGAAGACCCAGGTCTGGTTACCGCAGCGGGCCGTCCAGGAGCTTCGGTCAAGCTTGAACGGGCGCCGGAGTGCATCGGCCCGACGCTCAATGATGTCGAGGGTGGACTTGCGGAGGCTGGCCAGGGTTTTCCGAACGACAATGATCTTCTGGCGATCGGTTGGATTCAGGATACCCTGGATGAAGAGCTTGTCGGCGATGCTGTAGGACTTTCCGGCGCCGGCCCCACCGTAGACGAGAAGTTCCGGATCGGCCGATCGAAAGAGTGCGCCGTGTTTATGGTTCAGCACGCGATTGAGATTGAGTCGACCGCCGGCGACAACTGAATCAGGCACAAAAGCCCCCAGGGCCAGCAAGGCAATAAGGACAGACCGGTGGCGCTTCATTTCTTCGCATGGCCTCGTTTGGTTTGCGGAAGAAATTTTTCGGAGATCTCGTAGAGCGCTTTTTCGACTCCGGGGAGGTCGTGTATTTGCCTGTCCGTCTGTCCTAGCTCCACCTTGCCAAGCCAGATCAACAGGGTGCTATCGCCCCTGATTGCCCGCCGATATTGAGCCCGGGCAATGGCGATTTTCCTTTCCGCCCTTTTTTGGGCCAAAAGCTTGGAATAATTTGCCGTCATGGTTTTCGGATCGACTCCGAAATAAAGCGCGAGGCGGTTGTCCGTGGCGCCCGATTCAAGGGCGATTTCGGACAAGGCCGTCTCGTCGAGCTTGACGTGTTTCCGGCCCCGTGTGTTACTACTCATCGCCAAATTCCGAGGTTGACTTCCTTTTGCGGGTCTTGGAGCCGGTTCAGGGGGTCCATTGTTTCGTCCGATGGATTATCGATTTCGAACGTGAGCGAGACGCCCTTGTCGCCGGAGCGGAGAGACTTGGAGTCCAGACGGCGGAATAGAGCCGTGATGTTGACGGCCTTTGCTCCCGGCGTTTTTGCTTTAGG
>Ga0265297_10005746_pt1 | contig 18569 bp, 20 predicted proteins | sample Munlanlwell13791_FD_192502 | JGI IMG/M metagenome (GOLD analysis project Ga0265297, IMG submission 192502) | Leachate microbial communities from a municipal landfill in Southern Ontario, Canada - Leachate well 137-91 | ecosystem: Engineered > Solid waste > Landfill > Unclassified | place...
GGGGGGATAGGATGACAAAAGTAGAGTTGATAAAGAAGCTGAAGGAATTGCAGATTGATGCCGAACCCGAGAACGCGCATTTCGATGCTGACAATCTCTTGTTGGAGTACATCAACGACCAAGATATATCGAAAGAATTTAACGATATCCACAAGTGGTACGCATGACCCCATACGTTAAGGCCCGCAGGAATTGCCGGTTTATGGGAAAGTGCCAGTCTAAATTTAGTCGGGGTAAGATAGTGAATTGGTGTATTAACAAAGACCCAAAGTGCGAAGAAAAAAGATGCGAAGTGGCCGCCATTTATTATTAACGATCGTAAACAGGAGGATTTGTATGCAAAAAAAATTAGCTGAATTGATTTTCTTAGGCATGAAGAACCACGGCAAGGATTTTGACGGAGCCCCGGAGGACATCAAGGCGCGATACACGGATATGGCCAAGATCGTGCTGCTGTCTATCGACAAGCTGAACATGGAGATTGCGCCGAAAGAGAAGCGGGCCGCGGCCACAAAGAGCGTGGAGAAAAAGACAGAGGCTATTGCCGCGTTTCTGCCGGAAGCGTTGGCGCAAAACTCATTTATCAAGCGCGGGTTGCCCAAGGTGGCCCCGGAGTTCTGGGTGGAGCTTGCCAAGAAAATAGTTGCAATTTAATTTTACCATGCTTTAATATTGGTGATGGGCAAGATAAAGAAAAAAACAACAACGAACAAACCAACAACGAACAAACCAAGATCGGGGCGTGGTGGATTAACTTCCAAGAGCGCAAGCTCTGATCTTGCCCAAGAGCCGCGCCCCATATCTTATGATTGCGATTACTACTACAATCTTTTACGCATTCAGTCGAGCACGGCTAAGCTTATTGCGGATATAAGGTGGAATTTCATTAAGGAAATAAAACCTAATACTATATTAGACTTTGGTTGTGGGTGCAGTTTCTTCAAAGCATTCGCTCCCCCGAATGTTCAGGTTGATACTTACGATATTATGCCTGTGCCGGCCACTGGTATCACCCGTGAAGAGTATGATGTGGTGTGCTTCTTTGACTGCCTAGAACATGTGGATTGGGCCAATGCCCCTGACAAGAAAATGGAAGAGGCATTCCAAATGGGTAAACATATATTTATAACCGTACCGATATTGCCTATGGGCAAATCGTTTAGAACATGGAAGCATCGAAAGCCGGGGGAGCACCTCCATAGATTCGTGACCTACGATGCGGTAATCTACTTTTTTACTAAGCGCGGGCTTAAGTTGGTAAAGGCAGGGATGCCGGAGTGTCCACCGAGGGAAGATATAACCAGTTTCTTATTCAAGAAAATATGCAAAAACTAATCCTATCTAACCCATTATCCCCTGGCGACATTCTCATGAGCACTAGTGCATTCCGCGACCTGCATCTTGCCTACCCCGGAAAGTATCTGACCGACTTTCGCGTGCCTTCCGGGTGCGAGCAGATATTCGATAACAACCCGTATATTACTAAGATCGACGACAATGACCCGGAGGCAAGGCACATACGCTTGGATTACAGCGAGATTCACCGATCGGGCGTAAGCGGCAGGGCGTTTGCTGAGGCGCACACCATGGACTTAGCCAAGAACCTGGGCATTGAGATACCGATAACCAAGCTAAGCCCGGATATTTTCTTGAGCGATACCGAGAAGAACTGGCTGAATCCTGCTACATTGGAGTTTGGCGATATAGGCGATTATTGGGTGGTGAATTGCGGAGTGAAGAACGATTACACGCTCAAGAGGTGGTATCATTATCAAGAAATGGTTAATGAAGCAAAGAACCGTCTTGGTGTGAAATTTGTGCAAATTGGCGATCTGCGCCACGATCATCCATTGCTTGACCAAGTTTATGATTTACGAGGACGTACAGATTTGCGCCAACTTTTTAGGTTACAATATCACGCGCAAGGCGTGGTGTGCGGTGTAAGCCTATCCATGGTTATACAGAACGCCTTTAGAAAGCCCTGTGTTGTACTAGCGGGAGCGCGCGAAACCTTACGTTGGCAGATAGATGATAATTGCCAATATCTTTATACCAATGGATGCATGGATTGTACTGATGTAAATTCGTGTTGGAAATCGAAAAAAGAAAGTTGCCTTAAAATAGTTGACAGCGAGCCACTCTGTATGAAGTTGATTACTCCAACCCAAGTTGTCGATGCTATGGAACGCTACTATATCGGGGGTAAAATTAAATGACGAAGAAAGAACGCGGTAGAAAATATTATCTAGCTCACAAAGAAGAAATACTTGAAAAGACTAAAAAGTATTTTCAAAAAAATAGAAAGAGAATGTCGGCGTGGAGGAAACAATATGGTATTGAATATTGTAGACTCCATCCTTGGCTAAGCACTTATAAGCTTGCTAGGGGCAGATGTCTTAACAAAAATAATAACGCTTACCATAAATACGGCGCAAAGGGAATAAAATTTTTAATGACATCTGCCGATTTTAAATTTCTTTGGCTCAGAGATAAGGCATATCTGATGGAAGAGCCAAGCATCGACAGGATGAATAGCGAAGGGAATTACGAATTATCAAATTGTAGATATATTGAGAAGAAATTAAATTCTTTATTAGGTCGTATTAAGTTTATCGAAAGAAGTAGTCATCCGATTATCCAGAATAGCCTAACAGGAAAGGTAATAGGACTTTTCCCTTCCGTCATGGACGCAAGTCGTAAAACTAATATTTGCCAACCCAATATACATAAGTGTTTACACAATCAAAGACACACCGCGGGCGGTTACAAATGGCAATACGCAAACAAGGAGAAATAAATGCGCTTTTTAAATTTTACCGCCGTTGATACCGGCACGATTGATTCTAACGGAAAACCCATTATTGAGTACACCCAATATGGAGAAGGATTAAGTGCGGAAGAAAAGGCGGCTGCAAGTAGGTGGCTTTTGCAAGAAATAACAATGCCTATGATACCCGGCAAAATAAAGGTAGATTGTCTGGGAGTGGGTGGCACGGCTCTTTTAAATGATGGACGAGTTATAAACCCCACCGATGAAAAACAAACTAGGTCTTTAAGAATATATAATTATTTGCAGGATAAGATGCGCCATGACCCATGCACTAATGTTCGCGTGTTTGATGTTATGAAGAAGTTAAAGGCTTTGAATCCAGGAGATACCTACCTTGAGGCGTATGAAGGACACTACCAACGCAATGGCGATAAGTTCCTTGATTATTACCACATCCTTCACGAATTAGCCAAGAAGTTCTCCTTCGACCACGTTATGGAGATTGGTTGCCGCACGGGTATTTCGATTTGCCAACTGTTGAGCGCGCTAAAAGATAACGGCAGAGAAATGCCAAAAACCATTGATTTGTTTGATGTTTTTAATGATGGGTTTATTTCTCCGATGTTGGTTAAGATTAACGTTAACCACATTGCCGGCGGCATATGCGAGAACATAAGATTTCATATCGGTGACAGTAAGAAAACCGTGCCGGAGTTTAAGCCGGACTATAAGCTGGATTGGATCTTAGTTGACGGCGATCATTCGCGCGAAGGGGCGATGGCTGATCTGATTAACGTAGAGCCGTTGATTGCGCCGGGTGGTATTATTTGTTTCGACGACGTCAGCCCAAATATTGGCGAGTGCAATCTTATAGGCGTATGGAACGATTTCAAGAAAGGTCGTGAGGATAAATACTACTGGCTTGAAAGCATGGTCGGTAAAGGATTTGCTCTGGCAATATGCAGATAGATGAAATGTGGATATTGGTTGGTGTTCCTAAAGATAAACTCCAAGAGTGTTGCGAGTGGGCGTTCGGCAAGCTTTACTACAACGAACCGATGATCCACTTAATGCACATGTGGAACAAGCGACATGGGGCGAAGCTGTTCACCCTTAAGAAGCAAGACCCTATGGGCGCGGCAATCGGGGCGATAGGCAAGGCGTATTGCATAACCGTGTTAGGGCTTAAAGACCCAAGGGTTAAAAATGATAAAGCATCCTAAAGATATCGAATATTTCAACATGTACCCAACGCCGATAATGGAGAGGTTGCAGGACATGCACTTCACCAACATCAACGCCACCATCGCCCACCTTGGGCCGATGCTTTATTTTCTGCTACGCGCTCAGGGTGCGGAGAAGGTTTTAGAGATAGGGCACGCGGAGGGGTATACCTCACGTTACTTGGCCCATGCGGTGAAGGATAATGGCACGCGCTTTGGTATGAAGGATAACCACTACTGGGGTGTGGACATCGCCCAAACAGAAAAGACACGCTCCAATCTTGAAGCAGAGGGGTTGCCAGTAACCGTAATCAATATGGACTCAATCAACATAACCCCGGATACCTTTAAGGGGATAACCTTTGACACCATATTCCAGGACGGGGCGCACGATGCGGATCATGTAATCCACGAGTTCAATGTGCTTTGGCCACAGGTTAAATCCGGCGGTACAGGATATTGGATTGCCCACGATGTACTGCCGGGAGCTCCGGCACATGAGGGATTTTTATACATAAAAGCGTTAATCGACTCTGGGCGTATAAATGCCGAGTACGTTCAGCTTTGGGATGTTTACGGTATGGCCATAATAAGAAAAATATGATACTAAACCCCACAGCTAAGCTTCTAAATCACGGCGCACGCGTCCAGGATTGGATTGTAACAGGGCAATCAAGCCCTATACTGGTGGAGATTGCGCCCACAGGGTACTGCAACGGAACCTGCCCTTGGTGCTTCTTTAAAGGCAAGAACACCGGGGAAAAGATAGACACCGATAAGCTACTATCCGCTATATGCGGCATGGGGTGGAACGGTATCAAGGCTATTAATTGGAGCGGCGGCGGCGAACCAACGTTGCACCCCGACTTTGGCAAGTTTGTCGCCACGGCCCACGGCCAAGGCATAAAGCAAGGGCTATTCACCAACGCCTATAAATACATCCCGGCCCAGGACTTGTTTGAATGGATCCGAATATCCTTAACCGATAAAGGCTTTGACGCGATTAAAAAGCCCAAGGTTGTATTTGGCGTTTGCCTTAACCAAACGGGCGATTATACTGCAGAGGACTTAACCAGGATTTGCCGCGATGCTAAATCATTCGGTGCGAAATACTTCCAAGTGAGGCCAGCGTTAATGGATCCACAACCAGAGCTTGAGATACCATATGTCCTTAAAGATATGGAAACATCAGGGTTTAATGTGTATCTTACAGAGTATAAATATAAAGACCTGCAAGCGTGCCACTCTTATAAAGAGTGCTACGGGTATCACTTCTGCCCATCAATCGATTGGCGCGGCAACGTGTCCGCGTGCCTGTATCTATCAGGGCATAAAAAATATACCTTCGGCAATATCTACAATGACACCTTCGGAAAGATATTAGAGGGCTTCCCGCCACACGTGAACGTGAATAAGTGTTGCCAGCGCAAATGTAAGAACGATGAGATAAATAAAATACTACACGCTGCTAAGAACGTAAAACAGGTAGAGTTCCTATGACCAAAGACGTGCTTCTTACCGGGGGAGCAGGATATATAGGACTTAGAATCTACGGCGCGCGCCGGTATCTTGGCAACCTTTCAAGCTCGTTAGACCTTATAGAACAAAGCCGAGGCATCAAAGGCATAGTCCACCTAGCCGCCAAAAGTAATAAACGCAAATGCGAGCAGGATCCGCAAGGCTGCATCGCCTCAAATATTATAGGCTTGGCTAACGTGCTTAATGTTGCCTTGTCGCGTAAGGCATGGGTGATATTCATATCCACGTTCCAGGTCAAAGAACGTAACCTTTACGGCATATCCAAACTATTTGGCGAGGAACTCTGCCGGGTGTACCAAAAGAAGGGGCTGGACGTTCGCATTATTCGGCTGCCGATAGTGTATGGTAAGTATGATAGCCCGGATAAGATAGTGACGAAGATTATCAGCCAGATACGGGCCGGCGTTGAGCCAACCGTTGACACCGATGATAAGTTTGATTTCATGTATATTGACGACTGTATTAATATGATTGAGCATCACGTGAACGTTATCCAAGGCGGCAAGGGCCATGGGTATACCGTGCGCGACCTGATAAGCGGTATAAGAGAGGTATTGAGTGAAAATAAAGCATGACCACGCCTTTGTCGTAACGTGCAGCCCCGGCTACGACTTCGGGCTTATATCGCTGATTAACGCCCAACAGCACTATGGAACTAAGGCCAACTGGGAAATTGCTTATGAGGGTTTTAGCCAAGCCTATATGCAAACAGTTAACGAAGCCTTCGACTTCGAGATCACATGGACGCCCATATCTTCATTAATACCATCCATGATCGACCGGCGCACGGATAAAAGTTGTGCGATAGAGCGGTTCTGGGTGGGATACTGGTTGCTTGCTCACAAGCTGCTTAGGGAAAAGAAATACAAATCCGTGTGCGTAACCCAGGCAGACCAGTTTACATTCGTTAATTTAAACCCGTATTTTAACATAGCCGATAATGGTATGGTGGTTTCTACGGAGTATCCGTTTAACCACATAGGCCCCACCGCGTTAACCTTTGGTGATGATAAGGGTATATGGGATAGAGGGCAATGCGTTTTGTTTGATAGCTTAAACTTTATAGGGCAACAGCATGCTAACCTTCCCTTAGCAATAGTTAATTACCAATGCGAAGATGCTTTCAGGGGCGAGGCTAACCACTCCGTGATTGCCTTAAACCGCGCGGTGTGCCGGCACATAAAGCCGGATAACCTGCTGACCCTTGAGGGTAAGACCTGGGTGTGTGACTCAATATGGGGCGATACCCGATTAAGCGTTACCGGGGACATAATCATTAACGATAAGTTTATGAGAATAAACGGGATGCACAATCGTTGGTGGCAAAAGGGGCGCGTAGCCGGAGAAACAAGCCGTAACCCGATAGCACTGCATAACTATAACCTAGTCAGGGATTACATGGTAAGATTTAATAATATGATACCCGGCATATCGGCGGTAGAATATGAAAAAGGAGTGTTCACATGACCCACCATTCTGAGGTATATCGTTTGCTTCTTGAGCATTTTAAATCTAAGCCATTCACCTTTGTTGAAATAGGCACGTTTAGAGCCGACTTGCCGAAGGGTATTTTATCGATGTTTCCTAACTGTACCAAGCTATGGACAATAGACCCGTGGCGGCACGTGGACGGCGTGGAGTTCGAGGCAAGCCAACCGCAGGAGATGCACGACAATAACCGCGCCCATGCTTACCAATGCCTTAAAGAGTTTGGCGATCGGGCGCAGATACTACACATGACTAGCGATGAGGCGATTAAGCATTTCGTCAAGGATGTGCCGGGAGCGGTTCCTACCCAGGAAATGACTCAAGTTGATGTGGTTCATGTGGACGGTCATCATGACGGGCCAACGATAACTAAAGACATTGAGAATTACTGGCCGATAGTGAAAAGCGGTGGGATATTTTCCGGCCATGATTACGGCCAATGTCATCCATTGACGGAGATTATAAAAGACCGCTTTGGAGATAGCATTCATACCGGCGCGGATTTCACCTTCTGGGTGTATAAATACTAATGCGTAAAAAACTTATAAAATGGAACGATAAAAAGGTGCAGGAGTTTTTTAATGTAATGTTCGCAGGCATGAAGGAGGTGGTGGTTATGGCATTATGCAAAGGTGGTAAAAAAGGAATGGGCGGGAAGAAGGGCGGCAAGAAATAATGCCTCGTATGCCGTCCAACAAGGATTTGAAATGTGATATTTGCCGAAAGGCTAAGATGTGTAAGCATAAGGACGGTATGCTTGTATGTAATGATTTCGTGCCCCTCATACGAATAAAACGTAAAAGCTTTGGTCGATTACAATTCTTTAATAAGGTATGACATTAGAAGAGTATAAAGCACTATTGAAAAAGAACGGTGGCATTCACGGCTTGGTGCATAGCCCTGTCAAGAGCAAATACAAAAACAAACGCACCACGGTTGACGGCATAAACTTCATGAGCAAGGGCGAGGCCGAGAGGTACTTGGAACTTAAGTTGCTAAAGAGCCGGGGCATGATAACGGATCTGACCTTACAGCCAAAGTTTACCTTCCCTTGCGGGGTAAGCTATATCGCGGACTTTCAGTATTATGTTAACGGCAAATTAGTGGTAGAAGATTTCAAAGGGATGAGGACTGCCGTCTACCGAATGAAGGCCAAGATGTTCAAGCACCATCACCCGGACGTGGAGTTTAGGGAAACTAAAAAATCTACCAAATAAAATGCCCTGAAGAATCCCTTTTAAACTCTTTATACTTACATTTTTTAGAACAATATCTTTTTTTCGCTTTGCTAGCATAACCATAAAATATTTTATTACAGTTATTGCATTTTAGTTTAATAAGACCACCACTATTTTTACATCTTTTCTTACGGGGTAGTTTAAGCCTACATTCTATGGAGCAAACTTGTCTACTGCCGCGCTTGAGTTGAGAAGGGTTTCTACCTACAATTTTTCCGCAAACACAACAAGTAATTTTATTACCATTATAAACTCTTTGTCTAAGATGGAAAATATCATGATCGCGTTTATTGAATAATTTAAGATTTTCTATTCTATTATCCCCTTTATCACCATTAATATGGTGAACAACTTCTCCTCGTTTAAGGTATCTACCTAAATACTGCTCCATCACTAATCGATGTTCTCGAACTAAACCATGTTTTTGAGCGTATGGGTGAGAGGGTAAAAGAATAACTTTATATCCATTACAAAATCTATATTTTTTAATTTGTTGACTGTCTTCTGGCATGGATATATAATACCATTAGGTAGCACCCCATGCAAGAAAATATTAAAATATACGAACCAGAGAAAAGCGACATTAAACTTGTAGAATTTTTAAAGGGAAAAGATTATAAGAAAATAGTGCTAGTGTCATACCACGGGGCGGGAGATCAGGTTATGTTCAAAGCCCCATTAAGAAAACTTAGATCATTATTCCCCAATATACAAATTGATGTAGCTGTCTGCGCAGGAATAGATCAGAATAAAATAATACCTGATGCGATAGAGATAGGCGGAGATTGGCGCGAAACATTACCTGATAAATATGACTTAGTAGTGCAAATAAACTTTCCTTGTGAAAACGCAAACGACACCACTTACACTAAATCAGAGATATGTTGCATAAAGGAATTAGGGATAGACCCTGTATCGGGCTATGAAAAGATAAAAGCGAAACCTCTCGTTGGTTTATGTTTCCAAATAACCAGCCTACCGCATTTATGTAACGCCGATGAAGATGTGGCCAAGAAAATATGGCAGGACGTTATTGACGCAGGGTGTGTGCCTTTTGAATTAACAATACAACACGCTTATCATAACCCTATTAATGTAAAATATCCATTCATTGATAAAACTTTAAGGAATTGGCCGCCAGAATTAGATACTTTAATATCAGTAACGGCTAAATGTGATGCGGTTATTTCCGTTGTAACAGGAGTTTTCCATATTGCGATGGCTGTATTAGGAAAAGAAAAAGTTATGTTATTGGAAAAAGAGATACCAAAAGGATGCTTTACCCACGATTTTATTAACACATCTAACCTTAAATCTTATGACCATGAGGTGTTTAAATGGCTTCGAAATCTTCGCATTGCTTAGTATTCTCATGTGATAAAAAATACTTGCCCGAATCTGTAGCCCTGCTCAACAGTCTAGCCTTAACCCAAAGCAACCATGACGTGCATTGGTTTGGTATAAACATCCCCCAAGAGGTCATAGACCAGTTGCCACTATTACCCTATACCGTCCACTTCCATAACGTACCCCAAGATGAGATTGATAAAGCCGGCGGGATTAGCGAGATAACTTGCCGAAAAAGGTACAAGTACGCCGCCGACATCGGCAAGGATTACGCCGGAGCCACGTGCCTGCTTGACGCGGATATGTTTTTCAACCGCGATATAACCCCCTACCTTGAGTGGGCGGCAAACACCGACTACATCCTGGGCGCGTCTTTAGAGCAGAAGAGCCGCTATGGCAAAGTGAACGAACATCACCGCGTTAACGGTGAGTTTTTATTGAAAGGTAATGTTTGGAATAAGAACGATATTTGCTGCGCTCCTACGATGGCCGATATGAAGAAACACGCCTCGCTGTTTAGGCGTTCATGGGAGATATTTATTGACGGTGGATTCAAGGCCCCCGATCAGCAGAGCATGAATATGCTAAGTTTTGTTTTCGGTATTAATGATCTCATTGTGCCTTTGCCTAACCTTCAATTCGTTTCTAGCAACGAATTAAGCAGCAAGCCCTATTCTAGATTTGTGCATAAGCCGGAGGACTCAACACCGGGCGGCAAGATATGGTCAGAGGCCGGAGGAACCCCCATATATATTCTGCACGGCGGGTGGTTCATATTAAGATACCGCAACCAACAGATGCTCAACCGCATCGGCTGCATCAATGGGTACATCGGTGGGTCAGAGAAATGCGAGAACATGGCCCGCGGAGCGATAGAACTCATCTATTCATATTTCAAACAATGCTTAAACGGCATCATCAATATTGACACCACCATCGAGTACAGGGAAAACGCCGCGCCCGGCGATAGGGCGTTGACCGTTTAGTCGAACAACCCCGGCGTAGGCTCCACGGTATTATCGCCGAAGCCAATGCGCGATAACTCTTTTTGCATATTACGATAAAGTATTGGCAAGGCCTTTTCTCTCCCCGTTTCTTTGTATTTCTTCAAAGCCTTACGGTACAAAGATAACCTTCCCTTCATCCTATTAAGTGTCTTAAGCCTATCCATCTCGTACCTGTCAATAGTGCCTAGCTCTTTTTTAGCAGATAAATCATCCAACTCATCGTAAAAATCTTGGGTTTGTCTTGCTGGCTTGTCCGGGTTTGCTACTGTTAGACTACGGATAACTCCCCCCGGAGATACATTACGATAGAAACCACCCGTATAGGAGTTCAAAAGATAGTCTAATTGTACCGGCGATAACGATTTGTCAAAACCCATGCTGGCGAGAGAATCAACTATAATCTTGGATGCCTCGGAAGTATTTTCCCTAACGCGCGCTTGCGGCGGCAAGAACTTCATGCCCTCGCTCTCTATCGGCCTGTTAAGATAATCCTTGTTACGAGCTATATCCCACCAAGGGGCTAAAGCAGTAATCTCTGGGGTAGGAATGCTGCGCCCTGCCATACTCATAAACGCGTCTAACGATTTGGGGTCGTTCTCTTCCATGTAATCAAGCCCGGCCTCAAAGGTTGATCCAAACAACGTACCCCACTCAAAAGGCTTAGGCAAACGCACAATGCCTTTTGGTGTTTCTACAAAATAGTTAGCGTACTTATACTCACGAGGTAAATTCTTATACCATTGCTTGCGCCTGTTCAACTGCCATAACGCAATCGTCAACGCACTTATCGCCATGCCGCGCATTAAGGTGCGCCCTGGATGTTGCTTGAAGGTCTTACCAATCATCCCCAAGCCTAAAAGCTGTGAGTTAAAAAACGCTGATACAGCGTTAATCTTTTTACCAGTCTTACCACCACCGCTAAAATTTAGAGTAGAGTTTTGCGCGTCATTCATCGCAGCTATAAAACGGTCATCGTCCGACCACTCCGGGTGTTCTTTCTTGTACTGCTCATACATCCTCTCAAGCTCAACCACGCGCGGGGCCTGCTCGAAGAAAGACAATAAACTTTGTAGGGAATCAACGGGATCCTTGGCTACCCATAACGCCTTGCCAAACTTAGATAATTCTCTAGTGAGAAACTTATCGTAAACCTTCATTGTCATTTGCCTATCAGATCCGATAAAGCCACTCATCTCTCCGCCAAGGTTTTTGTAACGGTTAATAAGGCTGCCCGGTTTATTCTCTTGGGTTTTCTCGCGCAAAAGCCCTATCATCGTGTCTACAAAAGGAATAGGGTTCTTTTGTTGTGACTGCATGTAATAGGTAATGGAATCTCTAAAAGGGTTGCGCGCGAAGATAAACGCCGGGTTAAACGTAATCGCACCAAGCCTCAATAGCTTATTAAACCAAGACAATGGCACTAAGGCTTTGGGCAACTGCCACGAATCAAGCTCTTGGATCGAGCGATAGAGGTCTTTATCTACTTCGTAAAATTTACGTTTTCCGTCTTTCCATATGGAGATCACGTTATCCTTACCAGTATAGTGTGGCTTAGCAAAATACGAAGTAACCACGCGTTCAAAACTACCTTCTGGCAAGATCTCTTTAACTTTATCGGCAAGCTCTTGAGCGTCCACTCCTTCTTTTAAATCTAACCCCTGTGCCTTTAAAAGCCTTTCTAATAACTCTCTAACCATCGGATCCCTTAACAAGTCAATGGTAGTAGAGGCTGAACCAACAGGGGCCGGCACTTCGGCGATAACTCTTCCCGACCCTTCATATTTAGATAAATCAGCCAATGCGCTGCCAACCTTCATCTTAATGGCGTTAGCCACCATTTCCCGCGCCGCGCCCACGCTTGCTTCATAAGGATTGAGTATCGGCCTGGCCGAACCCTTTAATCCCTTAATGGCCTTGGCCCTATCGCCTAACTTTGAAGCAGAACCAAAAGACGGAGTTTCTTCCGTAAATATGCGCTTAAACATAACATAAACAGGATTAAGTTCGCGGATAACCTTGGCATCATCTTCACTCAATCCCCCGGCTTCTATGACCCAATTCATCAAGCTATCGCTCCACTTAGTGAGCCTTGTGACCTTATCATCCCATGCAGGGTTAGCATTCTTCCCAAGGAAACCCTGTATATCTTGAGTATCAAAACCAGTTTCTTTGGCCCTACCTTGTAGTATCTGCGCGCGCTTCGCCACCCAATAAGTAAAGAACTTCTTTTGGTCTTTAGGGCTAATATCTTTTAAGATTGAATTTAACGATTCCCCCACTGGATTACCCGTGAAATCAATCGCATTTTTCTCAACAAAGGTATTGACGATGGCTCCGGCTTTAGAACGATATAAAACTGCTAATTCATAAGGGTTTTTGCTTGGTCTTATCTTCTTCCCTGATTGTTTTTCTATCTCCTCAACGGACTTACGTAATGTGGAATACTCCTCAAAGAACTGCCTTTCCGTCCAGTCAAAGGCATCCTTGGCGTGCTTGGCTAAAGATTTCTTAGGGTCAAATTCTTTCTTCCATTCAATCTGCGACTGTAAACGTGCCTCTGCACCCTGGGCTTTCCATGTATCGTACATACCCTTAAGATCAGTTATGCTCTTTTCAATCTTTGGGTGCTTTGGTAAGAACTTATTGAAAAGGAAATCATTAAACTGTGGAGCTACCTTATACGCGTCACCTACGGTTAAGTAGTGGCGCATGAACTCCGCGAAGCCCTCTGACGTTCTCCGCTTCTTCTGGTCATAATCAAGTGCCTTAAGTTCATTCTGCACTTGGGGTGATACATTGCGCCATGCGCTGTTGACTTCCCTCTTAAAAAGATGGTCAACCCTATGCGCTATTTCATGGGTGGCAACTTCAAGCTCGCCCCATTTCTTAAGACGCACAAGGTCTTGATGTGGATAATATAACCCTTCAGCTATACGCTTTTTAACTGTGGTAAACCCACGGATAGGAACATCAAAAGACTTCTCAATATGCCGTAATATATCAACCTTATTCACCCGCTTATTGGTAGTAGGTTCGTAAGGTAAATCCACTTGCCATGCCTTAGCGGATAAGCCCTCCGGCTTCGGCGGCACGTTACCACCTGCCATTGGTTGCCCGATAACCATAGGCTTATCTACCTTAACCACTTCCCCCAACCCCTTCATCTCTGGCGCATACTCGCCCCATGCTTTCCCCGCTTGTTGAACCTGTTGGACAGAGCGATTAGGCAACACGCCCCAATCCCCGTCCTTGACGATAGCCTTGCCAGTCTTGGGGTCTTGGTAAATGAATATGCTCTCACCTTTTTTATAGTGCTTTTCGTTGCCTTGAAGGTCTTTAACGGTGATGTCGCGGTTGAGATTGACACCTTTCAATCCATCAGGGTCAATCTTCTTGGCTTGCTCTAACTCGGCAGGGGTAAGATCGTGGACGATACCACCGGCGGAGGGTGCTTCAGGTTGCCCATTATCCGCAGCCACCTGTCCCATCACATCCGCTTTCATTTCTTCAAGGGAGCGCGGCAAGTCCATCTTATTCGAGCCGGTGTTTGTCGCCGCCTCAATCGCTTCCCTCAAGAATTGTGCTTGGCCCGAAGACATAAGGCTTGCCCGATTCATATCCTCCATCGTTGAGGCAGGATTGTTAAATATGGCCGTGGCCTCTTTAGACAGGCGGTTACGCTCTTCAACCAGCTTCAATATTTGGTCTTTATTACCTATCAGCCTTCTGCCATAAGCGATTGCATCGGCAGTATTACGCATTGCTGGTATTTCTCCCAACTCTCCACCGGCAGGCAGGTTCTTAACGTGCAGCGCCGTGTCAGGGTGTATCGAGCTCTCTTTTATAGCCATAGACTCTGGCGATGCCAACTCTGCGGCTGGGCCAGTAACAGGCTTGCCGGCAATATCCGTCCTTACCGTGGTTTCTCCGGGCGCAACCTTAAATATCTTTTTAACCTTAGCGAACCACGGGCGGTCTGACATGGTAACAACCTTCTCTGCAGGCACATCAATGGTAAGCCCATTATCGATAGCCTGGCGCAACTGGCTGGGCTTTAGCTCCAATGCCTTGAATAACTCGGTCTTTTCTTTGCTTATATTCTCGCCGGTTTGGAATATGCTTTTAATCTCTTTAGAGTCGATGCGCACCTTTGTTGGTAGCTTATAATCAGTAATGAGCTGCCGGGTGATTTTCTCTGCCATCTTCGGCGCGGCTTTGACAACGCCCGCGCTAACCGCAATCTTGCCTACCTCTTCCAAGGCATCGACGAAATCACGGGCCAGTTGGGGGGATTCAGGGGGCAAAAGCTCGGATACGCTACGCCCCGCGAAAGGCTGATACTTGTCGCCCTTCGCCTTGCTCACGCCCAGGTTAACCGCCTCTTGTGCCCCGGTATAACCGGCAACACCCAACGCTAATTTGCCTAAACTAAGCGAAGTAAACGCTGTGGCCATTAAAGGCACAGACATCGCCCCGATAAGGTCTTTGAAAGTAGGGTCATTCGGCAGCCCCTTGCTCTGGGCATAGGCGCGCGCAACCTTCGGAAAGTTCTTGATTACCTCCGGAAAAGGCATCCCGGTATCCTCGGATATGCCCTTGGCAAGCATGGCAATATCGTTCTTAAGGTGGTTTTTGGGTTGAACCATCGCCTGCTCTTGTCTAAATCGTTCAATATCCGCGTTAACCTCTGAGATAGGCCTTACGGCCGGCTTCGGTGCGGCTCTAAACTCTTGCTTACGCTCCGATGGTATCGCCGTAACGCCAAACTGCGCGGCAATATTTTGTTTTACCGCGTCTTTCTCCGCTTTCTTTTTCTCAAGCATCAGCTCGCGCTTGGCCTCTTCCTCGATCGACTGCGCCGGGGCCTGCTTAAAGTTTTGCTTCATCTGTTCAAACGTCCAGTTAGCAGGATCTGCCGCGCGCCGCTTGGCCTCTTCCTTGGCCCTAAATTCCTGCAAAAATGTTTGACGCAGTTGATTCTCTTTATTCAACTCCTGGGTCTTTAAAGTGTCCTCAAAGAAACGTGATTCTAACTCCGGCCTGTCTTCATCGAACAATCCAGGTATAACATCAACGTCATTGTCAAACAAATTCACATCTGGTTTTATCATAATAAACCTTTTCTCCTCATGGCCTCGATTGTTTCCTGTCTACTTCTACCATAAAACTTCATATTAGCTTGCACGCGTTTTTCTAATGCCCGCCTATCTTTTTCTTCGTTGCGTAATTTAACACCAACCGCCTTGCGCTTGTCCTCTATGCTTTCACTGCCCGGCATGATATCACCATCTTCCCCTAAATAACCATCTAACTCTGGGATAAGACCACCCATCCCGCCGTCTGCCGCTGCCTTATTCTTATCCGTCCGCGACCTATAATAGTCGCTTTTAAGGTTATGCTCTTCTTCTTTGCGTTCCTCTTCGCGCGGCATTTGCTCAAGTTCTTTTTGCGCTTTCGCCACGCTCAACCTGCCAAGCTGTTCTTTGTAATCCACTTGAGCGTTCTCTTGCGTCAAATTACCTTGAGCATCAAAGTCTGGATACTTTTCTTTTGTAGCTTTATATGCCTGGGCCGGAGAAAAATACTCGCGCACCGTTTTATAAAAATCCAACATATCCTTCATGCGCTTTTGCTTCTTCTCTTCTTTCTCCGTTTCCATTTGAACGTTCGCTTTGAGCGCCGCGATCTGCCTCGCATATTGCGCCTGATTTCTGGTAGGCGAGTACCCCATGTTCGCTAAAATATTACTTTCTGACATATTGCCTCCTTATGCGTACCAGCTCATTAAGCCGTATTGCGGGTTATCCGTTGCTATCTGCCCGGCCTGACCCAATGCCGATTGCTGCTCTGACCGTTGATTCAGCCAAGCCTTGTAAGCATTCTCTAAATTACCGGCTTCGATCATGCGCCGTAAACTACCGTAAGTCTGTGATGCGGCTATTTTGTTCTGGGCCGCGTTATCTGCCGCCGTGGATAAATTAGAAGCTGTGCCTACCATACCGACCTGGTTCTGGCGTTCTTGGTTTAACCCTTGTGCTATTTGTGCGTCAAGATTCTGCTGCGCATTGGTGGTAGCCTTATTACCTTGAGCAATCGTTTCCGATGTAAAATATTTACCCAATGCCGCGCGCTGACGATTAAGCGTGTCCATGTTACTTTGCAAATTGCGGTTGCTTAACGTAATAAGCGACTGAATATAAGGGTTTGTTTCCGCATTAGTATACTGCCCATTTAAGGTTGACAAGGCCTGGCTCTCTGCCGCAGTTGATAACGCGCTCTTACCGCCAGAAAGATACTGATCTAATAACGATAACCCCTGTTGCTCTTGTGATGTGGCAGTCTGGTTCAGGTTGCCGGTATACGCTTGGCCGGGCGTATAAGAGCTAAAGCCAGAGGCGTATTTACTCGCTAATTGCTGACCCAAGCTTGTCGCATAGCCTGGGCGCATGACTTGTTGGGTAACCTTCTCCGGAGCTTCGTTTGCCTTATCAGCTAAGGCCTTATAATAATCTGCCTGTGCTTGATCCAATGCCGTTGGTGCGGCAGCAGCGCCCGCTCCCGCCGTAGCCCCGCCGCTACCCGTAGCTGGTGCGGCTGATGCATCTGTGTAGTAAGGTGTTTGATTTGAATCATCAAATAAAGAATAATATCCCTTATCATCTTCCAAAAAACCGCTGGTAGCCATGTTTGTACCTACCTGATATTTCATATCTACGTACGACTTTTGTTGGCCTGAATCAGTATATCCATATTGCTTTTTTGCGCCGGATAACCAATTATCCGCCAAGGACTGCGCCTGTTGCTCGGTATATCCTTGCTTCAATGCAGTGTCTTTTACGGATTGCTGTTTAGCGATTATCTGCTCATACGTTGGTGTTGCCATATATTCTCCTTTTATAATTCTGTTATTAATTTGCCGTTATTGTCTAACACGGCAAATTCTAATTTTAATGTTTGATTTTTGTTTATTTTATACATATTATCCTAATTGTAGTATTGTTAACCGACATTGTAAACTAACTGCTGTAGGGTGTCCTATAGTAGTCGGATTCACCAACAGAGAAACTGCGAACAGTTCTACATAATCATTAGCATTTAACTTGACAATACCATGAACCGATGGAGTGACATCTACCGATGGTGCATCTTGTATCGCTCGTTTATACTCGGCTCCGTTAATAAACAAGGCAGCTTCGATACAATTATGTACTCCGCCTGGATTTCCATAGCCTACCATACCATCAATATCGTAATAACCAGATGTAGGCGCGGTAAACCTATAGTTAGTAACATTATCGAAATTATTATTGGTATCTGCATCTTCTGTTGATAACGTTACCTTAGTCCATGAAGTATTATTAACTGTCATAGTACCATTCAATCTTGCATTAACGTACACTGGATTTGTTTGATATAATTTTGATGTGGTTACAATTCCCGCAAAATACCCATCTTTCCATTTTTTAGCATCTGAACCTAAATCATCAGTATTATTTGTATCAGAAATCAAAGAAGTGTTTATTGCAGTTGCCGCTAAATCACTTAAATCATTTTTTGCTTTAGTATCTGCATACGTCTTAACAGCCTTTTCCGTAGGGGCCGCATCATCACTATCACCCGCTAACGTGCCATCGGTAGAAAATTCATTTACACTAGCTCCGCTTTTCAAAGATAAACCATTAGCATCAAATGTAGCTTCGGTAGTGCCCTCCGGTTTAATCTCTACTTTGCCATCGGAACCGGTATCAGTGGTTTCTACTGACGTGTTTCCTGTTAATATTTTAGTATCGGTATTCTGTGCATGTAATGCGGCCAATTGCGCGGCAGTTAGATGATAATACTCATCGGCAGTTCCACCTTGCAGGCCATCAAGGTCGTTATGTGGCGGTATGCCTAAAGATAAAGACGAACTGCTAGAACTCGAGGAACTCATGCTCGATGAAGAGCTTGAACTAGA
>Ga0265297_10005747_pt1 | contig 18567 bp, 19 predicted proteins | sample Munlanlwell13791_FD_192502 | JGI IMG/M metagenome (GOLD analysis project Ga0265297, IMG submission 192502) | Leachate microbial communities from a municipal landfill in Southern Ontario, Canada - Leachate well 137-91 | ecosystem: Engineered > Solid waste > Landfill > Unclassified | place...
AGGCTTCCGGCTGGTAATAGTCGTAATACGAGACAAAATACTCGACGCTGTTTTCCGGGAAAAACTCCTTCATCTCGCCGTACAGCTGTGCGGCCAGGGTTTTATTGGGCGCCATGATCATGGCCGGGCGCTGCACCTCATTGATCACATTGGCGATCGTAAAGGTTTTGCCGGAGCCGGTCACGCCCAGCAAGGTCTGATGCACTTCACCATCGCTCAAGCCCTCGACCAACGCTTTTATCGCGGTTGGCTGGTCACCGGCAGGCTGAAACCGGCTGTGGATTTTAAACTTCTTTTTCACTTGGATTTCTCAATGAACATAACTACTTTAATTGTCCCCATGCCGGAGCGGGGCGTGAAACCGAGGTAATTCACAAAAAAATGGTAAAAAAACTTAAAAGATTATCACCACGAAGACACGAAGAAATAAAACTTCGTGTCTTCGTGGTGAATAAAAAACTTTTAACGCCGGATTGTTAGTAAGCCATTATACATAGGGTATAATCCGCTTCACCTTTGACATTGATTCTACACGGGGAAACATGAGCATCAAACTTTCTAACAGAGTTCAGGCAGTTAAACCATCACCGACTTTGGCGATTACCGCCAGAGCGGCGCAAATGCGTGCTGCGGGCAAAGACATTATCGGCCTTGGCGCCGGTGAGCCGGATTTTGACACCCCGGATCATATCAAGGCTGCGGCAGTTAAGGCTATTGATAGCGGTTACACCAAATACACGGCGGTTGACGGCATAGCCAGCCTTAAAAAAGCCATTATCGCGAAGTACAAGAACGATAACGGTCTTGATTACCAGGCCAACCAGATCCTGGTTTCCTGCGGCGGCAAGCAAAGCTCATTCAATCTGGCTCAGGCCCTGCTTAACGCGGGCGATGAAGTCATTATTCCCGCACCGTTCTGGGTTTCCTATCCCGATATGGTGCTATTGGCCGATGGCGTGCCGGTTATTATCGAAACCACCCAGGCGCAGCATTTTAAAATAACGCCTGAACAGTTGCGCGCTGCCATTACCGATAAGACACGGTTAATCTTTATCAACAGCCCGTCCAACCCGTCCGGCGTTGCGTACAGCCTGGAAGAGCTGAAAGCGCTGGGCGACGTGCTTAAGGATTTCCCCAACATCATCATCGCAACCGACGATATGTACGAGCATATCCTTTGGAAGAAGGGCACGTTTGTTAACATTTTAAACGCGCATCCCGAATTGTATGACCGCACCGTGGTCATGAACGGTGTATCCAAAGCCTATTCGATGACCGGCTGGCGTATCGGCTATGCCGCAGGCCCGGCGGACTTGATCGAAGCGATGACCACAATCCAGTCACAAAGCACCTCCAACCCGACCTCGATTTCACAACATGCTGCCGAAGCCGCGTTAACCGGCGATCAAAGCTTTATCGACGATATGTGCGTTGAATTTAAACAGCGTCACGATTATGTCGTTAGCGAACTGAACAGCATCGACGGCGTTGAATGCCTTGAAACCGACGGCACGTTTTACGTGTTTCCTAACGTCGAAAAGCTGATTGCCAGACTGGATAACATCAACGACGATCTTGGCTTTTCCGAATATTTGATCGAAGAAGCCGGTGTTGCGTTGGTGCCGGGTTCTGCGTTCGGCACGCCGGGACATATCCGGATTTCGATAGCCACCAGCATGGCGAATCTGGAAAAAGCGATGGAGCGGATTAAGAAGGCGATTTAAGTTTTGTAAAAAAATCCGCTTGGTAGGATGGGTAGAGGCGTTAGCCGAAACCCATCACATCCAATGTCCAATTCGATGGGTTTCCGCGTTGTTCTACCCATCCACGTGCTAAAGGAGTTCGCTTTGTTAGAGACGCTGGAGCAGCGGATTCATAGGTTTGAGCGTACAACGGATATAATACTGCGGCACCCTATGTCCTCTACTTTCGCAGAACTCATTGAGCGAAGCAGAAACGATTTTAAAGGATTTAGACTGCTGTATTCTACAGATAATCTAGATTCTAACTTTGGTGGAGTGTTACTCTCATCAATCGAAGATATATGTCCAGCCATCTCTAGGTATTTTGGTGCTTCGGGTCTGCTTTTTTATGATGACGAGATATATGAAGAGGTACAAAATATTGGTGCCATATCTTTTCCTTTAGATTATTCCGTAAGTTTTGATACACAGGTGGCAGAAGCGTTTCGCTGTTATGAAGATGGAAAAAATATATCTGAGTGGGAGTGGTTCTACCAATTGATAAAATTGGTAAAAGGTAAGGAGTCAAAATTCAATTTTGACTACACTTTTTACATGGTAGAGGATTTACTTCACACCTTTGATCATACAAATTTAAGGCCATTCAATACGGTTCGAGCTTTGAAGCGTTTCGACCATTTTGATGTGGATTCATTTTTGGAAAATCCTAAAATACCGAGATTTAACGATGATAGAACAACGGCAGGAAGGAGAGCTGCTGACGCAATATCTTCATTCCAGAGTAGTGAAGATATTCGGAGAAGCCTAGACAGAAGGAAAGGATTAAAGCTTATTTTGATGAAAGCCATGAAATTGCGCTGGGAAGATAAAAAAGGGCATCTAGCCAATCTTGATAAGTTAGTCGAATTTTCTGTTGAACATCTCGGCCGCTTTGCAAAGATGGAACTCTATTTTGGATGGAAATTACTTAAATATGGAGACAGATACAGATTCTTTGGGCAATTGATGCAAAAATCTGAAAACGCAATCCAAAAACTGAATGGAATGAGCTGGGATTTATATTCCCTAAGACATCAGGAAACAATGTCAATCAAGTCAAAATATGGAAGATTTTATGTTCCATTTATAGCGACGTTTGATAGGCGTTTTAAAGAACTAATGAAGGCATGTCCAATAAGGTGTGTGCTAATAGATGATAGAGACAAAAGGATAAATACTATTTTTGTTGATGAGTATGAGTTTTTTCAAGATGTAAACATAGCGCTTAACAGTTCCACACAATCAAGGCTTTCAGATCCTGAAGAAAAAATTAAACGACTAAAGAACAACGTTTCCTCATATGAACTGGATGGTAAGCTGGATATTCTTGAAAGTGAATGCAGAGATATAGTTATTTAGGACTGCAATATGCTTCAATATGGCGGCGTATTTCAGATTTGACCGCCAGAGTTTCATTCTAAAGCAGCCAAAGCCGCTTCTGGCGCCTTGTCGAGAATTTTCAATAATGCTTTTGCCGCGCCAGTAGGGCAGCGTTTTCCTTGCTCCCAATTGCGGATGGTCTCAAGCGATACATCAATCCGCTGAGAAAATTCAGTCTGGCTTAAGCCCAGTCGCGTTCGTACACGACGAGCAAATTTAGCGGCGTCTAACATGGCATTGGTTTCGTCAATGTGTTGCTGTGCGGCAATATCCCGTTCGTCAGTGGCGTCCAAACGGTTGAAATCCACTCTACCTTCAGGCAGTGATGCCGGACTTTCAAGATCAATACTAATTTTTACTGTTTTCATAACGATTCACCTCGCGTTGATTGGCCTTGCGTGCTGAAATAATCCGAATGGTTGAGCCGCGTAACGTATAGACAACACAGAATACCCGTTGGGCAATTAAGCCTAAAAGTTGATAGCGTTCTTCGGCATAATCCCAGCGCGTATCTTTCTTAATAAGACGATCGGGATCAATGAACGCCTGAACTACGTAAGCAAAGTCAAACCCACGTTGATCAAAACATACGTCACTTTTGTTTTCATCCCATTCAAAATTCATAGATTTAAAGTATAGGCCACTGAACCATCAGCAACAAGCATTAATCAGCTCAACCCCGCTGATTAATGCTCCAGTTCATGGCCGCAGTATTTGCAAAAACCGGCATCAAAATCATGTCCTGTCCGGCCGCAGCCGGGACAGGCGTCATTCCTGACTTTTTCCTTCGAGTGCGTCCTGATCAACTCGGCGCTATAGATGCCGGTAGGTACGGCGATAATGCCATAGCCCATGATCATGATCGTCGAAGCGAGCAGTTGACCCAGCGGGGTTTGCGGGGAGATATCGCCATAGCCGACCGTTGTCAGCGTCACAATGGCCCAGTAGACTGACCTTGGGATGCTGGTAAAACCGGCTTCCCGGCTTTCGACGACATACACCAGTGAGCCGAACACAACCACCAGCATGAGTACAGCATAAAGAAACACCATGATTTTACGCAGGCTTTTGTTCAATGCCATCATCATGATCTCAGCTTCGTCCATGTAGGCCGACAGTTTGAGAATACGAAAAACCCGCAGCAGCCGCAATATGCGTATCGCGAGCATGGGCTGCGCTCCGGGAAACAGCAGAATCAGGTAGCTGGGTAGTACTGACACCAAATCGACCAGGCCAAAGAAGCTCTTGAAATACTGCCAGGGCCTTCGAACGCTGATCAAGCGTAGCCCGTACTCCAGCGTGAACAGCAACGTAAAAAACCATTCAATAATATTTAAGGCTTGTGCATGACGGGTTTGGAACGCTTCCACGCTCTCAAGCATGATTACTATCACGCTGAGCACGATGCTGATGCTCAAAACGACATCGAACGCCTTGCCCATAGGCGTTTCGGAGCCGAAAACAACCGTATTGAGCGATTCCCGCCACGGCGCTAGCGTTTCGCCGTCATTATAAGAATGGTATTTCGTTCTTGGAGTTTTTCGTGTACGCATGACTTTAGATTTGCCCGTATCTGCAACAATCGGCCGTATGAGCATGGATCATGCCGGTCGTTTGCAGACCGGATGATTCATTGCGAGACACGAAGAACATAATATTTTCACCTTGGCCTTGTGCTCTTCGTGATGATTTTTAGGAACAGGACTTCTGCGCATGCTATCAAGCCTACCAAGTTCCGGTATTTTCCATGGCAAGCCATTTCTCCGAAGGCATCAACGGCGCATCTTTTTGCAACAGCTCGATAGAAATCTGATCCGGTGAGCGGATAAACGCCATATGTCCGTCCCGCGGCGGGCGGTTGATAACCACGCCGGCATCCATGAGTTCCTGGCAGGTTTCGTAAATATTATCGACTTCAAAAGCCAGATGGCCGAAATTGCGTCCGCCGTCATAATCCTCGGTATCCCAGTTATAAGTCAGCTCCAGCAACGGTGCGTGCATTTTTTCAGCCTGATAGGTATCCTCCGGCGCATGCAGATAAACCAGCGTATAACGTCCTTCCTCACTGTCCATCCTGTGGTGTTCGATCAGGCCCAGTTTGTTGCAATAAAAATCGAGTGATTCATCCAGATTTTGAACCCGAACCATGGCATGTAAATAACGCATAGTGTTTCTCCTTATGAATACTTGGTTTTAATTTCGGCATGTCGAAAACAATCGATGGTGTGATCATTGACCATGCCGGTCGCCTGCATATAAGCATAACAAATGGTGCTGCCGACAAACTTGAAGCCGCGCTTTTTAAGATCCTTGCCCATCAACTCGGAGATGGGCGTGGAAGCCGGGATTTCGGCGGCGTTTTTCCAAGCGTTGTGCTGCGGTTTGTTGCCGACAAATTGCCAGATATAGCTGCCAAAACTGCCGAAATCCTGTTGAACCTTCAAAAAGGCCTGGGCGTTGATGACCGCCGCATTAACCTTCAGTTTGTTTCTTACTATATCCGGATTAAGCAGCAATGAACTGATTTTTTCAGCATCGTAACCTGCAATCTTTTCGGCATCAAAATTATCGAAGGCTAAACGGTAACCAACGCGTTTATTTAAAATAGTTGACCAGCTTAAACCGGCCTGTGCGCCTTCAAGGATAAGAAACTCAAACAGCAGCCGGTCATCATGCACCGGCACGCCCCATTCAAGATCGTGATATTGCTGTTCGGACGGGCTGGAAAGCGCCCATATGCATTTTTTCATTGGTGTTTCCCGGTGGTATAAGGCTATCGATTGCGCTGGTTATTAAAGTTGGTCATAGAAAAAATGCAAGCGGTGTTTGCCAGTAAACAATGCATTGTTTTACTCGCAGGCGAAGCCTGCACTCCATTCACAAGTTGATGCGCGGCGGTTGACAATCCCGACCTCAAACCGCATCATCGAACCAGTTTATTTACCGGCCATTTTATCCCATGAGTAATGACAACCTGCAAATCCGTCGCATCGCTATCGATACCTATCATGAGAACGTTGCTTACCTGCATCGGGAATGCGGCATTTATCGGGCCGAAGGTTTCCAGGCACTGTCTAAGATTCTGGTCAGCGCCAACGGTTCCAAGGTGCTTGCGGTTCTTAACGTGGTCGATGACTCATCCATCGTTCTGCCGGGAGAACTGGGATTATCCGAGCAGGCGTTTCAGCAACTGAATGCCGACGAAGGCAGTCTGGTTACGGTCAATCACGCGGAACATCCAAAGTCCATGGACGCGGTGCGCCGCAAAATCAACGGTGAGCGTCTCAGCCAGGACGATTTTAACAGCATAACCAAGGATATCGCCGAAGCCCGCTATTCGAAAATGGAAATGGCGGCATTTCTGGTTGCAACCGGGCAAAACAATCTTGATCGGGATGAGCTGTTTTTTCTTACCCGCGCGATGTTGCAGTCTGGCGACAAGATGAATTGGCATGAATCGCTGGTCGCCGACAAGCACTGCATCGGCGGCATTCCCGGCAACCGCACCTCGATGCTGGTCGTGCCTATTGTTGCCGCGCACGGCATGCTGATACCCAAAACCTCCAGCCGCGCTATAACCTCCCCGGCCGGTACGGCGGATACCATGGAGGTGCTGGCCGAGGTTAATCTGGCGCCGGACCAGCTTCATGATATCGTGCGCCAGGAACGCGGCTGTCTGGCCTGGGGCGGCACGGCCAGGCTTGCGCCGGTCGATGACATGCTGATCTCCGTTGAACGTCCGCTGGGTATCGACTCGCAGGGGCAAATGGTGGCGTCGATCCTGTCCAAAAAACTGGCCGCCGGTTCCACGCATTTGCTGATCGATATTCCGGTCGGCCCCACGGCTAAAGTGCGGCACATGAACCAGGCGCTGGCCTTGCGCAAACTGTTTGAATTTGTCGGCGACCGGCTGAACATTCATCTGGAAGTGATGATAACCGACGGCCGCCAGCCGATAGGGCGGGGCATAGGTCCGATATTGGAAGCCCGGGACGTTATGCAGGTGCTGCATAACGAGCCTGATGCGCCGTTCGATCTACGCCAAAAATCCTTGCAGCTGGCCGGCAGGATTATTGAGTTCGACCCCGACGTGCGCGGCGGCCAAGGTTACGCGATTGCCCGCGATATTCTTGAATCGGGCCGGGCCGGCGCCAAAATGAATGCATTGATTCGGGCGCAGGGCGCAAAAATAATCGACCTGCATCCGGGCAGTCTTTGTCATGAGGTTGTTGCCGATAGCACCGGAATAGTCACCAGCATCGATAACTTTCAAATGGCAAAAATAGCCGGGCTGGCCGGCGCGCCGAAGATAAAAAAAGCGGGCGTCGATTTATTGAAGAAACTGGGCAGTCCGGTAGAAAAAGGCGAAATCTTATACCGGATCTATGCCGAATATCAGACCGATTTTAAATTTGCCAAGGAGATGGCCGCCCAAAACAGCGGTTACACGATAGGCAGCGAAGAGCAAATTATCAAATCGTTAATTGCCTTTTAATACGGAACAATTCCAGCCATGATGATTCTTGCTTTTCCCGATTACTTAAGCCAGGCGCAGCGTCTGGCGGCCCGGCTTGACGTACCGCTGGCGGAGATTGTGCTGCATCATTTTCCTGACAGTGAAAGCCTGGTCCGCCTGCCGCCGTCACTACCGGAACACGTGGTTGTCTGCCGCAGCCTTAACCAGCCCAACGACAAATTGATCGAGCTGATGCTGTGCGCGGTCACGGCGCGAGAATTAGGCGCCAAGCGCCTGACGCTGGTCGCGCCTTATTTAAGCTATATGCGCCAGGATATCGCCAACCAGCCCGGCGAGGCGGTCAGTCAGCGTATTGTCGGCAAGCTGCTTGCGGACCTGTTTGACGATGTCCTCACCGTAGACCCGCATTTGCACCGCATTTCGTCGTTAACCCAGGCAATTCCGATAAAAAACGCGATCAGCCTGACCGCCGCCAATGAAATCGGGGCTTTTTTAAAGCAACAGTTCAAGAGCGCGATACTGTTGGGACCGGACAGCGAATCAAAACAGTGGGTGTCCGCTATCGCCGAAAACATCGGTTTTGATTACGCCATTGCCCAAAAAAAACGGCTGGGCGATAGGCAGGTCGAAATGATCTTGCAGGATTGCGATTACCGAAACAGACCGGTGATTATTATCGACGACGTGGCCAGTACCGGCAGGACAATTGCCAAGGCAGCAGGACTGCTGCAAGCCGCAGGCAACGATGATATTTATGCGGTCATTACCCATGCCCTGTTTTGCGGCGATGCTTATGAGCATATCCTTAAAGCAGGCGTCAAAAACATCTGGAGTACCGACAGCATCGATCATCCCAGCGCCTGCATTAAACTCGATGCTTTGCTGGCGGATGCGATTAAGGCCATTGCCCGATAAAGCGTTGACAGACCCCGGGCCAGTTAATAGACTGAGATTTGCTTATAGCAATGATGCAAGTTGGCCGGCCATTGCTCACCACGATTTAATAACTTTAAAGGAACTTATTATGCATATTAAAAACTGGCTGATTGCCGCCTTATTTCTCGTATCGCCCGCGCTCTATGCGCACACCGGCGGTCATATCGGTCACAGTTTGTTCAGCGGTATGCTGCATCCTTTAACCGGAATCGACCATTTGTTGGTATTGCTGGCGGTCGGCCTGGTTGCGGCAAAGCAGGGCGGCAAAGCGTTGTTTATGTTCCCCGCTATTTTTTTTGGCTTGATGGCTGCTGGTGCGTTGCTTAGCGCTGTAGCCGTGCAAATCCCGTTTGTTGAATTCTTTATCGCCTTATCGCTGCTTGCGTTTGGCTTGCTGGTCATCGCTAAAGATGGGCTTCGTGCCTCAGCCCATCCTATAATGCTCTTTCTGGGCGTATCGTTTTTCGCCGTATTTCATGGTTATGCGCATGCCGCGGAAATTCCGGCCGATTCTAACGCCATCTGGTATTTCTCATCGTTAATGCTGGTGAGTCTGGTCATTTGTCTGGGCGGTTGCATCATCGGACTGAACACTGGCAAGCGCATGAACTACCTGTTCTCATTGATATGCTTAAGCAGCGGCTTGTATTATTTAACTGCCGGTTAGCGGGTTATCAACAAATAGCGCTTCGTTAACTAAAGGACTTCTTTAAAATAGCCGATTCGGCAACGGCTATTTTCCAAATACAGTCGAAAAATTAATTCCGCATAAAACCGGGGCCGCTACGCCCCGCCATTTCCCAGGCAGGATAACCCTCATTGCGTAACACCCATCAAGCAGTTGTGCCGCCAAGAATCGATTATATTGACGCTTGGCGGTTTTTGGCCGTTCTCATGGTCATTCAGTCGCATGTTTTTGTTTACAGCGGCTTAACGATAAACTCTTTGACACCTTTCTTGGATCAACTGGACCGGCTAGGAGAACTGGGGGTTTTGGTCTTTTTTGTGATCAGCGGGTTTGTGATTTGTTCCGGTCTGGTTGCAGAAAAAAGCCGCACGGGTAGGGTTTGTCTATCCGCATTTTATGTGCGCCGGTTTTACCGGATTATTCCGCCGCTTTGGCTGTATCTGTCCTGTCTATTGATACTCGGGACGGCGGGCATCATTGAAACTTCGCCGCAACAAGCGCTTACCTCGGCCTCGTTCTTATGTAATATGCCGTTTCCCGACGGCTGCTCCTGGTTCGCAGGGCATACCTGGACGCTGGCTTATGAGGAGCAGTTCTACCTGCTATTTCCGCTGTTGATCCTGTTCGTACCGCTGATTAATAACAGTTTGCGCTTTGGCATTGCAATAGGCATTCTGGCGATGGGTTCGGTGTTATTGAACAGGACAGGCCATCTGTTTATGGGCGAATATCTCATGTATTTTATTTTTCTGCTTAGCGGCTGCTGTTCCGCGCTGTTGCCTAAAAATATCATCAGCCGTATTTGCCAAATGCACGCTGCCGTCTGGTTAAGCGTTATTGCTTTGCTGCTGGTTTGTGTCGGCTATTTGCCGGGTGAAATCGAAAAACAGGTTAAAACGCTCTTTTACCCGCCGCTTATTCTACTGATGGTGCTGGGCACGCCCGTACAGACTAAAGCAATTGCCCTGGTTTTTAAGAACAGGCTGCTCTGTTACTTAGGAAGAATATCCTACACGGTCTATTTGTGGCAGGAATTAGTGACGGGAAATTATGTCGGCGGTTTAACCTTCGTTTACATCGCTGCCGTTTTTGTATTTGCGATGCTTTCGTATCGGTATATTGAATTGCCGTTGCAAAGAAAGGCGACTTTGATATCCGACGGCTTAAAAGCAGCCGCTGCTGAGGCATTGTTAAGCGAGTATAAACAAGACCGGCCATATTAACCCTCGCCCGGAAGGTCGAGGGTTCTTAGCGTTAACTAATCCGTTTGCGCCGCAAAACTATGCACCCATGCCAGGGCATCGTCGTTCCAGGTCATTCCGGCATGCATCTTTAAAATGATATCCCGGTACATTTCAAGGCTGGGATAGCCTTCCGCCTGGGCATCGGCATCGGTCATGTCGCCTAAGCGCTGACGTTTTAAATCGGTAACAACAAAAGTCATTCCGTCCAGGTCGAAAGTTTCGCCGGGCCAGCCATAGACGCCATCACGACGTTGTTGCGTTTTTGTTCCGGCTCTTGCCGCTTCTACCAATTTTGCGTGAGTAACCAAGCGATCTATCGAACAGGTTTTCTCGGGATAAGCTTCCATTGTTGATCCTAATTTGAATAAAAAATTCTATTGTACACCAAGCACTATTGTCTCGTAGCGACTGTCAGCCGCCATTTTGGGCGTCAGTTAAACTAATTTTGATGCCGGCCGATAACCGGAGGTGAGCAAAACTTTTCTTCGGGGCAAAACTAATGATCATAAAAAGTTCCAGCATACAACTAAACAGCCGGCATCAGTTCTTAAAGAGCTCTCAGGAGTCGGAATCGTTACGGTTCTGGAAAACCCAGGACCAGCCGGGGCCGGCTAGAAACGAGCGACCGGCAGATTCGCTTAGCCTTAGCGGCCCGGCGCAGGCGCTCAAAGCCGAGAGACAAGCATTGGATACTGATAAACCGCTTGATGACAACGACAGCATTAAACTGCTTATTGTCAGGCAGATGGTTAAGGCGATAACCGGCCAGGATTTCAAGCTGTTTTCTCCCGCTGAATTGAGCGGCGACGCTGAAAATACGGCTATTGAAATCACCGCAACCCCGCCGCCTGCCAAGCAGCCTTCCTCTGCGGGCTTCGGGCTTGTTTACGAGCATCATGCCGTGTATCAGGAGTCGGAAAACACTAGCTTTTCCGCTATCGGCTCCATCCGGACACAAGACGGGCAAAGCATCGATTTTTCAGTCAAGTTGAATATGAGCCGAGAATTCCGTCTGGAGACCAACCTTGCCATCACTGCCGGGGATCCTGAAAAGAAAGTCGATCCGCTGGTGATTAATTTTGGCGGCAATGCGGCGGAACTGTCACAAACGCGCTTTGAGTTCGACATTGACGCCAATGGTACCGCTGAACAAATCGCCAATTTAAAACCGGGTAGCGGCTTTCTGGCATTGGATAAAAACCAGGACGACATTATCAATGATGGCGCTGAATTGTTCGGCCCGAATTCCGGCAACGGGTTTTCAGAGTTGGCCCAGTATGACAGCGATAACAACCGCTTCATTGACGAAGCCGATCCAATTTATGACAGTTTAAGAATCTGGCAGCGGTTCGAAGACGGCAGCCAGCAGCTTATTGCCTTAGGCGATAAAAACATAGGCGCTATTTATCTGGGTCATGCTACTACGCCTTTCCAGTTGCGCAACACCGAGAACCAGTCGCTGGGAGAGGTTACCGATACCGGTATTTATTTAACGGAAGACGGCAAAACCGGCACCATTCAGCAGGTTAACTTTAGCGTGTAAATAAGGAAAAGGGATTAAATTGCAGATATAGGTATTCGTACGGATAAACTCAGTTTATATGCTTTGTTAATCTATGCTTCGACAAGAAAGGCTGGATGCCGAGTTTGTCGTATTATCTCTCTTACAAAGACCATCCGGGGTCTGCCCCCTTTCTCTCTGGGGTGGTCTTTTTTTTGAGAGGCACAGCAATTCCCCATCATTCCTGAAAAATCCTTAACGACCTGATTCTGTTGATAGCAGCAGCCAGCTCATATTTGCGCGGCATGGAAAGAGTGCCCGGATAATCAGATTGCAAGCAGTCTAATCCATGCTTATTTATTTTATTTTCCAGCCAGTTTATCCAGAAACGGATGGTCTCGGGTCTATCGCCCGACTGCTTTAATTGCGTCCGTAACGTCAAAAGGCAATAGCCGATAGCTAGCACCTGCGGGGCTTCTGCAATTTGCGCGACCGCCTCCAGATTAATCAAATCCATGCCGTATTCAAGCTGCCTTGGCGCGTTGCGCAAATCCTTGATGCGCTTGGAAAGCGTCTTGTTCAAGCGCTGGTTGACATAGGCCGGATCGAAATTATCGGTTGCCAGGCGGCGCGATATAGCAAAGTCGTGAATCGGCATATCCTCTTCCGCTATCGGGCCAAGCCTGTCACGCACCTTGGCGGTAATATCCTCGCAGCGGTAATTGTCCATCAGCAGGCAGGTATCGGCTTTCTGCAAGAAATAACCCAGGCCGCCGACCACGAATATCATCGACACATGATGTTTTTCCCATAGCGACCGCACTGTCGAATAAAGTGGCTTGATCGGTTCCTGTGCGGCATCCAGGATTTTTTTGATCAGCTCATCGCGCACCAGGAAATTGGTTGCGCAGGTGTCTTCATCAAACAGCAGCAGGCGGCTGCCGCTTTCAATGGCTTCGACAATATTAGCTGCTTGCGACGTGCTGCCGCTGGCATTGTCGGACGAAAAACAAGCGGTTTTGAGGCCGTTCGGCAGATCGCCGATAAAAGGGCTGATGTCGACATTCCGAATGTTGCGGCCTTCTTCGGCTCGGATAAAAAAAGCATCTTCCCTAGTTACTACATATTCCCGTCCGTCTCCGGGAATATGCGCATAAACCCCGGTTAAAATCGCCTGCATTAACGTCGACTTGCCGTGATAGCCGCCGCCGGTAATGCAGGTTATGCCTTCCTTGATGCCCATGCCGATTATGTCGCGGCCATCCGCTAAGGGAATCTTGATTTGTAACGATGCGGGGGATTGAAAGGTTTTAACAGACTCGTCCATTGCAGGTCGGTCATCGACACCGCTTTGTCGCGGCAACTTTGCGCCATTGGCGATAAAGGCAATCAGGTCATGCTGCCGTATAAACTGAAGGATTTCAGCGCGTGTTTTTTGCACATTTACAAACTGCTGGAGCAGAGTTCTGGTTTTCTCTTCGTAGTGTTGATAAAAAAATGTAGCGTCAACAATTGCCGTCAGTTCTTGGCTGAACATGATCCACGCCTGCTCGGCATCAAAAACGCCGCCTTGCCTTTTGGCGGGAAGGCTGATGATAAAGCGCAAATAAACGGCCTGGTCAGCGAACAAAACGCTATCCCTGCTCAGCATCTTTTGGCTCAAGGCAGTGGTGCTAAAAGAACCGCTGCCGTCCTTGCCGCGATTTTGCTGCGCAAACTTGTTAATGCCGTGACGAAAACGCCGGATCAAAAAATCGGCCACCGCAAGTTTGCACTCCGCGGTCTTGAAAAACTCTTCGGGGATTTGACTATCCTGCAGCGCTATTTTTATCGATGCAATGGAAGCAGGGTTGGCGCCGGGGCTACCCTGCATTTTGATAAAGCTGAGTTCAAATCGGGGGAAACGATAAGAACCGCGCAGTTTTTGGATAGTGTGGAAAGGCCGGTCGGCGATAGAAGCTAGCAAGTCATGTAATTGATGCACATTCCCTCCTGCTTTTTAGTTCAAAAACCGGGCAAGTCAGCTTCCTTTAACAGGGTTGCCATGATAATCCGTTTCAGCAACCAGCTTCATTTTCACTGGATGATCATCGATGCCTAACGCCTTAAAAGCGGCTTTTATGCCCATCGCTTTTACGGCATCGACAGAACCGAACCTGAAACCAAACAGCCTGTTTTTCTTGCCTTCGGGAAAACTGTGCATTATTTGAGCAATGCGATCATCAATCAGCGCCCTTGCTTTGTTCAGCTCTATAGCCACTTCCGGTTTCAAGCCGGGGAACAGTTGCTTTTCCGGTAGTTGCACGGCTGCCACCTTCAACTCCGGTTGCAGCCGTTTGCGCATATCCGCCAATTTTTTACTTTGCCCATGAGCCACCAGCAGGTTACGCTCAGTGACACTCACCTTTTGCCGGTCTGCGGGCATGTCGGATATTTTTCTCATCAACTAAAACGGGATGTCATCATCATACGGCGCATCAAAGTTGTCGTGGCTCGGCGCTTGTTGGCCGGATGGCTGCGAAGATGGGTAGCTTTGTTGCGGCTGGCTTGACTCGTTTCTTTTGCCGACCAAATCGATAATATTGGCATTAAGTTCCAGGCTGGTTTTGGTCGAGCCGTCTTGCGCGCGATACTCGCTTTGGCTCAGTTCGCCAGAGACAAATACCTGCTGGCCTTTTTTCAGGTAGTTTTGCAGCTGTCCTTCTGCACGTTTGCCCCATACCGCACATCTGATCCACAGCGTTTGCTGCTTGTCGCCGAAGCCAATATTGTTGGCGACGGTAACGTTCAATACCGCCTGGCCTGACGGTAAATACCTGACTTCCGCATCACGGCCAACAGTGCCGGTAAAACTAAATACGTTGCTCATAATTTTCTCATTGATAGTTAAATTAATAATACGGCTATTATCGGCTGGTTCGACCAAAAATGAAAATGCAAAACCTCAGGCCGGTTTTGATTAATGCCCGATAAAGTCCGGTTGCTTAACCGAATCACTAGAATGGCGCACTTTGTTAATGTCAGTGTTTTGGGACGAGTGACTAGTAGTCAGTCATATTGAAGTGAAGCGATAATTTATGATATGACTATAAGCTTTGGCGCAACGAGGTTTAGTGTCATGCCCGCCATCCGCTATAAAGTCAATTTGACCGACGAAGAAAAACGTCAGTTGGAAGCTTTGCTTCATCAAGGTCAAAGCGCCGCTCGTAGTCAAACGCGAGCTCGCATTCTGTTAAAAGCCGCGTCCGGCCTTCAGGATAAGGACATCATCCAGGCGCTGGACGTCTCAGCGTCTATGGTGGCAAAAACCCGTCAACGCTGCGTGGAAGAAGGTCCTGAAGCGGCACTCAAAGAACGTCCTCGTCCGGGTGTCAAGCGCCCACGTTAACGGACAAACAAGCCGCCCATCTGATTGCCATCGCCTGTAGCGATGCCCCGGAAGGACACGACCACTGGACCTTGCGATTGTTGGCCGACCAAGTGGTGGTGGTGGACTATGCCGCTTCGTGCCGCTATGAATTAATCCGCCGGCTTTTACCCACAGGGCACAAGTAAAAAAACACTTTAAAACCCTGGCAGAAGCAGGAGTGGTGCATTCCGGACGTCAGCGCGGAGTTCGTGGCGGCCATGGAAGACGTCCTGGACCTGTATGAAGCGCCCTACGATTCGGCGCGTCCGGTGGTGTGTTTCGATGAAAGTCCCAAGCAACTGATTGTCGAAGTGCGGCAACCGATACCGGTCGAACCGGGCGCACCGGCCCGCTATGATACGGGCTACGAACGCAAAGGCGTGTGCGATTTGATGATGATCTGCGAGCCCAAACAGGGATTTCGTCACGTGGACGTCACCGACCGGCGCACCAAAATCGACTTCGCCCACAGCATGAAACACGTGGCCGAACGCTATCCTGAAGCCTCGGTAATTCGTGTCGTGCTGGACAACCTCAATACCCATAAAGTGGCGTCCTTGATTGAGGCTTTCCCCGCCGAGCAAGCGCGAACTTTGGTACGCAAGCTGGAGTTCCACTACACCCCCAAGCACGGCAGCTGGTTGAACATCGCCGAAATCGGATTGGCTGTCTTGTCGAACAGCTGTTTATCGCAGCGGATACCGGACAAAGCGCGTCTACGCCGTGAAGTTGAAGCTAATGTCCGCGAGCGTAATGTGAAGGCTACCCCCGTCAATTGGCGCTTTACCACCCAAGAGGCACGACGGAAGCTGGCTCGACTTTATCCTTGTACTTCATCATGACTGACTACTAGAATGACAATAGGAATGTCGCTGTCTTTAATTACTTTTTGACAATTTGGAAAGAGGAAATGTTGTCGGTTTCCATGAGGTACCGACAAAGATGCCAAAACGACTTTTATACAAATGGCAACCAAAAACGTTGGGCAATAAAAAAGGCCTTAGGTTTGCACCTAAGGCCTTGATATTCTTGGAGCTGGCGATGGGAATCGAACCCGCGACCGGCTGATTACAAATCGGTTAAAATTAACAATCTATAATGCTCCACAACAAACAATGACAATAAACACAATGAGTTATCTTATTTTGTTGTTTGTCTTGTATTGTCATTTACTGCCCTTTTTTATCCTCAAGTGCCCCACCAGTGCCCCATAGAACAAGGGAAATAACGCTACGCCACACCTACTAAATCCAAAAACATCAAGCGATATTAGTTGATTGGTTGCCCCAAGAATCCAGCAAAAAACCTGTTTTTCGCTAAAGCACTCAATCGGTGCGTATTCCGATGAAATCCACTATCGATTCCAATCGCATACCCACCAGCTTTTCCGATTTAAAACCGCTACCAATTCCGATACAAACCCGGCCAGATTTTGAATGCCCGAGTTCGGCCGAGGGTGTGTCAAAACTCGTGATCGCATCTGTCTGAAGTAAAAATTACTCCACTATGCAGCTTTAAATGAGCGCCTTTTTAATGTTAGCTCCACAGTGATCGGTATTTAGCTCAATAACCAGCATGATTAAACCACTGGCTTTTCGATGTCTACGTTTTGACACACCCTGGACCAACAACTGTCGTACATTACAATGTTGCAGACGTACTTTATCAAACCTTACAGCAAGCGGGCAGAGCGTTACTTATTGCGCTATCATTAGGCTATCTATCAGTTCTGGTTTCCGAGAAATGATTGTTTTTGCGGTACTAATTTCAGAGTAACCTCATAAGTTTCATTAATTCAGAATAAGGGGATTAGAGATGAATAATAGTTCTCAGCGTGAACAGTTTTATCTAGGGCGCCGGCGTAATGAATTGAAAGAAATACTTGTTACAGACTTAAATATGGGGATGCATGTAGGCTATCTTTCACTTTTTATTGTTATTTTTTTCGCAATATCATTGTGCGTCACGTGGTTAATTTTCAAATATAGGCACGCTAATTTAGATGCTTCTAAAGAAGCCCAAGCACATATAGCTGAGCACCTCGTGTGTAATGGTATTATTCCATTTTTCGGAATATATTTTATTCTAGCGTTTTGTGCTGCGTTAATCTGGGCTATACACCTTTATATAAACCTTAGGGCTCGCGCTAAGCTTGAAGAAATAAACTTTGCGATTGGCGATCTAAAATATAGTGAGGGAAGCAAAAAAAAGCAAAGCGATCCTTTTTCTTTCCATTCGCTGGCAGAATCACATAAAGAATGGGCACAGGTATGGTTTACGTCTTCTTTGGTCATATTTATTGGTGGCGTAGTTTATGCCACTTTTAATATTGGTATACATATCTGTCCGACAGAACAGTTAGGCGAAATTAAAAATAACACTAATTTAGTTGTGTCAATTCTAGAGATAATTAATTATATAATACCGAACGTCTTTGTTTATTCTATTTTTATTTTTATATGGTTATGGGCGTCAAAGCATCAGAAGGCTCACTGGCACAATTTTGTTGTTAACGCATACAGGCATAGAGCACTATGTAGGCTAAAAGAATTTAGAAATGACGTGAAAGATGACGTAATTGACAAGCTTACGGAAAACGATTCTCAAGTGACACGAGACCTTGCTTGGAAAACTATACTAGATATGTATAGAGAGTCCGGACTCTTGCTAATTACTCCACGAGACTCGGCTTATCTGGATACTGGGCAGTCGGAAGACATTCCACGTAAGCTCGCCGAGCTTGAGGATGTTATGAAATCTTTTACTTCTCATAAAGATTAGTGAGTCAACTGAAGAAAGGGGCGTACTAATAGCAGCTATACTTCCAGTATCCGAAAAATCCACGTTTTCTGGAGATGTTTTTTTGTCTGGTGACATTAAACTTTTCGATACGGTCTGTTTAATGTTTTGACTGGAACCAGTGTTCACCAAACGACCGTTTGTTGAACAAGTTTATACTGGCATTGGCCAAAAAATAGAAATCAAAAACTAGATTTTGAATTTGCTGTGAAGGGCAGCTATGGGCCGCTATGTTAAGCTTAACATAGCGACCTCTATGTGTAGAATGATGTGTCAACACTTTTCCGGACACGCGGTTAAGCAGCTTTGTGCTGCAATTCATAGTCTACAGGCGACATATAGCCATTGGCAGAATGAAGGCGTTCGCGATTGTAAAAGACTTCAATATACT
>Ga0265297_10005748_pt1 | contig 18564 bp, 17 predicted proteins | sample Munlanlwell13791_FD_192502 | JGI IMG/M metagenome (GOLD analysis project Ga0265297, IMG submission 192502) | Leachate microbial communities from a municipal landfill in Southern Ontario, Canada - Leachate well 137-91 | ecosystem: Engineered > Solid waste > Landfill > Unclassified | place...
GGAGGTAAGACTCGCCGCGTCAGTCGGACTCGGATTCCTGAGCCATCCGGATTCGCTGGACGGCCTGATTGATCTGGCGACCAAGGATGCCAACTACAAGGTCAGAGCCTATGCTTGTGCGGCGATCCCACTGCTGAATATCCTGCCGGAGAATGAGGAGAAGGCGATCGGCATGCTGCTGAAGGTTGCGGCCGACGACAAGCATTACCTCCCAAGGGCGTATGCCATTCTGTCGCTGTCGAAATTCCGCGAAAGCAATGCCGCTTTCAAAGCGATAATGTTCGGGCTCGGGGACAAGAATACCGAGGTGCAGGCCTATTCCGCCATTTCCCTGGGATTGTATGGTAACCGCAGCGCCGCAGGCGCGCTGTCCAAGTTCATCATTGCGAACCGTGGCAGCGGCCTGTCAGCCGCGGGGTACTACGGCCTTGCCTTCGTTGCAGGCCGGGCTGACGCCAGAGACATCCTGCGGGAATTCGAATACACGCTGAGGTCGGACGAGTTGCAGGCAATGGCCTTTGCCTTGGGTATGAGCGCGGATGCATCCATCGCCCTGGACCTGACAAGGTTCCTGGAAAATGAAGACCAGATCCTGCGGGACAGCACTATCAAGTGCTTCGGGATGATGCGCAATCTGGACCTGGAGACCCGCAAGGCCGTTGTCAAGGCCCTTGCGAGCTATCCGGCAAAGCTAAAGGCAAAGGACCGGGATTTCAAAGAGGACAAATTCACACGCTTCTACGCAGCGGCAGCCCGGTATGCACTTGGCGATTCTTCCGCACTCGCAGAGGCTGTCGATGCTATGTACTCGCCGGATTACTACACCGAGTTGAAGATCGATATGGATTGGGCGGCGCTGATGCGGCCCGTCAACGACAGGATCCCCGAATACAGAAGGCTACGGCCCTTCTTCGGGCTCGAAGATCTGCCGCTGCAGCCAAACGGAGGATATTAACGGGAATAGTGGTGGCCGAGGTGGGATTTGAACCCACACGGGGTATAAGCCCCAAGGGATTTTAAGTCCCCAGCGTCTGCCGTTTCGCCACTCGGCCGAAGACGAAAATGGAGGCGACGACCGGATTTGAACCGGTGATTCACGGTTTTGCAAACCGTTGCCTTACCGCTTGGCTACGTCGCCTCTCGCAGGTCAGTATTCTACACAGTCTTGAGGGCGGGTCAAGGAAGTCCGTGAGGCGCCCGCGACCTGCTGTTTGCTGTCAGTTCTTCGCGGAGTCCGATGGCGTCATATTCGTCAGAGCCCAAAGGTAATCCACAAGCGAGTAAGCGGTCACCGTTGTGACTATGAGCATCGTCCACCAGCAGGCCGCATGGGACAGTATCATATCGGGGTCGTCAAAATACCTGAGCTCGCGTGCGAGGAGCACCGCGATGATGATGAAGATGCCGCCGCCCTGGATCATCGCTTTCAACTTACCGCTAAAACGCGCACCCATGACGATGTTGTTCAGAGCAGCCCCGATGCGGACGTAGGCGACGATCATGTCGCGGAAAAACAAGATGATCAGCATCCAGAACGGGGCGAATCCCGCGTACATGAAGGTAAGGAAGATCGTAAAGCGGGTTAGGGTATCCGCGAGAGGATCCAGCAGCTTGCCGGTAACCGTGACTCCGGAGAATTTCCGCGCGATGAGTCCGTCGAAAGCATCGGTCAGCTCGAAGAACAGTGCAAAGGCCATGGATATTGCGTAGCCGGTCTTCCCGCCGTATAGAAATGCGATAATAAAGCCCGGTAGCAGGATCACACGGGCCAGGGTCAGCCCGTTTGCGATCGTGAAGATGTTCTTCAGTCCACTGAGACCCATCTACACCTGCTTCTTGCCCCGAAGGTAGTTCTCGATGCTCCGGTCATAGGTCTTTTCCTGGGCAGGAGTGAAGTAGCAGGCCGGAAGCTCGCCGCTGGAACGGTGATAGGCGATGCACTCGCAGCACTTTCCCTTCTTGGCGCAAGGGTAAGTGCAATTGCACGATGCCTTGTTGGAGTCTTTACGGTCGCAGGTCATTTTACTTCTCCCCGGCAGTGGATTCCAGGATAATCTCGCAGATCTCCGCCGCCTTCAGCTTGTCTTCGAGTCCGCGCTCCTTGATTCCGTCCTCCAGCATTGTCAGGCAGAACGGGCAGGCAACAGCTATCGTCGACGCTCCCGTTGCCGCAGCCATGTCGGTGCGCAGACGGTTGATGCGTTCTCCGCGGTCCTCTTCAAGGAACATTCTACCGCCACCGCCGCCACAACAGAAGCTCCAATCTCTGTTTCTATCCATTTCCACGATCTTGGCGCCGGTCGCCTTGAGCAGTTCGCGCGGTTCGTCGTAGATGCCCGACCAGCGTCCAAGGTAGCAAGAGTCGTGATAGGTCACCTTCGCGCCGCTCTTCGCGACCAGGTTGAGTCGGCCTTCCGAAATCAGCCTGCGCACGAACGTGGTGTAGTGTTCCACCTCGTACTCTCCGCCGAACTGCCTGTACTCATGGGCCAGGATCCGATACCCGTGCGGGCAGGCGGTGATGATCTTCTTGACGCCGTAGTTCTTCATTACCTCGATGTTCTCTTGCGCCGACATTTGGAAAAGCAATTCATTGCCGAGCCTCCGGGCAGGATCCCCGCAGCAGCCTTCCTCCGGGCCGAGGATGGCGAATTTCACATTCGCCTTCTTCAGAATCTGAACAAGCGCCCGGACGGTCTTTTGCGCGCGCTGGTCGTACGAGCCGGAGCAGCCGATCCAAAGCAGGTACTCGAACTCGACGCCGTCGGAGCACTTCGGCACGTTCAGGTCTGAAAGGAACGAGCCGCGCTCTGAACGGGACAGTCCCCACGGGTTGGCCTGATTTTCCACGTTGCGGAACATCGTCGCGGCCTCGGCTGGAGGCTTCTCTTTCTCCATCGTGATGTGCCGACGCATCTCAAGAAGTTTCTGCGGATGCTCGTTGCCGACGGGGCACATTTCCTGGCAAGCATAGCACGATGTGCAGTCCCAGATGCGGTCTTCGGTGATGACGTCGCCAACGAGGGCAGGGCGCTCGATTTCTGCGGTGTTCTTCCCGGCTTTCTTCGCGGCAAGCAAGCGGGGAGCCTCGTGCAGGAAGTGTTCCTTCATGTCGAGGATGACTTGCTTGGGGCTCAGGTTTTTTCCGCTGATATTGGCGGGACAGACATCCTGGCAACGGCCGCATTCCACGTAGGCGTAAAGGTCCAGCAGGTCGTGAACTTTGAATTGTTCAATGCGGCTCTTGCCGAGAGGGGGAAGCTCGTCGGCTTCGAGGTTGATCTCGATCTTCTCCTGCACTCCTCTTGGTCCAAGGTCGGAGAAGAACTCGTTGATCGGGCAGACAACAAGGTGCATGTGCTTGGAGTTGGGGATGAAGACGGCGAAGGAAAGAAGGACCGCAAGGTGCAGCCACCAATTGAACTTGTAGCCGGTCATGGGGTCGATTCCACAACCGGGAACGAACGAAGCCAGGTTCCCGGAGATCAGCATGTACTTGGCCTCGCTGAAGTTCCCGACCAGATTGAACTTGAACGCCTGGCCGAGGAAATAGGTGACCATCAGCAGGAAGATGAAGAAGATGATGATGGCCGACTCATTGCTCGGGTGCGTCAGGCACTTGGGTCTGAAGACATAGCGCCTGACCGCGAGCCCCAGGATGGAAACCAGCGTCAGCAGGGCGACAATGTCCAGGAAGGCGAAGTAGTAATTCTTCATGATGCCGGGGAATATGGTGGCTTCGAGGCCACCGTAGCCCTCCACGATGTGATTGAGAGAGGCGACGGCAAATGCGCAGAAGCCCCAGAAGACCAGGGCGTGGAACATCCCGGGGATCGGCTTGCGGAACAGATAGTACTGGGCTATGACGCGCTTCAGGAAGATGCCCAGTCGCTTGCAGTAGTCGCCAAATCGGTCAGAAGGAGCCCCGATTTCCAGGTAGCTGAGTTTCCGGACAAAGAAGAAGATGGACAGCCCGAAGCCGAGAACGAGGCAGAGCGTGATGATGATCGCTTCAAGCATTTACCGTTCTCCTATACAGGCAGGGAGTCGATCAGCTCGGGCGGCACTTCTACCGTGCCTATCGGGCGACCGACATAGTTCTTTATCACTGGATGAAGGAATTCGGCCATTTCCGGAGAGAGCGGCTCTTTGATTATTCCGAGCTTCAAGGCCATCGCGGCGACGAAGGGGAACATTCCTCGCGTAGCTCCGTCGTTGAGCTTCATCACTATCCCGGTCTTGTGCGACCGGTCGGCAATCAAGTACATGGCCTCTGCTCCCACCTTGCCAATGGCGCGGCCGGAAGCCGCCTGGTTGAAAGCGGTGCAGAAACGTGCGGCGCCGCCGATGAGATAAGGATTGGCTGAAACCGAGCGATAGACTCTCTCCACGGCCGTCCTGAGGCTTTCCTCCGGCAGGGAGGACGGGTCGGCAATGCGCGCGGCCCCTCGTGCGGCAGCCCGTGTTGTCGTAACAAAAGCTGGCGCATCGCAGCCGTCATGGCCAATCGCAACTTCGCTCTCACTGACGCCAGCCACCCGGCAGTAGGCGCCTTTCATCAGCACCTGCACAGGATGAGTGGGTTCGAGGTAGCCTTCGGTCGGAACGCCGATGTGCAGGGCGAGAGCCAGCATCCCGGCGTGTTTCCCGGAGCAGTTGTTGTGGATGACGCCAAAGGACTCGCGGGCCGCATACATCGATCGGCGGTAGGCGTCAGCGTACGGAGGCTGGGCGCCGCACAGGAGATCGGATTCGGACTTCCCGATTTTGGTCAGGATCGAGCGGACGGTCTGCTGGTGAATCGGCTCGCCACTGTGCGATGACGTGATAATGGCGATTTCGGCATCGGTCAGGCCGAACCTGTCCGCCGCGCCGGTCTCGATGATGGGGAGGGTCTGAAAAATCTTGGAGCATGACCTGATGTAAACAGGACGGTCGATATCACCACCGCTCCAGATGATACGGCCTGCTGGATCGCTGATGGCGAACACCGCGCAGTGCATGGATTCCATCACGCCGTCGCGATACACTCTTGATACGATTGGGTCGCTCATTTACTCACCGGGTTGTGTGTATTGTAAGAGCAGGAAACCACGGGGGCAAGAACGAAAAAGGGAGTCCGTCCGGACTCCCCATTAATCTCAGAGATGCAGGCGGCCTAAGCCTTCTGGATCTTACCGGCCTTGATGCACTTGGTGCAGACGCGGATCCTCTTCACAACGCCATTGATGTTGACCTTGACGGTCTGGAGGTTGGGGAAGAAAATGCGTCTGGAGATACCGGTCGTCTTGAGGCCGAATCCGCCGGTCTTCTTGGGGAGACCCGTGCGAGTAATCTGGTTACCACGAACGGGGATTTTTCCGCAAACAGCGCAAATACGAGACATTGGAGCGCTCCTTTCAGCGTGGAGAATTCTAATGCATTTTCGGATTTGTCAAGGCTTGAAGTCGCCGACAGGGGTCGCGCTTGCGGGCCCGGGGAGTGTCATTTTGTCAAACGCCGGGTAGAATGCCCCGTGATATCGCGAGCGGTCATTTTATACGGCCAGAAGGCCGTATTTTTCTACTCACACGCGGGCGAACGGCAACACTATGGCTCTGCATCCGCCTTCCGAATTGCGGAAGACATTCAGGATCTCGATAATTGACGCGATCTTCGCGGCTGCGTTCGGCGCTCTGGCCGTGCCGGGATCCGCTTTTATGACCAAGCTGCTGATGGAGCTTGGCGCCGGTAAAATGGCTTTCTCTCTCTATTCCGCCATCGGTCCTGTCTGCTCCATCTTCCTGCCGGTCGGCGTTGCCATTACGAAGAAGATGACCGCCCGCAAGAGCGTCGTTGTCTGGATGACTCTGGTCTCCAGGGCGATGATGATCCCACTCGGCATTATACCGTTTATCGTCGAGCCCGATGTCGCGCTCGAGCTGATCCTCCTCTTGCTGTTTATTTCCACGCTGCTCGCGACGGTCGCTTCCAACGCCTGGACAGGCTGGATCGCCGATAACGTGCCCGGCCGCGTTCGTGGCCGCTTCTTCTCGGTCCGCTCCCAATACTCGATGATCATCGGATTCATCGTCGGGCTGCTGTTCAGCGTCTTTGCCGACCTGTACACCGATAACGCCGGTCCCGTGGCGAACTGGATCAAACTGCACATGTTCAGCCAGGGCACATTCGACAACTCGGACCTTTTCTGGGTGCTGCTGAAGATTTTCGCGGCGGGCGGGATCATCGGAGTCGCCGGTTGCATAGTGCTGTATTTCCAGCCCGAGAGCCCCAAGAAGGCTGAGCACGAGCCCTATCTGCGGATGCTCGTTACCCCCATGCGCGACAAGAACTTCCGCAGACTGCTGCTGTACGCAATCTGGTGGATGCTCGCCACGGGAATTGGTGCGCAGTTCTGGGGGCCTTATATGCTGGACACCCTGGATATGAGCCTGACCGAGATGCAGTTGTACGGGATGATCTCGACCACATCGGCCGTGCTGGCTGTCAGGCTGTGGGGCAAGATGATCGACATGTACGGCAACAAGGCCTCCATGGCCTTCGCGATCGTTCTGGGTGGCATCAACCCGATTATCTGGGTTTTCGCCAGCGGCCCGAGCACGAGGTGGGTGGTGTTCTTTGAGGCAGCCACTTCCGGCTTTATGTGGTCCGGCGCGAGCCTGATATGGATGAACTTCGTGCTGTCCATCGCGCCCGATGAGAAGAAACAGATGTTCGCAGGGGTGTTCGGCGCTTTCGCAGGCGTGGCCTCGATGACGTCGGTCCTCGTTTCGGGCTACTACATGCCCATAGAGAACCTGCACTTCCTTGGGCTCGACCTCAAGCCGGAGCAGGTGCTGTTCGGGCTCGGCGGCGTGGTTCGCTGGACGGCTCTGATCCCGCTCAGCTTTGTCCACGAGCCGACATCCAAGTCGGTCTTTCATGTGATAACGCGTATGCAGCAGGCCGCGACGCAGCACATCGTGAACATTATCTCGATGGTGCGGGGCAAGAACGGGGACAACGGCAAGCGGCAATGAGGCAGGAGGGGAGGCTGAGTCGGGGTCAGCGAAGCAGCACTGCCTTTCCGGCTTCCATGCAGGCATTCCGAAGGGGCTCGGAGAAGAAGATGGCGAGCAGAATCGCTCCGCAAAGGATGACAGCGAAGGCTCGCGTCGGAGAGTCGCGGAACGATACTTCGTCGTCGGGAGTATTTAGAATCATGCAGCGGATGATCTTGAAGTAGAAGAACAGCGAGATGACCGTGGCGACAACTGCCGCAACCAGCAGGAACATCATATCCGCACTGTAAGCCTGGTAGAAAATGAGGAACTTGCCTATGAAGCCGATGGTAGGGGGCAGGCCAGCCAGGGAAGCGATGAACACGGTCATCGAGAAGGTAAGCGCGGGGTCGGTTCGCCAGAGGCCGTTGAACGCCTTCAGTGAGGAGTCTTTGCGTTTGCTCTCAATGGTGTACAGAACGACAAATGCGCCGATTGTCGCGCTCATATATGCCACAAGGTAGAAAAGCAGCGAAGCCACCGCTTGGGCTTGTTCCGCTGCGGCCGGCCCGGACAGGTGACGAACATCCCGCATGGTTGCGATGGCGATCAACATGAACCCCGCGTGCGAGATGCTGGAATACGCCAGCAGCCGCTTTGCGTCGGACTGCAAGAGCGCGGCGGTGGAGGCTGCCAGCATGGTCAGTGTTGCCAGTGCCACGAACAGGATCTGCATGTCGCCGACGAGTGGCAGGATGGGCCAGACCACGACCCGGATAAGGATGGCGAAGCCCGCTGCCTTGGATATTGTGGCGAGGAACGCCGTAAAGGGGGTGGGAGAGCCTTGATACACGTCGGGCGCCCAAAGGTGGAACGGGAATAGGGTGATCTTGAATCCGATGCCCACGATAAGGGCCAGAATGCCAAGAAGGTGGAACGGTTTAATCTCAGGGGTCATTGAGGAGCTTGCCGCAAAGTGGTCGAACGAGCTATATACAGCGGAAAAATCCAGGCTGCCGGTGAGGCCATAGATTATCGAAAGTCCCCACAGCATGATAGCAGTTGCGAAAGCGCTGTTGAGGAAGAACTTGACTCCGGCTTCCACCGAGGACCTGTCGCGACGCATCGACGCTGCAAGCGTGTACATACCAAGGCTGGCGGTTTCAAGCGCGACGACGAACGTTATGAAATTCGTCGCTGAGGTTACGAGCATCAGGCCAAACACAGAGGTCAGGAACAGGAAGCAGAACTCCGAAATGCCGGAAACTCTCTCACGCAGATATGGCCAGGCGTAGAGAAGGATAAGAAGCGAACCTCCGACAAGGAATGACTTCACGAGCGAGGAGAATGCATCCGCGCGAAGAACAGAGCCCCAACTGTAAGCGGGAGTGAACCAGAGGGCGAGAAAAGCGCCAAGGAGCGCGAAAGCCGCGAGGATAAAGGAAGACCCCGACGCTCTGCGCGGCGCAACAGCTTCGAACATCAGCACGACAAATGCCGCGCCGACGACAATCAGTTCAGGAAGAAATGCCATGTACTGCATCTGGCTGGTCAAGCCCTCCCGCTACATACTCGCGACACGCTTGGCAATCAGGTCCATTGCCAGGCCAATTGACTTCAGTATTACCCCGGGTGCTATCCCGAGGAACACGACCAGGAAGCAGAGGGGGAGTATGGAAACAGACTCGCGCACGTCAAGGTCGGACAACATCCTCCATTTTTCGGGAGCCGGTCCGGAAAACACTTTCGCCACGAGACCCAGCATGTAGATAACGCCGATAAAGACACCAAAAACCGCCGCGGTCATCAGCAGTGGCATCGGCGCAAAGTAAGTCTGGAACCCGCTGAAAAGGCAAAGGAACTCGCTGACAAATCCGTTCAATCCGGGCATCCCGATGGATGCCAGGGCAAACAGCAGGAATATTCCATAGTAGAAAGGCATCACGCGGTACAACCCGCCGAAGTCGTTGATGCCCCTGAGATGGGTACGGTCATAGATGATCCCGATCAGAAGGAACAGCCCGCCTGTGATGATGCCGTGATTGACCATCTGGAGGGTGCCAGCCGCAAATCCGCCTGCCGTGAGCGTCGAAAGCGCAAGGACCACAAATCCCATGTGGGAAATGGACGAACTGGCGATCATCCGCTTGATGTCCTTCTGCGACATCGCCAGGAAAGCGCCATACAGGATGCTGACCACCCCGAGCACGGCAATGTAGGGGGCATAATAATTCGCGGCCGAGGGGAACAGGGGGAACAGAACCCGCAGGAATCCATAGGTACCCAGCTTCAGAAGTATTCCGGCCAGCACGATCGAACCGGCCGTAGGGGCCTCCGTATGGGCATCAGGGAGCCACGTGTGGAATGGGAACAGGGGAATCTTCACCGCGAGCCCGATGAATACTAGCCAGAAAAGCAAATCCTGGCTTCCGGAGGCTATTTGCCGGATGTGTGTCAGATCGCCGCTTCCGCCAGCCACATAGTAGCCAATGAAGCCCAGAAGCATGAACAGCGAGCCACCCAGTGTGAACAGGATGAATTTCAGAGAAGCGTACTGCCGGTTCCTGCCGCCCCAGACCGCGATGATGATGAACATCGGGATCAGGATAAGCTCCCAGAAGATGTAGAACAGGAAGATGTCTGTCGCGGAAAAGACGCCAATGCATCCGACCTCGAGCATAAGGAACACGGCGTAGTACTCGCGGACCCTGTTCTCGATATTCAGGGATACGATAAGCGCCACGACGAACAGCAGGCAGGTCAGAAGCACCATCACCATGCCAAGCCCGTCGACCCCAACCGAGAATAGGATGCTGGAATTGCCTACGGCGAAGAGCGGGTGCGAGAAGCTGTATGCGAATTGCTCTGCGTTCAGCACGCCGGGGTTATTCATTCCGATGGCGAGGTAAATCGCATAGGCCAGGGCGACCACGGATGCAGCAACGGCGATCTGACGAATCAACCTGACTTTGTCCGCGGGAACCAGCATCAGGATGAGCATCCCGATAATCGGGACCATCATGAGCAGCGGGAGGTGCAGTGTTGTGCCTTCCATGGCCTAAGAGAACCTCGTGATGTTGTACATGAAAATCAGGATGAGCAGGGCAATGGCGATGGTCAGCAGGTAGATTTGCACGCTGCCGGAGTGCATCTGCCGGAATGACATCCCGGCTCGCACCGACAGTCGTCCGAACAGGTGGTACAGATCGTCGACGATGTACCAGTCAAACTGCGCGACAAGCCACGTTACGGCCCTGAAAAGGCGACCGACTGTCGCGTCGTAGATTTCGTCCCAGTACCATTTGTTTTCGAGGAATCGGGCGATCGTCGGCATGTTCTCAACCATTGCTTCGGCCTTGACGATCCGCGCGGAATAAATCGCCCACGCCAGCAGGATTCCGCCGATGGCAAACGCGATGGAAGTCAGAAGAACATTGGTTCCGCCATGGGGGATTTCGCCGCCGATTCGCACGGGCAGCAGCCACCCGAAATACCCGGCCGCCACAGAGAGGATTGCCAGAATCACCAGGGGCATCGTCATTGCCGATGAGGACTCGTGAGGCTCGTGGTTTTCATCGGCGTTATCATCCCCGGAACTGCGCTTGGGAACCGATTGCACGGGATAGTTGAAGAACGTCAGGAAGATCAGGCGGAACATGTAGAAAGCAGTCAGACCGGCCGTCAGAGCGAGGACCCAGAATGCCCACGGGAACTTCTCATAGGCAGCGGACAGAACAGCTTCCTTGGAGAAGAAGCCAGCAGTAATGTACGGGAATCCCGCCAGGGCCAGGGCGCCAACGGCGAATGTGATCGAGGTCGTTCGCATGAATTTTGCTACCCGACGTATTCGGCGAATCTCAAGGGAATGGTATGCGTGGAAAATGCTTCCGGCCGCGAGGAAGAGAAGAGCCTTGAAGAAGGCATGTGTGCCGACATGGAACATCGAGGCAACCGCCGAGCCCAACCCCAGAGCAGCCATCATGTAGCCTATCTGGGATATGGTTGAATACGCCAGGACCCGCTTCAAGTCATAGCTCTTGAGAGCAATAGTGGCGGCCATAAATGCCGTGAATACTCCGACGAGTGTGATAATCAGGGCCAGGTTCGGATCTTGCCCGAACAGGAAGAACATCCTCGCCACGAGGTAAACGCCTGCTACGACCATCGTCGCGGCGTGAATCAGCGCGCTTACAGGAGACGGGCCTTCCATTGCGTCCGGGAGCCAGACATGCAGGGGGAACTGTGCGCTCTTGCCAATGGCGGCAAAGAACAGCAGCAGTCCGACAATGAAACTCCAGTCCTTGAGCAACGGGTAGGCGGCATTCCGGGGGGCCAGCATTGTCTTGAGCGACTCGAAATCGAGGATCTGTGCAAAGGTCTGAGTCTGCGCGCCGATCGTCAGGAGTATCAGGATGGCGGTGATGAAGCCCAGATCGCCCAGCTTGGTGGTGATGAAGGCCTTCTTGCCCGCAGCGGCTGCCGACGGCTTCTCGAAGTAGAAGCCTATCAGGAAATATGAGCACAAGCCTACGCCTTCCCACGCCACGAACATGGTCAACAGGTTCGACGAGAACACCAGAAGCAGCATGGAGGAAGTGAACAGTGCGAGGAAGGCAAAGAACCTGCCGAAGTGCTCGTGCTTCTCCATGTATCCGAAGGAGTAGATGTGAACCATCAGGCTGACAAACGTAACGATCAAAGCCATCGTGGCCGCGAGCCCGTCTATCATGATGCCGAATTGGAAGAAGAATTGCTTATCTACAAAGAACCAGTCGGCGGACATTGCGGTCGTGGGGGGGCCGTCAGGAATGGTCAGGAACAGGTAGCCCGCGATTCCGGTTGCGGCGGCAAGGCAGGCCGTCGAAAGTATTGCCAGGGACCGGGGAGCAGCCTTGCCCCAGAATATCAGGATGATGAAATTCACCAAGGGAAGGAGAGGAATAAGCAGGAGAGGAACGGCAAGGGGTGAGTTCATTCGCTATCCCTTGAGCGTTCCTGCGGCATCCGCATCAACCGAGCCAAACTTGCGAACAAGCGCCAGAATGAGCGCCAACCCGACGGCAGCTTCGGCAACCGCCAGTGCCATGATGAACAATGCGTAGACCTGTCCCTCGAGGGGGTCTGCGATCCGCTCGGAGAACCGCCCGAAAATCACCAGGTTCAAATTGACGCTGTTCAGCATGAGCTCTATTCCGAGAAGCATCCCGATGGCGTTCCTTCGCGTTACTACGGCGAGGATGCCGAGCCCGAAGATCAGTGTGGATACTATCAGCAATACCGAGAGAACCACGTTACTCCCTCTTGCGCGCGACATAAAGCGCGCCGATCAGGGCGACCAGGATGGCAACCGACAGAACCTCGAACGGGACAAGGAACTTATCCGTGAGAAGAGCGGAGATGTCCTGGAACATCTTGTCATATGTGATCCTGGGCGTTATCCGGATCTCGTGCCAGAACTGACCGGTGTAGTAGTAGAAGATGAAGACCAGGAAGGTCGTCAGCAGCCCGACGCCGATGATCGCGACCATATGCCATTTGACCATCGGGGGAAGTCGATCCTCGTCGCGTGCGGGAGTGAGCATTATGCCGAAGACAAACAGAACCACAACACCGCCCATATACAGCAGAATCTGCAGGACGCCAAGGAACTCCGCGCCCATCATGAAGTACAGACCTGCTATCGAACCGAGGGTCAGAAGGAGGGCGAGCACGCTGTGGAACAGCTTGTTGGCAAAGGCCGTGTAAAAGGCCCCGGATATCGCCAGAAGCGATAACACGAGAAAAGCGGCTGTCTGTCCCGAGCTTACGCCCATCAATACCTCTTGAAAAGCTTCAACAGTTTGTCGAGGCCGAACCGCAGGTCTTTCTTACGCTCCACGCTCTCCTCGTATCCTGCGTCCATCACGAGAGTCTTCGTCGGGCAGTTGACCGTGCAAAGCCCGCAGAATATGCACCGTTCGTTCTTGATGTCGAACTGTACCACTTCGCGGTGATAGTCCTCGTGCCACTGAGTCTTGATCTCAAGCGTGTTGTTTGGACATATCAGCGCGCAGTACCTGCAGCCGGTGCAGATCTCGGCAAGGCAATCCAGGCAGCGCCACGATTCGCGCAGTGCAAGCTCCTCGCTGAATCCGAGTTCCACTTCCTTGAACCCCTTCATCCTCTGGTCGAGGGGAAGGGCAGGCATCCGGCTCCGGATTTGCCGGACCAGCCTGTACTTGGAGAACTCGACTTCCTGAAACATCGACATCGCTTACCTCATCCAGCCTTTGGGGCTTGCCCCTTCAAGTATCGTGCAATTGCCTCCGAAGCAAAACGTGCCTGGCCGATTGCCACGATGACTGTCTGTGCGCCTACGACATTGTCGCCGGCCGCGAAGACTCCCGGCACGTGCGTCATGTAGTTCTCGTCAACTATCATTGTCTTGTTCCGGCGCAACTGGAATCCGAGTTCGAGAGGCAGGAAACTGTAATTGGGCTCGCGCGAAATGGCGGTCAGAATATCATCAACCGGCATAATGTAGTTGGAGCCGGGGATGGGAATCGGCTGCGGCCTCCCGGATGAGTCACGGTCGCCCAGGCGCATCTTCTGAAGCTCAAGGCCTGTGACGTGACCATCCTCGCCGATGACGCGGATGGGCGCGACGAGTTCCACCAGTTTGCAGCCCTCGGCTTCGGCGTCGGCTATCTCATGCTCCGGCGCGGGCGCGATATCGCGCGTACGGCGATACACGAACGTCACTTCCTCCGCGCCCATTCTCAGGGCACAGCGGGCGCAGTCCATTGCGGTAAGGCCAAGACCGATGACGACTGCCTTCTTCCCGATGCGCTTTCCGCGTCCGAGGCAGACTTCCTCCAGCCACAACTCGCCGGCGTGAACACCGTTCAGTTCTTCACCAGGGATGCCAAGACCGAAGGGGACAATCGCGCCGTTGGCCAGGAGAACTGCGTCGTAGTCGCGATAGATGTCCGTGAACTTAATGTCGCGACCGACCTCGCAGTTCATCCGCGCTTCAACTCCATAGCGGAGGACACTCTGACTTTCGCGCTCGATAACCTCGCGCGGCAGGCGATGAGGTGGAATTCCGGTGTACAAGTATCCGCCGAGAACAGGCTGTCTTTCAAAGACAGTGACGCGATACCCGTATCGCGCCAGGATGAATGCGCCGGTCATTCCGGCAGGACCTCCGCCGATGACTGCAATGCGATAGCGCTCTGCTCCGGCGTGCTTTTCGACAACCGGATCCCATTGGTCCATCGGCACGTTTTCCGCAGCCCAGTCGGCCACGAAGCGCTTAAGCTGGCAGATAGCGATGGACTCGCCTTCCTCGCCCATACGGCAGGCATCCTCGCAGGGACGAGTACAGATACGGCCGAGGCAGCCGGAATAGGGCATTGTCAGGCGGGAAATCTGCAGGCCCTGAAGGTACTGCTTCTGCTGGATGAACCTGATGTAATCGCGCGCGTGCTGATGGTCCGGGCAGGCTTCCATACATGGAGGCATCTTGCCGGGAGCGTCTGTGCAATCAACAGCCTGCTGCCAGTTGACGGGGGCAATAGGCGATTGGATGACATCCTTGATACGCAAAAAGCCCCTGAAGCGCGGAGGGAGAACGATCTTCCGATCGGGGTAGGGAACGTTGAAATGCCGGCGGAATATGTAGCCGAAGGTAACTTTCATACCCTTCAGCAGAGCGCCGGTGCCTTGGAGGACTTCACGCAACGTCGTCATCTACTCACTTGCCCTCAAACAACAGGATCAGGATCGCGGTAACGAAGAGATTCACAATCGCGAGCGGGAACAGGAACTTCCACGAAAAGGAAGTGAGCTGGTCAACGCGCAGCCTCAGGAAAGTCCACCTGAAGAGAAGCGCGACGAAGACGAGAAAGAATATCTTGATGCACAGCCATACGAACGGCCACTGAAGCAGGAATGTCCCGCCCAGTGCGCTTCCGGCCACATGCATTCCGATGAAAACAAGACCCGCAAGGCAGATGATCACAAGACCAAAGAACTCGCCCGTGCGTCGGTACTGGCGCAAAGCGAAGAACGCAGTCCCGATCATCAGGGCGATTATTGCGGTCCAGATGATGCCCGAGTATACGATTCCGAAGGACAGTTTCGCTGCGGTGAAATCCGCAATGGCAGGAGGACCGTTCCAGCCGCCAAGGAAGAGGACTGCACCGAGGGCTGAGAAAGAGAGCAGGGCGGTGTATTCGCCCAGAAAGAACATTCCGAACCGGATGCCGGAATACTCTGTGTGATAGCCTCCGGTGATTTCGCTTTCGCCTTCGGGGATGTCAAACGGGGTGCGGTTGGTTTCGGCGATCATGCAGATCAGGAACAGAATGAAGCCGACTGGCTGGACAAAGGCGAGCATAAGTCCGCCCGTCTGCCAATCCACTATCTTGCCCAATTCGAAACTGCCCGCAACCATAGCGGCAGCCAGCACAGCGAGAATCAAAGGCACTTCGTAGGTGATCATCTGCGAGGCTGCGCGCAGTCCGCCGATGAGCGAAAACTTGCTGTTGGATGCGTATCCGCCTGTCAAGATGCCGATTACAGCCAGTCCGGAGAATCCGAGAACCATCAGCAGCCCGGTAGCATATGCTGACATCTGGATGCCGGGGCCGAAGGGAACCGCGACAAGAATCATCACCGGGCCCACGAATGCGAAGAACGGCGCCAGCTTGAATGCGGGCTTGTCGGCCGCATCGTGGATTATGTCTTCCTTGAACAGCAGCTTGGCGACATCAGCGATTGGCTGCAGAAGCCCCCATGGTCCCGCGCGGTTGGGGCCCGGACGCTCCTGTATGAAACCAGCCACTTTGCGCTCGAGAAGCACCGAGTAGGCGACCAGCATCGAGAGTCCGAAAGCCAGAATGCCAGCGCACACTATATATGTGATCCACATTCCGAGGACGCTATCGGTCGCCACTCGAATGCCGATGGAATTCAGCAGGGGAGAGATAGCGTGCCAGAGCGGTGTCACGGATTCCACTGGGGCTACCTGTCCAATCCGGGAGCAACGATGTCAAGCGAGGCGAAGATCGCGATGAAGTCGGCAAGCTTGTGGCCCTTGCTGATGGCCCCGATGGCCGACATCGAACTGAAGGAGTTGTCGCGATACCTTACGCGATAGGGTTTGTCCGAGCCATCGGAGATGATGAACACGCCGTACTCGCCGCGGGGGCCTTCCATTCGGCGATAGGTCTCGTTGGGGGAAGGGCACAGGCGGCGGGGAATACCTGTCCGGATATGCGCGTCAATCCCGCGCTCTTTCAGAAACTCCGAGGAAATATCCCTCTTCTTCAGGGGCAGCTTCGCCAGAACAGGGCCTTCCGGCAGCTTATCAAGGCACTGGAGGACAATTCGGCAGCTCTGGCGGGTTTCGGCAAGCCTGACTAAGTATCGGGCGTACACGTCGCCTTCTTCACGGGTCGGGATGTCGAAATCCAGTTCCGGATACGGCCCCCAGGGCTCTTCCCTGCGCAGGTCGAACTTCACGCCAGTGGCCCTGAGGTTCGGCCCGGTGATTCCATACGCGATGGCGGTCTGGCGGTTCAAAACGCCGATGCCCTTGCAGCGCGCGATGAGTATCGGGTTCAGTGTCAGCAGGTCCTCAATTTCGTCAAGATACCGGGGGTACTCGCTTAAGATCTTGCGGCAGAGTTCAACCCAGCCTTCGGGCAGATCCTGCTGGAAGCCGCCTATACAGGGGTAATTGATCGTTATGCGTTCACCGGCGACCGATTCGAAGAGGTCGAGGATTTTCTCCCTCTCGCGGAAGGCGTACATATACCCCGTGAAGGAACCCAGCTCAAGGGCGAAGGTCCCAAGCCAGAGCAGATGGTTGGCCAGTCTCTGCAGTTCGGTCACTATCACCCGGATGTACCAGGCTCGTGGCGGTACTTCGAGTTCGTACTTCTCGAACAGCGACTCGACCGAAAGCACATAGCCGAGAACGGCCGTCATCGCGCATGTGTAATCCACGCGGTCGCAGTACACGGGCACCTGCTCGTACAAACGTCGCTCCGAGATCTTCTCGATCGAGCGGTGCAGATAGCCTACTTCAGGATCGACACGCCGGATTATCTCGCCGTCGAGGTGCAGTCGGAAGTGCATCACCCCGTGCGTGGACGGGTGCTGCGGGCCGATGTTGACGATCATCATGTCGCCGACGGCAAAGTCTGAGTTACTCACTCATAACCTCCGGCAACGGCACAATGCGCAGGTCCTGGTAGTCTTTTCTCAAGGGGTAACCTACCCAGTAGTCCGGACAAAAGAGCCTGCGAAGATCGGGATGACCGGCGAAAACTATCCCGAACAGGTCGAACATCTCGCGCTCGTACCAGTCGGCCGCAGGCCAGACAGCCGAGAGAGAATGCAATTTTGGCTCTGCGCGATCTACGGATGTCTTCAGAGTGAACTTGTGCCCGTGCCGGTAGGAGTAGAGCATCACGAAGACTTCCATACGGTCGGGCGGGAAATCGGCTGCGGCGTAATTGTGGAGGAAATCGCAGGCGAGGCGCTCATCGTCACGGCAGAACTCGGCAATATCCCGGAAATTGTCTGATGGCACTACGGCCACGAGCCCTATCGCCTTCTCGTAGAAGGTGACGCCGGGAAAACGATCAAGGAGGGCCTGCCTGATGACCTCGCTCATTGCTGTGGTCCGTTCCCGTCAGCAATGGGAGACTCAGGTTCGGGCGATTCCATCAGCGGAGGGTCGCCCTCGGGGTTTTCGCCGAAACGGGCAGCGTCCAAGAGAGCTTGTGTCTGGAGAAGATGGCGATCATAGCCTTCCAGCAGTTCGCGATGCACGAATTCCTTCCAGCGGTCACCATGGAATGCCTTCATGCGGTCAATGGACATCTCAGTAGCACTTTCCGAGAATTGGGTCATGTCGATCTGCTTAAGAGGATATTTGTCTTCCCACTTCTCGCGCCTGATCTTATCCTGAAGCTTCATGATCCCGTTCAAAAGGGCATCAGGGCGGGGAGGGCAGCCGCCTATATAGACGTCAACCGGGAGGATTGTGTCCACTCCGCGCACAACGCTGTAGCAGTCATGGTAGTAGGGTCCGCCGGAAGTGGCGCAAGAGCCCATTGATATCACCCATTTGGGTTCGGGCATCTGCTCGTATAGGTGTTTCAGCTTGATGGCCATTTTTTCGGTGAGAGTACCGGCGACGATCAGGAGGTCGGCCTGCCGGGGGGATGGGCGAAACACTTCAGCGCCGAATCTGGACATGTCGAATCGCGCGCCGCCAACAGCCATCATTTCAAGGGCGCAACAGGCAAGTCCGGAAGTCACGGGCCACATGCTGTATGCCTGTGCCCAGTTGAAGATGTACTCAAGGGAACTGACCGCGAAGCCGCCGCCCGGATATTTCCTGAACTGCGGGACTACTCGTTCGCCTATTCCCACTCCAGGTCACCCTTTCTCCAAGCGAAGACAAGGCCGAGAACGAGTATCGCGACGAAGATTCCGATTTCTATCAGGCCACTCCAGCCAAGACTGCGCAGATTCACAGCCCAGGGGGCAATGAACGCGACTTCGACCTCGAACAGGATGAAGGTCA
>Ga0265297_10005749_pt1 | contig 18557 bp, 19 predicted proteins | sample Munlanlwell13791_FD_192502 | JGI IMG/M metagenome (GOLD analysis project Ga0265297, IMG submission 192502) | Leachate microbial communities from a municipal landfill in Southern Ontario, Canada - Leachate well 137-91 | ecosystem: Engineered > Solid waste > Landfill > Unclassified | place...
AACTACTGGTTGATGAACTAGTGGATGACGACGTAGATGAAGATGTCGAAGACGAAGTTGATGAAGTAGATGAAGATGTCGAAGATGAAGTTGAACTACTGGTTAATGACGATGTCGAAGATGAAGTTGAACTACTAGTCGAAGACGAAGTTGACGACGTAGACGACGATGTCGATGACGAAGTTGAACTACTGGTTGATGACGATGTCGAAGATGAAGTTGAACTACTAGTCGACGACGAAGTTGACGAAGTAGACGAAGATGTCGATGACGAAGTTGAACTACTGGTTGATGACGATGTCGAAGATGAAGTAGATGACGTTGATGACGATGTCGAAGATGATGTCGACGACGAAGTTGAACTACTGGTTGATGAACTAGTAGATGACGACGTAGATGACGACGTACTAGAAGTACTACCGCCGAAAAAATCGCCGGCATCAGCATAAGTTTTAGTAGCACTACTAAACGGAGTAACTGTTACCATATATATAAAAAAATAATTACAGGGAAGATGGAGTAACCACTTCCCTGTATATTATCCATCTACTATTAACTTTATTTTAAAATTTTTATCCCTTTAATTCTTCAAGATATATTAATACCGGAGCAATAGCGCCAGAAACATATCTCTCAATTATCTCTCCCGTCTGATGATTTTTCCCCATAAAATTTTCTTCTACAATCTTTTTAACTAAAATAAATTCCTCATCATCAAGAGTTATCTCATTTTCTTTACATCCAACTATTCTTAAGGCCAATCTATAACATCTCATTAAGTCAACACCCTTTCTGTTAGGAGAAGATAATAGTTCTGCAATAACTTCTGATATTAATAAAGTAGTAATTTTATTATTTTCATCCCTCATTATAATATCTTTACCATGAACATCAACTAACTTTTTTTTAAGATCAATTTTTTTCATAATATTTATTATTAATTTTATTAATTATTTTTTCGACTTTTATTTATTTTTTAAATTATTCATAGTTTCCCACAAATCGTCTATTTTAGCCGAGATATGGACAACGTGATTTTCCAGTTTTTTATTTATTCCGTCAATGCTTTCTTTAATTTCTTTGTAACTATCTTTTATATAACCGATATTCTGTTCAACCAAAGCCACCCTTGTTTCAAGTTTATTTTCTTCCTGTTCTGGTGCTTTGCTTTTTTTATCAATATTTTTAATTAATTGCATAACAACAATAATAAGTAATGCTATTACTCCTATTGGACTAACTGTTTGACAAAAATTAAGTAATGTTTCCATAAATTTAGTTATTTAAAAATTCTTCTAATTGTTTTTGGGTATTTATATCACCATATTTTTTATGAAACTCTTCGTGAACTTCTTTACAAAGTGTAATACCATTATCAATATCCCAAAGTTCTTCGCAATCTAATGCTTCTTGTAATGTAGTAATTTTGTTTTCTTTTATTATTTGGTTAAAACTTTTTATATGATGTGCGCAAAGTATTTTACATTTAATACAAGTTTTTAAGCACATATAGTTATCTCTATGAAAAATATCAGACCTCCATTGACGATATTTCCAACATTTTCGTATTTGTTCCATTAATGGAGTAATACCATTTTTCCAATTATAATGATTTTCTCCTACATTTCTACCTTTATTTTTTACACTTATTTTTCTCTTTGTTTCCTCAGAATGGTGTTTTCCAAGCATCCCAGATTTTCTACCTTTACTTTTTTCACCAATTTTCTTTTTAGTTTCCTCTGAATGATGTTTTCTAGTTATTCCAACAAAATCTTTATGTCCTTTTCTAAACCATCCTTTATTTGGTTTATTCATTTTATCTCTCATTGTTTTTGTCCATTTCCTACCAAGCATATGTTTACCAGTTTTCATTTTTTTCGTTCTTAAATAAATTCCTTTTGGCATATAATTTATATTACAATTTCCCCCAAATAAAAGTTATGCATATCACTGCTGTTACCCCTAAATCTGCGTATTGTTTTATATCGTCCATATTATTATGACATTATTCCATTAGCAACTAATGCTGCTCTTATATTAACTAATAAAGTATGAATTTCTTGGGCGTGTGCAGCTGAGTCATATCCAAAAGCACCTGTTACATATCCTGATAAAGCACCACCAGAAGCATAAGCAGTTTGAGCAGTTTTACTATTACAACCAAAACCCAAATTTGTTTGTAAAGATCCAGCAAAATAACTCAAAGCAGTATTCGCTGAGTAAATCGCATATTGATTTGTGACTGTGCCTCCTGTAACAACTGCTCCAAGATAAAGTCCATAAAGATTTGTTATAGTGCCAGTTTGAGCATAAGGTGTAATTTTTAAACCATAGGCATTTGTAATTGTTCCTACTCCAGCATAAATACCAAAATCCAAATTTAATCCAGTTAATTCTGCAAGTGTTCCTTCAAAACTTGCAGCAGTGGACATTATAGAAATATGTCCGCCATAAACATAACCTGAATTAGTTTTGCCAGAAGTTATTGAAATTGTGTTTTGATTTATCGCAAATCCTTTTATGTATTTTGTTAAATTGTCAGTAATAGAAGATATTTGAGTTAATTCTATTCCCACTCCTGTTGCATCTGTCCAAGTTCTATTTGCTTGTATAGCATTATTTACTATTAGCAAACCAGAAGATGTAATTGCCCCGCAACCTAATGTTGTTATCCCTGATACAGCATTGTTAAAAGTTGCTGTTCCAGCTACATTTAATCCAAATAAACAATTAGTTAAACCCGTGGTGTCAATTCTAAACACTTCTGTCGGTGCGGTATCAGTTGTAACATTTCTTAAACCTATATAAAAATTTGATTTTGTGCTACCTGTTCCGTCTATAACCTTACTTCCCACGACGCACACTTTATTCGTGTATCCTCCGATGCCGAAAGATATCTCACTAATTGAATTTGTAGCTCCTCCTCCTCCTCTAATATTCAAATGATTTCCCGTGAATTGAGTAGTATTTGATGTGGCATTATAAACATTCAAAGTCGCACCAAGATTTCCATTATATCCGATTGTCACGCAATCAGCACCGCCATCAATAAAAAACATATTTGCGTTTCCATTACTTTCAATTCTGAAATCAACATCATCACTTGCTTCGTTGAATACTGCTCCGTTATTTACTGTCATTAACCCAGAAGATGTAATTGCTCCGCAATCAAAAGTTCCTACTCCAGAAACATTTCCACTTCCAAAAGTATAACTTCCATCACCTAAAATCCTTAATCTTTCAGTGCTATTTGTTCCAAAAATAATAGGATAATTTCCAGCGTGATATAAAACCATACCACCAGTTAATCCAGCATCACAATAAATCTGTCCTGAACTTGCAATATCTAATCCACTTGTAGTAAATCCAGCTGAAAATACTCTTTGTAAAATTCCTATTTCAGCAGCATTTACAGCATAAAATCCAGCATAAGCCGCAGTTCCACTTGTGTCATTTTTTAATACGCAAAATGTTGCTGCATTTTGGTCTAATTGAATATGTAATGGATAAAGTGGAGTTACAGTTCCTATCCCAACTCTATTATTTGTTGTATCTATATTTAAAATTGAATTGCCGTCTTTATCTTGAAATTGAATTGCTGTTACAGCGTCTGTCGTCGGTTTAATGGTGAGTGCTGCTGCAGTGGCTATGATAGACGGAGTCACGATTGAGGTGCCAAGATATAATGTTCTTGGTCTTGTCGCTCCGCTTGCCCCGATGTCAAGAGTGTTGTCTGTAAAAAGCAGGTTGCCTGTAAGAGTTCCGCCAGCAAGAGCAAGTTTTTCTGTATCCAATTCAACCAAAGCATTTTGAACATCAGCTGCGACGATAGTTCCGACAGGGACAAAAGTAACAGCAGAAGCTCCGATACTTGTTACTCCGCCTCCAGGTAAAGAAGTTACAGTTCTATAATCAGCTTTTTCTTGAAAATTACCATCTCCTTTATAAATATAACGCCATAATAATTTCATTTCTGGAGAAAGGTTTAGTGTCGCCAAGTTAGGTTGTGTTTCTGTTCTTGCCAAAGCAATAGTATTATGAGCTTCTGTGGCGTGGGTTGGTATTATATAAATTGGTCTATCCGCATCAGAAGTTCCATAAACCCACATACAAGCAAAATCACTTGCTCCGACATTTGTCAATGCCCAAGTATCTGTATCTAAATATTGAGGTTGAGTTCCACTGCCAGCGTAGGGCAATGCTGAATTAACCCAAGTATATACTCCACTGCTGACTTGATAAAGTACTCGGCAAGTTGTTTGCGGATTTGATATTACAAGTTCCAAGTCTTCATCCATTATTGTTCCACCAGCTATTGAAAGGTGATTGTCATCAGCGGTGGTTGGCAATGTTGAATTAAGCCCTGTTTCATATCTTGTTCCTACTGTGTCGTGAGCCCAAGTATGCCAATCCAAATCTCTTGTGCTTGAATGCCATTCTTTTTGAATTGCTCCATTTGTTCCATTCCAGAAAACAGCGGCAACAGGAACTTGCGTGAAAAAGTTAGCGGTAATTCCAGCCTGACATTTTAAAAGTCCGGCGGAAGCGTCAAAATAAAATAAATAAACAGTATTATTAGCAATAACTACATAGTCATCTATGTCGCAAGTAGTCGGGTCTGTGGTCGTATATTCTACCCCATTAAACCAGTAAGTTATTGTAGCAACTGAAAGAATATGTGTGTCATCTGCGAATGTTACAGCACCAATTGCTTCTATACCCATATGATGTTTAAATCCGGGTATATTAGCGGTACCAACAATTGACATTACTCCTCCCGAAGCTATCTTAATATAATTAGCAAGATCAGCATCACCAATACAAACATTATCGGCTGAATCAATTTGGAATATTTTAGCCGTTGCCGCCACATCACAGGCGATGATCCGATGCATTACCGAATGATCAGGATTATTTAATGGATCTGTTGCAATTGGTTGCGCTACTGCCATGGTTATAATTTAATAAATTAAAAAAGATAAAAATACTATTTTTTATCTATTCATATTATTATCTATAATTATACCACAAGTCCTATTTTTTGTGTAGTTTTTCTCTAAGCATTGTTGAAGATATTCCGTCGGTATGGGGCAAATAAACTACATCGACTCCAAGACCAACTCCCGCATAATTACTCCTATGATCACTTCCAACAAACAATACGTCTGGTTTATACTTAACTATAGCTTCTTTCTTGCCAAATTTAAGAGATTGTTTATCAACAATATTGACATATTTACATTCAGAAACAATTTTCATCCTTTTTTTAAGTGGAATAAATTCCTTTCTATTTTTATATTTTTTAATATAATCTTTGTCTGAAACACAGACAATAAGAATATTACATAACTTCTTAGCATTCTCTAATAATCGTTCATGACCGAAATGCCAAGGATCGTATGCCCCGAAAGTCAAACCTGTATTATATTTTTTATTTGAGTTCATAAAAATTTTATACTTAATATTATAATAATTGATAAAAATTTTTACGACACGATCGAGTATTCCAATTAGTATGAGAAACTTCTGGAATTTTCCAAGTTTCTCCGTAATTTGACACAAAATATTCTTCCCTTGGAACTAAATATTTTTTATTATTAAATTCAACTATTATTGAATCGTAGAACCAATCTTTATTAAAATATCCAATAAATTGTTCTCTCTTCCGTCCCTTAAGACAAGCTAATCCAATACCATCTACTGTTTCATACAATGGGTCAATGTCTATTCTAACACCATCTTTCTCGAAACTAATGGTTCTTAAATATAATTCAGTACTCTTTATTCCATCTTTTGTTATAAAAGAGGGAATATCTTGCTTCCATTTAAATGAAGTAAAACCATGTTCTTCAATTACCTTTCTATCTATTTTACTAATATCTTCTGCCAAAATATGTAAATCAAGATCCCAATCATGTTCTGCTATTTTTTTATCTCTATAAATCATCAAGCCAGTACCAAATGCTAACCAATACTTTATATTCATTAAATTTAACATATCATCTACTTCCTTTAATATACTTGGTACTTTGTCTCCTACTGGAATTTTACGAGGATTTATTTTTTCCATAAAATTTTATTTATCTTTTAAATATTCTTCTACGGTAAAATCAGACTCTCTTTTAAATACATCACGAAGTTCTTCTGGTGTCATCTCTGTAATTATTTTTGGCAACTTCCATAATTTTTCATAACCAGGAGAACTTGGTTTCCAATGATCTCTGCGCCAATCTTTTCTTAAAGATGCTAGATGTATTAAAATTCTATTACATCCAATTCTATTCTTTTTTGTAAGTCCGTGATGATAGCAAGCACATCTATATGGAACTGCTGTTAATTTTTCAAATGGTTTAAATATTCTACTATGCCCGGTCATTGATTTGCTATGAACTGTATAAAGATCTCCAAACACATCTACTGGCTTCATTGTAATAGCAACCTTATCTTCCATTCCCCAGAAATCTATTAATAATTGTTTCAAAGAATCACTAAAAATTTCATCTTCATCTGGCCATATAAGAATATCAACTTTTTCTCCATTCCTTTTAACGTTTCTTATATATTCAAATACAGTCTCACGAATTGGACCCTGCTTTGGTTTAAAGCGATGAAATAATCCCCTTGGATTATTTTCTTCATTCTCAGTGGCCCTTCTAAATCCACTTTGACTAATCCTTATTCTATCTGGATATTTATTTTGATACTCCATAACTATATTATGCGTATATTCATCTTCGTTATCTTCCATTAATAAAACTATATCACAATACTTTAGTAAACAAGGTATTGTATAATGTAAAATATCTCCCCCGCGTGAAACAAGTGTTGCACCCCAAATTGTTAAATCTGTCAAAAAATCTCTCATATAATTTTGCAATATCCAATTAAATATTTAGCCCTTGGACTTATACCTTTGTTAATATTAAGACCTCCTTGAGAAAACCAATATATATTTTCTTTTTTAAAATGTTTTTCTATAAGTTCTTTGGCACTATCAATAGTATATACAGATTTATGGAATTCTGATGACATATTTATTGGTATAGAAAATAAAAATTCATTTGAAAGTTTTTTAACATTCTCTATAAAAAAATCTGGATTGTCAAGATGTTCAATTGTCTCAAAACTTATTACTATATCAAATCGTTCATTTGGAAATGTTAAATTTAGATCTTCTTGATTAAATCTTATATTGTTATGACCTATATCATAATGATCTCTAGCATATCCTATTGTTTCATAATCTACGTCTACTCCTTCTATCTCTTTGGAAACATTCGATAATAAACTTGTTCCATACCCAGAACCACATGCGGCGTCTAAAACATTCTTATTTCTTGCATACATTAATGCAAAATTATATCTTACAAGATGCGCCTGTAATGTCTTTACATTGCCTTTCATAAATTCAGGGATACAACGTTCTTTGGTAAATTTATTTATACTCATAATATTAATGGAACTTTATTTAAATCTCCATCCCATGATTGTGCATCGACAAAAGAACTACTTCTCTCAATTATTTCCATTTCTTGTGGTGTTAATTCCCACGCTGGTTTAGAAACCCTCCTTAATTTTAATCCCTTGGCTGTAACCCTATTTCTGCTCACAGCCCTAAATTCTTTATTTTTTTCAGTTAATCTTGCCAAATGTACAAAATTCCATGGTTCTTTAATAATATTTCTATTTATTCTATACGGTAAATAATAATTCTGTTTATGATAAGGAACTGAACTTATCTCTGGAACATATTTATAAAGTTTTGCATGTGAAACTAATCCCCTATTTATAAGAATATATGGTGAAGAAAATACTTCTATTGGTTTTATAAAACACGTGTCCGCCTTGCTATTCCAAAATTTATTCATTAAATTTGGAAGATTGTCTGTAAATATTTCATCAGAATCAATAAAACATAAAATATCAATCGGTTTTTGTTCGTGAACAATTTTAACTAAATCAAATGCTGCTTGTATAATTTGACCTTCATATTTTTTATGTCTTTGCATTAATGATTCTCCTGATTGTAATGGTGGAATATTATTTTTTCCAAAAACTATTTGTTCTGGATATTTACCGGCATATTCAAGAATGATTGATGTAGTTAAATCATCTGGATTATCCATCATAATTACTACTTTATCACAAAACGATAAAAGATTCTCTATACTATGACGACATATTTCCCCTTCGAAATATACACCAACTGCACCAACTATATTTAAATTGTTTAAAAAATTACGCATAAATACTTTTAATTATTTTACAAATATCATGAACATCTTTTTCTGTTAAATTTAAATGTAATGGAATACAAACATATCTTGATTCTAAGTAATCCATCATTGGACATTTATTCTTATATTTACGAAATAATTCAATGTCATCATTTCTGGCATGAGCCATACTTACTTCCACTCCAGCTTTATCCATGCCCTTAAAAAATCTTTCTCTGTCTTCCACTAAAACTGTGTATAACCAATTACAACTATTGTCATGATTAACTATTGTCAATCCTTTTAAATCACTCAAATTATTGTCATATATATCAACTAACTTTTGACGATATTCCATCTCCTTTTTTATTGTCCTTAAATTAACCAAACCAAGACTAGCACCTAAATCTGTAAATTGATATTTCCTACCGTTTTCTGTAACACTGCCGGCAACAGATCTGGTATGTTTTTCTTCGTAGTTCTTCTCCCTGTCAATCCCAAACCACCTAAATCTTTTAGCTTTTAAGCAATCTTTTTCTGTTTTTGTAGTCAATATTCCTCCATCTCCTGTATTCATAAATTTAACTGCTTGTGTGGAAAAACAATTATAATCTGCTTCTTTACTATAGACCAATGACTGTGCCTTATCTGCTATTATCGGCAAACCAATATTTAAAAGTGCCTTATAGTCACATGACTTACCTCCATAATCAACGGCTATAACTGCTTTTGTTTTAGACGTCATTTTTCTTATAACATCTTTCGGATCTATCGTAAAATCATCTTTAATATCAGCGAACACTGGAGTTGCACCTTGCCAAAGAATCGGATGTGTCGTGGCAGAACAATTATGAAGTATTATATTTTTTGAAATAAAATTATGATTATCCTCTACGTCTATACAATAAACTGATTTTAGGTGACTAATAGTTGCGTTTGGTTTCTTTTTAATTATAATTGGATTATCTAAAAATGTAATTGATACCCCTGTATTCCATAATTTTTTATCAAAAAAAATCTTTTCATTAATATATTTAGGTAATTTATATTTCATTGATTCGGGTATATATGGTGCAACCAATCTAAAAAATTTATTAATATTACTGTCTTCGTCTTGATTTTTAGTTTTAATAAATCTTCCCATTTCATCTTTCTTTATCTTTCTACTCCCATTACCAATATAAATTCTATATTTTTCTTTATTATTTTTGTTAACTTTTTGAAGAGATGCATTTATACTAAATCTTTTTTTAAGTAAATTAATTAATATTATGTTTTCTTCCTTTGTAAAACCTTCACTACATAAAATTATAGAATATGAAAAAGTTTTTGGAATTTTATTTGTCTGCAAACTACCATCATCCATATACCACGTTGCTAATGATAATGGAGAAAAATATTTATACAATATTCCTTCCGGAATTATTTTTTTTCTATTTTTATACCAATCCTTTCTATAAATATTCCAAATAGGAGACATATTAAAAATAGTTCCAATTACTTCCCCTGTCTGTTTATATGGTAATTTACTAAATATTTTATTATTTAATCCATTAAAAGAATTTATTTTTAAATCTAACCATTCTCTCTGTTTAATGCTATGAGAAAAGCCAAACCTACACCCAGTATTTTCTTTTCTACCAAATCTAATAAATCCATCTCCTAGCATTGTACCAATAAAAACTTCCATTTGTTTATCATTTAAATCGTAATATGAAGTAAATATTTTATCATTTTCTTTAATATCGTCTACTTGAACATAACCCCTGTTGGTTAAAACTTTATGGTCATTTGTTAATTGAACTCCTCTTTTTCCATTATAACCATTACCGATAGAATTTTTAAAACTTATTTTATACCATTCCCTCCCTTTCGAAGAATTTTTATACCAATTAATTATTTTTTTATTTTCAAATTTCTTTGTCTTCTCATTAAAAGAAACAACCATTTCATTGCTCTTTCTATTTACTAAATCACATATTCTTTTATAACTTCCATCTGCCATTAAAATATTTTCTTCTCTAAATAAACAACTAAACACTGGAGTTATAACTTCGTCACCCTCTTTTATCCCAGCCAAAATATAAGCCAAATGAAGAGCTGAGGTACATGAATTAACAGTTACTGGATACTTTGCTCCAATAAATTTACCAAATTCTTTCTCATACTTTTTCACCTTTGGTCCTTCTCCTATCCATCTTGTTGAAAAAGTATCTTCTAATTCTTTAATCCATTCTTTTTTGTGAATGTTTGGATAAAACAATGGGTATTTTATTTTCATATTTTTAGTATCTCTTGTGCCAAAATATTAATGATGGTTTATTAGTACAAATAAAATTTTCGACTCCTTCTCCGTCAAATATACCTTTCATGAAATCGAAATCGAATGTAACTTGATGGGTATCTTTAAAATATCCATATTTATTAAAAAAGTTTTTACGATATAAGATACAACCCAAATCAATAGATTGTCTAGCCAAAGCAGTTGGTTTAATACGATCAAATGTAGATCCTTCCTTTTTTCCTTTAATATGTAGCCAACAATACGGAATCTTTCCGGTTTCTTTCTCTAAATTAACCATGGATTCCAAATGATATTCTGTCCAAACATTATCATCATCATGGTAAGTTATCCTATTTGTATTGAATGATAATGCAGCCATTGTACCTATATTTCGCGCATAAAGACCGAATCTACCTAACGATATACCTAAATCTATAAATGTTACATTATATCCATTGAATTCTCCCTCTAATTCTTTATTTAAATACCAATCTTTAATAGTTGGTTGTCCGTCATTCACGATCACCCAGTTCCAATCTTTAAATGTTTGAGTTTGAATACTTTGCCAAACTCTATCCATATATTCTACTCTATAAGCCGCAGTTACGATAGAAACTCTAAAGTTATCTCCTTTGGGTACAAATTTCAACATCTCCTGTCTATGCCCAACCGGTTTACCTACCGAACTAACATTCCATCCTTCCGCCAACTCTCTAATTTCATCTATTGTGTATTTAAATTTTTTATTATCATGAGATTCTTCAAGATTGTCGTCTGATTTACCATTAAATATAGAAGCATAAAATTCACCATCTCTTTTTATTAATGGCTTAAGATTAATTAAACATTGTTTAATTTTATCCTTTGTAAGATGCGTAAACACTGATTTTGCTATTGCAAAGTCAAATTTCCTATCATTAATTGGACTAAAATCAAAATTGTCTGAAACTATAAAGACGGGTCTCTTTTCTCTAGAAAGTTGATCCAATTCCTTATTAATGCCAGTCTCAATTAGTGATTTATTATGATCTATTCCGCAGTAACCATCATAATCAAGATATTTTATTAATAATCTACCAGCACGAAGTGAACCGCAACCAACTTCTAAAACGGAATGATATGGTTGAAGCCCTTTATTTTTTAGAAATTCCAACTGTTGTTCTCCAACCTCATCCCAATGACCACCAACATATTGTTTGTAATCACTTTCTGGTACAACAACCTGTTGACTTCCTTCTTGCTCCGACAGATCTATTATTTTCTCTAATTTCATATATTATTATCCAACATGATTAAATTTTATTTTTTCTTCTTCGTAATATGGTGGTAAAATTTTATATATTACCCCAAGGCCACTTCTTGAAAGTGGTAATACTACCTTTGGATATTTAACTTCGTCCCAAAATACCTTAATAGGCCCTTTGTGTCCCCACAAAACATCGTGCATAAGTATTATTCCTCCTGATTTTACAAATGGTTCATATTTTAAATAATCTGCCTTTACTCCTTCATAACTGTGGTCTCCATCTATCAATAATACATCAACCTCCTTGCTCCATTCAAGTGTTTTTGAATCACCAAAAATAAATGTCCAATATTTCTTAAGTGATTCGTCCTTAACTACCCCGCTGCAATCTTTTATATCCATACTATATAATTGTAATGTCGGATGTTTTCTATCGGAATCACGAATGCCATAAAGGAGTGCATTTGTGCTAGTACCCCATCTAACCCCTATTTCTAAAACCGTTCTTAAACTCTTTTGTCCATTATGATAAAATTTTGCAATTGAATATAATAGTGGTATAAAACCTGACATATTAAATCCATGTTTATCTATACTTTCTAATTCTATTGGATATGACATAAATAATTTATTTAAATATTTTAAAAGCTATTGCTAGTTTTCTAACTGGAAATCTAATTTCCGCAAATCCTTCTGGAAAATTTAATTTTTGACCAGTTAAAACATCATGGACAATTATAATATGATTTACAAATGGACCATACTTATTAATATTATCTTGATTACTGATTGTCGCACAATCAACGAAAAGAACATCAATACGTTTGTCCCAATTAACTTTTTCTGAATATTCATCGATTATTGTATATTTTATATTATTTTCTGTTAATAATTTTCTTGCCTCTTCTAATCTTTCCTTCTTAACGTCAATACCATATAATTGATAATCTGGAAGATTATATTTATGTTGACAATGTTTGAGTGCCATCCCAGCCCATAAAAGTCCTCCTCCACTTCCCATACCTAACTCTAGATATGAGTTAACTTTTCCTAAATTTAAAATTAATGAATAAATTAAAATACCCACATCGTAAGTATGAATAAGATGTAACTTTTTATTAGGAAAATATTTATTTACAATTTGCATTAAATCATCCATAATATTAATTTAATTAATTAAAATTTTGTTATTATTTATGTCAATTTCCCACAAGACTCTAAAAACATAACCATTCTTTAAAGCATATTTTTTTTTCTTTTTATCTCTAATAATTCTTTCTTGTTGTATTTTATATTTTAAATTATTTCTATCATACTTTCTTGGATCAGCGTGCCAAAAAGTTCCATTAACTTCTATAAGTTTATTAGTATTTGGTAAATAAAAATCATATAAATATCTACCCAAGGGATATTGCCAAATATATTTTATTTTTTGTTTTTTTAAAATTTTAGCCACCCTTGTTTCAAGTTTATTATAAAACGACTTGTATTTACCATCTTTTAATCTTTTAATAATTGCTTCACTTAATTTTTTTTTAATTTTTTCTGTATGATGTTTACCAAAAAATCCATTTTTCTTACCACAAAGATTTGCTCCAAAAAAAATATTATTTTTACCACAATGTACCTTACCTCCACATTTTTTAGAACAATATTTACCACCACCCCTTTTAATATCACTCGGTTTAATAAGAAATTTTTTTCCACATTCTTTATTTTGACAAATTCTTTTTACTAATCCACCTCGCCAACAAGAATTATTTTTACCTAATTGATTTTTACCTCTTCTGTCTCCTTTTTTAAATATTTCATCAAGAGATGATTTTGAATCGTTTAATCTATGCCATAAGCAACCAACGCTAATATTTAATTCATTTGCCCATTCTGTTAATCTTAATGTCCTATTATTATAAGTTATCTCTCTTCTTATTGACATATTTTTTATTTTATTTTTTTAGCTACTATTAGTGCGACAAATTTACCAGGAGATTTTGGTACTTGTTCTAGTCTAATAATTTTCATATTTAATACATTACCTATTAAAAGTCTTAAAGTCTTTAAGCCTAGATTTACTTTGTGACCGTTTTTTATTATATACTTTGGTTTAAGTTCTCCATCAGGAACTGCGATTGCCAAAATTCCATCTGGTTTTAATACTCTTTTCCATTCTTTCAATACTTCTATAGTATTGGGTAAATGTTCTAATAAATGAGCATTGACTATAAAATCTAATTTATTGTCTTCAAACATCCATAAATCGCAAACATCTGATTTAATTTCGGCTATACTTTGAACGTCAATATCTACTCCAATACAATTAGGATTACATTTGGTTCCCCCGCAACCCAAGTCTAAACCAACCCCCTCTTCACAATACTTTGATAATTCTTTTTGTTCTTCGGTTAATCGATGTGGCCTGCATCGTTTATCTTCTCTTCCATCATATCCCCAATACCGTTGATATTCTTCTCGTTTTCTTTGTTCACTGTCATCACGTGGCGTATTTATTTTAATTGGAATGTTTGTAATAGGATCAATGTCCGGGTATGGTTGATCTTCACCCTGTTTATCTCTTTCTGGAGAATATGTATGATAATTAGTAAATCCTTCTACAAAACCCCTATTTTGAGGCATAAACCCTATGTGGTCACAATAAAGATGAGTCGCCATAGCAAGTAACGGTTTTTTAATACTTTTCATTTTTACAGAAAATGAGACTCCTTCCCAATGTAATGCTGATCCAAAGTTTCCCATTAATTCAATATCTTCGCTTCTAGAAATTCTAAATACTGCCGGCAATCCAGAAGAAGAAGGAATTAATTCATTTTGTTCATCTACTTCCCTATGACGTATTCTTTGTATTCTTAGTGCAATACCACCATAATCTGGATATTTTTCTGCCAAATGAACTAATCGTTCTAACCAACATGGCTGTAAGCTCGGTGGTATTAAATCATCTTGAGTACACACTATGTATTTACTAACCCCTCCTTTACTTTTTTTAATATAATTGAATCCTTCTGTTAGTCCGCTTGCTTCCCCACCATTTTTAGGTAAAGAAATATAATCAAAAATAAAGCCGTGAAGCTTCATTTTTTTTAATAAATGCGGAGTTTCGTCAGTTGACGCATTATCAATAACCCAAAGTTTATATGGATATTTGGTTCTTTCGTATATTGCTTTAATCGTTTTTTCTAAAAATACAGAGCGATTAAAAGTTACCAAAATTATATTCACTGGTTCTAATTTTTCATTCATATAATACGTCACTTAACATTTTATAAATTGCTTCTGAATTATGTTGTCTCCAAACAAATCTAAATTGTTTATCAGACCAATTATATTCTAATGAATTAATAATTTTTTCTGATAAATTATTATAATCATCGTTTCCTCTTCCCTGATAATGTAATGAATTGGTACTAGTAAACGGATAACTTAATACTGAATTTTTATCAACAAAATCATAGTTCAATTGCAGGTCTGAATTAACCACTATTAAATTTTTCGCCATACTAGCTTCTAATAGTACATTTGGTCCAACTTCTGCTCTAGATGTTGCCAAAAATAGATTACTAACCTGCATTAATTCAGCACATACTTGATTAGGAACTTCCGACTCTATCAAATATTGTCCGTCGGACAATAAACTTGTAAATATGAAATCATTTTCATCTAAACCGTATAATTTAGCATTTTCTACTTCTCTTTTTAGATCATCAACGCGTTTGCGACCATTAGAATTTGGAACTATTAAACAAACTTTCTTGCCAAGTTTCTTTAATTCTGAAAAAACTCTTATACAATCACTAAGTCCCTTAGCCTGTATGCGCGTACTACACATGGGATATGTCATTATAATATCTTTCTCCCAAAGTTTGAATCTATTTATAATCATCCTTGTAACTGGATGAAAGTTAAATAAAAAACTAGGATCTTTCTCATTGTATACACTTCTACATTGTTCAACATGAACCTTAATAGATTTAGCGAACTTATTAACATCTGATTTATTTAAATAAACAAATTTGGCATTAGGCATTGCAAATGTCATATCATGTGCTATTCCGCTCCGAGCAAAATGAAACCATTGGATTGGTACATTACATTCTCTTATTGCCTCTGAATAAGTTACCGTATCTTGAAGAAAAAAGTCATGTGTGATTGCTACGTCAAATTTATCAGTTAAATTCTCTTTCAATACCTGTATAAATTTATTTTTAGCATCTTTATTGACTACCATTTTCTCTCTCTTAAAAGAAGGAACCACATGCCTTACTTCGCAACCCAAATCAATATCCGTTAACTTGCTATTCTCTTGAGTAAAGAAAATAACCTCATGACCATGATCTTTTAAGATTTTAATTTGTCGCTTAGCGGCCCTAGCTGGAGAATAACTCTCCGGCATTCTATTAAAATGAGTTATGACCGCAATCTTTAATTTTTTTTTTGATTTCTTCGTGCTTCACAAACTTCTGTGGCAGTGACTGGCCTATCAACCGGTTCTTCTGATTTTATTCTTAAACTTTTAATACATTGATCCAATGAAGAGATGATATCATCCTTTGGGAACTCACGTTGAAATACATAGTGAGTAAGATCATTTTCTGTTTTACTTCCATCCTTAATCGTAACTGTAATAAAATAAGAATCTTTCTTTTGCGCTTCTTTAATAATAGAATCAAGTTTCGACGCTTGTTCTACATTTTTTTTCCATGGTAATTTCATAGTGTTTATATTTAATTAGTTAATTATTTTGCGGGGACAATCACAACACTACAAAGAGTATTGTTTGCGGAAAAACGGGAATTAGACCGCTGATTATCCCCCGATAAATTAAAAAATCCCACAGAAAAGATTCTGTCAGACTTTTTATTATTTTTATTTATTCCCGTCTTTTTCATATATTTAATATAGCACAAATTTATAAAATGTCAATAGAATATCTGTGTATAAACTGTGGATAAGTACTTCCTGACTTATTTCCCAGCTATCGTTGTTTTGGAAATTTCAAAAAGTCCACAAGCACTCAAACCAAGTATTAATCCAACGAATCCACCAACAATGGAAACTTCTATTAAAAGAAGTCCCGCGCCAATTCCAACCACCATTGAAACCAATGGAATAAATCTGTTACCTAATACTGGAAAGGTTCTTTTAATTACCTCGACAATTGCGGTTATTAATGGAATTGACCAAACTGCCACTACTAATAAATTTTTTACTGTTTCAATATCAATCATATTTTTAAATTTAATTATTTATCTTAAAAACACATATAATTTTTTCTCAGAAATAGTGTATTTAGAGAATTCTTCATCACTTAATTCTTGCACCCCTCCCCAATCTTTCTCTAATGCAAAATAATCCGTTGAACTATTTATCGGATATGCAATATTGTCATTAATTAAATACACTGATGGATTATCTTTTCTTTTTATAAATTTCATAACATTTAAATTATTATCCGGGATGTCTTCCACGGCGAGCATTGATAATAATGGATAGTCAGATTTAATCAAACCATATCCTTTATTGTACCAATTCTTACCCCACCAATTAGCTACTATCCAATTTCCATCTTTATCCCATCCAATAAGTACAATTGCATGATTCCACTCAACTCTATCCCAACCGCAAAATTTTATTGGAGAACTCGGATTAGACCATTCTAAATTTCTTCCTGGAACAGCAATTATAACAGGTTGTCTTATTATCGCTCTTTTTAAATCAACTAAATTAACGTATGAATAATTTTTAATTTTATAAACCTTTGCATTTTCAATTGCTACTGGTTCTATTTTTTCTTTATTAAAATTATCTTTAATACCAATTTCTTTTGAATAAAGTATTTCTTCACAAATACCTAAATCTTGAACACATTTTGCATTATCTCTAAATGTTGAACCAACTTCTGTTTTTGGAATATTGGCCCAAATAAATGACCAAGAAAGTAGGTCGTCAAAATTTCTTTCTTTTTTACTATTAAATGCTTGCAAGAAGGCAAAAGAATTACAAACACATGAATTTATTTTATCCTGTGTTGGAAGTGGAGGACATTTTTCTATCCAAGAAAATGATTCCGGTAATACTTCGGATGGTAATGCAGTTGCACCAAAATAATTAGACCATTGATAATCTCTACTATCAGGTTCATCTGGAACCCAACCATTAAGATTAAACTTATTTAAATTAATTTTCATATTTATTACATTTGCACCCGTGACAGTACGTTTACTGTCACGGGTTATGTCTATTATATATTTGTTACTCACCTATTAAACTTGTAGAGCTTGAAGTCGAACTTGAAGTTGACGATGAAGTAGACGAAGATGTACTACTAGACGTTGAACTTGAGGTCGAACTTGAAGTTGACGATGAAGTAGACGAAGATGTACTACTAGACGTTGAACTAGTGGACGATGAAGTAGAAGTAGACGTTGACGAACTAGTGGACGATGAAGTAGACGAAGATGTACTACTAGACGTTGAACTTGAAGTAGAACTTGAAGTAGACGAAGATGTACTACTAGACGTTGAACTTGAAGTAGAACTTGAAGTTGACGATGAAGTAGACGAAGATGTACTACTAGACGTTGAACTAGTGGACGATGAAGTAGACGAAGACGTACTACTAGACGTTGAACTAGTGGACGATGAAGTAGACGAAGATGTACTACTAGACGTTGAACTTGAAGTAGAACTTGAAGTTGACGATGAAGTAGACGAAGATGTACTACTAGACGTTGAACTAGTGGACGATGAAGTAGACGAAGATGTACTACTAGACGTTGAACTAGTGGACGATGAA
>Ga0265297_10005750_pt1 | contig 18557 bp, 21 predicted proteins | sample Munlanlwell13791_FD_192502 | JGI IMG/M metagenome (GOLD analysis project Ga0265297, IMG submission 192502) | Leachate microbial communities from a municipal landfill in Southern Ontario, Canada - Leachate well 137-91 | ecosystem: Engineered > Solid waste > Landfill > Unclassified | place...
AGAATTCCACGAAGGATTTTTGTGCAGTGCTCCTGAATTTCAAACAAATTGTTTCAAGACCCAAACAACAAGATGTGAGGGAGATGATGTTTATTTTGTAGACAGCTGTGGAAATTTAGCAAATATTTATGATTCTGCAAAAGTAAATGACGACGATTATTGGACAAAAATTCAGGACCCAACTTGCTCGAGTGGTATACTTGGAAATAAAAATTCTGCTTCATGTGGAAATTGTAATTATCTTTCAGGAAGCATGTGCAGAGAAAAACAAACAGGCGATGCGGTTGTTGGTGGAACATTAATTGGTAATTATATTTGCAAGAATTTAGATTGTGCAGATTATCGAGGACAATACAGCGGAAGTTCAACAGGAAAAGCTACAGCAAATAATTATCCCAAGCACGGGGAAACTTGGTGTTCAACAGATAATACTGGAACAGGAACTCCAAATTCTCCGGGTGCAAGTTCATTTAGATTAATGTGTTATAATGGTGAAGTCAGCGTCGAGCAATGCGACCCAACAAGACAAAAAATTTGTTCTGAAGCTGAAGATAGTATCAGTGGATATTTTACAGGAAACTGCAAGGTAAATAGATGGCAAGATTGTGCAGCCCAAACAGAGAGCGGAGCCTGTGAAGATGGAGACTTTAGAGATTGTCATTGGATTGATGGATATGAAATAACAGAAAATGGAATTCAGAAAGGTAATGGAATTTGTGTCCCAAACTTTGCTCCTGGTTTTGATGTGAATGGAAATGCACAAGTTACAGGAGGAGAGAGTTGTGCAACAGCAAATTCAATCTGTTATGTTACAGTTCAAAGAGGATGGCTTAATGCATTGTTTAATCCTGATGAAGTTAAATGGGGATGTAAAGAGGGAGGAATAATCGAATGGATAGGTGGACTTTTCGGTGAAGATACAGAAAATAATTGTGATTGTTTAGGTAATGATTTATCTAAAATTTGGAAAGAATATAGTGGGAAAAACTATGGAAATGATTGGAAGAATGCAAGAGAAAATGTTTGTAGGCAAATTGGAGACTGCGGGGAAAAAGTAAATTTCATTGGAAAAGCAGGATATCCTCAAACCAGCATCCAAGTAATAACAAATTTAACAGAATAAAATGATATCAACAAATAAAAAAGAGATGGGAAAGAAAACAATTAGTGTATTTGAAATATTTTTATTAGTTACTAGTATCGTCGCTATTGCATATTTTGTGGGAGATGAATTTAGATTAGTTAGTGCTGAGGGTGGTCCTACAGGAGCAAGTTGTACATACAAGGATATAACTTACAAATCTGGAGAACCCAGAACCTTTTCAGCAAGTAATCCTCCTTCAGATACAAGATGTGTTATTACCAAGGATCTTATATCTTGTACAGAAACTTGTGTTGATGGAATTTGGGGCGGAAAAGACCCGATGAATTATCAATGTAGTTGCACAAGTAAACCTACAACAGGTTCAAAGATCACCTGCGGGACAGGAATAACTCAAGACAAACCATATTCAAATGTTGGATGTGCAGGTCAATGTCTTGGATGTACTGGAGATTGTTGGAAAAAATGTGATTTCAGCACAGGGATATTTGGAAAATGTTTATGCGTAAATGAAAAGAAAAAAGATAATTTAGTAGATAAGGCAGTAAGTGCTGCTCCAATAATATCAGACGCAATAAGTCCAGAGGACAAAAAAAAATTGAAAGAAACGACAAGTAGCGGAAGTGCAGCAGATAATGCTAAGTGTTCTCTCACCTGTACTGATTTGGGGTATAATAAAGGAGGAACATGTAAAACAAGTTGTGGGGGAAACGAAGAAGAAGTATTAGGTTTTTGCGGGACTAAAACTACAGGAAATATATGTTGTTGTGATAAATCTTCAATAGGTTATCCGGATGCAGATAAAGATGAAGTGCCAGATTATAAAGACCAATGCCCAGGACAAAAAGAAGATAGATTAGGAGACAATCCTGATGACGGATGTCCTAATGGAGTTGCTCCGACAAATGCGCCACCGACGAATAATACTGAATTACTAAATCAAATAGGAGCTTATGCAGGAGCGATAATTTCAAATGCTTTGATTGCTCTTGGAATTTATACTGGAACTCAATTGTTGAAAAATTTTGATATAATGCCCCCAGAAGTTGTTGACCAATTATCTTTAGCTTTATCTTTGGGATATGGTGCTGGTTCTCTACTAGCTACACTTGCAGGAACAGTATCTGTAGCAGGAGAAATTACTTATTTTGGTGGTGCAATGACATTACCTGTAATTGGAGCAGTTCCAGTTTTAGGATTAGTGGGAATAGGAATTGGAGCAATTATTTGGGCACTTACAGCAGCAGATGAAAAAGTAATTGCAGTATATTATACATGTAATCAATGGCAACCTCCGAAAGGAGGAGAAGATTGTGACAAATGCAACAGCGGGGAATTTATTTGCACGTCGTATAAATGTCAGAGTTTAGGAAAATCATGTAGATTACTTAATCAAGGAACAGCAGAAGAAAAATGTACTTGGGTAAATCCAAATGATATTGAACCCCCAGCAATTGTTTCTTGGAACAAGCCATTAAAAGAAGGATTTTATTATGAACCTGCATCAGCAAGATTGACCCCGACTCAAACAGGAAGTGAAGGAGTTAGTATAAAATATAACGGAGCAAATGCAGATTCACAAAATTGCGTTCCTCCTTACACAATCTTAAAGTTCGGAATTGGATTAACAGACGGAACAGGAAAACCAAAACTTGGGCATTGTAAATATGACATTGTAAGAACAGATACATTCTCTGAGATGAAATACAATGTAGATAATTTATGGGATATGTACAATCACACTTTCACAATGATTCACGGCGATGTAAACCAATCTATCGACGGCATAAATGTTCCTAACGGAGGAAATTTCGAAGTCTATGTAAGATGTGAAAGCACAAATGGATATGCAAATGTTGGAACTTTCGTCTTCAAATACTGCGTCAGCAGTGCACCAGATAATGAAGCTCCACAAATAATATTGACAACACCATTAAATGGAATGCCTGTCAGTTTCGGTTCAATTTCACAGGATGTTTTAGTTTATGTCAATAAACCTTCAGAATGTAAATGGAGTCATGAAAATGAAGACTATGATACAATGACTGAAACAATGGATTGCGAACAGACAATGAGTTCAAATTTACTTTACAGATGTAGCACTACTCTTAATGGAATAGAAGATGATAAGGATAATAAGTTCTACTTTAATTGCAAGAGCCATCCAGAATATGCAGGAACAGAAAATGAAGTTTACCGACGATCAATGGCACAATCTTACGAGTATACATTGAAGGGAACAAATTCATTAGTAATTGACTGGGTCAAGCCAGAAAGCGGAACAACAATTAAAGATGCAACCAGCAAAGTTAATGTTAAACTAGAAGCTCACACTTCTGCAGGATACAAAGACGGAATATCATGGTGCTTCTTTAAGAGTTCAACAGATACATATGATTTAAGTTGTAATCTACAAGGTCCTGGATTGTTTAGTAATACTAATTCACTTCAGCATGCACAAGATTTATGGTTAACCGAGGGAGAATATACTTACCAAATTAAGTGCTGTGACTTAGGTGGAAATTCAGATACAATGGAGACAACATTTACCGTCGATACAGATAGAGAATCACCAATAGTTGTAAGAATGTATAATGAAAATAAAAAATTAAAGTTAGTAACCGATGAACCAGCTAAATGTTTCTACAGCACAAGCAGTTGTAGTTATAAAATTGATGAAGGAATAAAATTCACTACGACAACAGGTAGAGAACATACTATTGAATGGAATACTAATAATAATCTTTACATTAAATGTAAGGATAACTTCGACAGCCAACCTGCTCCTGACGAATGCACAATTATTGCAAGACCATTTAGCAGTATGTAGTGAGAAATCTTTATACATAAAATTTATAAGTTATATTCGGTATTTTTACTTATGAAAAGAGGAAATAAAACTGGGCAGATGCAAATTTCTTTTGGTATGATTTTTTCAATCATCCTTGTGATTGTATTTATTGCAGCGGGATTTTATGCAATAAAAAAATTTCTAGATTTGCAAAGCACAATACAGGTCAGTCAGTTCTTACAAGATTTGCAAACTGACGTCGATAAAGCTTGGAAAAGCCCGGAAATAAGCAGAAATGTAAAATATGTTCTTCCAAAAAAGATTACAGAAATATGTTTTATAGACGATGAATTTGAAAATCTGCAGTTTACAGCGAATAGTATAGTTAAAGGCGAAATGATTGAACATTTAGATATTGCTAAAATTACCGAAGAAGAAGACCCATTCTGTATATCAAACACCGACGGAAAAGTTCAGTTTACCATTGTAAAAGATTTTGGAGAAGTTTTAGTTCGAATTACTAAGTAAAATGTCAAATAAAAAAAAGTTTAAGAAAGGTGCTCTTGAAATTTCATTCGGCTGGCTTTTTGCTATAATTGCAGGAGGAGTTATTTTATTCTTGGCAATTTATTTTAGTTCAAAATTAATCCAAACAGGAACAGAAACTGTAAGCGCAGAAACAGGAAAAGAAATTGCAGTTTTGTTAAATCCGTTAGAAACGAGTTTTGAATCAGTACAAACCACGTCGATAACTATTCCATCAGAAACAAGAATACATAATGGGTGCGATTTAGTTGGAACATTTGGAGAACAATTTATCCGATTAGACCAGAAAAGTTTTAACAAATGGATTCAAACAGATGTCAATGTAAAAACAAACAATAAATACATTTTCTCAAATGAAGAAATTGAGGGAGAAAAATTTTATCTATTCTCAAAACCATTTAATTTTCCTTTTAAAGTTGCAGATTTAATTTATATGACTTCGTCAAAAGATAGATATTGTTTTATCAATGCACCGACGGAGATTGAAGAAGAAATCGAAAGATTGAAACAGGAAAATCTTTTGATAGAAAATTGTTCGGATGAAGATATTGAAGTTTGTTTCAACGGCAATTGTGAAATTAATGTTGATTACTTTGAAAGGGCTGTAGAAAAAGACGGGAAAAGAGTTTATTTCGAAGGAGATGCATTAATGTATGCAGCAATTTTTTCCGAGAAAGAAGTTTATGAATGTCAGTTAAAAAGATTGATGTGGAGATTGAGAGAAATTTCTAATTTATACCAAGATAAAGAAATTATTATTGCAGAAAAAAAATGTGAGAACAATCTTAGATTAGACTTAAACGAGCTAAGTAATCTTGCAGATAATTTAGAAAATTCCGGAGAATTAATAATTGTAAAAATGAAAGCGGAAGATATTGAAATGAAAAACAATGCAAGGAGGTGTGTGTTATGGTAGCGAGGACACCTAATCGGTTTAATTCCAAAAAGGGACAATTAAAAATTCAACAAATGGCGTTTATGTTAATTGCAATTTTCCTCCTATTTATTCTCGCAGGAATGTTTTTCCTATCAATAAATTTGTATAATGTTCGAAAGACGGCAGTTAATTTAGAAGAACAAAATTCTATGCTTCTTGTATCGAAGCTAGCAAATTCCCCGGAATTTTCCTGTGGTAATTCATTTGGAACAAGTAGATTAAACTGCATTGATTTTGATAAATTAATAGTTTTAGAAGATAAAAAAGAAGAATATGCAGAGTTATGGGGTGTTGCAAAAATAGAAATACGAAAAATATTCCCCCGAGATGATACAATTTGCAGTTATGAAAATTACCCTGATTGTGGCGTCATAAAAATAGTAGATAAAAAGGTGAATACATTGCCTGCGTCGTCAAATTTCGTCTCCTTGTGCAGAAAAGAAGCAAATGAAAGGATGATTTATGATAAATGCGAACTAGCTTTATTGATGATTAGTTCAGAAGACAAAACATGATAAAAGATATTAAAAAAAGAGGCCAAGAGGAAATTGTTGGATTTGTTGTGATAGTGGTAATAGTTTCTGTTATTTTGTTAGTATTATTGAGTTTCTTAATTAGAAATCCAAGTGAAGAAATAGTTAATAATTATGAAGTTGAAAGTTTCATACAATCAGCATTGCAATACACAAGCGAATGTGAGGACTCCACGGAGTTTCTGGCAGTTCAAGATTTGATTATAGCTTGTAGTGAGAAAACCATTTGTTTAGACGATAAAGATAGTTGTAACGTGCTTAATGAAACAATTAAAGGATTGATTACAAAAGCATGGAATGTGGGGGAGGGAAGTGCAGTTAGGGGGTATAAATTCAGCGTCTCTGAAGATGAAGTCGGGACATTATTAATCAAAGAAGGTAATGAGACAAGCAACTATAAGGGAGCAGTACAGCCATTTGCAAGAAGAGGGAAAGAATATGAAGTTTTCTTGAACATATATGAATGATTAGATCTTGATATGGATAGTTATCATATCAGCTACAATTCTCGGTTGATGTCTTACTCTTTTGTTAACATTTTCTTTAACTATTTCTATAAAACCAAATCGCTCTAATAATTTTACATCGTCATGAATTGATTTGAAACTTCTTCCTAACTTTTTAGATAGTTCATAAAGCGAAGCGGGTTTGTCTTTTTTGATCACATCAAGAATTCTTGCTTTTTCATTGCTTAATAATTGTCTTAACGACGATATATCAGAGAAATCATATTCATCTTTGTTTTTAGGAGATTTTTTGAATAGAGAAAATGCTCCCTTAGACTCTTTTATTGTTATTTCTCGCGTGACCATATTGTTAATTATGATATATCTGTTATAATGTTTTATATAAGTAGAATATGTATATTGCATTTATATATTTTATTATGATATATATTACTAAAATATAACTTATCAAAGAATACTATTCAATTGATAGCCCTGTAATTGTGTAATTATACAGAAGTGATAGCAGAATATTTATAAATAAAAACCTAAATGAAAGAGAAAAAAGGAAAAGTTTGAAAGATTCTGCAACAAGCTTTTTAAAGGAAGTTGAGTTTTTTATTCTGCACTCGTTAAGAGTGTTCTAATAGGGTGTTCATGTTCATCTCAGCAGGATAGTTACCCTATACTATCAAGTTGAGAGGAAGTTGTCATAGACAACATAGTAATATAATTGAAAGGAGGTTAAAAAAAGATGAGATTAAATTTTAAAAAAGTATCAGCAATCGCGGCTAGCGCATTAATGGTTGGAATGACTATGGGCGTCGCTGCAGCTGCAACAACCTACCCAGCACCATTCGTGTCTGGAACAGGAGCAGATGTAGCAATAGTTTATGGTACAGGTGCTGGTGTTTCTGCGCTGGATAGTATTCAAGGTTATAACATTAACTTAGATTTACAAGCAAGAATGGGTGGTTCTGAAGGAACTACGACATCAGCTACGGGAGGGGATAGTAAAATATTATCAACTTCTGCTAGAAAACTCTACTATGGAGATGCAATAAATGCAGCTTATAGTGCCTTAGGTGCTAGTGAACTTGGTAGTGTATTAGCTGATGGAACTTTTACAGACCTTTCAGGTACAGCATATGGATATATCCAAACTGTAAAAATTGGAACTGCCCCTATAAGTTACGGAACAAGTTCTGGAGACTTAAGTGACCCTGTATTGTATATTGATGCAGGCACAACAGCTACTGCAATTACAAATTTATACAACTATACTTTATCTTTTACAAAAAATTTGAATGTTTCGGATGGAGTAAATGTTCAAGGACAGAAGGTAAAAATATTAGGTGTAGATTATGTAATTGGAACTAGTTCAACAAATACTACACTTTACCTATATGGTTCAGGTGAAACTATGGTAGTAACTGGAGCAGAAACTAAAACAGTAAGTATTAGTGGAACAGATCACACAATTAAGTTAATAACAACTGCAGATGCTACTCATGCAACAATAACTGTTGATGGAGTTAGTAAATCGGTTGTAGAAGGAAGTAACTATGCTTTTAGTGGAGATATAAATGTTTACATCAAAGATGTAATACACCCCGCTTATGCAGGAGATATAAGACAAGCTGAACTGATTGTAGGAGCAAGTACATTAAAATTAGTTAATGGTGCTACTGTAAAGAAAGGTGCTGACGCAACAAGCGTTCAAGGAACATCTGTAAGAGTTGCTGCTGCAGGAGATGGAATAATATCCGGATTTACTGTAGCAATCGCTGCTGCAAAAGCTAAGAATGATTCAATTGAAATTGGACAAGATTTCATAGACCCTGTTTTCGGGGGATTGAAATTAACGTTAGCAGCTGCAAATCCTGATCTTGATTCAACAAGTAGAGGGAAAATTGCAGTTAGAACAGATGATACTTCTTCAGCATATGTTACTTTCACAAGTGCATTAGCAGGAAGTGCAGGAGAAAAAGAGTTTCAGTATGTATATGATAATGATACTACTTCAACAACTACTGCTCCTTTACTCGCTGGATCACAAACAGTGAATAGTGCAAATGGGAGAGGAAGAATACATGTTATGGAAGGAGAGACTGCTAAACAAGGAGATTGGATTGTTGTAAACCAAGGAGATGCAGGTAAAATATTGTATGTAGAGGATATCAGTCTTGATACTGAAACCACAGGAACGGTTACATTCTCAGATGCAATAACAGGAGAATCTATCCCTATAACAGTAACTAATGTTACTGGGTCTGTTACTGGAGGTCATACTATGACTGGAAATATGTTCGGTGGAACAGGTTATACAGTAACAGTAAATTCACTTGGAACTGCACTTAATGTAACATGGGACAATGTTGCAACAAGAACTTTATTCCCAAGAATAAAATTAGCAAATGGTGGTTGGATGGCCTTTTTAACAAGCACTAATATCACTAATGCTTCTAATTTGATATTACCAAATGGTATAACATCATTAGAAACAACAGGACAGAATTATACTGCCCTAGGTAATGAAGGTGCAACAATTGGAAATATAACTCGTGATGATGGAATTGACTGGATAATATCCAACAATACAGCAGGTACAGATCTTACTGTCTGGGGTATAAATAATACCTTTAGTGGGGTGTCACAAACAACTTGTAATTTCAATGTTACAAGAGGGCCAGCTATATTATATATAGAACCTAAGAAATGGGATGATTCAACTCACGGAGATATAATTTGTATACCTATGGGAGCTGGAACTACAGAGATTACTATTGGAGACCCTGTCTTTAATGGAACTAACTCTGGTTACCTTAGTCTTCAAACAGATACCTACATGAAAAAAGCTGTAGATAAATATGGAGCTATTGTAATAAAAGAAGATAGAACTAATTCAAATGGAGTAGCTACTATCAACTTCCCTAGTTCACAAATGTATTTTGATGTTGTATTCAGTGCAATTGGCACAAGTATTTCTGGCGGAACAGCTGGAAGTGTTGGTGGTCAAATTGGAAATGTTGTTGTAAAAGATACTGAAGTTAGCTCTGTAAGTTCTAAGAACTTAATTGTAATTGGTGGAAGCTGTATTAATTCAGTTGCTGCTAATCTATTAGGAGGAGCTGCATGTGGAACAGGTTTCACAGATAAGACTGGTGTTGGTTCAGGACAATTCTTGATCCAAAGCGTTGCAAGCACTTACTCAAGTGGTAAGGTTGCATTAGTTGTAGCTGGTTATGAAGCTGATGACACTGTAAACGCTGCTACTTACTTAATGAACAAAGGAGTTGATACAACAGCAGGCAAGAAGTACAAGGGTACAACTGCCACAAGCGCTGAACTTGTAACAACAGAGACTGCATAAAGTCAAATTTTTTTATTTTTCTTTTTCTTTTATTTTTTTATCAATCAGACGCAAGTCTCAAAAATGAATTTCTCGACGGAGAATAAGAAGATAACATTTTTATAGTCAATAAATTTTTTAATTATATGAAGATTAGAACAATAATTTCTGCAGAAGAGGAAGAGAAAAAAAGGAAAAGGAGAAATCTTATTGTGGGTATTGTTTTAATTTTAGTTATGTTTTTGAGTGTTGTTGGATATTCAATAAATAGTGGGGAAAAAAACGAAAATCAAACAGAGAAAATAGTTTACAACGACGTGGAATTTGTAAAAGATTCAGGATTATGGAATACAGATATAGGAAACTATAGATATTCATTTAAGTATAACCCCAAAGAAACAGAAAAGATTGCAGGATTAGAAATGAACTCTTTTTTGAAGCCATTAAATGCATATAGTAACCAGCCATTGTACATTTATTCTAAGAATATTGAAGCTACGACAGAGATTTACAGAAATTTATTTTATCAGAATAAGATAGTCCTTAGGATTCAGGACGCATGTTTAGAAGGAGAAGCATGTGAAGAAAATGTTCCAATAAAGAATTGTACAAATAATTTGATAATAATCCAGGAAAGTAACAATACAGAAATTAAACAGCAGGAAAATTGCGTTTTTATCGACGGCAAAAATGAAAATCTTACTGCATTAAGTGATAGTTTTTTGTTTAAGATAATTGGGGTATAATAAACCTTATAAATAAAAGAGAGATAAAAATATATGGTCAAAGAAAAAAAGAGAGATAAAAAAGAAAAAGTTGTTAAGGAAAAAGAAGTAAAAGAAAAAGTTTGCGAGGTTTTTGATGTGCAAAAAAAAGGTGAAGAAGAAAAAAGTGTAATAAGTTGTGGTGTTGAAAAAGAAAAACCTGCAACAGAAGAACAGATTAAAAATGAAAGTAAAATTTTTAGAAATGTTATGATTGTTTTAGCTGGACTTTTAGTAATGTTTTTTGCTGTTTTGTTTATAATGAATTCAGTTAATAATTTTGATTATAGGGGAGTAAAATTTGAAATGGTAAAAGAAGGGCAATTAACTTTTTACAAAACATCAATCCCCGTGACTTACCAAGGAGAAGATGCAGATTATAATTTTTATTTAAGAAACCATCCTGGAAAATTAGAAAAAAAAGTTCCAATATTTGGGAATATATCCTTTAGAAAAAATATGATTCTTGATGTTACCACAGAAAATCTTTTCTGCGATGGGGATTGGAATCTTGCATTAGAAAATATTCGAAATCTTTACGGCATTCTTGATGTGAAATTGATACCAAAGAATGATAGTGTAGTTTACATCAACCAAAATGATTATATGTTTATCACATTTAATGAAGCTAATTCAACGAACATAACAAAGATAGGAGAAAATGATTATGAAATTAACGTCCATAACTGTGAAATTCTTCCTGCAGCAGAAAGATTAATGGTTGAAACTTTTGTTCAGAATAAAAATTTGAATTAAAATGGATTTAAGAATTGTTTATGCACTTATTTTATCTATTCTCCCAATAAGTGAACTGAGGGGAGGATTGCCTCTCGCGATTATGTTCGCAAAAGATTATAACATCCCAATAGCGCTTATTTTTCCGACGATAATCTTGGTAAATATTCTTGCAATTTTTATTGCATTTTTTTTCTTTGACCATATTCATAATAAATTAATGAATGTTAAAATTTATAAAAAAATTTTTAATTATTGCACCTTGAAAATTCAAAAGAAAGTTGATAGATTTGAAAAAAAATATTCGACAACAGGTTTTTTAGCATTAACCCTTTTTGTTGGTATTCCTCTACCCGGGACAGGAGCATGGACTGGATGCATCATTGCATGGATTTTAGGATTAGATAGAAAAAGAAGTATACTAGCAATTTCTCTCGGAGTTTTAATGGCAGGAATTTTAGTGCTTCTTGGAACGCTTGGTTTTCTTAACCTTTTTTCTTGAATTGTTTAACAAGAACATTACATCTGAATAAAATGGTATTTCTTTTATCTTAAAAATTTTAACACTCAAAAACCAGATTCCCACGACGAAGACTGTGCTTCCTACATACCAGAATAATTTATGAGTTATATCAAAAAAAGAAACACCCGAGATGAATAATATTGAAAGAAAAAATATTCTCAAAATGTTAATTATTAATAACGAAGAAAAAGAAAAAAACAACAGTCCGATTCTTTTTTTAATTTCTATTTTGGGAATTGAAAGGTTGAGAATAAATAAAAGATAATAAGCCGAACCAGCAATGCAAGGCCCGATGATTTCAATTGGTGCGTCTCCAACCCAAATTGTGTCTAATAGCAAAGTAGGATTATAAAAAATGTTTAACAGAGCGAGAACAGGATAGATAGTTAATGCCTTGAATAAAACGTAAAAGATTTTAACTCCAATAATCCCCGCAACAATTAATAGAACATATCTCACAAGAATATCCAGCAACTTATCTATCCCCTTTTTCATAAAAACTAAAGTAAAAATATATTTAAATAATCTTGCATTTAAGGAAGAATGAAAAAAAACAGGTTGATCATCTTTTATTTTTTAATTGGTCTTTTGATACTTGTAAGTTTGTTTTTTGATAGTGAGTTAGTTAGAAGTATTTCTTTTTTGAGAAATTATATTCTTGATAATTTTTTAATGGTAATAACTTTTGTCAGTTCAGAAATTTTAATTTTTTTCGTTTTGACTGCTTTGTTTTTGTGGAGAGAAAATAAACGAAGATGGATTCTCCCGTTGTGGATTACCCTCGGAGCTTCTGCATTTATTAGTTTTGTTTTAAAAATAATTGTTAAAAGACAAAGACCATTTCAATTAGGAATTGTTAATCTAATTTCTGAACTCCAAGAAACAAGTTTTGCAATTTGGAATTTTTCATTCCCTTCTTTTCAGAGCATGTTAGTGTTTAGTGCAATTCCAATCTTGTCAGAACAATTTCCAAAACTTAAAAAATTCTGGATAGCATTTGCGATTCTCGTCGGATTTTCAAGAATTTATTTTGGTGTTCATTTCTTTAGTGATGTAATAATCGGTGGATTAATTGGTTATGTTTTAGGAACAATAATTGTTAAAATAGAAAAAGAAACTAAGTTCGGACAAAAAGTTTATCAAAAGATTTTTAGAAAATAATTATATTCTAAGAATGATTTCAGAAATAGGAATCCGAGAATTCTCATCGGGCAAGGGATGATGAGGATGTAATTCACATTTCAGAGGAACATTGATTATATAATGTGCAAGAGCTCGATGATGCCCGCCATCAATCATAAATTTATGTTTTCGGTCTTTAACACCATAAACAAGAGAATATGTAGAATCATCTATTTTTCTAACCGGGACCGACAGAAATTCTTTGCCTTCTTCAATACTATCAACCAGATCTGAAATAGTATCGTAAAATTTAACTGGCTCCCAACCTAATAAAGTTACTTTGTTTAAATCGAGATAGAACTGTTTAGATTCCATAAAATTATTCTTTCTTTTTCTTAGCCATCTTTGCAGCGACTATAATTATTACAAGAACTAAAAGAACATTCAATGCGATTATTCCGTATAAGTATGAATTCCCCTCGCTAAATCCTGCAAACATTCCGCTGAAACTTGGGAATAAAGATGACTTTGCGATTGAAACTGAAACTGGTTGAGATAAAACTTTTGTATCTTGTTTTACTACAATATTAAATTTCTGATCTCCTGAAGCATCGTTATTAACCTTTAATGTTACTACAACTTCTTGAGATTCTCCTGCATTTAATGTAAGAGTAGTTTTGTCAAGGTCTTCCAATGAAGCCCATTCAGAATATTCATCTAATCCCAATGTGAATGTGTTTGTCTTTGAATCAGTATTTGTTATAGTTGCTTTGATAATTAATTCTTTTCCTGCAATAGCTTCAGAGTCTAATTTAGCATTAACCAAAGCAGGTGCTTCTGTTGAACATCCACCAGTTACGCTAAAAGAGATTGAAGTCTTTGATTGGTCTTCATCATCATTCTCAAATATATCATCACTATCATCATAAACTAAAAAGTTTAAGTCGTAATCTTTTTCTTCTGCATCAGTTGGAACATTTATTGTAAAAGTGAAATCGTTGCTTTCTAAACTATCTATATCCCCAATTTCAACTTTCTGACTTATCCCCAATTCAGTATTATACACTTTAAAGTAAACATCTTCTTCGTCTTCTTCACCAATGTTCCAGGCTTTTCCCGTTACTTCAATCTGACTTCCACAAGACGCAGAATTTGAAATAGTGATTGAGTTTAGAATTACAAAGTTATTATCTATATTAAGAACAATACTATCTTCTCCGCTTGCTTCATTAGTTGTACTTGCACAAATAGTTCTATTAGAATCATCAATTGAATAATCTTTTCCAGTAGCCCAAGCATAGAATACATATTTATCTCCAGCTTTTAACTTGCTGATTTTGTCTAATTTGAAATTTACAGTTAAATCTGTTTCATCACCATCATTAAGTGTGAAATCATCTTCTTCGCCACTAACAATTTTTGTCTGAGTAGTCTGGTCGTATAATTGCCATTTAACTGCAATATTTTTGATATCATCATCACCATTATTTGCTACGTTGATTTTTGCTTCTATTTCATCTAAAGGATACCATTCTGCATTATCACCGAATCCTTTTGTTACTTCAATAGAATTTACGTCAACTTCTAAATTTCCATTAACATTTGGATAAGTACAAGCATTATTAGATAATGTAACAATTAAAGAAGTTTCTCCTAAAGTAAAGGTATTTGGGAATGTTCCTAATCCAAAAGCAGAATCAATAGAAGCAAGATTAGCCATTGTAGTTATTGTCTTAGTTTCATGAGCAAGAAGAGTAATAGGGCTCGGTAAAACAAAGTTAACATTTGCGTAATGAACTTTGTTATCTTCAATTTGGACTGAATCTATAGAATTAACAATAACACTATCATTTCCCGTGTTTGTAATTGTTGCTTTTACTGTTGCTGTAGCACTTGCGAAACTAACTAAAGCGAGTAAGATTATTACACTTAAACTGAAAACTGCTAGTGTTTTATTTTTCATCTGTAATCATTCCGCAGTTAATATGGTTTATAAATTTTTTTGTTTTGTAAAATATAGATTATTTTAGAGGTTTAGGAAGATTTAAATAATTTTTATACTATTGAATAAGATGGTGATGAAATCTACAGAAAACTCAATTGGTGCTTGGGCTTTTTTTATTGGAGTTATTCTTGCAGTAACAATTGGTTTGTTTACAAAACTAATCCCAATTCCTTCACTAGCAAAATATAGTAGTCTTATTTACCTAATATTAGTTGTTTTAGGAGTAATCGTCGGATCTTCAATAAATGTGACTGGAAGAGATTCTCAAACATTCTTAATAACTGGGACAATAATTGTGATAGTTAGCAGATTTGCTATGGAAAGCGCAATTGGTTCACTTATTGGAATTGGGGCAGGAGACACTGTTTCGTCGACATTCGGAGCATTGTTGACTTTGTTTGCTCCAGCGACAATTGTTGTTGCCTTGAAAACTGTTTTTGGAATGGCTAAAGTGTAATTATTTCAAATCAGAAATATTAATCACAGAATTATCAAAATCCAATCTTGGACAGGCAGTGTTAACCCAAGATTTAATTTCTGGAAAATTTTCAAATTCTCTTGTATTTATCTCATTGCTAATAAATAGGTAAGGAATTTTATTTTTCAGTTTTAAAGAAAGAGCTCTTTTGAAATTTTCTTGTCCGGGTTTTGTTGAAATTAATATTCCAATTTTTTCTGCGTTCAGGAATTTTAAATAAGAACCTTTTTTTCTTTTATTGAAAGAATCAATTTCATCGTCGGAGATTTTCCTTAATTTGTCTGCTTCAAGAATGTAAACAGGAATATTGCTTTCGACTGCCAGCGAAATCGCGTGGAATTTTCCTGAAGAGATTAGAAGAACTGCTTTTGTCTCTTTTGAGAATTTTGGTTTTGAACAACCTAAGACTTGGACAAAATTAGTTATTTCGTGTTTCTTTGAAAGAATTTTTTTTATTTCCGACGCTGTTTCTTGATATTGAATTGAATAAGCAATTGCTATTTTGTTTGGAAGTTTTAGTTCAGAAATCTTTTTTTCATTGACTTCTGATTTGACTTTTGCAGGGATAAAGATTGTTTTCATAGCGAGGACACCTCCGGTTTCCTTAACTCCCGACCCCGCTCATTGCACCTAATCTTTTTGCTAGCATTCGCGAAATCGCTCGGCTTAATCTTCCCACTAAATTTGTGCATTGTCATGCAGAGAGTAGAGAAATTGGAATTATAAATTATTCGCAAGATAATAAATCATTAGTCACGTAAAAACCCCTTCCGGGGAAAAATCCATAACCGCCACAGTCTGTGAATGGACCGAAAATAAGGGACTTATTCTTTCCAGTTTCAGCAACTCTAACTTCTAACAAGCCATTTTTAGTACAATCACTTGGCCAAAAACCTGAAATTTCCCTATTATTAATATCTTGGAAAGAAACTAATTTTTCATTAGAAAACATTCCTTCAGAAACTTTACATTTAAGGTAATATTTTTTAGCTTCTTTCATTTTAGAATTATTCGAACTTGTTGCCTTTTGTTGCTTCTGGTGTTGCGTTTGAAACATCTCTTTGAATGTGGGCAAAAGGAGGCGTAACGATCAATAAGTTTTCACCGAAACCTGCGATGTTTCCTTCAAGAGCATCTGCTGTTTTTTTGATTTTTGAAACAGCCCTCTTCAATTCTATTGGGTCTTTCTGCTTCAAGGTCTTGATATCAACAATAGCAATTGTGAATCCTTCTCTTAAAACGTTTAATATTACATTAACGTCATCGTATTTTTTCAGAACAAATAATTTGACCAAAACTTTACTGTCTTTTTCTTCTTTATCTAAATCAATCTCAAGGTAATCTTCAGTAGAAGTTTCCCCTTTTCCGGATAAAGCCTTTTTTATTTTGTTGAACATAGTAATTTTATATTTAGGAGATTTATAAAGATTTCGTAACTTTATTTTATATATTAGAATTATTTTAATTGAGTTTTATCGTCGGTGAAAAGACACCTAATCAGTTTCTTTCACTTAATCTTCCCCCGAATTTGGGTCACACCCGATTACTTTTTATTCATTGATTTAGCAACTTCCTGTTGAATTTTTGTTGCTTGTTCGCCGAGTAAATTTTCCTGTTTTTCCAGAGACTTTATTCTTAATTCAAGAATTTTTTGTTTGCCCAATAATTCTTCTTTAATTTTTGACTTTTCTGATTTAATCATTAATTGTCCGATTATTTTGAAAACTTCGTCACCAGATTTTTCTAGTTCTATTAGGGCAGAATCAGTTTCTGCTAATTCCATTTGAAAAGCTTGTCTCTGCATAATAGAGTTCTGCAATCTTTGTTCAAGTATTTGCATTTCCTGAATTTTATTTTCATCCATTGTAGAAGATATTTATTCTGCTTTTATTTTCTTTACTTTTGTTCTTGGTTTGTAAAAGATTTTGCTCCCACAGTAAGGACAGACAAATCTTTTTTCCAAGTTGTTACTAAGAACTTTCTTTTCGCATTTGAAACATTTGTAAGCAACCATTTTGTTATTTGTGTTTATTCATTTAAATAATATACGTCTGAAGCGAACTTCTTGTCGCATTTTGAGCATTTCCAAATTCCTTTTGAAAGTCTCTTGACTCCCATTTTTTTACAATAAGGACATTTCTGTTTTATTCTTTGTTTTTCTTCTACCTTTACAAGTTTGACTCTAACTGATCTTCCATATCTTGCTCCGAATCTTCCTGCTGATTTTGTTTTTTTTGATTTGCTTGGCATTTTGTATTTTATCGACGATGTTTTCGTCTTTTTGAATGTTAAGTGGGGCTACCCGGATTTGAACCGGGGTCGCGAGGTCCCAAACCTCGAAGGCTACCAGACTACCCCATAGCCCCCTGAAAAAAGGAGCGCTTATTAATTTATAAATTATTTTATTTAGCTGGGGCTGCAGCAGTTTCTGCAGCGGCCTTAGCAGCCTGCTCCTGTTGGATAATTCTGTCCTGTTCTTTCTTCATCTTTGAAAAATATTCATCAAGTTCTTTTCTTTTTTCAGGAGAAGTTTCTATTTTCTCGCTGTTTATTTCTTTATCATATTTGCCGTCAGCAATTTCCTGTTCAACTTCTACAGCAGGTTTATTCTCAATTAATATTCCTAAACTGACACAAGTTCCTGCAATTGTCTTTACTGCAGATTTGAAATCCTTGCAAAGCAAGTTAGGGAATTTTGTTTTTGCTAAAAGAATTATTTGTTCTATCGAAGCATTTGCAACTCGGACTTTTTTCTGAGCTCCCGAACCTTTTTCAATTTTCAATTCTTTTTTTAATAATCCAGAAACAGGAGGTGAGAAAACTTTTATTTCAAATTCTCTTGTCGCAGGGTCTACATTTAATTCAACAGGGACCTGAATTCCGTCGAAAGATTTTGTAGCTTCGTTTACTTTTTGTATAACAGAATTTATAGGGATTCCTGCAGGTCCAAGCTTCTGGCTAAGTGCAGGACCTGGTTTCATTGCTCCACCGTCGACAAGTAGTTTGATAATCATTTTATTGTTCTTCTCCTTCTTCTCTTCGGATAACTTTAACGTTATCTAATTTAACAGTAACTGGCAACGGAACAACAGCTCCGAGCAAGCTTACTACAACTTCTTCTTTTTGTTTATCTATTCTTATAACTTTCGCTTTTTCTTTTTTGAAAGGTTCGGCGATTAATTCTACTATGTCTCCTTCCTTAATTGAAACAGTTGCAACAGAA
>Ga0265297_10005751_pt1 | contig 18554 bp, 12 predicted proteins | sample Munlanlwell13791_FD_192502 | JGI IMG/M metagenome (GOLD analysis project Ga0265297, IMG submission 192502) | Leachate microbial communities from a municipal landfill in Southern Ontario, Canada - Leachate well 137-91 | ecosystem: Engineered > Solid waste > Landfill > Unclassified | place...
ATAGTCGGCCTTTTCGGCAACCAGAATGGCGGTGCTCTTCTCATTTACGGCCCCGCTGGCCAAAAATCTGGCCGATCCAAGCAATACATAAACGGATTTAGCATTTTTGGCCACGTTACTTGCCAGCTGGTTCTCCACATCCATCAGGCAGGCTCCCAGCTTAACAAGTGAAGTAGCAGACATGGCATTGTCACTCGTTGTTGAATTTATTTCTTTGATCTGGTCTCCTATCTCATAGACGACCAGATTGTAACTTTTTGATTTTGAAAGATATGTTGTGACGGGTTCTGAATTCTTATATGGATCCAAAATCAAATGATCAGTTTTTGTATATCTATCCATCCTGGCCGAAATGTCCCCATCCTCTGCAAAACCAATATTTACCACCAAAATTTTTAAAGTGTCCAGTCTGTTAAGCGGCAATAGTTGCCCGCTGTTTTTAAGGATCACCAACGAGTTTTTAGCCTCCTCACGACTTATCACCCGAAACGTACGCAATGGGGTGATTGCTTTGGAATAGGAACTTTTGGCAGGATGAGCGGTGCGGGCTACTTTCACCGTTTTACCTTTTTTTTGGGCGGGAAGGGCAATCGAAAAGATAACGCAAAAGAGTAGCAGCAATATTTTTTTTGACATCAGAAAAGTTTCATCAGTATATAATTCTATTTTTTAATGGTCTGATGGAATACCCACCTATTCATTTTCAGTTGGTGAGATGATTGTCTCATGGGTATTTCAATGGAAAACATTGGCCAAAACTAACCAAAAGCTCCCAAATCCGAAATTATATCCGACCACAAAATTGGTAGGACAAAAAAATGATTTGTACCGCCGATATCCCTATCTTAGCAAAAAAAACAATCTTATGGCACGAGATTATCTTTCAACCACAAGTCGATCTTTCCATTCTGTAAATCGGATCAAGATCCTAGTTTTGATGATCCTCCTGTTTTTCAGCATTCTTTCCCAGGCACAGAAAGGTGTGCCTGTTTGCGGTGCAGAGCGTCCTGATCTTTACTTATCCAGCCTGAAAGGCCTTCGTCTCGGCTTGGTAGTTAACCACACATCTACCGTCAATGGTGAGCATCTGATCGATTTTTTACAAGCAAAAGGCATTACCATGAAGGCCCTCTTTGCACCGGAACATGGCTTGAGGGGAGAGGCAGATGCCGGCGAAAAAATCGCTAATTCAGTGGATGCCAAAACCGGAATTCCCATTATCTCGATTTATGGCAAAAATAACCGGCCAACGACTGAGCAACTTGCAGATATTGATCTCATCATTTACGACATCCAGGATGTAGGTTGCAGATTTTATACCTACATCAGTACATTGCATTATGTAATGGAAGCTTGTGCCGAAAATGGCAAGAGGCTGCTGGTATTGGACCGACCCAATCCCAATGGGGATTACTGTGCTGGACCGATCCTTAAACCAGCTTTCAGATCGGGTGTAGGGGTCGATCCGATTCCGGTTGTGCATGGATGTACAGTGGGTGAACTGGCTCAAATGATCAATGGAGAGGGGTGGTTGAAAAATGGCCTCAAATGCGACCTTAAGGTCATTCCTGTAAAGAATTACGTGCACTTGTCGGTTTATTCCCCACCCATCAAACCCTCCCCCAACCTTCCCAACTACACTTCCATCAGGCTTTACCCCTCCCTCTGCTTTTTTGAATCCACCAGTGTAAGCATTGGAAGGGGAACGACCTTTCCCTTCCAGGTAATTGGTTTTCCGGATCAGAAATTCGGTGGATTTTCATTTACTCCACAAAGCCTTAAAGGGTTTGAGATGAACCCTATTCAAAAAGACAAAATCTGTTATGGAGAGGATTTGAGGAACCTGAAAGAGATTCCAAAATTCACGTTAAAATATTTTCTTGACTGGTATGGCAAGTTTGGGCAGACAAGTGAATTCCTCACGAAAGTACGGTGGTTCAACTTGCTAATGGGAGATGATCGGATCCTGACCATGATCCAGGCCGGCAAAAGTGAAAAAGAGATCACCGATAGCTGGCAGGAGGAGTTAGAAAGATACAAGGTTGTTCGATCTAAATATTTACTATACTGAAGTGCGCTAAAGTGACTAAAGTGAACTAGAGTGCCTAAAGTTAGGAATCCATAACTCGAGGCACTAAGTACTTTAGGCACTCTAGTCACTTTAGTGCACTTTAGCGCACTTTCCTATGAACCCACTCCTCGTTGCATCGCTCCTTTCAGGTTATTTCGTATTGCTGATTTTGGTGGCTTATTTGACCAGCAGATCTGCCACAACCGATACTTTCTTTACGGCCAACCGAAAATCGCCTTGGTTTGTTGTGGCATTCGGCATGATAGGGACCACCATTTCCGGGGTAACATTTATTTCCGTTCCGGGGGAGGTTGGTAACTCTGCCTTTACCTATTTTCAATTTATCCTTGGGAATTTTATTGGGTACATGGTGGTAGCCTTCATTCTTTTGCCGGTCTACTACCGGATGAACCTGATATCCATCTACACCTATCTGGAGGAGCGTCTGGGATTTTATGCCTACAAATCAGGTTCTTTCTTTTTTCTGCTCTCGCGTACCATCGGTGCAGCATTCAGGATGTACCTGGTAGCTGAGGTCTTGCAACTTGCTTTTTTTGCCCATTTTGGCATACCATTTGGCGTCACGGTGCTGATAAGCATATTACTTATTTGGATTTATACGACCAAAGGCGGTGTAAAAACAATTATCTGGACCGATTCCCTCCAGACCATTTTTCTGATTTCAGCGGTGATTCTAACCATCTATTTCATCTTCAATAGTCTAGGCTGGAACTTCGGACAGATGATCCAGCAGGTACAGGAGAGTCCACATTCAAAAGTATTTGACTGGGACTGGAGATCAGGGAGATTTTTCTTCAAACAGTTCCTCGCGGGAATCTTCATCACAATTGTCATGTCTGGACTCGATCAGGACATGATGCAGAAGAACTTAACCTGTAAAAACCTGAAGGAAGCGCAGAAAAACATGCTGACTTTCAGCGTAATATTTGTTGCCGTCGTGTGGATGTTCCTGACTCTGGGGGCACTGCTTTATATCTATGCAGAGTCCCACCAAATCGTCCTGCCTCAAAAGAGTGATGACCTCTACCCGTTGCTGGCCATCAACCACATGAACCTTATGATCGGTATCTTCTTTTTGCTGGGCATCACGGCCGCCAATTATGCCAGTGCAGATTCCGCATTAACATCCTTGACTACTGCATTTTGCATAGATTTTCTTAATTTCGGAAAACGTGAAGACCAAAACAAAAAGCGTCTTTTGAAAATTACACACATTGGGTTTTCATTGCTTCTGTTTTTGGTGATAATGATTTTTAAGGCGGTCAACAACCAAAGTGTCGTGATGGCCGTATTTAAGGTGGCCGGGCTCACCTATGGCCCTCTCCTTGGGCTCTTTGCATTCGGCATGCTCACAAAATTAAAGATCAAAGACCATCTGGTACCACTGGTAGTCATTGCTGCACCTACGCTTTCCTGGGTACTGAACAATTTTTCAGAACAATTACTCAATGGATATCAAATTGGATTTGAATTAATTATAATTAACGGGGCATTTACCTTTCTTGGACTATTCCTAATTAGAATCCGTCAAAAATAAATTTCGTTAAAAATTGTTAAATTTCAATTTTTTTCATTATATTTGATAAACTACTTTGCGGTTACATCGTCTTAGTAGTAAAATCTTCCCTTAAATACCATCCCGGTATGAAAAGCTTATTCATGACATTGGTCGTTGTTCTGACAATCTTCTTGATTAGCAGTTGTCAGAAAGAGCATGAAAGTGATACAAATGGAAGATTGCTCTCTTTTTCCACCGACACGGTAGCATTTGATACCATATTTACCTCCATCGGCTCACCAACCAAGAATTTAAGGGTTTATAATGCAACGAACGATAGGGTCATTGTCTCATCCATCCGTTTGGCAGGTGGGGAGAACAGCGGATTCAGGTTAAACATTAATGGTGAGGCAACAAATGAAATCCTTAATGTGGAAATTCCGGCACGAGACAGTATTTTCATCTTTGTTGAGGCAACTTTGAACAAATTGGGCGCCCATCAGATCATGGTAGCGGAGGACTCCATCCTCTTTAAGGTAAACAGCAAGGAGCAAAAAGTGAGGTTGTTGGCATGGGGCCAGGACTTCAAACTTATCCGTTCGGAGATGATTAAAACCACTACATGGACCAAAGAAAAACCCTACCTGATCTATGGTTATGCCTATGTTGATTCGTGCCAGAAGCTGACCATTGATCCCGGCTGTAACATTTATTTTCACAAGAATGCCGGATTGTTCATCAAAGGGTCATTGGTGGTAAGTGGAACAACCGCAGATCCAGTCGTGTTCAAGGGCGACCGACTGGAAACCGGATATGCCAATTTGCCGGATCAATGGAACGGGATAACCCTGCTCTCGGGAAGTCACAACAACATCATTGACCATTCCATTATTAAAAATGCCAACATCGGATTGCAGGTTGGCAATATCGAAAAAGAAGGCTATGCTTCTGTTACACTGTCAAATACGCGTATTGAAAACATGAGCTGGTCGGGCATATGGGCCATGAAATCGAAAATTCTGGCATACAACTGTGTCATCGCGAACATTGGTTACTACAATACGGCGCTCCTTTTAGGCGGTGACTATCAATTCTACCATACCACCTTTGCCAACTATAACACAGATAATATCAGGCCATTTCGGAATAACGAAACATTGACCCTTTCCAATTACCTGGTCAATAGCGCCAATGGCACAAAGTATGTTGGGGATCTTACCCAAGCCGTTTTTGGGAATTGCATCATTAGTGGGGTTAATCCTGATGAACTCAAAATTTCGATGGACAAGCAAGGAAAATCCAATTACCTGTTTGACCATTGTCTGATTCAGATTTCCGACACGTTCAAATTACCAAATCCCGACCGATTCGTCAGTCTGCAACGCAATATCAATCCAAAGTTCATCAATCCCCAAAGAGGAATCTACGAACTTGACACTTTGTCTGCGGCTAAAGACAAGGGCAAAGAGGCCTTTTCAAAGATATATTCTATTGATTTTAAGGGAATTGACAGAAATAACGATACAGGTCCTGACCTGGGCGCCTTTGAGCGCGTTGAGAAGAAAAAATAAGGACCATGCGTGCAAGCACAATTCTTCAGGTATGGGTTTTTTTGCTTATTGTTTCTCTCCCTTATGAAATTTCCGGGCAAAACAAAGCAATAAAGAACTATAGGATAATCTTTTACAATACCGAAAACCTTTTTGACCCTTTCGATGATCCGGCAACCAACGATGGTGAATATACCCCCGAGGGAAAGTGTCATTGGACTATTTCAAGGCTAAACCAAAAGGTAATGATGGTTTACCGCGCCATCATATCAGCTTCCAATGGTGAATTTCCAGATATTATCGGCTTGGCAGAGATTGAGAATCTTTGGGTCCTCGAGTATTTGCTAAAAAAGAGTCCGCTCAAAGAGGCCAATTATGGTATTGTACACAAGGAATCCCCCGACTCAAGAGGTATTGATGTTGCCCTGCTCTACCGCAAGGAGTTTGTGGTTCCGGTTGATCTTGATTTTATTCCGGTGCATGGCTATGGATCATCGCATTTTGCATCAAGGGATATCCTGCATTTCAAGGCACAACTTAACAATGAGGTGATCCACTTTTTCGTGAACCATTGGCCTTCAAGAAGTGGCGGATACATGGAGACGCTAGGAAAAAGAAATATTGCCGCAAGAATTGTTCGGAAAACGATTGATTCCCTGCTAATCATCAACCCTCAAAGCAAACTGTTGCTGATGGGCGATTTCAATGCGACTCCGGATGAAGATTGCTTTACAAAAATATTGGGAGCAACCGGCGAGGTTCACTCTTCCGAAGGGAAAACCCTATTCAATCTTTCCAAAAATTGGATGGACGAAGGAAAAGGTACCATACGAACCAAAGGTAAATGGGAAATTTTTGACCAGTTCATCTGCTCACACAATCTCCTTAATTCAAGCGGATTACAGATATATCAGCCTGAAACTTCTATCTGCACTGACGATTTTTTAATGGAGGAGGACAAAAGATATTTAGGCAAGAAACCATTCCGCACCAATCTTGGACCGGTTTACCACGGTGGAGTTAGTGATCACCTTCCCATCTCCACGGTAATACGGGAAAAAGTGACTAAAGTGTCTAAAATGCGCTAAAGTGCCTAAAGTACTTATCAACAGCAAATTTTGTCCGTAGCTCCAAACTTTAGACACTTTAGGCACTTTTAACTTTTAATTAACAACTCCACTTTAAACGCTTAGGCTCCGACTGTGTCAAAACCTGTAAACAACAGAATTGATACATGCGAAATTATATTTTATCTATACTGATTTTCCTGACTCTTTTTGAAGCGAATGGTCAAATGCCGGCCCCTTACACTCCAATTCCAGTAAAAGCACCTGTTAGCCCTTCCAACCCAGCGATTAAAAATTTGGTTGTAAGGGGAAAAGTTATAGAAGCTGAATCCTCCACACCTATGGGATATGCAAATGTAGCCATCTTTGTGGCCGCCGACTCGACAGTGGCAGGAGGCATTATGACGGCCGACAATGGCTCCTTTGAGATTAAGAACCTTTTGCCGGGCAAATATTACCTGAGCGTAAATTTTATCGGTTACGCAAAGAAAATTATTCCACTGCAAATTGCATCAACCAAGCCAATTACTGACGTGGGAACGATAAGACTTCAAACCACCGATCACAAAATAGACGAGGTAGAAGTTGTTGCCGAGAAGCAACGCGTCGAATTTAAAATTGACAGAAGGGTGGTCAATGTGAGCCAGAATATTGTTTCGACCGGAGGGACTGCAGTCGAGGTACTGGAGAATACCCCTTCTGTTCAAACCGATTTTGAAGGTAATGTAACCTTGCGCGGAAGCTCCAACTTTACGGTATTGATTGATGGCAGACCCAGCGTCGTAAAGGGCAGCGATGCATTGAGGCAGCTGCCGGCAGCAGGCATAGACAAGATAGAGATCATCACCAACCCATCCGCAAAATATGATCCTGATGGGGACTCTGGCATCATCAATGTGGTGATGAAAAGAAATCAAAAAGATTCTTTCAGTGGCCTCATCAACTTTACGGCCGGGTTGAGAGACAAATATCGTGGCGATGCCAACTTTACCTTCCGTTCGAAAAAATGGGATTTTATGCTAGGTGCAGACTTCTCCGACATGACCAATCTAGGGACCAGGGATATGAAGCAAAAGATCACCAGTGGAGATACCATTACCACCAGGCATACATTGGCAGATGGAACAAATTACCACAAAGGACATAATATCAAAGGTGGCATCGACTATATTTTAAGCCCGTCGACGACCATTGGAATCATTGGTACGGTGGGTTCCATGAGCCATGGGGACGCCAATTTGGGCCATCAGATTACTACCTACAACCTGGGTATACCCTCCACCTATCTTTTTCAGGACAACAGTTCAACAAGGGGCGGTAAATATTGGAGCGGTAACGTAAATTTCATGCACAAATTCACGAAAAAGGGAGAAGAGCTACAGGGGTTGTTCTATTTCTCCGGCGAAAACGGTGATGACATCACCAACCAGATTAATTACAATACGGATGCCGATTCAAATCCTATCGACCAGAAACCCTATAAATACAGGTCGAACGAAAGTCCAGTCGAGCATGAATACAGGGCCAAGCTGGATTATGTTTTACCCATCAACGAAAAAGACAAACTTGAAGCTGGCTACCAGGGACGAATGCAGAAAAGTAAAGAGAATTTTATTTTTGAGGAGTATGATTACCCCTCCGCCAATTGGATAAACAATCCAAAGTACAGTAGTCTCGTCGACTTTGCCCAGGACATCCATGCGCTGTACTCGACTTTTTCACATGCCAACAACAGTTTCTCCTATCAGCTTGGATTGAGAACAGAGTATACCAATAGAACCCTGAACAGCCAAAGGGGCAATAAAACATACAAGTTAAATCGTTTCGACTTCTTTCCATCCATTCATCTGTCGCAGAAATTCGCCAAAGAGTTCGAATTGCAGGGAAGTTACTCCAGAAGGTTAAACAGGCCTGAAGGATTTATGCTGGAGCCTTTCCCATCATTCATGGATCCATTCAATATACGGATTGGCAATCCGGATTTAACCCCTGAGTATGCCGGTTCCTACGAACTAACCTTGCTCAAGCACATCAAGAGTTCATTCATCTCGCTTGAAGGCTATTTCCGTGAAACCAAAGATCTTATGACCAGGATTCAGACGCTTGGCGCTGACAATATCATGTACCATACCATGGCAAACATGAACAACGATTATTCATTGGGAAGTGAGTTGATGATCAATTATGAAATTAAACCCGGAATGCGCCTGGTGGCTAGCGGAACACTTTACAATTACTGGTTGAGGGGCGAAATCAATGGTCTAAAGGTGGATCAGCATAGTACCAACTTTGACGGGAAACTGAATTTCGATGCAAAGCTGACCACTACGACCCGTTTGCAAGTAATGGGGATCTACCGTGGCCCCACCGTTTCAGCCCAGGGAAGCAGGAATGGGATGTATTTTGCCAATGCATCAGTGAAACAGGATTTGCTGAAGAATCGCCTGACTGCAACATTGCAGGTACAGGATATTTTCGGAACCATGAAATTCAGTGGTTCTTCGTACGGCCCTAATTTCGAGAATCAGTTCAAATTCAAACGGGAATCACAGATTGTACAACTCACTCTGAGTTACAAAATAAACAATTTCAGTTCAAAACCAGGTAAAGAAGGGCCCGATTCCTCAGGCAATGAGGGTGGGGGAATGGGCGAGTTTTAGTAATTGTTTCGTGTTTCATTAGATTCGGGGGCCATTCCAGTGTGGGATGGCCCTCTTTTTATTGTGAATTTAGGGCATGGTGTGAAGCTTTTATTATTTATATTTACGGCTACGTTCAAATTTATTAAACTCAATAATTTTATTCTGATGAAGGAGACAAACAAAGTTTCGAGAAGGGGCTTTTTAGGAACCGGGGCTGCCGCTGCTGCTGCTATTACCGTCCTCCCCTCCAACACGATTGCAGGTTTGGGACACCAGGCACCCAGCGACAAGTTAAATATTGCTGCGGTGGGTATTGGCGGAATGGGACACGGGAATTTAAAGAACCTGAAGTCTGAAAATATCGTTGGTTTATGTGATGTTGACTGGGCATATGCAAACAATTGTTTCAAGGATTTTCCCAATGCAAAAAAATACAAGGACTGGAGAGTCATGTATGACCAACTCGGTAAATCAATCGATGGTGTTTTGGTTGCTACCGCCGACCATACGCATGCGATTATTGCATCTCATGCCATCACAATGGGTAAACACGTATACGTTCAAAAACCGCTTACCCACACCGTTTATGAATCACGTTTATTAACCAAACTCGCTGACAAACATCAGGTTGCCACACAAATGGGAAATCAGGGCTCTTCGGGTGAAGGGGTTAACCTAACCTGCGAATGGCTTGCTAATGGTGAAATCGGGGAAGTAACCAAGGTCGAGGCATTCACGGACAGGCCAATCTGGCCTCAGGGTTTGAATACACCCAAACAGGGACAGTGGGTTCCAGAAACATTGGATTGGGACCTTTTTACCGGACCAGCCAAAATGCGTCCATACAACGAAATTTACCACCCATGGAACTGGCGTGGTTGGTGGGCCTATGGAACCGGCGCCCTGGGAGATATGGCTTGTCACATTCTGCATCCCGTATTTATGGGCCTTCAACTTGGTTATCCTATCAAAGCCCAAGGAAACTCAACACTGTTGTTACAGGATTGCGCTCCTACTGCACAGAGTGTTAAACTCACTTTCCCCGCAAGAACTACACCCAAACATGCGAAACTCAAACTTCCACAGGTTGAAGTCTATTGGTTTGACGGTGGTATCAAACCGATGCTTCCCGAACATTGGCCAGTAGGAAAAGAACCTAACGATGCAGGCGGTTGCGTATTTTTTCATGGTACCAAAGGTATTTTGGTTTGCGGTTGTTACGGCGTTCGCCCATGGATTTTGCGGCCTGATGGTAAAGTCGACAAACCTGAGAATGCACCAAAATTCCGTCGCCGTGTAGAGCCACTATCCCACGAAATGGATTGGGTTCGTGCTGCCAAGGAATCGCCCGCAGCTAGGGTAAAAACAGCCTCTGATTTCAGTATGGCCGGGCCGTTCAACGAAATGGTGGTTATGGGCGTTTTGGCTGTCCGACTTCAGACACTCAACAAAGAGTTGGAATGGGATGGCCCTAACATGAAATTTACCAACATCACAGCCGATGATAAAATTAAGATTGTGGTTGAAGATAAATTCAGTATCCACGACGGTCACCCGACATTCAACAAGACCTATACTGATCCGGTTCCCGCCGCCGAATTTGCAGCAGAACTGATCAAGCATACTTACCGTGCACCATGGTCTTTACCTGACATGCCGGCATAAAAAGCCATTATAAAAAAACCCGTTGCCATCTTTGCAACGGGTTTTTGCATTTAGACCGGTAATCCCATCAATTTTAGTTAACAAAATCTAAACAATCCTTAATCTATTTAATACTGCCTATCTTTAGACCTGATTATACACAAAAATACGCTACTTTCCCCGATCTTTGCGCAGATATATTACTTTTGTCGCTCAACTTAGTCAGGGTATTCACTAATATTCATGAAGCAATTTGATTTTGATTTTGTAGTGATAGGCAGCGGATTGGCAGGCCTTATGGCCGCTTTTCACGCTTCTGCACATGGAACGGTTGCCCTCATCTCCAAATCCGAGCTGGATGTGAGCAATTCATACCACGCTCAGGGTGGCATTGCAGCAGCCATTGGTACGGATGACAATCCAGTCAACCATTTTAACGACACACTTACGGCAGGACGCGGCCTGTGTGATCATGATGCTGTCACCATACTTGTCGAAGAGGGACTTGCCCAGGTTCGCAACATGATTGCCATGGGTTTGGAATTCGACAAGGAGCCAAGTGGTGAATTGCTTCTTGGACTGGAGGGAGGACATTCCCAACGTCGTATCCTTCATGCCGATGGGGATGCAACAGGAAAAGTTATGACGGGCTTTATGCTTCAGAAAATCCGTACAATCAAACAGATAACTCCTTTTGAGTACACTACTGCCGTAAAAATTTTCGCAGAAAACGGAATCTGTTCAGGCATTCAAACCATGGATTATACGACCGGGGAGAATGCCGTTTTTAACAGTAAAGTCACCATTCTGGCTACTGGTGGCTTATCCAGGATCTATTCCCGATCTACCAACCCACATACCGCTACTGGTGATGGATTTGCGCTTGCCTGGCAAGCCGGCGCACGATTGGCCGACATGGAGTTTATTCAATTTCATCCTACTGCGCTCTCCATGGATGGTGAGGATGCCTATCTCATCAGTGAAGCAGTTCGCGGAGAAGGCGCCCATTTGATTGACTGCCTGGGAGAACGGTTTATGCTTAAGCTCCATCCCATGGCCGAACTGGCCCCGCGAGATGTAGTCGCATCGGCTATTTTTAAGCGGATGCAGGAGACCGGATCAACAGTGTTCCTTTGTCTTAAACACCTGAAAGCTTCTTTTCTCAGAGAGCGTTTTCACTCCATCGACGCAAAATTGAAAAGTGTTGGCATCGACCTCACCAGCGATCTGATACCCATATCGCCCGCTGCTCACTACACCGTCGGCGGTGTAAGGACCGATGTGTGGGGACAGACCAATATCAGCGGACTTTTTGCCTGCGGTGAAGTTGCATCAACAGGGGTAATGGGGGCCAACAGACTGGCCAGCAATTCGTTGTTAGAATGCCTCGTCTATGGCAAAAGAATTGTAGAAAAAGCGAAAGATCTGCCCATACCTACCGTGAAGGAGCATCCTGCCCAACAGATAGAACTCCGTCAGGAGACAGAATTAACCTATCTGATCATCAAAAATGAGTTGTCACAATTGATGAGCCTCAAAGTTGGCATAGTCCGTAACCGGAACGAGATGGCTGAAGCCCTGAAACGGATCAACGAAATTATTCTGCACTATCCCGACAACCAAACAGATTACAACTGGAAGAAAATATATGAACTCGCCACTGTCTGTAAGCTTATCTGTATCTCTGCCCTGGAAAGGGAGGAGAGCCGTGGCGGTCATGTAAGATCAGACTTTCCGGATGAATCGAATCTTCTTGTACATCATATCATCCAGGAGAAGGGGAGAAAAATCAGTACAGAAAAGGTCAGAAACAATATATGATCATGTACCAATCAATATTTCCACACCTTGAATTAATTATAGCGCAGGCGCTCAACGAAGATGTTGGTACGGGTGACATCACCACCAATGCATTGATCCCTGATTCGATGGAACGATCGGCCACCATGGTTGCCAAAGCCAATGGAATCATTGCCGGAATGGAGGTCGCGGAGGCGGTTTTCAAATACCTGTCTCCACAAATCGTCTGGAAACCGTTTGTCAGGGACGGCGATGCCGTTGAAAAGGGAACCCTTCTCGTTGAAATGACCGGCTCATTCCGTGCTTTGCTTACAGGTGAACGCCTTGCCCTCAACTTTCTGCAAAGAATGAGCGGAATTGCCACTATGACGCACCTTTTTGTGGGGCAGGTGGCCGATTTTGGGGTTAAAATCCTGGATACAAGGAAGACCGTACCCGGATTGCGTTTGTTGGATAAATATGCCGTCAAGGCTGGAGGCGGTGAAAACCACAGGATCGGGCTTTACGACATGGTGTTGATCAAAGACAACCACATCAAAGTTGCCGGAGGAATAAAAAATGCTGTAGAACAGATCAGGAAAGTGATCCCGGCAGGAATGAAAATAGAGGTCGAAACGACCACATTGGCGGAGGTGCAGCAGGCACTGGAGATGAACGCCGATATCATCATGCTCGACAACATGACGAACGAAACGATGCGAACCTGCGTAGAGACCATCAATCACCGTTCAAAAGTGGAAGCCTCCGGGAACATGAACCTGGAAAGAGTGAGGGAAGTCGCTGCAACCGGAGTGGATTACATCTCCATCGGGGCGTTGACCCATTCTGTAACAGCATTGGATATCAGCATGAATATTAAAAACAATTGATTTTGAATTTAGTCGTCGATATTGGAAACAGCAGGACCAAGTTGGCCACCTTTCTTAAAAAGGAGCTGGTTGATTTATGGACAGTCGACGAACTAAAAATTGGCCGGCTGGAGGAGATCAGAAAAATCTATCCTGATCTTGAGAGCGCCATCCTCTCCACAGTATCCTCGGTGGATCCTCAAATTATCAGTTACTTAAATTCTGCGTTTAGCCATTTCCTGGAGCTTAATTATTTGACACCTGTTCCAATCAATAATCTATACAAGACACCACAAACCCTGGGATTGGATCGACTGGCTGCCGCCATTGGCGCATGCGAATTGTTCCCCGGGAAAGACTTGTTGGTGATCGATGCAGGTACTGCGATCACCTTCGATCTGATCGACAGCAATGGTACCTTTAGGGGAGGCAATATATCACCGGGACTGCGGAGCAGGTTTCGTGCATTGCATGAATTTACCAGGAATTTACCCCTGATCGAAGAAACGGGGGAGTATACGGCAATTGGCCGTACAACCGAAGAGGCCATCCATGCAGGGGTCATCAATGGCATGGTTTTCGAGATAGATGGGACGATAAATCTATTTAGCGAAAACAGGCCTGGCTTACAACCACTCCTGACTGGCGGGGATGCGCATTTCTTTGAAAGAAGATTAAAAAATGCCATATTTGTAAAGTTTGAAATAACACTCATAGGTTTAAACCGAATTCTAGAATATAATGTTGAAAATCAATAAATTGAAATTTTTTGCAATCATCTGCATTTTGATTGTTCCGGTCGTAATGTTCGGACAAAACAGCAGTAGTACGAGTTCTCCTTACTCCAGGTTTGGATTCGGGACCATGAGCGGCAGTAGTTTTGGTAAAGGTGACGGAATGGGTGGGATCGGTATTGGAACACGAAACAGTTTCCAGATCAATTCAGCCAACCCAGCCTCTTACACTTCGATTGATTCGCTGACCTTCCTTGTACAGTTTGGATTAGATTCAAGATTTACCTATTCCCAATCCGCCACCACCAACAATACAAGGAACAATGTTAATTTTAACCACCTCACGTTTGCCATGCCATTTACCAAATTGTGGGCAGGATCATTTGGAATAACACCTTATGCATCGAAGGGATACAACATAATTTCATCAGAAGGCACTGCCGATTTGATGGTAAATTCCACCTTTTCAGGCGCTGGCACCCTGACAAAATTTTACTTCGGAAACGCCATTAAATTGGGGAAACACCTCTCTTTGGGCATGAATACATGGTTTTTGTTCGGAAAAATTACTGACAACACTTACATCTACTCCCCGAACGACTCATATGCATACGACTACCTGAAAGACAATAGTTTGAGTGCGCATGGATTTGGCATTTCAAGTGGATTGCAATATCAAGTTGTTACGAAAAACAACAATAGTTTCACCTTTGGCGCTACTTTTGATCCCAAAATTAACATTAGCTCAAACTATATCATTCAAGAGGAGCGCGCCCTTTTCAGGGGATCTTCCTCCATCGCTGAAATTGTGGATACGATACAACATGTTGAGTCGAGCAACAAAGGGCTACAACTTCCAATGTCCTATGGTGTAGGTTTCTCCTACTCCATTAAATCAAAAATTACCTTTGGAGCTGATGCGCTGTATCAGAAATGGAAAGGTTGCGATTTTTTGGGGAAGCCGGCTACCTATCTTACCAATAGCAGTAAATATTCGGCCGGTTTTGAATATATCCCCAACGAATACTCCATCCGCAGTTACTGGGATAGAGTTCAATATCGCCTGGGAGCATTCATTGAAAATTCCTATCTGACCCTCAATGGGTCGCAGATTAAGGGAGTGGCTGCAACCTTTGGAATTGGCTTGCCGATGGGCCGTTCCAGATCAAGTTTGAATATTTCAGGCGAAATAGGGAAATTGGGTACTACAGAAAACAATTTGATCAAGGAGACATACGGTAAAATAACGGTACACTTTATGCTTCACGACCGATGGTTCTTCAAAGCAAAATTTGATTAGTTAATTCAACACAGATTTAACCGGACAATGGCGATTTAAAAAATGGAAAGTAAATACTCGAATGATAAGCGGGAAAATGGTAGTCTAACCTACGGCATTAGTATTATTGGTCTGTTTGTGATCCTCATTATTTCCGCATGTCAGACAAAAGTATCAACCGATATTCCGGCAGAACTACTAAACGAAGCCAAAATAGAGGATATGGAAGCCATTAATTTTGAGACTTTCTATACTGATTCGGGCGTCGTAAAATACCATTTACAGGCCCCTAAACTGTTGGTTTATGAAGCAGATCCCAAAAACCGCTACAATGATTTCCCCGATGGCTTTATCATGCAGCGGTACGATCTTAACAGGAAGATCGTCTCCCAAATGTCGGGCAATCATGGTAAATATTTCGTCAACGAGAAAAGATGGGAGGCAAACGGGAATGTCGTTCTTGTTAACAGTGAAGGGGATACCTTAAGATCTGAAGAGTTAAAATACAACCAGGCAGAGGATCTGATTTTTTCCGATCAATTTGTAAGCATCAAAAAAGGCGACCAGTACATCACGGGCACAGGTGGCTTTAAATCGGATACACAAATGTCGAGATGGTCATTTATCAAGACCAAAGGACATCTGTATGTGGAAGGTGGGGAATAATACTGAACCATTGCCATGAATGAGCTAACCATTATCCTGATCACCATGTTAGCCTCCGCCTTCTTCTCGGGGATGGAGATTGCTTTTTTCTCTTCCGACAAACTCCGGCTTGAACTCGACAAGGGGAAGCACCGTTTGAGCGGAAAGATTATCGGGGTGTTCTATCAACATCCAGGACAATACATTGCAGCACTTTTGGTCGGTAACAACATCGCGCTGGTGGTATACAGTCTGGCCTTTACCAACCTGATGCATCCTTTTATTTCAGGGATGCTTGTCAACGAAACTGTGAACTTGTTTATTCAGACGACCATCTCCACAATTCTGATCCTGATCGTTGCAGAATTTCTCCCTAAGGCGATCTTCAGGATTAATCCAAATATGGCCCTAAACTTTCTTTCGCTACCGGTAGCCCTATTTTATCTCCTCTTCTATCCGATTACCAAATTCGCGATAGGTCTCTCTAAAATGGTCCTGAAATTTATCTTCAAAGTAAAAATCGAACAGAAAAATGAGAACCGGGTATTTGGCCGAATTGATTTGAACAACCTCTTCGGAAGAATGAATGGGGTCAACTTAGCCCCAAGCCACAACATTGACAGCGAGATCAAGCTCTTTCAAAACGCGCTGGATTTCTCCAAGTTGAAGATCCGGGAGTGCATGATTCCCCGTACAGAAATGGTGATGCTCGAATTAAATGAAGATATGGGAATACTCCGGCAGAAATTTATTGAGACAGGATTTTCGAAAATCATGATCTTCGAAGGTTCTTCCGACAACATCATCGGCTATGTGCACTCATCCGATCTTTTTCACAACCCAACCAACATTCAGGGCTGCCTTCGCAAAATATCTTTCGTCCCGGAGACCATGGAAGCCAACAAACTCTTGAGCATTTTGCTGCGTGAACACCGGAGTACCGCCATCGTCGTGGATGAATTTGGGGGAACGGCAGGGATGGTGACCACAGAAGATATTCTCGAGGAGATATTCGGAGAAATTGAAGATGAGCACGACATACCTGATTTGGTTGGAAAGAAACTGAATGAACATCATTTCGTTTTCTCCGGCCGAACACCTATCTCCTACCTAAATGAAAACTACGGATTGCGAATGGAAGAAGATGAACAGTATGAAACGCTTGCAGGATACATACTGTATCATCATTCAAGCTTTCCAAAAATCAATTCTGTCCTGATCATTGATAGTTATGAATTTAAAATTTTGAGGAGTACCAAAACCAGAATTGAACTGGTGGAGATGAAAAAAATCAGTAATTTGTAAAATTGAGTGTTTTGTTCAGTTTTAAAATCCTAAAATTGCTATATTCGTACGCTCAAAAAACAGGATAAAAGATTTATCAGTTAAGTAAATAAATAACCAGAAAACGGATGGCTACATTAGAGAAAATCAGAAACCGAGCAGGGATAGGAATCACCATTTTTATTGGATTGGCGCTGGCAGCATTTGTTCTTGGAGATGCTGTACAATCAGGCAGTTCGATCATGCGTGGCAACCAACAGGAGATTGCAAAGATTGCCGGTAAAAGCGTCGATTACAAAGAATTTCAAAAGAAAGTTGACGACCTCTCAGATATTTACAAGATGAATTCTGGATCCACTTCTTTGGATCAGAAAACGACGGAACAGATAAGGGAACAGACCTGGATGTCGTTGGTAAGGAGCATTACCATGAAAGATATCTATGAAAATCTTGGCATCGCCGTTACATCCAATGAACTTTTTGACCTAGTTCAAGGGGAAAATCCTCATGGCATCATTCAAAGTCTCTTCCGCGATCAAAAAACGGGGACCATCAATCGTGCAGCCCTCATCCAGTTTTTAAAATATCAACAGTCGAATATCAATGGCCCAGAGCACAATTACTGGCTGTTTGTTGAAAACCAGATTCTGGAGGAACGCAGCTTTACCAAATACAACAATCTGCTCTCCAAGGGTATATACACAACCAACGATGAGGCGAAATTTAACCTGGATGGCAAAAACAAAAAGGTGAATATCGAATTTGTCGGAAAATTATACAGTTCAGTATCTGATAGTTCCATCAATGTATCACCAGCAGAAGTTGAAGCCTATTACGCTGCACACAAAGAAAAATACAAGCAGGAAGCCAGCCGCGAAATTGAATACATTCTTTTCCCTGTTGTTGCCTCGAAAGGTGATGAAGATAAGGTGATCAAATGGATCAATGATATAAAACCCGAATTTGCTTCGGTTGAAGATCCTGCTTCCTATGTGAACATCAATTCGGACAAGCAGTTTGATCCCGCCTTCTACAAAAAATCGGATCTTCCTGCCAATATCTCTGAATTTGCTTTCGCCGGTAAGGCCGGTGATATTTATGGTCCATACAAAGAGGGACAGAGCTGGAAATTGTGCAAGATTCAAAAATTCGAAGAACTGCCTGATTCTGTCAATGCCCGTCATATTCTCATTCGCGTTACTTCCCAGGCCGAAGCTGCAAAAGCCAAAAATACTGCCGACAGCCTGAAGCATGTATTAACCCTTGGTGGAGATTTTGCCGCCCTGGCGCGCAAATATTCCGGTGACGAAGGATCCGCCATAAAAGGTGGGGAACTGGGCTGGTTCAAAAGAGGGATGATGGTAAAACCATTCGACGATGCTGCATTCTTTGGAAAAGTAAATGACTATTTGGTTGTCTCTTCACAATTCGGTATCCACCTGATTCAGGTTACCAAACGTGGAAATACAAC
>Ga0265297_10005752_pt1 | contig 18553 bp, 18 predicted proteins | sample Munlanlwell13791_FD_192502 | JGI IMG/M metagenome (GOLD analysis project Ga0265297, IMG submission 192502) | Leachate microbial communities from a municipal landfill in Southern Ontario, Canada - Leachate well 137-91 | ecosystem: Engineered > Solid waste > Landfill > Unclassified | place...
CGTTGTCGGAGTGCCTGGCAGGATCACCAAACAAGACGGCAAGAAGATCGACGTGAGCCTTGACCATATACATATACTCGATCCTTTAGTCCAGAATATGGAAGAGCTGGAAAAAAGGCTGGATAATTTAGAGAAAAATAAATAATCGGGAACAAAAGAAATGTCCGTTTATATACATAATTCCCTTAGCCGCAAAAAAGAAGAATTCCTCCCGGTAAATCCGCCGAAGCTCAATATCTATTCCTGCGGAGTGACTGTTTATGACGACTGTCATATTGGGCACGCCCGCAGCCTGTATATCTTTGACGTTATAAGCAGATACCTCAAATATCGTGGTTTTGATGTGCGCTTCGTGCGGAACATCACCGACATAGACGATAAGATCATCAACCGGGCCAATGAATTAAAGACCGGCTGGAAAGAGCTGGTCGCCAAATATATAAGCCGTTATTACGAAGATCTGGCTGCTTTGGGCATCGGTAAAGCCGACAGCGAGCCCCGGGCTACAGAGAACATCGAGGATATGAAGAGGCATATCCAGGGATTGATCGATAAAGGATACGCGTATCCCACGGATACCGGCGTGTATTTTTCTGTGCGTAAATTCAAGGATTACGGTAAATTATCAGGGCAGGGCATCGAACAGATGCTCACCGGGGTAAGGAAAGATGCGGATGAGACCAAAGAGGATCCGTTGGATTTCGCCCTCTGGAAAAGATCCAAGCCGGGCGAGCCTTTCTGGGAAAGCCCCTGGGGCCAAGGCCGTCCGGGTTGGCATATCGAGTGCTCGGTGATGAGCGCCAAATACCTCAAGGCGGAAACGCTGGATATCCACGCCGGAGGCAGGGACCTTATCTTCCCGCATCATGAGAACGAGATCGCCCAGAGCGAGGCGCTTACCGGCAAGCCTTTTGCCAGATACTGGATCCACCACGGTCTGTTGACCATTAACGGCCAGAAGATGTCCAAATCCCTGGGGAATTTTATCACCATAAAAGACGCCCTGGCTAAATATCCGGCGGATGTCTTAAAGATTTTTTTCCTGCAGGCGCATTATTCCAGCCCCATTGATTTCTCAGATGATAAAATGAAAGAAGCCGGCCAGGCCCTGGAACGGATTCGTATTCTATTGAATAAAATAAAAATCCAAGAAGTAAAAAATACCTCGGTTGTTTCCCGTAAGAAGAACTCAGAAATAGATAGTATCAGAAATAAGTTTTTAGCAGCAATGGATGATGATTTTAATACGCCGCAAGGATTAGCTGCTATATTTGATTTAGTGAGCGTAACAAATAAGAATATTGATAAGTTAGAGTTTATTAATGAAGCAAGAATTGTGCTTGCAGAGTTGCTGCAAATTCTGGGAATTTCTTTGAAATGGGATAATACGGTTAATGCGCCCAAAATACAGCTTAAAGCAGGTTTGCATGATCCTGCGGTTTATATTACGCAAGAAGAAGTCGATAGTAAGGTTGCAGAAAGAGAAAAAGCCCGCAAAAACAAAGATTACGCAGCCTCAGATCGGATTCGCAAAGAACTGGAAGTAAAAGGAGTCATTTTAGAAGACACCAAAGACGGAACAACTTGGCGTAGAAAGTTGTAAGATTTTGAGGGTGGCTTGTTTCCAAATGCGGCTATTTTATCAGCGAGGACTGTGTCAGTCGCTCGAACAGTCCTCGGCCTGGCGGCCTGCACCCGGTCGTATAGGAACGCCCGGTACGGCCTTCCGGCCTGCGGAACTCGCTTGGTGACACAGCCCTCACTGCCAAAATGCTTTGTAGGATTCCACTAAATCATAGAGAGGGAAATGTATGAAAGGCAAATTCATCACCTTTGAGGGTTCTGAGTGCTGCGGCAAAAGCACCCAGTCGAAACTTTTATATGAATATTTGAAGAAAGAGGGTTATCCGGTTATTTTTTTGCGCGAGCCCGGAGGCACAAAGGTCAGCGAGAAGATCCGCAAGATCCTTTTGGACGGCCGCAATGATTCAATTACCCCGGAGACCGAACTTTTGCTTTATATGGCCAGCCGGGCCCAGACAGTCAAAGAGGTGATTGAACCGGCTTTAAAAAAAGGCAAGATCGTTCTCTGCGATCGCTTCCTGGATTCGACCATTGTCTATCAGGGATACGGTTTGGGGGTCGATCTTAAATTAATAAGGGATATGGGCGGCTTCGCCACAGGCGGGATAAGACCAGACCTGACTATCCTTCTGGACCTGTCTTTAAAAAAAGCGCTGGATGGGATCGGTTGTAAGAGAGACAGGATCGAAAGCCGGACGTTCGCTTATCATCTTAGAGTCAAGAAGGGATATCTTACCTTGGCCCGGAAAGAGCCGGCCAGGATCAAGGTGGTGAAGCTGGCCGAGAATAAATTACAAACCCAGGCGCGTATACGCGAGCTGGCTTTGGATGCGCTAAAAGGCAAATAACCGGACAGATGACATTTAAAGATATAAAAGGCCACGATGAGAAGATCAGGGCATTGCAGCAGGGGATACTGAATGAACGCCTGGCTGGCGCGTATCTTTTTACCGGCCCTGAGGGTATAGGCAAGGCTTTGACCGCGCTGGCCTTTGCCGCCAGCCTGAATTGCCGGGAGCGAAGAGAAGATTCCTGCGGGGTTTGCAGCTCGTGCCTGAAGATACAGAAGAACCAGCATCCGGACCTGCATATCGTCGACAACGGCTACAGCGAGGATATAAAGATAGAGGATATCCGCAGGCTGCAGGAGCATATAAATTTAAGGCCGTATGAAGGCAGGTATAAGGTATTTATTATAAATAACTGCCATAACCTAAATTCGGTTTCCGCCAATGCTTTTTTAAAGACGCTGGAAGAGCCGCCTAAGCACAGTATTATAATAATGGTCACCGATAAACCGGCGCTTCTTTTGAATACGATAATCTCCCGTTGCCAGGTGATCCGGTTCAGCGCGCTTAGCCGCGCGGCATTAAAGGCCCTGCTTAAAAATGACCTGCAAACCGCGCCTTTGGCTTTGCATTATATTGTCCGGTATTGCGAAGGCAGGGTCGGCTGCGCCTTGAAACTTAAAGGCCGGGATATTCTCAATGAAAAGAACAGGATCATTGACGCGCTGACCGCGGAAAACGCCTTGCGCCAGGATAACTTTTTGATCAAAGACCGCGACAGCCTGCATGCGGGCTTGCAGATATTATCCGGATGGTTCAGGGATATATATGTGCTTAAGGCCGGAATGGCTGAACAGGAATTGATCAATATCGACCGCAAGGAGCGCCTGGAAGAACTTGCCGCCGGTTACACCTTCGGGCAATTGGACGAGATACTGGATACTATTTCCAGTTCGTTGCTTTACCTGGAGCAGAATATAAATTTAAAACTGCTTATTTCCAATTTGAGCATTCCTTTAAGCCTAAATCATTGAAAGGGGCGTTATGGAAAGATTAGTTTGCGTAAGAATGAGAGATATCGGGCCGATCGCAGTGTATAACGCGGCGGACCTTGAAGTAAAAGAAGGCGTTGTTGTTATTTTCGAGCATGACCGCGGCTTGGATTACGGGAAAGTCATTTCGCTTAAAGGCGGGGCATGTTGCGGCGGTAAATCAAAACAGCCGGTTAAGAACATCCTGCGTATCGCCCGGGATGGCGATATCAAGCAGATAGAGGACAACCGGACAAAGGCGAAAGAGGCTTTTAATATCTGTTCGAAAAAGATGGAAGATCATAAGCCTAAAATGAAGCTGGTACAGGCGGAATATACCTTTGACCGCAGTAAAATAGTCTTTCGTTATACCGCGGACGGCAGAGTGGATTTCCGCGACCTGCTTAATGACCTGCCCAAGATATTCAAGGCCCGGGTGGAGTTAAAGCAAATCGGCCCCAGGGATGAGACAAAGTTCTTCGGCGGTTACGGGCCGTGCGGCAGGGAGCTTTGTTGTTCAAAATTCCTGAGCGACTTTGAGTCGGTCACCATAAAGATGGCCAAAGAGCAGGGTTTGCCTTTGAATCCCCCTAAGATATCGGGTATTTGCGGCAGGCTGATGTGCTGTTTGAATTATGAGAACGATACCTATACGCTCTGGCATAAGGACCTGCCCCGTCAGGGAGAGCATATCTCCACTGCCTCCGGCAAAGGCAGGGTGGTCAGCGTGAATGTTTTCAAGCACAGCGTGGTCATCGAGCAGGAAGACGGCAAATTCACCGAGGTTGTTTATAATAAAGATAACAAAGACAAAGACGAAAAAGAGAGTAAAGAACGGGACGATCGGGAAAACAAGCCGGGTAGGGATATCCGGGACAATAGAGATGCCCGGGAAAACAGGCAGGGTAGGGATATCCGGGACAATAGAGTTGCCCGGGAAAACAATCCGGTTAGGGATATCAGAGACAACCGGGGGAACAAGCCGGGCAGAGATAACCGGGATAACAGGGAAAGACATGGCCGATAAAAAGTTCTATATAACCACGCCGTTATATTACATAAACGCTTCGCCGCATATCGGCCATTCCTATACTACCAGCGCCGCTGATACCCTGTCTAGGTTCTACCGCCGGGCGATCGGCCGGGAAAATGTCTGGTTCTTGACCGGAACAGATGAGCACGGCCTGAAGATCCAGAAAGCCGCTGATGAAGCGATACTTTCCCCGCAGGAATTTTCCGACCAGATTGTGGTTAAATTTAAGGACCTCTGGAATGATTTGAATATTTCCTATGACGATTTCATCCGTACTACCGAGAGAAGGCATATCCAGACAGTTCAAAAAGTTTTAGATATTCTTTATAAAAAGGCCGAACCCGATATCTACGAATCAAAATACGAAGGTTGGTATTGTACTCCCTGCGAAAGTTTCTGGACTCCAACCCAGGCCGAGGCAGGGCTTTGTCCGGATTGTAAAAGGCCGGTGGAAAGAATATCCGAAGTTAATTATTTCTTTAAACTGGCCAAATATCAGGATTGGCTTATTGGTTATATCAAGGATAATCCGGACTTTATCCGTCCGGAGATCCGCCGGAACGAAGTTTTAAGTTTTCTGGAAATGAATAAATTGGAGGATCTTTGTATTTCCCGCCCCAAAGCGCGTCTAAATTGGGGTATCCCTCTTCCGTTCGCACCTGATTATGTCACTTATGTCTGGTTCGACGCTTTGATCAATTATATCAGCGCGGTCGGCGAGTTTGACGCCAGCGGAGAATACCATTCTAAATGGTGGCCCGCGGACGTGCAGCTTATCGGAAAAGACATCTTACGCCAACACGCGGTCTATTGGCCGATCATGTTGCACGCGCTGAAGATAAAACCGCCTAAAACCGTGTTTGCCCATGGATGGTGGATGATCGGCGATACAAAGATGTCTAAGTCCCGCGGCAACGTGGTTTCTCCGATCGAGATGTCGCAAAAATATGGTATTGACGCTTACCGTTATTTCCTGTTGCGCGATGTTCCTTTCGGCATGGACGGAAATTTTTCCGAAGAATCATTGATCAAGCGGATCAACAGCGATCTGGCCAATGATCTGGGCAACCTGGTTTACCGGACCTTGACTATGACTGAAAAATATTATGGCGGGAAGATCCCGGAAGAAAATCAGACCATAGAAAAAACTAAGCAAGCTGGAGAAATCGAAGCTAAGATCGCGCATTTGCCGGTGAGGATCGGCGGTTTTCTTCAAGTAGAAGATGATCTTAATTTCGGCGGGGCCTTGGAAGCTATCTGGGAATTGATCGGCCTGGCCAATAAATATGTCGAAGAAACTAAACCCTGGAATTTAGCCAAAGAGAATAAGGCTGAGGAATTAAAGAATTTTATCGCGCTTCTGATTAAAGTCATCCGGGCTGTGGAAGATGCGCTTGATCCATTTATGCCTAAGACCGCGGAAGCGATCCGGGCTCAGATCGGCGCGGATAGCATAACCAAGGGCGCTCCGTTATTCCCGCGTATCGAAACAGAAGAGAGCAAGGCTAAGAAGAACAGATGAACTCTGCCAAATAAACGATGCTGATCGATACCCACTGCCATCTCGATTTCCCCGAATATGATAGCGACCGCGACGCGGTCATCCAGAGGGCCAAAGATAATAACCTGGAGTATGTGATCAATGTAGGCTCGGATGTGCAGAATTCCCGCAGGGCGGTATTATTGTCCCGTAAATATGATATGATTTTCGCGGCCGTAGGCTGTCATCCTCACGATGCCGACGGATTCAATGAACAGGCTTACAATGATCTGGAAGAGCTATCGCGCGACAACAAGGTGGTAGCCATAGGAGAGATCGGCCTGGATTATTACCGCAACCTTTCTTCCGTCGATAACCAGAAAAACGTCTTTGTACGGCTGATCCGGTTAGCCGCAATCCGCAAGCTCCCTTTGGTGATCCATAGCCGCCAGGCTCCGGAAGACACCTTGGCGATATTAAGGCAGGAGCAGGTAAAAGAGGCGATCATCCATTGTTTTTCCGGGGACGCCGATTTTATGAGGCAATGCCTTGATCTGGGATATTATCTTTCTTTTACCTGCAACATAACTTATAAGAAAGCGGAGAATCTGAGGCAGCTATTGAAGATTGCGCCTCTGGACCGGATCTGTCTGGAGACTGACGCGCCGTATCTTTCTCCGGAAGGATACAGGGGCAAGCGCAACGAACCCTGGTTCGTAAAAATGGCGGCCGAGGAAATAGCCCGGGTTAGGGGTATTAGTTTCGAAGGGGTTTGCCGGGCTACTACTGAGAACGCCAAGAAATTCTTTAATTTGAAGAGCCAGGAACAGGTTTTAAAGCATATCCTTTAGCCGCAACAAGTTACAAGACCGGGTCTTGCAACTTAATGGGAGACAGATGGATATAAGGACTATAGAGTGGAAGTGCGGGGCTATCAGGATCATCGATCAAACCAAATTGCCTGATAAATTTGAATACCTGTTGATCAAAGATCTCAAGGATCTATGGAATGCGATAAAGCTGTTAAAGGTTCGCGGAGCTCCGGCATTAGGCGCTGCCGCCGCTCTTGGCGTGTATCTGGGGATCAAGGATTCGAAAACGCGCGATTTCAAATCATTCGCCGCAGAGTTGGATAAAGTGATCATATACCTGGGTTCTTCGCGTCCTACGGCGCGTAATCTTTTTTGGGGCCTGGAGCGTATGGCCAGTTTAGCTGTGCGCAATAAGGATAAGAAGATCGGCAGGATCAAAGAGCTGCTTTTTGACGAGGCTAAGGATATTATCGAGGAAGACCGCAAGGCCTGCAGGCTGATCGGGGAATACGGGCAGAGACTCTTCCGGGATAATGACGCGGTTTTAACCGTATGTAACGCCGGGATACTGGCTACTATTGATTACGGCACTGCTTTGGGAGTGCTTTATCGGGCGAGAGAAAAAGGCAAGCGATTGAAAGTTTATGCCTGCGAGACAAGGCCTTTATTGCAGGGGGCCCGCCTGACCAGCTGGGAACTGAGCAAAAAAGGAATGGATGTGACCTTGATCTGCGATAATATGGCGGCGGCCTTGATGGCTCAGGGAAAGATCGATAAGGTGATCGCCGGAGCGGACAGGATCTGCGCCAACGGCGATACCGCGAATAAGATCGGCACGTACAGCCTGGCGGTATTAAGCAGATATCATAAAATACCTTTTTATATAGCGGCTCCGGCTTCTACCTTTGACCTGAAGATGGAAAACGGCAGGCAGATCTGTATCGAACAAAGATCATCGGAAGAGATAACCGAATTGTTCTTCAAGAAAAGGAGCGCTCCAAAAGGGATAAAAACATTTAATCCGGCGTTCGATGTGACTGATAACCGGTTGATCAGCGCTATTATAACTGATAAAGGGGTTATCAAACCACCGTACGCTTTAAATATTAAAAAAGCAATTAAGGCTTAGGTGCAGGAAATGCAGATCAATAAATTAGGCGAGTTTGGGCTTATCGAGCGGATAAAAAAGACCATTAAAACCGATGCTTCGGTCATTAAGGGCATAGGCGACGACTGCGCCGTGCTCAAACTGGACAAGAGCCGTTTTCTGTTATGTACCTGCGATATGATAATCGAGGGCGTGGATTTCGTAAAAGGCGAAGATCCTTTTCTGGTCGGCAGGAAGGCCCTGGCTATATCCATAAGCGATATTGCCGCCTGCGCCGGTACCCCGCGCTACTGCCTGGTTAGCCTGGGATTGCCTAAAAATACCCGGGTTGAGATGATTGACCGCATATACCGCGGGATGAATTCCTTGGCCGGTAAATACAAGATAAATATCGTGGGCGGGGATATGAGTTCCAGCGATAAGCTTACTATTGATGTTACCATGATAGGGGAAGTGGATAAGAAAAAGCTGGTCTTGCGCAGCGGGGCGAAAACAGGCGATATAATATTCGTTACCGGCAGGTTCGGCGGTTCAATAAAAGGCAAACACCTGAAATTCACCCCCTGTTTGGAAGAGGCCAGGTTCCTGACGCGCAATTTCCGGGTGAATTCCATGATCGACGCCTCCGACGGGTTATGCCAGGACCTGGGGCATATACTCAAAGAAAGCGCAGCGGGCGCGGTGCTCTACGAGGATTTGATTCCTTTAAGCAAAGAGGCATCGGGGATCCGGGACGGCCTTTCATCAGGGGAAGATTTTGAATTGATCTTTACCTTAGGGATAAAAGAGGGCCGCAGGCTTATAGCTTCTAAAAAAATGTTTTATCCTATCGGCCATATAGTAAACCGCGAATACGGCTTGCAGTTCGTGGATAAACACGGCAGGCAGAAAAAGATCGATCCGGCCGGCTTCAGGCATTACTAAGAATATGGAAATAATCTCACGTTCGGAAAAACACACTCTGGATATCGGTAAAAAGATAGCGGCTAACCTGGTTAAAGGCGATATAATCTGTCTTTGGGGCCAGCTGGGCTCGGGCAAGACCGTTCTGGCGAAAGGCATAAGTTCGGGCCTGGGCGTGAGCAGGGATGAGGTTATCAGCCCTACTTTTGTCCTGATGCGCTGTTACGACGCCAGGATCCCGGTTTATCATTTTGATCTTTACCGTTTGAGCCGGCCGGATGATATAATAAATATAGGTTATGAGGAATTTTTATTCGGCGACGGGGTTTCTATAATTGAATGGGCGGACAGGCTTATGCATCTTTTACCGCAGGAATTCCTGAAGGTGGAATTGCGCGTTTCAGGCGAGAGTAAGAGGCGCTTCAAATTCACGGCCCGGGGCAAAAGGCATAAGGAACTTTTGGAGAAGATAAATGCGGATATTGGCTCTTGATACTTCAACTAAGGTTTTAGCGCTTGGGGCTTATGACAACGGCCGCGTATGCGAATATAACCTGGAGACCGGGGCGCGTCTTTCCGGACTGCTTATCCCGTCAATAAAAAGGGTGCTGGCTGCTTTGGGCTGGAAGATGCCCGATATTGAATATTTCGCCTGTGGTTTGGGCCCGGGTTCTTTTACCGGCGTGAGGGTGGGTATGGCCTGCGTCAAAGCTATGGCCTGGTCGTTGAATAAGCCTACAGCCGGCATATCCAGCCTGGACATATTAGCTATGAACGCTCAGGCCGAAGACGCGTTTGTTATCCCTGCGGTTGACGCGAAAAGAGGCCTTGTTTATTCCGGCGTTTACCGGTCCAAGAACGGGGTGCTAAAAAAATCCGCGCCTTATATGCTGCTTAGCCCCGCGAACCTGGCCTCCAGGATAAAAACCAAGACCGTTTCTCCGTCAGGCGAGAATGTTGTGATCCTGGGCGACGCGGCCGGGTTGTATAAAGAAGAATTCCTCCGGTTGATGCCTAAGGCCAGGATCCTGGATAAAGATTATTGGTCCATCCGGGCAGGCAATATGATCAGTCTGGCATTGGAGAAGATCAGGCAAAAAGAGCTGTCCGGTCCTTTCGATCTCAATCCCGTATATCTTTATCCGCCTGAGTGCCAGATACGAAAGCTCAAAGGTTAAATAATGCCGAAGAATAAAAAAATAGGATACCGGCCTACCTGGGCCGAGATCAACCTGGATAACCTGGAGTATAATTTCCGCAGCGTAAAAAAACGCCTTGCTCCCGGGGTCAAAACCCTGGCTTGCGTTAAAGCCGATGCCTATGGCCATGGGGCCGTAGAGGCGGCCAAGCGGCTGGTTAAGAATAAAGTCGATTATCTGGGTGTCGCTTCCATAGATGAAGGAATAGAACTGCGCAAGGCGGGTATCCGCAAGCCGATCCTGGTGCTGGGATTGAGCCTGGAAGAGGACATCGCGCCTTTGTTCCGGCACAGACTTATACCGACAATATCCGGCTGGGAATTTGCCAGGGCTTTAAACGCTATGGCCAAAAGGAAAAACCGGCTGATAAAAGCGCATATCAAGGTCGATACCGGAATGGGCAGGATCGGCGTGCTTTCCGATCTGGCTGTTGAGCTTATGAAAAATATACAGCGGCTGGAATTTGTAAAGGTCGAAGGGCTATTCACGCATTTGTCCTGCGCGGATACTCATGAGGGGTTAACTTTAGGCCAACTGAAGAAATTATCGGCTATAGCGGGCGAGTTGAAAAATATAGGTTTGCGCATCCCGTTGCTGCACGCGGGGAACAGCCTGGCCACTGTTTCGTATGAACATAGCCATTTTAATATGGTCAGACCCGGGCTTATCCTTTACGGGCTTTATCCCAAAGAGAAGTTTCCTATAAAACTTAAGCCGGTATTAAGTTTAAAAACCAGGATAGTGTATGTGAAGAAGCTCCCTAAAGGATACGGGGTGAGTTACGGCCGCACTTATGTGACTAAGAAGGAGACTACTATAGTTACCCTGCCTATAGGATACGGCGACGGTTACCCGCGTAATCTTTCCAATATCGGTCCGGTTTTGATCTGCGGCAGGCGTTTTCGCATCTGCGGCAGGGTTTGTATGGATCAGATAATGGTGGATGTAGGAGATCTGAAAGTGCGCCCGGGAGAAGAGGCGGTCCTTATCGGCAGCCAGGGAAGAGAGAAGATCACCGTTGAAGAGCTGGCGGGTCTGGCCAATACCATACCTTATGAGATCGTCTGCGGTTTCGGCAGGCGCATACCCCGTGTCTATACCCCTTAAAACTACGGAATAGCCCTGATCAAGTAGATAGCGAAAGTCAAGGCCAGTATATGCGGCAGAGAGGCGGCGATAATCGGCTGCAGTATCCCGGCTTTGCCCAGGGCCACGCTTATAGCGTTTAACACGTAATACAAAAACCCCATTACAAGCGATAATCCCAGTGAAGAAAAACCCGTGGCTTTCCTTCTGATCTTAAGCGAGAACGGTATCCCCAGGAGGATTATGATCATGCTGGTCAAGGGTGAGGTGAACCTTTGGTAAAGGTCAACGTACAGATTGCGGATCACGGTCACCGCTCCGCTCTTGGAAAGCCGCTTGATATATCCTCGGATATCGGCTATGCTCATGTAATCCGTGCTTTGCCTCTGGTGGATGAATTCCGCCGGGGTCTCGGATATAGCCATCACCTCTTCGTCAAGATACTGCGGGTCGATGGTAAGCTGCCCGTCTTCGTCAAAGGTGTAGGTCAGGGATTGATAGAACTTCCAGATGCCGTCGGCATAGATGCCTTTGTTCGCCACTATCTTTTTGGTGATGTTCTGTTGAGAGTCGTGTTCCAGAATGATTATCCCGGTCATTGTGTTGGTGGCGGGATAGAATTTATTTATAAAATAAAGCCTGTTTTGCATCCCGTAGATGGACAGTTCTTTTATCACCTCGAGTTCTTTCCTCGCGTTATTCTTCGAAGAGTTCTCCATAGCCTCTTTGGTCCTTTCGGTGATGAATCTCGCCTGAGGGACGAATCGGTCATTAACCCAGAATAAGAGCGCGCTGGTCACCAAGCCGAAGATGATTACCGTGCGGGTTATCTGAAAGATGCTTAATCCTGAAGCGCGCATAGCGATGATCTCGTTATCGTGATTCAGTTTGGAGAAGGTATAAAGTGTCGCTAAAAGGCAGGCGAAGGGCGCCACCTGGATGAATATTACCGGGATATACGCCAGGTAATACTGGATGATCACGCGTAGGTTAACCCGGTTTTCCAGGATTACGTCCAGGTGGGAAAACAGGTCTACGATGATAAAAAGGAAGAAGAAGGTAAACAGACACCACAAAAAGAGGGTCAATACGGACTTGAATATATAGCGGTCTAATATGCGCATAGTCTGAAGGTCAGTATGGCTCCGATCAGCCCGAAGATAACATTGGGCGTCCAGAAGGCGATCGCCGGGGCAAGATATCCTTCCCTGGCCAGGGCCTCTGTCCCCAGCAGCATCAGGTAATAGATCATCACTAATATGAAAGCGATGCTGAAATTTATCGATTTTTCCCTTCTGCGGGTGATTATCGCCAGAGGAAGCCCCAGGAGAATGAATACAAAAGAGGAGAATGCCAGGGATATCTTTTTATGGATCTCCGCCACCAGAAGGTTGGCGTCTTTTATCCCCTGTCTTTTTAAGTCCAGGATCGCAGCTTTTAGCTCCTGTATGGTCATATCCTTGGGTTTTTTCTCGATTTTGTCCGTCTCCGGCGAGGTCATTGCCAGGGTCATAAAATAGGTCTTGAAATTGAGCTTATAAAAGATTTTTGGGTTGTCCGGGTCAGGCTCGTCTGTGGTCCCGTCCATAAGCTTGAGCTTAACTATGTTCTTTTCCGGGTCGACGATGAATTCCCCTCTTTTGGCGGCGATGATCCGCGCGGGTTTATTCTCGCCCTGGGACTCATAAATGCGTATGTTGTGCAGCCGGTTCTCTTCTATGGAATAGATGAAGAGCTTGTATTTTTCAAAAGAATTGATGAACACCCCGGGCTCCAGCACTGCCGCGGGGTTCTTTATGCCTACCTGCATCAGGGTCTTTCTTGTCTCAAAATGCGCGTAGGGGATGACCCGATCGTTGATTATCACCATGAACAGGCTGATGATCAGGCCGACAATAAGCTGGGGGATGATCAACCGCGACAGCCCTATGCCGCTGGCCTTGATGGTCACTATTTCATTATCGCTGGAAAGCCGGCCCATGGCAAGGAGGATGGCGACCAGCGTGGAGATGGGCAGGATATAAATAAGCAGGGAAGGGATCATGAACAGGAAAAGCTTCCCCACGATGTAGATGTCTACGCCTTTATTGATTATCAGCTCAGCGATCTTTATCAGATTGCCTAAAAGCATTACGAAGGTCAGGACAGTGAAGGACATAAACAATGGCCCGACGAATTCTCTCAGGAAGTAATTTCTCAGTATCCGCATATGGTCAGCTCGCTAAGGTTAAAACTAAAACTTTATCCGCTCCGGCGTTCTTCAGGGCAAAGGCGGCCTCGGAAGAGGTCGCGCCGGTAGTCATAACGTCGTCTATTAGAAGTATAGACTTGCCCCGGATCGTTCCGGGGTCCCTAACCGCAAAACTCGCTTTTACGTTGTTGAAACGCTGCTGATCTTTCAGGTCTGTCTGTGTCCGGGTATGGCGGCAGCGGACAAGATTATCTTTCAGCACTTTCTTGCTGTATGCTTTGGCTATGCGATCGCTCAGGATAAGCGCCTGATTGAATTCCCGCTCCCGCAGCCTTGCCGGATGCAAAGGCACCGGGATGACCAAGTCCAATGAATCAATGGGGATCTTGTATTCTCGAATGAATTCGACCATGAACCCGGCGATCAGCGGGCCGAGGTAATCCTTTTTTTGATATTTGAACTGGTGGATAAGTTCTTTTATCGGCCCATCGTAAACGCATGGGCTGAATGCCCGGTCAAAGTGCAATGGATGCTTGATGCATCCGGAGCATAAATGTTTGCCGGGATCATCTTTATTCAGCGTCCTTCCGCAGATCCGGCAGAAAGGCGGCAGGTTCTTCTTGATCTGACCCCAGCATTTAAAGCAGACCAGTTCCCCTATCGAAAGAGCGTTAATTTTATTCCTGCAGACCAGGCATATCCTGGGATAAAGTATATCCCGCAGGCCCTTTAACAGGTCCTGCCAGAAAAACCCTGTTTTCTCAACGGAAATACCAGGTTTTCTGTTCAAGATCAATCCGCCCTCCGCAAGAACACATTGATATAATAACAATTAAATAGATATTTGTCAAAAGAATTGACAGTCGGGGGTTGCCAGAGTAGAATAAAAACCTATGGAAAACAACGATGTGAAAAAACTAAAAGAAAGGCTGGCGGCGCTTTTGCATAAGGACGCCTTAAAAAAAGGCAAATTCATCCTTTCTTCGGGCAAAGAGAGCAATTTCTACCTTGACGGCAGGATAATTACTATGACCCCGGAGGGCGTTTACCTTGTGGCCAGTATAATTCTGGAATGGATAAAAGGCGCAGATATCCAGGCTTTAGGCGGCCCCACTCTTGGGGCTGATCCCATAGTCGGAGCCGTGGCTGCTTTGAGCCATATACAGCAAATCCCCTTGAAGGCCTTTATCGTCCGCAAGCAGGCCAAAGAACACGGCACGCAGCGTCAGATAGAAGGTCCGGCTTTAAAACCGGGAGAACGGGTAGTTATAGTTGATGACGTGGCTACTACCGGCAAGTCCCTGGTTGAGGCCAAGGCCGCACTGGATAAGATCGGCGTGATAGTGGACCGGGCAATAGTCATAGTGGACAGGAATGACGGGGCCAAGGAAAATCTGGAAGCAACAGGTTGTAAATTACAGGCGATATTTAACATAAAAGAACTGGTTTAACCGGTGAAGATCAATAAGATTGTTATAGCCGGCGCAGGCCCTGCCGGAATGATGGCGGCTATCCGCAGCCGTCAACTCTCCCAAGACGTAAGCCTGATCGAGAAAAACCCCCTCCCGGGAAAGAAGCTGCTTTTAACCGGGAAAGGCAGATGTAACCTCACCAATGACTGCGACCTGGAAGATTTCCTCTCCCGGTTCTCCGCGAACGGCGCTTTCCTGCGCGACGCATTCAATAAATTCTTCGTAAAAGAGCTCATGGATTTCTTTACCCGCCGCGGCCTGCAATTGAAAGTAGAGCGCCAGGGCCGGGTTTTTCCTGTTTGCGACCGTTCCAGCGGGATCCTGGATATCTTGCGCAAGGAAATGGAAAAGAACAAGGTAAAGACCTATTACAAAACCGGATTAAAGGATATCGTTAAAGAGAATTCCCGGGTCAAGGCTGTATTGCTTTCAGACGGTAAGATCATCCATACGGATAAAGTCATCCTGGCGACCGGCGGACTGTCTTACGCCTTTACCGGCTCTACCGGCGAAGGGATAAAGTTGGCGCAAAGGCTGGGGCACAATATAATCGCCTGCCGTCCGGGCCTGGTCCCTTTAGAGGTAAAGCATGAGTGCGTACGGGAACTGGAAGGATTGACCCTAAAGAATATCCGGCTTAAATTCTTCACCCCGGGCAAAGATATTATTTCAGAGGTCGGTGAACTGATGTTCACCCATAACGGCATATCCGGTCCGTTGGTATTAACTTTAAGCAGCAGGATAGTTGACTGGTTAGCGGCTAAAAAAGAGGTTTTTGTAGAGATCGACCTCAAACCGGCTTTGTCCCCGGAGCAATTAGAGCAAAGATTGCTGCGTGATCTCAAGGCGAACCCCCGCAAAGGCCTCAAGCATATACTTAAGGAAAGCCTGCCTTTACGCTTGATCGATGTTTTTATCCGTTTAGGGGAGTTGGACCCGGAGAAAAAAGGCAATCAGATAACCCAGGGAGAACGGTTTAAGATCGGCCGGTTATTGAAGGCTTTATCCTTTGAGATAAAAGGGACCCTGCCTCTTGAAGAAGCTATGGTTACCCGCGGCGGCATATCGTTAAAGGATATAGACCCGCGGACCATGGAGTCGCGTATCATAAAAGGCCTGTATTTTTGCGGAGAGATGATCGACCTGGACGCGGATACGGGGGGTTTTAACCTGCAAGCCGCTTTCTCCACGGGATATTTAGCCGGGGAATCCGCGGCACAAACTTAATTAACATAGGTAGCTAAGGGTTTTGTTATGCGGAAGGTATATTTAGCTTCTGACTCTCAAGCCAGGAAGAAACTTTTTCGTATATTCGGTTTAAGATTCAAGATCCTGCCCAGCGGCATAAAAGAACAGGCATCCCCCCGCAGACTTTCGTATTCCCAGCTGGTTAAGAAGAACGCCGAGCAAAAGGCGTTAGCCGTATCTCAAAAAGTCAAATCCGGCATAATCGTAGGCGCGGATACGATCGTAGTCGACGGCAAGCGCATTTTCGGAAAGCCGGCGGATATCCAAGATGCCCGCCGGATGCTTAAAAGACTCTCGGGAAGCGCTCAATGGGTTTATACCGGGGTCTGCGTGATCGACAAGGACAAAGGGAAAAAGATCACCGCCTTTGAAAAAACAAAGATATATATGGATAAGCTTAGCGATGAAGAAATAAACGCTTATTTCCGCTATGTCTGCCCCCTGGATAAGGCCGGCAGCTTCGATATCCAGGGCAGGGGGGCGTTCTTTATCCGGCGCATCGACGGGTGTTTTTATAATGTTGTCGGATTGCCTTTAAGAAAGCTTTATTGGATATTCAAAAAACTCCATATAAAAGTTTTTATGTTATTTTTTATCCTTTTTCCTTTAACCTTTATCCTTTTGGGCGGCTGTTCCCCCGAGTATAATGTCGTTACCGGAAAACAGGAAAGCTTCTATTACTCTACCGAAAAAGAAGTCAATATGGGCAGGTCTATTTCCAAACAACTGGAGAAAGAATATAAGCTGGATGGCGACCCTTTGGTCCAGGAGCGGGTTAAAAATATCGGCAGGAAGATTGTCGCGGCCTGCGACCGCAAGGATATAGATTATACTTTCAAGGCGCTCGCCGATGATGAGATCAACGCCGTGTCCCTGCCCGGAGGATTTGTATATGTGAATAAAGGGCTGATCGACAAAGTTAAAGATGACGATGAGCTTGCCGGGGTCCTGGCGCATGAGGTCGGGCATATCGTGGCCAGGCACAGTATTAAAAAACTGCAGGGGGTAATGAGTTATTCGGTCTTTAATATATTGACCGTGGTTACCACGCGCTCCGCCGAAGTGGTCACTGCGGCGGATTGCGCGTTCACCGAACTGCTTATGGGTTACAGCCGGGAAGACGAACTGCTGGCCGACCAGCTTGCCGCCAGGTATATGAAGCTCGCCGGGTATGACCCCCACGCCATGATCTCTTTTCTGGAAAAGCTCCAGGAAGTGAACCGCAGGAAACCGTTAAGGCCTAAAACTTACTATAAGACCCATCCTTATGTGCCTGACCGTATCCGGGTGGTAAAACAGGAACTGGGCGAAAAGATGGGCTTCTCGGATTATATAAATACCGAACAAAAAACCCATGATCAAAGGTAATACGGGCCTGTTCAGGTCCGCGTCAATATTCTTGATATCCCAGGCATTGAGCAATGCCGGGGGCTTTTGCGCAGAATAACGCGGGTGATGATATGCCGGCAAAGAGAGATTTCAGCGATAGCCCGTTCGGGGTGTTGGAATTCCTGCAATGGGACCATGATTGGAACAATCATAAATATCCCGATGAGGCCAGCCTTCAAAAATGCGTCAGCCTGATGAAAAAGGCAGGCGTGGGGATCGTACGGATGGATTTTTTATGGCAGGATATCGAGCCTGCCCCTAGTAAATGGGACTTCGCCAAATACGACCGCCTGGTTGATCTGTTGACCGCCAATGATATCCGGATATTGGGTATATTGGATTATACCGCTGATTGGGCTTCGCCCAAGGCCAAATGGAACTGCCCGGATAGCGATCACCGCTCTTTTGTCAAATATTGCGTTAAAACGGCGCAGCGGTATAAAGACCGTATAAAATACTGGGAGGTCTGGAATGAGCCTGACTCGCGGATCTACTGGCTCGAGCAGGATGGGCTTAAGGATTATTCTTTGATGCTCAAAGAAGTTTATGCCGCTTTGAAAGAGGCCGATCCCGGCTGCGTGATATTGAACGGCGGACTGGCTAACGGGTTGTCCAGCGTGAATAAACTTTATGATAACGGCGCAGCGGAGTATTTTGATATTCTGAACATACATATCTTTGAATCGCCTCTGGATAAAGACGGGATAAAAAGAGCGGTTGCCTATATCAGGGCCTGCAACGCTGTAATGGCCAAGAATAAGGACCAGGCGAAAAAGATCTGGGTCACCGAAATAGGCTCTCCCGGAGTGGAAGGCGGCAAGCGGGTCAAGAATTGGTGGATGGGAGTTAATCCCGATGAAAGTCAGCAGGCGCAGTGGCTAACGAAGGCATATAAAAACCTGCTTAAAGAAGAAAAGGTGGAAAAAGTATTCTGGGCTTTTTTCCGCGACACCCGTAAACATTGGGATAACGGCATAGACTATTTCGGTTTAGTGCGTTGGGATTTTTCGGAAAAACCTTCCTTTAGGGCCTATCAAGATATTGCCAAAGACCGGCAAGAAGGTTATTGATCGCTTTTCTGCTCTGGGCTTTGGCGCTCTTCTTTGCGGTGAAAATAATCCTTATTCCTGATCAGGTAGATTATCGCGGCGATGTTTATGGCTGTGATAAGGCATAAAACGAAGAAAAATGCGTATTTGCCTGCGGTTAGCATTTCCGGGGTGACATCG
>Ga0265297_10005753_pt1 | contig 18552 bp, 19 predicted proteins | sample Munlanlwell13791_FD_192502 | JGI IMG/M metagenome (GOLD analysis project Ga0265297, IMG submission 192502) | Leachate microbial communities from a municipal landfill in Southern Ontario, Canada - Leachate well 137-91 | ecosystem: Engineered > Solid waste > Landfill > Unclassified | place...
GTGAGCCTATTATCTGCCAGCCTCGGCTTTGCGCATGAGCTCTGAGCACTTCATCGGGATAGACTGCCACTGGATTGCCCACCATCTCCAGCACTGGACGGTCCCACTTTAAGTCGCCGTAGGCATAGCTTTGCTCGAAATCGACTTCGATATTATTCTCACGAAAGTGCTCTTTCAGCATTGAAGCTCTTTGCTCGTCGAAGCATACCACCGTGGATAACTGCCCTGTGCAGCGGGAATTTTTCATTTCCAGTCCGGTTCCCACAGTTGTCCGCACTCCCAGTCTCTGCCCTACGGATTCCAGAAGTGGCTGGAACAGATTTGAGGTAAGTATCACGCTGTGCCCCTTCTTTTTATGGTCGTTGAGTATCGAGGCAATATCGGTACGTAACGTATCCATGACTATCTGGGAGATAGCCTGGGCAACCTTGCTCAGCTCCTCGCGGGTGAATCCCCGCAGCAGTGATGCCATGCTTTTAATGGACAGGGGCCGTGATTTATATTCTTGCATCAGCTTTAGCTTAAGGAGATAGCTAATCGTTAGCTGGTGTAAAATGTGTTTTGAAGCTGTGATTTTGCCTCCCGGTCTCTGCGAGCAACTATTGATAAGCTCTCGCCAGATTAGTTTGCCGCTCTGGCAGAGCGTGCCTTCCAGGTCGAAAACAGCGATTATTTTCTTCATAAATTTGATATCCTGTCCTTTCAGAGAGTTATTATACAATAAATCTCTTTTTGTCTTAGAGCAGTGTTACAAGGTAAGGCCTGTACCAAATCCTAAATCCTAATATCTAAATTCTAAATAAATTCAAATTAGTAAAATTCAAATCATGAAACAAGAGCTCTTTATTTGTTTTTTGAAATTTGGTATTGTTTAGGATTTCGTGCTTAGGATTTAGAATTTAGTCATGAAGACAGACGTTTATTCAAGTGGGAGGAACAACAAGGGTGAGGTCGCTTCTTCAGCAATAACCTTATAAGCCATTATGTAAGTCCCAGCATTCCAGGATTGATATCTGGCTCCTGAGGGTTCGGCGGTGCTGGAGTTTATCCACTCTGGAAATTCCCAGTCGCGCTGCTTTCCCAGCTTGTTCCCCTGAGCCAGATGATCAAGCTCGGTACTGGCTAAATCGGTTTTACCGCACTTCGCCAGAGCCAGAAGGTAGAAGGCGCCGATAAAGGGCCACACGCCGGCATTGTGGTAGCAATGTGGCGGGTTACGCCAGGGGGCGGACTGATGTTTCTCTGCCTTTGTTTTCAGCATTCCCCAGCGGTCGTTTGCCTCGGTAACAGGTTGGGGCAGGCATTTGCAGGGGTAGGGATGGGAAACCTTTTTGTCGGCGAAGTATTTTATTACTGTGGATTCTCTGTCACGGTCAGAGAGGTTGAGTAGTATAGCCAGGGAATTGCCCAGCACATCGCAGACATCGGCAAATTTACCATAGGCTACATGGGACAAGTAGAATTGGCGATCTTTTGCTGCCTCCTGGTACGCTGCTACCGAGCAGGGGTGGGGAAAACTTACCTCGGCACCCGAAGGATAGCCCACGTGTTGCAGAAGGTCGCTATAGTTGCTATTGGGAGAAGGCCAGAACAGCAGGTTGAACTTGGATTTAATAGCTTCGGTATCTGCCAGCGTAGTTTTTTCTCCTGCTTCCTGTCCCAGTTGGTTAATCGCCAGTGCTGCCCAGTAATATAAAGCGTTGACATACATAACTTTTCCGCACCTGTTGAGGGTGGAGTCCATCCAGTCGCTGGCCTCGGGCGAATCAATGAGGCCGAAGTTGCTGGCATCCTGAGAGCGCAGCCACAGGAAAGCCTTCTGGGCGGTGAGGTACAGCTCTTTGAGAAATTTCCTGTCGCCAGTAGTCTTATAGTAGTGCCATACGGCTATGATGAACCAGGCTGAGGCATCGGTAGCGCCGGCCTCGCCCCAGTCCCAGTAACACCGTTGCGGCCAGTAGACCGCTGGTATCTGCCCCAGAGGCGCCTGCAGTCGGGACAGCGTTTTCAGAGTATTCCTGGATGTTTTCAGGGGGCCTTTCTCATCGGTTAAATTGGCGCCGAGGGAGGTGATGCAGGCATCCCGCGCCCAGATAGCGGCATAGTGCGGGGTAGCCGAAGAAGCCATGAAACCTTCAGGGATCGAGTTTTCCCCCAAAAGCTCTACCGACTTCTGGTAACAGGTTTCAATGAGGTCATTAGGGTTGATTTCAGGTTTATTGGTCATTGTATTTGCTTACGGCGAGACAAGGTTTATTTCCACTGCTTCTTCAATCGCAGTTTGGAAAACAGTGTCTATATCAAACGATAGACCGCTTTCAATTCCTTTTTTGGCTGTATGAAGTTCGTCGTCGTTTAACTTTCTTCCAATCAAACGAACGGCTTCTTGTTGAATATCTTCTACAGTGACAACAAATGCTATATCATTCCAATCCAAATTGCTATTCATGAATTAACCTCCTGAATTTTTTTAAGACCTGAGGGAATCCATTCCGCTATGCAGACTTTGTTAAATAATAAAGAGCTAAATTAAAATACTCCTTATCTTTATCGCCTTCTTTTTTGGCATCTTCGATGTTGTAAAGAATTTGCCGTAGTGAAAGAAGCTCCTCTCTTTTCTCAATTTCATCCTTTGGTATGACATAATTCAATTTTTTGTTTTCTCTACGCAAATTTTTCATTTTACGGTAGATTCCATTGAGCTCTTTCTCTATTTCTCTTTGTGTCATAAAATAGTCCTCCCAAAATTAATTAAAATATTCCCACTTAAATCGCTAGGGTTTCACTATCAGCATCCACTCATCAACCTAAGCTATAGATAGTTCTATTAGGGAAGTAGCAAATCGAACGACGTCATGGGCCTAGCTTATGAGGTTCTTTAAGTCATTAATAAATTTATCAAAATTCTTGACTTTGTCACTTTCCTCGACTATTGATTCAGTCAACAGGTAACTTCCGTCAGTATCAGTTTCTACTATTGCTCGTCCTTTTTTGGGAGGATTTTTTATAGTAAGAGTTCCATCTTCGTCAGGGCTAATAAAATATACTTTAATGTGATTTGTCAGTTCATAGTTTTTCATTTTAATATTCCAATATGCTGTCTGAGCAATTCTTTCCCGTAATGTCACTTTGCTTGAAAGAACCGCTATTACCCTGTATGTTTGGGGATCGTATATAACCAAATCTACGTCAGGAATATGAAATCCAAATTGGCCAAAATCAATGGACAAGTTTTTCTTAACGTGTTTAAGTTCTGTTGATAAATTTTCTGGTTTTGTTCGTTCGAACTTTTTACCTTTGACAATTTTTAACCCGAGTTTATCAATTTCGTCGTTTATTATGTGTAAAACTAAGCTTTCAAGAGCATTGCCCTTAAATCCTTTCCAAGATTGTTCAGGATCTGGGCGGCGACCTTGTTCTATAATTTTTTTAGCTTTGCTGCTGTTTAAAAAATCTTCAATATGTATAGTCTTTGCTTCTGCGAGGAGTTTGGAAATTTGTTTATATGCATTGGCTCCGTATCTTTCTTGATACTTTTCGTACATTTTGAGCAAGTCATTTATTTTCATTTCAGCCCCCATAATGATATCTTTCCTCGCTTGATCTATTATTTGATTCCTCTATCATATCTAGCCCATTCAATTTTACGAGATGTGGTTGGTTTATATTTCTGACTTGTTTTTCTGACTATTATTAAATATTTAAAGCCGCGCAAGTAAAAATTGAATCTCCTGGCGCGGTTGTGCCACATATCCGTGTTTGATGACTGCCCTCGCCTATTAACGCAAACAAGGTCAACAGGTTCAAAATACCGGCACAGTCTTTCGTATATCTTGAAACCAACTGGCGTAAATTTTTTCTTTACCCATTGGTCACCAATTAGCCAACCTAAGACCTTACCATCTTTAAGTATTCGATGACATTCTTTAATTACTTTCTCTAACTCATCATAGAACTCTTCTGATTCACTGGAAATATTGCCGATGTTATTCGGATGATGGTTGTATTTGATGTTATCCCCGTAGGGAGAATCAATAAAAACCATATCAACCGATTCATTTTCAAGTGGTATATTTCTGGCATCGTTTTGAATTATATCGGGTCTTGTTGAAGCGATGTCATAACCTATGACATTCCTTTTCTCCTCTTTGCACACATCTATCGTAGTTCCACTTCCACACATCGGGTCAACGACGAGGTCGCCTGGTACCGTATAGCGCCAAATCATGTTGTAGATTATTAATGCAGGAGTAACCCCAGCATATTTATTATTTCCTTTTGGCGTTAAACCGTAACTCTGTCTCGGGAAGTCCCAAAATGTGGTAGTTTCAATAAGAGGAATTTCATTCTCTATATCTATTTGCGCCTTACTTGTTGTGATTTTATTCATTTGTTCCAACAGAGGATTGCTGGAGTCCTTGACCTGTGTGTTTAAATTTGGAGCAAGAGATGGTGGTGATTCAAGAAAACTATTGAGTATAGTAGCCAATTTCTTCCCAAATAAAGGCCTGTTTCTTTTATTGCAGTCTAATTTAGTTAGGATATTCCTTGCCCTTTCAATTGCGATTATGTTCCCTAAGGCTTCTACTTTGACTTGATAGGGATAGCGACCTGCAAAAACTTTATCTTCCTTGTTATATATTCCATCTGAAATGGCTCTAAATACGCCATGTAATACATCTGTATCTAGGTTGTTCAGGAAAAGAAGATCGCCTTTTCTGACTCTAATGGCAATTGGAGCATATACTTGGTCTGAGGCAAGCACTAAATTATTTAAGCACTTGTCTTCAGTTTCTTTGGTACAGGCAAATAAAAAACCACGTATTAACTTATCAACGCTCATATACCTAATTCCCAACCATTGGTTATGCTTCGCAAATGTTGAACTGGCATGAGTATTTCAGTGTCTTCATCTAGTGGCCATTTCCAATTTCCTCTAAATTTTCACTACGCAAATTGCTTTCTAGAAGTCAGCCAAGCTTCTTTACCACATTCCATACAGGTGATTTTAGCTAAATCCTTTTCGGCGTTTGCAGGTTCAACCACTTCAACTACATTACCATATTTATCCAGCGTCTCCGTCTTTTCCAGATATCTACAGTACTTTTTTGGCTTGGAGCACCATGGCTCATGTTTGCACTTTATTGTTGCGGTATTTATTTTCATTCTTCACATCCCTTCGCTATTCAATAGAGTAATATTCTTGCAGGTTACTTTTATGATATTGCTGGATAACATCAGTATTTTAATGCCTTTGCTATTTCAATACAATAGCCTTTAATTTGTTTATCCACCAACACCCAAAAACTGCCTTACCGCTCTCTCGAATCCTTCTGGGTTGTCGCCAACGATGTTATGGGTGGCGTGGGGGACTTCAGTCAGGGAGCCCCGGGGCAGTCTGGCGACCATTTTCTGGGCGGTCCCTTCCGACAGCATATCGCTCTGGGCGGCGCGAATTACCAGGGTGGGACATTTGATCTTTTCCAGATAGTCCCATAACCCTTTGTCAGGGGTTATGACCGTTCGGCACAGGGTCTTGTCATACTTGAATACCAGCCTGCCGTCTTTGTCCCGTTTCAAAGCATAATGTGCCTGATGCTTCAGGAAAGCTTCGGAATGAAATGGCTGTACCTTTTTCAGGTGCTGCACTGCCTCTTCTTCCGATTTGAAAGACTCAGGCTCGTGCGACACGTCTCGCTGAATGTGGGCGATGCCAGCAGGGTCGAATTCGGGACCGATATCGACGATAATCAGTTTGCTGACTATATGGGGATACTGTGCCGTGAAGGGTATGGAGATAAGTCCGCCCATGGAAAGGCCCAGAAGCACAATATTTTCTAATTTCAGGGTTGAGGCGAATTCAGCCAGGTCGAGCACACCGTCCTGCGAGGTATAGCTGGAGGCACAGCCGCTGTCACCATGCCCCCGCAAGTCAAGCGCCAGGATATGGTATTCTGATTTCAGGTTACGGGCAAAGAAGTCCCAGTAGCGGGCATAGCTGGTGAACCCGTGGAGCAAGACCATTGGCATAGCTGAGGGATTGCCCCAGTCCAGATAGTGCAGCTCTATGCCATTAGCCTTGAGCCATTTGTCCTCAGGTATCATGACCGGCCGAACTCCTTTTCCAGTTGTCTGGAGCTTAAATATATCATGGTAGGCCTGCCGTGGGGGCAGGTTCGGGGCGAATCGGTTTCCTCAAGCTGGCGGATCAGCCCCTTCATTTCCTCCATGTTCAATGCTTGCCCTGCCTTGATGGCACCGTGGCAGGCTAAGGACTGGGCTATTTTTTGTTCACGCTGCGACGGCTCTTCATCGCCAGCCAGAGAGTCGAGCAATTCCCTTACCGCTTCAATCAGATTGGCGCCGGCCATTACGGCGGGCACAGCGCGGAGCAGGTAGCTCCTGTCGCCGAAGTGCTCCAGGCTGAAACCGAACTGGCGGAGAAGCGCGTCTCTGGTGTTCAAAGCCTCCTCCTGCCGGGGGCTTAGCTCTATGGTTACCGGCTCCAGCATTCCCTGAACTTCAACCTTCTGCTGAGAGCGCTGCGCCAGAATTTTATCGAAAATGACGCGCTCATGGGCGGCATGCTGATCGACCAGATACAATCCTTCCGGCCCCTCAGCCATAATATAGCTGGAGGCCAGTTGCCCCAGCACTCTGAGTACGGGTAATCTGGTTAAGTCGCCGTTTTTAACCACGCTGGTGGCTGGCGAAGGCGCAGGATATTCTACAGTTGGCGAAGGAGCAGCCTCTATATCAACCGCGGAAGTGAAAAGGTGTGGTGCTGGTGTGGCTGTGGCTGTGGGGGATTTTATCCTGGGCAGCGGTGCCCCGGTGAGGACATTTTTAATAGCTCTGGACACGGAAGTATAGGCGGTCTGGTTGTTGCGGAATTTGACCTCGGTTTTGGTGGGGTGGACGTTGACGTCCAGTTCCTGCGGTGGTAGAGAAAAGTTGACTATAGCGATGGGATGCTTGCCGGTCATGAGCAAGCCCTGATAGGCATCTTCGGTAGCCCGGGTCAGCAGACTGCTGCGCACCCAGCGTCGATTGACAAAGAAACTCAAATAATTGCGATTGGAACGCGACAAGGAAGGGGGGCTTACCAGCCCGCTAACTGCCTGTATCCCGTCCTTTTCATCCAGCTCCAGCATCTGCTGTGCCACTTCCAGGCTGTAGACCTCAGCCACCACATCGCGCATATTGCCGTTGCCGGAGGTGCGCAGGCTCAACCGTCCATCCATGGTAAGACTGAATTTAATCTCGGGAAAGACCAGGGCATACTGGGTAAGCAGGTTGGCGATATGGCTGTTCTCTGTGGTCGACGACTTGAGAAATTTCAGCCGTGCTGGGAACTGGCGAAACAGGTGATGTACTGTGATGGTGGTGCCCTGAGGTCGGCTGCGCTTTTCCTGCTGCACTATTTTGCCGCTGGACAGGCGGAGGTAGCTGGCAGCAGCATCGTCGGCGGTTTTGGTTACTATTTCCACATCGGCAACGGCAGCAATGCTGGGAAGAGCTTCACCGCGGAAACCCAGAGTGGAGATTTTCTCCAGGTCGGCTAGAGCGCTGACCTTGCTGGTGGCATGGCGGCTGAAGGCAAGTTCTATTTCATCGGCAGCGATGCCGCAGCCATTGTCGGTGACTTTGATCAGGCTGACACCGCCACCCTGTGTTTCTACCGTAATCTGAGAGGCGCCGGCATCGATGGAGTTCTCCACCAGTTCTTTAACCACCGAAGCAGGCCTTTCCACCACCTCGCCGGCAGCTATCTTGGAGACGAGTTGCGGGTCTAAAACTTTGATGGGCATGTTACTTCATTTTACACGGTTTAGTGTAAGTAATCAATTTAGAACATGGTTAGTTTATCAAATACTATACTACTTGACATTCTGGCAGATTAATTGTACAATATGTCTGTACAAGTATATATTAACATTGTAAGAGGAAAATCATGATTACAGAAACGACATACAGTAATGCCAGACAATCTTTTCGTGCCTTATGGGATGAGGTAATATCAACACGTGAACCTATTTTTATCACTCGTAGGGGTGCCGAGAATGTTGCCCTGATTTCAGCAGATGAATTAAATAGTATAATGGCGACAATTCATCTGTTTCGTTCTCCAGAGAATGCCAGGAGATTATTAACGGCGTTGAACCGTGCTCACGAAGATAGTGTTCAGCCATCATCCTTAGAGGAACTCAAGCGAGAGTTAGGAGTTGAGTAAAAGTAAAGGCAAGCAAAGGCTAAGGATAAGAAAGCCGGTATTTCAGCCTGAGTTCAAAGAGGATTTGAAGTATTGGATTGAAACGAATTGGGCAGTCGCACATAGGGCATTAAACATAGTAGATGAAATAATCCATCGAGACCCTTTTGCTGGCACTGGTAAGCCAGAGCCATTAAAGGGGCTTCCAGATACATGGTCAAGAAGGCTTACACAAGAGCATCGCATTGTTTATTTAGTTCGTGAGGAACGGATAGATTTTCTCCAGGCACGTTACCACTATTAACTATCTCTATTCAAATTGATATTGCCCTTTAATTTCAAAATGATACACTACCGGAATCTGGGGGACACCCCCAGACCCTCGGCCCCGATGAAATCGGGGCACCTCTTTTTCTGCAATATCCTATTTTGCCTATCTTTCTAACGAGACAGGCCGAAATATTCGGCGGTGGATTTAAGGGGATTCCAGGCTTTTATCTATTTTTTCCAGGCGTGCTAGGCTGACCAGAAGCCTTTTAATTCCGGCTCCAATAAAGTTTATGGTGGCTTCCTGGTCGTTTTTGGTCGGCGTGCAGCGCAGTACCACTCCTTCTCCGAAGACAGGATGGTTAACATAGTCACCGACACTGAGACTGATGGTGCTGACGGGTCGAGGCGGTTGCTGGGCGTATTGCTGAGCCAGAGGGATGCGCCTTATGGTATTGGTGGCTCTATATATTTGTGACGATGGCTTGGAAAAGAGCGCTGTTACCGGCGTATAGTCGTCATCCTCAGTCGATTCATGTTCCTCCTGCCACAGATTTTTGACCGTGATCAGATGTTGCGGAATGTCGTTGAGGAAGCGGGACGGCTCGCTATCCGAGATGCTGCCGAACAGGCTGCGGGTGTAGGTATGCAGCAGGTAGACCTGTTTCTTGGCTCTGGTCACTCCTACGTAGCAGAGGCGGCGTTCCTCCTCCAGTTCTCCAGTGTCATCCAGAGACCTCCGGTGTGGCAGCAGGCCTTCTTCCATACCCACGATGAAGACCACGGAAAATTCCAGCCCCTTGGCTTGGTGTAAGGTGGTCAACACAGTGGCCTGGCTCTTATCTTCCAGCTCATCTATATCCGATACCAGGCTGACCTTCTCCAGAAAGGTGGTTAGAGCCTCTTCGGGACTGAGCCCGTTGTATTCTCTGGCCTCGGTGCGAAGCTCACGGATATTGTCCCAGCGGTCCTCGCCGTTCTCTTCATGCAATATATATTCGCGGTACCCCGATTTCTCCACCACCTCGTCAAGCAGGTCGCTCAGGGCAAGCTCCTTACTTTTGGCGATAAGTTCGCTGACCATATTAAAGAAACTGGTCAGAGCATAGGTGGCACGTGTTGCCAGAGGCGGCCCGTTCTTCTGGGCTATCATCTCCAGCGCCCCATACACCGGTGTGTTCTGGGAATTAGCCCAGGCGGACAGCTCGGTGAGGGTACGCGGGCCTATCCCTCTGCCGGGAACGTTGATGATGCGCATCAGGCTGACATTATCGCTGGGATTATGGATGAATTTGAGGTAGGCGATGACATCTTTGACTTCGCGTCTCTGATAGAAGCGGGTGCCGCCGACCAGCCTGTAGGCCATACCGTAGCGCATGAAAGCTTCTTCCAGGGCACGGGACTGGGCATTGACCCGGTACATCACGGCGCAGTCGCCAGGTGAGACCAGGTTCTGGCTGACCAGCCTGTCTATTTCGCTGACCACGAACTGTGCCTCTTCGTTTTCATTGTAAGCCCTGATTATAGCAGGCGGAATGCCATCCTCATTATCGGTGATCATCGGCCGGGGCTTGCGCTGGGTGTTGGCCGAGATGATGGCGGAAGCTGCTTTCAGTATTTTCTGCGTGGAGCGGTAATTATGCTCCAGAAAGGCGACCTGGGCATCGGGATAGTCTTTCTCGAAGCTCAGAATGTTGCGCAAGTCGGCAAATCGCCAGGAATAAATGGACTGGTCGGGGTCGCCGACCACGCAGATATTGCGATGTTTTCCCGCCAGCAGTTTTATCAACTGGTATTGGGTGGTATTGGTATCCTGGAACTCGTCAACCAGTATATGGAGATAGCGGGACTGGTATTTGGAGAGTACAGTCTTGTGCTGAGTGAAAAGCTGTACTGTTTTCATCAGCAGGTCATCGAAGTCGACGGTATGCGTCTGGTTGAGAAGCTGCTGATAGCGCTCGTAGACGCGGTGGACAATTTCTTCAAAATAGCTGCCTGTTTTCTGAGCGTAGTCATCAGGGGTTAGCAACTGGCTTTTGGCGAACTTAATAGCGGACTGAACTGCTCCCGGAGTATACTGCTTGGGGTCGAGCCCCACCTCCTGCAGGCTCTGCTTGATCAGGCTGAGCTGGTCATCTTCATCGTAGATGGTGAAATTGGGGTCCAGGCCTATGGCTTTACCCTCCTGACGCAGGATGCGGGCGCAGATTGCATGGAAGGTGCCCAACGTCATGGCTGATACTGCCTGTCCCAGCAATTTTTCCAGCCTTTCCTTCATCTCATTGGCAGCCTTGTTGGTAAAAGTAACTGCCATAATGCGGTAAGGATTGATGCCGCAAACTTTTATCAGGTAGGCAATTCGATGAGTGATAACTCTGGTCTTGCCGCTGCCGGGTCCAGCCAGTATCAGCAGAGGGCCTTCGATAGCTTCTACTGCCCTCTTTTGGGCGGGGTTGAGTTCAGCTAAAATATCCATAATTTCCTGTTATTGTTAGCGAAAAGTGCTGAATCTATTTTATTTATATTATCCCCCCTCATTCTGGCTCTCTCCCGCCAGGGGAGAGAGGATTTTCTTTGCCCTCACTCCAGCCCCCACACGCTAGAGAGAATCTCTCCTCTCCCTTGATGGGAAAGGATTAAGGTGAGGGTGATTGCTTAATCTCTTGTCTATTTTTTAGTTTCAGTTGTTTGCCACTCTATTTCAACCTGTTCAGGTTCTATGCCGGTGAAGGAAGCGCCTGCAGGCCCGATTATTACTATGGCTCCGGAGGGCTTTAATGTGATAATGGTCTCGTTATTATCGGTCTTTACTCTCACTTCATTAGCGGAAACCTTGAGGATTATATTAACTTTTTGCGAGGGTAGTCCCTGCAGGGGTTTGCCTTCCAGGGCCATTGACCCTACGCTGACCCCTTCTAAAACGACCTTGGCGCCACCTCTGACCACATCACCGCAGCCCAGAGAGGCAACCAATCCAGAGATGAGCAGTAATAGTAAGGCAATTTTGATAACCAAATTCTTTTTCATGATGGTAATATATCCTCCTTATCGCAGATATGTTTTGCTATTGAGCCGAGTTCCAGAAGAGATTGAATCAACCGAAGAATCATGTGGTGTTAATAATTATAGCATTTTTGGGATAATACCTGTTTTAAATTGTCTGCGCCAGACTAAAAGTTTTGCTTATTCTACAATTATGTTCTTCGGGCTACAAGAGCAGATGGCTATGATATTTCCCGAACCTAACTGCTTCGCTATCTGTATTAGTTATGCAGTTCTACTGCAAATAATGTTATTATGAAGGCGAATGTTTTTGGTTAATGAGGCTAAGACCCTGAATCGATAAGTTAAATAATAGAGAAAGGAGCCGCATGTGGCGGAGTTAGATTCGGAAGGGAAACACGGGATTACACTGAGCACCGGTCGGCTTGAGAGTCTCGCCGATGGCATTTTCGCTTTTGCTATGACCTTGCTTATCATGAGCCTGATCTTCCCGGATACAGTACCGGAATCAGCTAATATGGAAGTGCAAGATTTGCTTTTTGGTCAGGCAGATAAGTTTATTAATTATGCCATGAGTTTCATTCTCCTGGCAGTCTTCTGGCTGGCTCATCACCAGCAATTTCATTATATAAAACGTACGGATTCAAGATTGCTCTGGATAAACATTTTCCTGCTTATGTTTGTGACACTGGTGCCATTCTCTACCGATATTGTCGGTGACTTTAGCGGCCAGACTAATGCTGAAGTCCTTTTTGCCGTCAATTTGCTGATGCTGGGGTTGCTTTTTTGGGCTAACTGGGTCTATGCTACCAGGAATCATCGACTGGTCGATCCTGAATTGCGCAGGGAAATTATTGCCCGGGGAACCAGAAGAAACCTGGTTACGCCGGCTGTCTCTTTGATAGTACTCGTGCTATCTTTTTTCATTCCGCAATGGAGCCCGTGGCTATATCTATCGATTCCAGTGATGCTATCAATTGGGCCATTTCGAAGGTAAGAGGTAACAGATAAATCGCTGTGATGGCTTTATTTCTTTTATCGATCTTGTTGGCAAATTTGGTGATAACAGGAGAAATTGAATGGTCTGGGAAGAACTTTTAGGGTTTATTGCTGGCGCTTTGATGACGTCGGGCTTCGTGCCTCAGGTATGGCGTCTCTATAAGCTCAGGAGTGCCCGCGAGATCAGCATACCTTTTACTGTCCTCTTTCTGGTCGGAGCTGCACTCTGGTTGAGCTATGGAGTTATGCTGATGCTACCGCCAGTGATCCTGTGGAATTCGCTGCTGCTGTTTCTTGGCGGCGCCATGCTGTATGCCAAGATAAAGTACGGCAGATAGCATGGGTGGTTGGTAGAGGATGGCGGCTTTCCAGTAGAATGTTATTCTGAATTATTATGAGCCAAAATGCCGATGCGTAATAGCATGAACAAAAAGGACTATTACCAAATTCTGGGTGTGGATAAAAATGCCAGTGAAAAAGAAGTGAGGCAAGCTTATCGAAAACTGGCTTTTCAATACCATCCGGACAAGAATAAGGACAATCCGTCTGCCACTGAGAAAATGAAAGAGATTAATGAGGCTTATGCCATTCTTTCCAATCAGGTAAAGCGACGTGAATATGATGCTCTAAGAGAGCGTTACGGAGACTTTGCCTACCAGCATTTCAGGCAGGCGCATTCCACAGAGGACATTTTCAGAGGTTCCGATATCAATAAAATTTTCGATGATCTTGCCAGAATGTATGGATTCAGAAGCGCTGACGAGATTTTCAGCCAGTTTTATGGGGCGGGTTATAAAACCTTTGAATTTCAGGGTTCAGGACTATTCGGCAGGGGATTTATGTTTTATGGAACGCCAGGACAACAGCGTGGGCCTGGCGGTCAAATTCCCCAAATCCCTTTCTCCGGTTTTTGGGGTACATTGATTAAACAATTTCTGCAGAAAGTACTGGGAATGCAGTTGCCCGAAAGAGGCAAGGACTGGAAAGATGTAGTTACGCTGACTCCGGAGCAGGTTGAGCATGGTGGTGAAATAGAATACATCCATAAAAAGTCGGATAAACCCAGGAAACTGATGGTCAAGATCCCAGTCGGGATAAAAAATGGTCAACGGATAAAGTTGAAGGGGCTGGGGGATCCCGGTAAAGGGGGAGGAGAATCGGGAGACCTGTATCTGGAAGTAAAAATCAGGACTCCATTATTAAAAAAGATCAAGGGCGTCTTTAAGTGAAATGACTACATTATTGAACTTGTGTATTTGGCAATATAAAAACAAGTTTGAAGGGGAACAAGAAGAATAGATCATGGGTATAACTGACTATTCTTTTGGAGAGTGTACTGATTTCCTTTCTTCCTCGGTGAGTAAGCAACCGCTGTTGCAAGCATAGGAGCAGCTGCCGTCGCAGGGTTCGATATGAAGAATGACATCGGCATACGGAAATTGCGCTTTGATATTGGAGGAGATCTGGTCGGCCAGGCGGTGTGATTCGCTGACTGTCATATTAGAATCGACGGCCAGGTGTAAGTCGATAAACCGAGTTGCTCCGGCCTTGCGCGTTCGCAGACGATGGACGGAACGCAGGGTGGGGTATAGCTGGGTGAGGTAATCCCGAACCCAAGCGGTCTCCTCTGCAGGCGTGCTGGTGTCGATAAGATCACGTATAGAATGCATGGTCAAGCGGTATGAAGTACGGAGAATAAGGATAGCAACACCTATTGCCACCGCCGGGTCAAGCCAGTATAGCTTCAATCCGAAAACGTATTCACATACCCAGACGAGACCTAGACCTGCCATAACCCCTGCCGAGGTATAGACATCAGTTCTAAGATGCCACCCATCAGCGATCAATGCCGGGGAATCGGTCTTCTTGCCGACTTTGAAAAGTAATTGTGACACAGCGAAGTTAACCATGCTGGAAACAAACATGACGGCAACACCCAGACCTACTATCTCCAGAGGGTGTGGGTTAATCAACTTCTGTACTGCTTCATAGATGATCCAGATAGCAGCCACCAGTATGAGCAATGCTTCGATGAAAGCAGAAATGTTCTCGACTTTACCGTGCCCGAAGGGATGGTCAGCATCGGCATTCTTGCCTGCCTTCTTGACTGCGAAAAATGCTATGATAGCAGCCAGCAGGTCCATGCCTGAATGAATAGCTTCAGAGATCACCGAAACTGAACCGACTATAATGCCAACTATCAGCTTGAGAAGCACTAAAGTGCTGTTTGAAGCAACTGATATTGCAGCCACCCGGGCTTTTTCGCGTTGTATATTCATAGCTACTACTTTAACCTATAAAAAAAGCCTCGTAAGACACTTAGTCCCACGAGGCTCTTAGCCCGTTGCCAATTAAGCCCGACCACGTCCAGATTGTGTTAGTAATCAGGACCGCCTGCTCTAAGCATTTTTATTGTAATATCCCAGTATAGAGATGTCAATACTTGCTCGAATATCAATGGAAAGGGCTGAAACACTGATTTTAGCCGGGAATCTTTGCTAAAGTCAGGTGTTTTCTCCTATAATTCCAACTGATTTTAGAAAGTTATCAGTTGTCTTGAAGATGAAAGTAGTATCAATCGTGGGCATGGCAGGGGCGGGTAAGTCAGTGGTAGCCAGGATGTTTGAGGACAATGGCTTTAAAAAGGTGCGGTTTGGCGATGTTACCGATGAGGAAGTGAAGAAGAGGGGGTTGGAGTTGAACGAGGAGAACGAACGCCGGGTCAGGGAACAGCTAAGAAAAGAGCATGGCATGGCAGCCTATGCTATATTGAATTTGCCCCGTATCGATGCTTTCCTAAAATCATCGAGTGTGGTGGTGGATGGTCTTTACTCATGGGAGGAATATACTTTATTGAAGTCTCGCTACGGCGATGGGTTTGTTGTGGTGGCTGTGTGGGCATCTCCGGCTACCAGATACAAGAGGCTTGCCGGCAGGGCGGTTCGCCCGCTGACCCCTGAGGAGGCAGCCAGCCGGGACAAGGCTGAGATCGAGAATAGTAAAAAAGGCGGTCCCATCGCCATGGCTGATTTTACGCTAATAAACGAGTCATCACTGGAAGAGTTGAAAAAAGAAGCGAAACAGGTGCTCTCCGCTTTAAAATGAGAAAAACTAAAAGACCGAACATTGATGAATATTTCCTTAAGATAGCCTCGGTGGTGGCGGAACGTTCCACCTGCCTCCGGCATCATGTAGGCGCTGTGGCAGTGAGAGACAAACACATATTGTCTACCGGCTATAATGGTGCTGCTGCTGGCTTGAAAGATTGCCTTGAACTGGGCTGCCTCAGGGACGAGATGAATATAGAATCGGGAACAAGGCACGAGATATGCCGGGCTATTCATGCCGAGCAAAATGTAATTATACAGGCTGCGCTTCATGGGGTCAGCATCGAAGGCGCTACCATTTATGTAACCCATTCGCCCTGTGTGCTCTGTGCCAAGATGCTGGTGAATGCCAGGATAAAGCGCTTCGTTACCTTCGGCAGTTATGCCGATAATTCCTTTATGGATATGTTCAGGGAGGCTGGAATAGAGTTCGATTTGCTGAAAAAGCCATCTTCTGAGATAACTTATCTTCCCTGACCTCAGCCCAAACCACCCAAATCCTAAATTCTAAATACTAAATCCTGAACAAATTCGAAATTCGAATATCCAAATCTGAATGCTATTTGTTGCATAGAAGCTTCTCGTTTCAGTCTGGCAGTGATGTGAGCCAGGTTGGAAGTTATACAATATAATCCTTATAATGTGCACATAGCGGATTTAACCCTGTGAGTGAATCTATGGTAAAGCTGAGTTGCTACGGCGGAATCGATGAAATAGGTGGTAATAAGATACTCCTCGAGGACGGGGAGCGTAGGCTGCTGCTGGATTTTGGCTTCCCGTATAAGAGGCATAAAATGCTGTATGAAGAGTATTTGAAGCCCCGTCCCGGTGCCGGACTGCTCGACCCGTTGATTATGGGGTTGCTGCCACCTCTGGAGGGGATTTACCGCAGCGATATTGAGCCGCCCGATATATGGCGACGGCTTCGCGATAAACCTTTTTATCGTAAAATCGATAGGGTTGACGGAGTTTTGCTATCTCATGCTCATCTGGACCACTCGGGACATATCGCTTTCCTCAGGGATGATATACCGGTATACGCCACTTCAAGAGCGGCATTCATCGCCAAGGCAATACAGGACTCGGGTAGAGCTGATTTCGACCAGCAGGTATGTTATTTTACGCCTGCCCAGAGAGATTGCCCTGAAGGCTGGAAGCAGGGTGCGTTTCTGGCAGGTAAGGAGCTGAAGAAGCAGAGGCAGTTTTGTGTTGCTGATATGAATCCGTATGCCCTGAGTCTGGATGCATTACAGTTCTGGAGCTTTGGCTTCTGGGAGAAGAGCGGCAGGCAAAAGGGTCTAAACTCCTGTCCGGTAATCAGCCACGATACTTGTAGTTTTAATCTGCGCTGTTTTCCAGTAGATCATTCCATACCCGGAGCCTGTGCCTGGGGAATTGAGACCAGCTCCGGCTGGGTCATATACAGCGGCGACCTGCGGTTGCATGGCAAGCGGAGTAATTTGACCGAGAAGTTTATGGATGACGCTGCCAGCCTGAATCCCAGGGCGCTTATTCTGGAAGGGACTAATGTGACGCGCGAGACCAACGTGCCTGAATCCGAAGTTTATGAAAATGGGCTGAAAGCAATATCCGGCGCTGACGGACTGGTTATTGCCGATTTTTCACCGCGAGATGTAGACCGCCTGCTTACTTTTTTGCGGATCGCCAGGGAAACAGGCAGAAAGCTGGCGATACTCCCCAAGGATGCTTACCTGCTGAAGACCATGCGTCTACTGGAGCCGGAAATACCTGATATTGCCTCTGAAGATAGTCTGGCAATCTACCAGGATACCATCGCCAGTAAAAGCCCCGCTTTGTGGATGCGGAATTTGTGTAAAGAATATGAGGATAAGGTGGTGCTGGCGGAGGATGTAAGTAAGTCCCAGGGCGAATTCATCGTCTGTTTCAGTTTCTGGGACTTAAATGAGTTGCCCAGCATTAATCCCAGGCCGGGTAGCCTTTATGTCTTCAGTTCCAGCGAACCGCATGACGAGGAACAGGAAATCGATTTTCAACGACTGCACCAGTGGATCGAGCATTTTCAGATGAAAGGTTTCGGCCTTCCTGTGAAGAGTAATGACGAGTGGCGAATCCCCGATGACCAGAGGGGGCTGCATGCCTCCGGTCATGCTTGCGGTCCGGATTTACTGCGGATTGCGCTCAGAATAAAGCCGCAGGTGCTTATACCTGTCCACGGTGAGCATTCAGACTTTTACTTGCGCGTTAAGCCGTTGAGCCGGGACAGCATCGATGTTATTCTCCCCGCTGTTGGGGAAACAATCGAGCTATAGCCTGACAGCGAAATAAGTAGCAGAGCTAATCTATCTTTTTGAACATCTTGCCGGCAGTTCTGCAGATGGGGCAGGTGCCAGGTGGCTCTTTTTCTGAGGTATAGCCGCATACTGGGCATACGTAATAGGGATAAACCTCTTTGCTGGTGCCAAGGTTGTCCAGCAGCTTTTTATAAAGATTGGCGTGTATTTTTTCTACCTCGTTGGCAAAGTGAAATGACCGTTCTGCCTCTTTGTTTCCCTCGGCCTTGGCGGCTGTTATCATCTCAGGGTACATATTTTTAAACTCATGGGTCTCGCCGTTGACGGCTTGCTGCAGGTTCTCCCTGGTGCTTTTAATTCCTTTAAGCGCCCTGAGATGGTTGTGTGCGTGGACTGTTTCAGCTTCAGCGGCGGCTCTGAATAATTTTGCTGCCTGGGGATAGCCTTCCTTATCGGCGGCAGCGGCAAAGGCCAGATATTTACGATTTGCCTGAGATTCTCCGGCAAATGCTTCCTCAAGATATTGCTCCGATTTTGACATGTTTCCTCCTCCTCTATTTTTGAATACTGAAAGTGAATTTAAATCAGGTTTATTCTAAAATCTCTGGTTTCTCTGTCCTGGATTTATCTTAATCTTTCCTGGCAATATTTGGCAAATAGTTTTGCCTGGGCGGAGACATGTTCCTTAGTG